>Ga0181527_1003380_pt1 | contig 14319 bp, 10 predicted proteins | sample PEATcosm2014_Bin_30_FD_119762 | JGI IMG/M metagenome (GOLD analysis project Ga0181527, IMG submission 119762) | Peatland microbial communities from MTU Mesocosm Facility, Houghton, MI, USA - PEATcosm2014_Bin06_60_metaG | ecosystem: Environmental > Terrestrial > Soil > Wetlands > Peat | place...
GCCTTCAATCACTCGGCTCATTGCTGCGCCCCTGGAGCGTTTTTGTTCGCCGGCCTGGGAGGAAAGGACACTACCTGCCGGCCGCTCTCCGCCTGGCGTTTTCTTGCATCCTCGACCATCGCGCGAAGGTCGTAGTTGAATTTCCCGGCGATTTCCTCCCGAGCCCGCCGGACTTCGGCAACAATTGGGTCTTCGATCATGGCGACTCTCCCGGCAGGTCTTCGGGGGTGCAAATCATTTTGTTTCGAACGGTTCCAGGATGCGGATGAGTTCCATGTTGCCGGGGGGGAGCTTGACGTGCTCGCCGGCGCCCAGGGCCAGGGCCAGCGGCAGCCGCTTGAGCCATTGCAGGATGAAGGGGCCCATCAGTCCGAAGCGGGCGATCTCCTCCTCGCCGTTGCCGCCCTTGGCGGCCTTGCCGAACTCCTCCTGTTGGATGGGGGCGCGGCCGGGGCCGGGGTTCATCACGTAGTCGTTCAGGATGATGCGGACGTACTTGCGGCGGGCGCGGCGGCGGGCCGCCTCGTCCCGCGTCTTCAGCCCCACCACCGGCTGCAACACGCCCACCAACTTCTCGAACACCGTGTCCGTCAACAGGTAGTCGCGGAGGTAGCGGGTGAAGGTGTTCAGGTCGCTGGGGTCCAGCCAGGGCTCGCCCTCCTTGTGCTCGTTGCAGAAGGCTTCCCAGCGCTTGGGGACGGCCACGGTGGCCCACTCCTGCAGGAAGGTCTTGATCTGGCGGGCCAGGGGGTCGCCGTGCCGCCGGCTCTGCGTCTCGGCGCTGTCGGCGATCGGCAGCTCCTCCCCCTCGGCCACGCACAGCGACTCCTGCAGGGCGTGCACCCGCTGGTAAACGCTGTGTTCGTCGGAGGTCAGCCACTCCAGCACCTTCTTGGCGGCCGTGAGCCGCTTCTCGCGGTCGAGGTTGGTGTCGGGGTCGACGACCCAGCCGCGGGAGTGCTGCAGCAGGCGGTTGAGCACGTCCTGGATTTCCTTCTGCAACTGGTCCTGCTTGGCGTCGGCGCTGGTGACGGCGCGGATGCCCCCGGCGATCAGCGACTGCCCCCCGTCGCCGTCGCGCATGGCGGTATCCCAGCGGAGGGCCGGGTCGCGGACGTAGAGCTTGACCATCTCCGACTCGAGGAACGCCTTGCGGGCGCGGACCCACTTCTCCGGGTCCTCGCTCGTGCGCTGCTCCTGGTTCGTGTCCCAGGTGCCGGGGTAGCGGATGGGGTAGGTGTTGGTGAAGTATTTCCCCTTGCCGCCGAAATCCGTGAGCACGGTGCCCAGCGTATCCAAGAGCGAGTTGAGCCGCGTGTCGTAGAGCAGCTTCTCGGCGTAGATCTCGCGGTTGCGGAACTCCTCGTCCAGGCCGGTCATGCCCACGAACAACGCGGGAATGTCGTCCTGCACCTTGTGCGGCCAGGTCTTCTCGCCGTAGCGGGCGCGGCCCCACTTCTCCACGTGGTACTTCATCTGCGCCTTGACCTCCAGGTTGCCGCCGCGCAACAGGAGGAACAGGGTCTGGATCTGCAGCTCGTCGACGTAGCGCTCGAAGAGGTAGGAGACCTTGCCGCGCTTGACGATCTCCATCTGCTCTTCCAGCGTGTTGGCCTCGGTCCGCTTGCCCTGCTCGATGCCGGTGCGGACGGCCCGCATCCCCGGCACGTCCAGGAAGTCCATCTGCTCGATCACCTTCCGCCAGTCGTCGCTGAGGCGGTGGGGCAGCACGGGGATCACCAGCTCGAGCATGCCGGCCTGGATGGTCTCCAGCTCCTCGGTGCTCATGCCGCTGTCGGGACGGTACTCCATGACGTAGTACTTCTCCCTGGGCGTCAGGTAGATGTCGTTCCAGGCGACGTGCTTCCAAAGCAGCGAGTTGGGGCGATCGTAGACCTTCGAGCGCTGGCTGTCCAGCAGGAACCGCACGCCGGCCCAGTGCGTGAAGATGGCCGGGTCGTGCTCTCCCAGCGTGATCCGCTTGAGGAAGGCGGCGATGCGGATGAACATCGCGGTGAGCGAATCCCAGTTGTCCCAGAACAGGCCGGCGGCCGTGGCCACGTAGCCCTCCTCGGTCAAGGGATAGCGGCTCAACAGGCCGTTGATCACCGCCTCGGTCGCCTGGAAGCCGCGGCGGTCGACGTTCCGCATGTACGAGAAGGCGTCCAGCAGGTCCATCCGCCAGCGGCGGTCCACGTCCGTGCCGGGATAACGGCGGAAGAGGTCCTCGAAGAACTCCTCCAGCTCGTTCTGCTGCCAGGTCCGCGCCGGGGTCTTGCACTCGGCGTGGAAGCCGCGGGCCATCACCCGCAGCCACTCGGCCCGCGTCAACGCGCGGACCATCACCGGGAAGTTGGGCGACACGCCCGCCCCGATGCGGTCCTTGGTGGTGAACCGCGTTACCAGGGCCGTGGCCTCCTGCGAGCCGCACTGCGGGTTCAGGTCGTTGTCGAAGGAGAGGTTCTTGAAATAGGCGGGCTCGCCCAGGGTCTCGTCGCCGCCGATGGGGCAATAGTCGCCGCTCACCGGGCGGAGCACCTGCCCCATGAACAGACTCTTGCCCACCTGCGAGGCCCCGTAGGCCGCCGCCGCCACCGGCACCTTCGCCGAGGTGAACAAGCTGCTGGCCAACCGCCGCAATTGCAGCACCTCGAACTCGTCGCTCTCGGCGATGGGCAACAGCTCGTTCTGCCTCCGCGCCGGGTTGTACTCCGAAAGCCAGTCGCACAGGTCGGTGGCCAGGTTCTCCACCTGCTCCGACCGGCGGATCAAGTTCCGATCGCGTTCATCTGGAAATGCCATGTCGCTACTTCACGTCCTTCGGTTGGTTGGGATCCTTATCGACTTCTTCGAACCCGAGCGTGGATCTCAGCCGCAGGGGGTACGTTTGAATCGACTTGCCCGCCTTGTCCTTGGCCTCGATCACCAGGTGATAGACCTCGTCCTGCTTGCCATAGGGAATGGCCGGGCTGGTGAGGGTGGCCTTGCGGGCCCCCCCCGCCGGTTGGTTGGGAACCCAAGTCTCCTCCGCGGTTGTGCCTTCGCGGTAAACCCTATATTCTAACTCCCCCTCCGACTCCGCCGCTAGTACCTCGATGCTCACCGTGAAGTCGTCCTTGCCCCGAGTCGCCGTCCATTTGACGTTCTGGAACCGCTTGCCGGCGACGGAAACCGTGCAGATGGCGTCCCGGCCCCGGTAGCTGGCCTTCAACTGCGTCTGTCCCAGGGCCTTGCCCACAAAACAGCCGGGCGAAGCCGGCACGCGGTCCACAATCTTCGGGTCTGCGCTCTCGATCGTGGCCGGCACACTGACCCGGCTGCCATCGGGGCTGGTTGATGTCACCTTCACGAGCGGCGTGACTTCCCCCACGCCGATGGTCAGTTGCGGCGGGTCGAAGACCAGGGCCGCCGGGCTGCCCACTTGCACCGCCACCTGCCTGGTCATGGCCTGGTACTTGGAGTCGGTGGGGGACACCGTGACCAGGGTCTGTCCGATCGCCTTGCCGGTCAGGTTGTTCTCGGCATCCACGCTGACGATGCCTTGCCCCTCCGGCGCCGTGACTTTGTATTCCACCGGGAAGGGCGCGTCGCCGTTGGGCGGATCGATCCGCACGCTGCCGAAGCGGGACTTCTCCCCCGTCCAGATGAGCATCGGGTCGGGCGAAACGGTCAGGCCGGTGACCAGCGGGATCTCGCCCCCCACGTCGATCAGCAGCGGGGCGGCGCTTGCCAACGGTCCGAGCGTGGCGCTCAGGCGGCTCTGGCCCGGATGGACGGGACGGAGCGTGGGCCCCCGGTCGCTCTTTTCGAGCTTGACGCAGTCGCCCGGCTCGCTGAGCTGGAGGCCGGGGTCGGCGGTGACCTCGCGGCCCTTCACTCCCCCCTCCAGGGCCTCGAAGACCTGGAACGGGACCGGCCCAGAGTTCGTGGCAATGCTGAGCTTGTCGGGCAGGAAGCACAGTCCGACCGACCGCCCGGCCAGCGGGGCCTCGACCAGCCGCGTGGCGCCGTCGGGGATCACGACACCGCCGCCGCCCGCGACACCGACGCCGGCGCCGGGACCGGCGGCGATGTAGCGACCCGTCGCCGGATCATAATAGACCACGTCGCCGCCGTAGATCACGTGCCCCTGACCGTCGTAGATGACCCCGCCCGGAGTGGTGACGCCGGGGACCACGCCGCCTTCGATCACGGCGCCCTTTGGCGTGACCTGCAGGGTCGCCTCGGCCCGCTGCTCGCCGAGTTGGGCCACCACGGTCGTAGTGCCGGGGCTGCTGCCCATCACGTTCAAACCGCCCAGGGCTTGGGCCACGTCCGGCTTATCGACGAGCAACTGCACGGCGTTGGCGGCACCGAGCATTTGCCGCTGCCCGCCGCGCATGGCCGTTACTTGGTAGGTCAGGGCGTCGCCGGCGTGGATCGTGGCGCTGGGCGGCTCGATCCGCAGATCGGTGTATGGGTTGTTGCCCACGCTCACCTGGACCTGCTGCCGCAGCTTGTCGCGGTACGCCACGTCGATAGCGTCCTGACCGGGGGCCAGAGCCCGGACCTGGTTGCCGGCGGTCGCCACAACCCCTTGCTTGGCGGGGGCGACCCGCAACTCGGCCTGGTCGAACATCTCGTGGGTCCCGGCCGTGGGGGCCCGGCCGAAAATCTGCAGCGCCGTATTGTCGCCGACCGACATGGCCAATTGCTGCGGATTGACCGCCAACTCGGCGATCTCCTCGTTGAGGACCTCGACCGAGGCATCGCCTTGACGATTGGCCCCGGAAACCACGGCCTTGATCTGGGCCTTGCCGGGGGCCACCGCGCAGGCCCGCCCATTGATTACTTTCACCGTGTTCTCGTCGCTGCTGCGGAAGACGGCCGAGGCCGTGCGATCGACGCGGTCGCCCTCGGGCGTGAGCACGTACACCCGCAGCATGTCCGCCTGGCCCGGCGCCAACAGCACCTTGGCCGGCTCGATGACGACCTCGCCGTTGACCAGAGCGGCGTTGGGGCGGACCTCGATCATCGTGCGGAAGACCTTGTCGCCGACGCCGATGCCGACGGGCACGGTGCCCGCCCGCTCGCCCACCAGCGAGCGGTTCTCGGGAACCCATTTGACCACGCCGGGCAGCTCCGGCACGACGTAGCACTGCTGGCTCACGTCCAGGTCGCCGCGGAAGACCTGCACGTCCGAGCCGATCCGCACGCTCTGGCCCTCGCCCAGCACGATCGTTTTCGGCTCCAGCCGCAGGTTGTCGGTGATCGAGTCGGTCACGAGCACGTCACAGGGCTCGGAGGAGACCGTGCCCCGCGCGGCGGTGAGGGCGGTCTGCCCCAGGCTGACGCCCTGGACCGTGGGGCCGTTCGTGCGCGCAATCTGTTCATTGCCCGATTTCCACTGGATGCCGCCCAGGCCCGTGATGTCGCCGATGTTCTTCGTGTTCTTGTAGCCGATCGCCCGCAGGCCGACGTTCTCGCCGGGCCGGATGCTCAGGGGCGCGGGCTCGATCACCAGCTTGTCGATGTCGACAGTGCCGAGCACCTCGGCCCGCAGCGGCGGCTCGCGGGATTTCACGCCGTCGTATTCGGCCGAGACTTGCGTGGTGCCCGTCCGCACGCCGATCAGCTTGCCGCCGGAGGCGGTCAGGATGGCGCTGGCGGGCGGCTCGGGGGTGCGGATCGTGGCCCGCTTCGTGACCAACCGCGTGAAGCCGTCCGGATAATGCGCCTCGACGCGGAAATCGCTGAAGATGGCCCCCACGGGGAAGCGGACCAGCGGGCCCTGGTCGCTGAGGACCAGCACGAACTCGGGCACGTCGCCCCGCGGCTGCACCGGCTGATAGCCGGGCTCGCCCTTCTCATACGCCCCCGGCAGGCAGGTCGTGGTCCGCACGAGCACGGTCCGCCCACCCACGTCCGCCCGCAACCACTGCGTATAGCCCTCTTTCTTGGCCGTCAGTACGGGCGCATCCCAGGCGACGAACTCGTTTTCAAAGTTGGCGGGCCAATGGATCTCGGCGGCCGGCTCGACGGCGCCCGGGGCACCCGCGGCAGCGGGTCGCTCGACCAGGATCGTGTAGCGTTGTTGGCGGCCGACGGCCAGGTAGGTCCCCCCCGGCTCGCGCTCCAGGAACAGGCGGGCGGTGGGGTCGCCCAGGTCGGGGCCACTTTCCTTGCTGGTCACCTCGGCGGCGGCCGTAAGCTCGCCCACCTTGGCCTCCAGCGACAAGTTGCCCTTAACGCCCTCCGCCACGCCGACCGTGGGCCGCAGCCCCTCAGTGGGCGGCGTCCAGACCAATCCCGGCGGCACCTTCCAGGTGACGGCATCCGGCCGGACTTCCTGCCACGGCCCGGCGGGATCGACCTGCTGCTCGACCCCAAGCGGCACGGCCTGGCCGGGGGCCAGCGTCACCGCGTCGGGCGTGACCCGCAGGACGGTCGCCTGCGCGGCGGTGACCTCGACCTTCGCCGAGGCCGAGCGCCGCAGCCAGGGCGCGTAACTGGCACTGAGCTCGAAGGGGGTGGCCGGGCTCAGCCCGGTCAGCACGGGCGGCAGCCAGCGGACCGCTTCCGGCCGGGCGATATAATAGCCCACGCCCGCGCCCTCCATAGCCGCTCGCTCGCTCTTCCCGCCGTCCTCGGCCAGCAGGAACAGTGGCAGCAGGGCCCGCTCGTTGACCGCGACGCTCGCGCCGGGCGGGTCGAAGACCAGGCGGGCCTTGGCCGGATCGCAGACCTTCAAGCGGCGGGTGGCCGGGTCCTTGCCGGCCGGGTGGGCGGCGGTGAGCGTGGCCTCGCCCACCGCACCGGCCGTAAATGAGCCCGTCTTCTCGCCGATCTTCACCGTCTTCTCGTCCGAGGACTTGAAGGCGGCCAGCTCGGGCACCAGTTCGACGTCGCCGGTGGGGCCGCTCGCCGAGAGGATGGCCAGGCCCGGCTCACCGGCCAGCCGCAGATCGCGGTCCACCTCGATGGCCAGGCGGACGTTGGGATCGGCCTCGATCGAGTTGAACAGCACGCGGTTCGACTCGCGGTTGAAGTAGCTGGCGTAGACGGTCAGCGGTCCGACGCCGGGCTGGATGGCCCCGATGCGATCGCCGTAGAGGCGGAGGCCGGGCAGGGCCTTCTCTTCGCTGGCCCAGCGCATCCGCTCGGCGGGGACCTGCACGCAGCGGCCGCCGGTGTAGGTCGCCCAGCCTTGCAGCCGCATCAACTGCCCGACCGGCAGGTTGATTGGCCCGACGGGCGTGACCTCCAATCGGCAGGGGGCGATGATCACCTCGACCGGGGCGCTGGCCTTCTTCGGGCCCAGCGCCAGGGCCAAGAGTTGCGGCAACTTGGGCTTGGTGGGCTGCACGCCGCGAAGCTCCAGGTTGTAGCGGTTGAAATCGGCGTACACCGGGGAGGGCACCTTCTCGGGCGTGAGGAACTGCGGCGCAAGCTCGGCCGCCCTCAGCCCATCGGCCCCCTGGATCCAACCGTAGACCCGCGGCCGCAGCACGCCGTCCACCGCCACGCCGATCGAGCCGGGGTCGATCGAGATGGCCTGGAAGTCGGCGTGCGAGACATTCACGTCGACCGTGCCCAGGATCTGGCCGCCCTGGAGCACGCTGACCTGCGCCTGGCCGACCGCGCGGCCCACGACACGGTTGTCGTCGGTCACGTCGACGATCCGCGGGGCCGAGCTGGTGAGATGGACCCGCTCGCGGCTGGGCGAGAGGTAGGCGATGTCGGCGATTTCGCCGACCACCAGCTCCAGGACCTCGGGGCGGACTTCGGGACCGATCCGCGGCGCGTTGCCGACGGTGAAGGCCGCCTCACCGGCCAGGTCCGGCCCGAAACCGGCCGTCAACTTGCCGGCGCCCGGCCGCTCCCCTTCCAGATACCGCGCGTGCAGCGTGGCCAGATAGGAAGGGCTCACGTCGGCGCGGAGCTGCGAGGATTCCAGCAGCGAATAGCGTTTGCCGTCGTCGCCCAAGGCGTCGATCCGCACCGCGCCGGAAAGCCCCGGCCGGATGGCGGACGGCTCGACGCCCACCGCCAGCGACTGGAACTTGACCTTGGCCACGCTGACGTTGGCGGCGGCGTCCACGTACGGGCTGTCCGGGGTCGCGCGGTAGCGGGCCGAGACCGTGGTCGAGCCCTGGGCCACCCCTTCGAGCAGGCCGCCGGCGGCATACACCACGCCGTCGGCCGCCGTCTTCCATTCGACCGCGTCGGTCAGGTCGGCCTCGTGCCCGTCCTTGTACTGGCCCATGACCTTCAGCCGCGCGGTGCTGCCCACCGCCAGCTCGACGGTCCGCGGCTCGATCGTGATCCGCTCCGGGTTGGCCCCCGGGTCGACCGAAAGGGCGGCCACCGCCCGCAGCGCGCCGTACTGGAAGTGGATCTCGGTGGTGCCCGGCCCGGTGAGCGTGGCCGAGCTGTCGGCCTGGTGGTAGCGGGCGATCCGCGGATCGTAGCTGATGCCGATGGCCTGGGCAGTCACGTCCGTGCCGCGGAGGAAGAGACCCCTCATCCTGACCTGGAACTCGACGCGGCTGCCCACCCGCGCGCTGACCGTGCTGGGCGTCACCACGAGCCGGCTGGGCCGCAGGGCCCACCAGCCCACCAGCCCCAGCAACAACAAGAGCAGGAGGGCCGCCGCCGCGGCCAGCTTCCAATTGGTTTTCTGCACGGGACGGAAGGACCAGACGGCCTCGCAGTCGGGACACTTGGGGCTCTTGCCCGGCCGGCGGACAAACAGCAGGTTGCAGGTCGTCTCGTTGCAGACCACCGCCGGGGCCGGCTCCTGCTCCATCCGCTGGTACCCCCAGCACCAAACCAGCCGCCAATTGCCGAGCACGTCCCGGTAGCGGAAGAAGTAGCAGTCCAGGTCGTGGCGGTTGGGATTGTCCACCAGTTCCAGGAACGTCCGCTGCAGGACGCGGTGCAGCACCCGCTCGGTCGGGGTCTCCGGCCGGCATTGATCGAGCCGCTGGCGGAGCTTGGCGACGTCGTCCTTGAGGATGCCCCTGAGGTCCCCCTGGGAGGCGGGTTGGCAGATGACGTCCTCCAGCCGCCCGCCGTGATCCTCGCGGACGAAATAATTCACGCAGTCGCCCTCCCAGACCGGCTCCGCCAGCATCCCCCCCAGCCAGTGGAAGAGGATCTTGGAATTGGCGCCGGCGCGGTCGAGCATCGGCACCCCCGGCTCGACGGCGATCGGCGAGAAGTCCCGGGCCGAATCCGACAGGTCAACGCGGACGAATCGAGTAGCCATATAGATCGCTCTCTCCAGTTCCGTGCGGGGCGGGAGCCCGCCCAACTCTCTACTATAATAGGTAGTATCCGCGCGTGCGCGAATGGGATGGGAGCAGGGGCTGGCGGCTGGGGGCTAGCGACTGGTTTTCCGCCAGCGACAAAGCCCCCGGATTGCATCGGGGGATTCTCGCGCTGCTATCCGGCCGGCCGGCGGCCCACGAGCCACCGGTCGCTCGCCACCAACCACCTCCCTATGAGGGGGCGGCTTGCCGTGTGCCTCTACTCCGTCTATTACGAATCGTGCGGGGGGGCAAAGATTATTCGCCCCCACCGGGTGACCTCCAGCGCGTTGCCCGTTGACCGGGCTGCAAGATGGGGCTAAAATTGGGGGTGCGTGGCGCGAGGTGCGTCTTGGCGCGCTGCCCCAGCATGTTCTTTTTGTGCGAGAACCGGGGGCGTCCCCGTTGCGACGCGTGAGTGGTTCGGGATTATCTGCGGCAGGGGGAGTGGGCGACGATGAAATACCGCGTCATCCTGGTACAGAGCGAGGAGGGCTACTCGGTGAGTTGTCCCGCGCTGCGGGGATGTCATTCTCAGGGGCGCACGAGGGAGGAGGCGCTCGACAACATCCGGGACGCAATTCGTGAATGGCTTGATGCCGAAGGCGCGGAACGGGCGGCTTTCCACATCATCGAGGACGAAGTGATCGTCTGATATGCCGCGGATTCCGGGGATAAGCTCCCAGCAGGCGGTTCGGGCCTTGGCCAAGGCCGGCTTCCGCCCAATACGCGAGGGCAAGCACATCATTCTGTCGGATGGCGTCACCCGGCTCACGATCCCGCCGCACAACCCGATCAATGCGTTCACGATGGGCGCGATCGCCCACGACGCCGGTCTCACGCCGCGGGAATTCCTCAAGCTGCTCTGACAGGCAGGCCGTGTGCCAATGACCAATTGCGGGCCGGTGCTTCCTTTTGCACGGTTCAGACTCTTCGCACTCTCTCACCTCTCCTACTCTCCATTGACCGGGCCCCGACACGGGGCTACGATGGGGGGTGTAAGGCACTTAGGTACGACCGACGGCACCACAGCCCGGACCGGCGGCCCTTCATACCGACACGTTGACGACCAGAGAGCGTGTTGGCTATTTACGTTCTCGACCTACGTCGCATGATTATCCCAAGGGATCAACGGCATCGGTACATCTGCCAGCACAATTTTGCAATTCTGGATGAAGTGCGGGATCGCCACGGCGTCACTATCCTTGGCGTCGACGGTCGCGGCACGCATGCGCCAGTCTTTGTCATCACCACGGACCGAGGCGTTCCCCTTGAAGAAGTCGAGTCACCAGATGTCGTTATCGACAGGTCGCGCTCGTCGCTGAACTGCCAGAAATGCCAAAATACCGTTTGGTTTGAAACAACGGTATCCGAACATGACAGCCGATGAAAAGACGGCTCAAAGCCGTCAGGAATTTGTAGCCAACATGCGAAGGCCGCTAAGCCCGCTTCGCGGGACGCCTGCGGCGTCGGCCATCGCAACCGTTCGCCAAAGCACATGAAACCTTCATCGCGAACCCCAGAAGGCGAACCGAACCATTGCCCGCTGTGCGGCAACGCGGTGCGAATGGAACCGTCCTCTGGTTTTCGCGACGCTCTCTGCCCTCACTGTGGGTATCTTCTTAGGTTCCCCTTGGAACAGGGCAGGCCGGGTGATGAGGAGGCCCAGCGGGCGATCGCCGCGTTAGCCGTGAGCAAGACACTCTTGCGGCCCGAAAGGGGAAACCAGGGGGAACGGGGATGAAAAAGCAAAAGCCCGCCGCGGATCGGCTCCGTCAGGGGCGGCGTCGGGCGGGACGAAACGTTGACCGTCGAGTCGCGAGCGTCCCGTGAGGTCTAACCTCTTCTATCACGTTCTGGCGGCGCTGGTTGACGCGGGCAAGCCGGAGAATGCCATGCTGGAGTGCAATCCAAGAAAGACGCTGCTGAGGGCAGTGGCGCCGATAATCATCCCCCTGCTGGTCGTGCCCCTTGGTCTCTGCTTGGGGACGCTGGCCGGTTTACTGAGCGACTTCGGCTTCACGCACATGGTGCAGAACATCAAGCTCAACCCGGAAATATTCGCCGAACAATATGGGCCGTGCATTGTCTTCAACGGGTGGGCAGCCGCGGCGGTGGTTGTCGCGAGTGCGGCAGTGGTAGGCGTCGCGTGGATTCGGCGTCGCGGCGGCCGCGATGAGTAGCGAATGAAGCTGACCTGGGTCCGCGGCGACTCCACGGGCAACTGGTATCGGCTGGAGAAGCCGCCCATGGAGGGCTGGCTCTGCCCGGCTTTGTTCAAGTACTATCGCGGGGCGCCGAAAGAGCTTTACGTGAGGGCCGATCCCGAGGGATGAGATGTGTAGCGTGGGCATCGCCCAATGGCGGTAACCTTCACTCTGCAACGTGCTGTTTGCCGAAGGCTCAAGCCGACGGACAGCAACCGCCCGACCTCCTGATCTTGGCGGCCCGGGTGGCGTCGGCCTGAAGCTCGGGCACCTCGTTGAAGCACTTTGCGAGGCACTCCAACAGCTTGCGGTGGAAGGGCGTCTTGGCGGGGGCCAAAGAGTAATGGCTCCAGAGGCCCGTCTTGCGGACCAGAACCAGGTGGGCCTTCCGCAGATAGGCCAGGTGACGCGAGATGCGGGGCTGTGGAGCCCGCAGACAGGCCACAATATCGCCCACGCAAAGCTCTCCGCCTTGCAGAACGTTAAGTATCCGTAGCCGCGTCCGGTCGGAAAACGCCCGGAACATCAGGTCCACCGTGTCCTGTCCCTCGCTCTCGACGGTTTTCGCCAGAGAAGAAACAGTGGAGCTGCGGCTACAGCAGCGTGCTGCCTTGGGACTCATGGTATCCATACTCCAAATCAGCAGAAAGGTTGCCGTCAAGGGGCGGGACTGCCTCCGCCTTCCAGCGGTGGCCGGACGCCCTCGTCGCACCAGGACCTACGCCACGGCGCTATCGGGCTGCCAGCCGGCTTCCTCGCCGGCGCCCTGGCAGGTAATCGCCCCGTCTTGCAGCCGCAGGGTTCGCTTGGCACGCTTGGCCGCGCGGGGGTCGTGCGTCACCATGACAATGGTTTTTCCCTCCGTGTTGAACTCCTCCAGGAAGCCGATGATCTGCTGGCTGGTCTCCGGGTCGAGATTGCCGGTGGGCTCGTCGGCCAGGATGACCGCGGGATCGTTGGCCAACATGCGGGCCAGGGCCACGCGCTGTTGCTGGCCGACGCTCAACTCGCCCGGCTTGTGATCGAGCCGGTCGGCCAATCCCACGCGTTCCAGCAGCGCGGTGGCGCGGTCCTTCTGGGCCTTCTCCTCCATCTTGGCCAGGAAGAGCGGAACCTGCACGTTCTCCAGGGCCGACAGGTACGGCACCAGGTTGAACGTCTGAAAGACGAAGCCGACCTTCTCTCTCCGCATCTTCGCTCGCTCGCGGGGGCTCAAGTCGTAAACCGAGGCGGCCTGCAGAAGGACACGACCTTCGGACGGCGAGAGCATCCCGCCCAGCATCAGCAACAGCGTGCTCTTGCCGCTGCCGCTCGGTCCGACGACGGAGACGAAATCGCCTCCTGCGATATGCAGTGTTGCGCCGTCGAGGGCCTTGACCAAATGCCCGCGATGGCGGTAAGTCTTGCTGACGTTTTCCATTCTCAACATGGATCAAACCTCCTGGAAGGTGGCGCAGGGGTCGAGCCGGGCGGCACGCCAGGCGGGAAAGAAACTGGCCGCAAGCGCCAGCCCCACGGAAATGCCGACCGCCAGCAGGGCCAGCAGGGGCATCGGCAGGACGATAACGCCGGCCAGTTTCGGGCCGAGCGTCACGGCCAGGATGGTGCCCAGCACGTAGCCGCCGATCCCGCCCGCCAGCCCAAGGATCAGGGCCTTGAGCAGGAAGATCCGCAGCACGAGGCCCGAATTGGCCCCCAGGGCCATGAGCGTGCCGATCTCCCGCCGCCGCTCGAAGACGTTGGCGTACATGTAATTGGCGATGCTCGCCCCGCCCACAAAGATGATGATCACCAGGAACATCAGCGACAAGTTCGACATCATGCGGTTGACGTTGATCTGCGAAGCCGCGATCTGCATAACGGTGACCACCTTGGCGTCGGGCAGGAGGTGGTTGATCTTCTCCACCAGGCCCTTGGAAATCTCCTGGCAGCAGCCGACCACTTCGATGGCGTTGATCACCGGCCCCTTCTGCGACAAGTCCTGAACGACGTGCAGGTGGGCGAAGATGCGGGAATCGTCCACGGTGCCGGTCTGGGGCAGGACGGCAGTGACGCTGAAGGTCTTGCCCAGCACGTCCAACTTGTCGGCTTCCTTCAGGCCGAGCGTGGCGGCCACGTCGGCGCCGACGAGGACTTCGTTGTCTTCGAGGGTTTCGATGACGCGTTTGCGGGCCAGCGTCTTCTTGTCGTCGGAGCCCATCATGCCGACGGAGGCCCCGCAGCCGATGGGCCGCGAGAAGATGCCCGCGCCCTGCCAGGCGGCCTTGGCCTGGAACTCGCTCTTGGGCAGGATGCCCGTGAGCGTGAACGTCTTGCCGCCCAGCTCGACCGGCAGCGACAGCTTCGGCGAGATGTTGTCCAGGCCGGCCAGGTCCGACATCGCCAGGGTGGTCACGTATTCCTCGGGGATCGTCTCGCCCTGCATGTCGGCCGCGTAGTAGTCTTGCAGCGTGGCCGACTTCGGGAGCACGAGCACGTTGGCCCCCAGGGAATCCATCTCCCTGGCTACCGCCAACTCCGAGTAGTGGGAGATGTTCTTGATCGACACGATCACCGTGATTCCCAGCAGGATCGCCAGGAAGCTGGTCAAGAGTTGGCTCTTGCGCTCGAAAATCTCGCGCAGGACGAGCGTTCGCAATCGCATGGTCGGGAGCCTCCTAAATGGACTTGCACGGCGGGAAAAAGGGGACAGTCCCCATTTGTGCGAAGCACCCTCCGGGCCGTTCCGGCAAATGGGGACTGTCCCCTTTTTCCGGCTCCTAGTGGTGGCAAGCGCAATTCGGGCCGCAACTCGACGCCGACTTGAGCTTGGCGATCATTAC
>Ga0181527_1003383_pt1 | contig 14313 bp, 13 predicted proteins | sample PEATcosm2014_Bin_30_FD_119762 | JGI IMG/M metagenome (GOLD analysis project Ga0181527, IMG submission 119762) | Peatland microbial communities from MTU Mesocosm Facility, Houghton, MI, USA - PEATcosm2014_Bin06_60_metaG | ecosystem: Environmental > Terrestrial > Soil > Wetlands > Peat | place...
CAGAAGCGACCGCCGGTCACTTCAACCATCTCGATGTTATAAGACTGGAAGCGTTCATTGACGGAGCCGATGCGCGGCATGGCGGCAGGAGCAAGAGTGGACGTTTGTGCACCGGCAAACGCGGCTAAAAATGTTGCCGTTCCAATGGCGGCCAGGGCCGCAGTTGCCAGGAGATTCTGTTTCATCTTCATACTCATGTGTTGTTTCCTTCCTTCGAGAGAGTGCGGATAGGTTCCACTTATCAAACGCCGCTGAACGCGGAGAAGCCGCCATCGACCGGAATCACCACACCAGTTACAAATTCCGAAGCCGGCGAGAGCAGCCACAGCACACACCCCAGCAGATCCCTGGATTCGCCTAGGCGCCCCATCGGTGTGTGGTCGATAATCGTCTTACCGCGTGAAGTCCATTCGCCCGTCTTCGCGTCGGTCAACAGGAAACGGTTTTGATTGGTGAGGAAAAAGCCGGGCGCGATGGCGTTCACGCGAATCTTCGGCGAATATTCCTGAGCCATGTGCACAGCCAGCCACTGCGTGAAGTTACTCACTGCGGCTTTTGCCGCCGAGTAGGCTGGAATTCGGGTCAATGGACGAAATGCATTCATGGAAGATATATTCAAAATCACGCCGTACCCCTGCTCCGCCATGATCTTACCAAAAGCCTGTGAGGGCAGAATCGTGCCCAGCACATTCAGGTCGAAGACCCAGCGCAGGGCGTCTGTAGGCAGATCGAAGAATTTCAATTCAGCGCTGGTTGTGGCCTGAGGCTTATTGCCTCCCGCGCCGTTGATCAGGCAATCCAGCTTGCCCATATTCTTGATAACATCCTGAGTCGCCTGAGCAATGCTCTCGCGATCGAGCGCGTTGAACTTGAAGAAGGAGAGCTGCTTGCCGCGTTCTCCCATGCGCTCGATCAGCGCCTTGCCCGCCTCCTCATTCATGTCGAGGATGGCGACTTTTGCGCCGCAACCGGCCAGCGCGCCGGCCATTTCACTGCCCAGCACTCCGGCGCCGCCGGTAATAGCCACCGTTTTCCCTGTGAAGTCGTACATCTTCGTCAGTTCCGCCAGATCAAAGGAACCTTCAACGGATTCTTTGTTTGTCATATTGCCCCTCTTAGTAACTCGGTGAATAATTCCTGTTAGCGCTGAATGCGCGCCGAACCGCCCCTGGCGAAGGCCCGCACCTGATCCAGGGTGGCCATGGTTGTGTCGCCGGGGAAGGTAGTCAGCAGAGCGCCATGCGCCCATCCCAGCTTGATAGCTTCTTCAGGCGATTCGCCATTCAAAAGGCCATAAATAAAGCCGGCCGCAAAGCCGTCTCCGCCGCCCACGCGATCGAGAACATCCAACTCGGCCGTGGGCGCACTATAAGTCTTGCCGTCGACCCAGGCAACCGCGCTCCAGCTATGCCGATTGGTCGAGTGCACCTCGCGCAGCGTTGTGGCGACGACCTTTACCATGGGATGCTTCTTTGTTACCTGGTCAATCATGCCGAAGAAGACGCTGGGATCCAGCTTCGACTTAGCTGTAACTTCGGGTCCGGAAATGCCAAGGCCTTTCTGCAAATCTTCTTCGTTGCCGACTAGCACGTCCACGTTCTCGACGATCTTGGCGATGGTCTCGACGGCCTTCTCCGCTCCGCCGTGAATATTCCAAAGCTTCTCGCGGAAGTTTAAATCAAAGGATGTGATGGCGCCCGCGGCCTTGGCTTCCTTCATCATCTCGGCGGCCAAAGCGGCCGTGGTGGGTGAAAGCGCCGCGAATATGCCGCCACTATGTACCCAACGGACGCCGCCGGCGAAGATCACTTTCCAGTCGAAGTCGCCCGGCTTCAGTTGCGCCGCCGCCTCGTTCGCGCGGTTGTAAAAGACCACCGGAGCGCGCAGACCGTGGCCCTGGTCACTGTAGACAGTGGCCATGTTGGGGCCGGTTACGCCGTTATGCTTGAAGTGCTTATAGAAAGGCTTCACGCCCATGGCGCGGACGCGCTCAGCGATCAGATCGCCGATGGGATAGTCTGACATGGCGCTGGCGATGGCCGTCCTCATGCCAAAGCAATCGGATAGGTTGGCGGCCACATTAAACTCGCCGCCGCTGACGTGAATCTTGCATTCCGCCGCCTTGCGAAAAGGAATGATCCCCGGATCGAGCCGATGCACTAATGCTCCCAGCGAAAGAAAATCTAACTCGCCATCTTTGCGAATATTCAATCCATTACTCATTGATCCTTTACTCCTTTGTCCTACAAAAAGATCGTATTTCATAAAATCAGAATCTGCTGCGGTGCGCCCACAGTCCCAATCCAGGATTGGAGATAAAGAATATCTCTTCACCATCGACGATGTTTACACCAAGGCTAAGCTTACGCGGGTCGTACCGCTCAAGCATTGCGTTCAAATCCCCATAACTGAAGCCGACGCCCTCGATCTCACCCTTGCTGAGCAGACCTGGACACCAAGTTATCTTAAAGCGGCCTTCCGACGAGCCGTGAATCAGGTGCGCGGCGGCGCTCAGATCGTTGGCCAGCTCAGCATTGGCTTCGACGGCTGCGAGCGTTGCCGGCGTGCCGCAGTAACCGTACTTGCGGATGAGTCTGTCGATGGTTTTGTCTTCGCCGAATTCCTTTACACCCGGAGCGAGTATGATCAGCTCCGCATCGTCGGCCAGAGCCATGCGCGTGCGGTAGACAGCTTTGTTGCCCAGCCAGGTTGAATGAAACTCCTGTGGATCGAGATAGACGACGGCTTTCTTGATGGGCTCATCAACGATCTCAAAATTGACCTTGAGGCTCAGTTTGGCGGCCAGCTCAAAGCACTCGATGTCATCGCCGATGTAGAGGCCGCGCACCGCCAGCGAGCCATCTTCCCTGCGTCCCACCACGGTTAGCACATAGACGATAGGAAGATTCCTGAGAAAGTGATCGGAGGCATAGTTGAGCACGTTGCGCACGGGATTGGCGGCGCGGCCAAGAATGCGCTCCATTCCGTAAACTGCGCCCAGGTAATGGCTGCGATTGATGCCGTCGCGGCCGCCTGTCCCAACCAGAATGTTCTTGTTGTAGTTAGCCATTCCGATGACTTCATGAGGCACAACCTGACCGATGGAGAGAATCAGATCGAAGCCGCCCCGCGAGATGAGCTTGTTGACTTGCGCCGGCCATGTGTAACTCAGTATACCTTCCGACTGTTCGCGAATAAACTCGGCGGGTACCTCGCCAAGGGTTTCAATATCGGTACGCCAGTTATGAACCTTGAATAGATCAAGCGGCATATCGCCATACATATGGGCGATTTGTTCGGGGTTCATCGGGACATGGGTTCCCAGTGCGGGCAGTACTGCCTTAAGCTTGTCGCCGTAATACTGCCACGCGTAGCGAGTTAGTTCACCGGCGCACGAGTGAACGCGGGTTTGATCGGGCGGAACCGTCAGCACTTTGTTGCGAGGGCCGAGTTTAGCAAGTCCTTCCAACAGTAGGCCGTTCAATTGCTGAGGAGTGAGGTCGGTATCGACGCTTCCGATGGCGCAGTAAAGACTCATAGGACTAACTCCACCTTTTTCAGCCCCGGAGCAAGCAGGACGTTGATGAGCAATGAGATGAGGTAGACGCTGGCGGCGGTTATGAAGAGAATCGAATAACTGTTCGAAATTTGCAGGATATGACCGGCCAATTTGGCGATGAAGAAGCCGCCTACCGCTCCGGTCATGGTGCCGATGCCGGTAACAGAGCCCACGGCGCTGCGCGGGAACATATCCGACGCCGTTGTGAAGAGGTTAGCCGACCAGCCCTGGTGTGCGGCCGCGGCCAGGCTAAGCAATCCGATAGCGGCCCATTTCCCAAAAATGTCAGCGTGAAGGTAGTTAATCAATAAAATGGGAACAACGAGGGATGCACAGAGAAGCATGGCTGCCAGCCGCGCGCGCTCTGTCGAAAGTCCCATGCGGATAAAGGACGCGGGTAGATAGCCTCCATAGATGCTGCCAATGGCTGACGCGTTGTACACAATTAAGATGGGCAATCCCAGACCCATCAGGCTCAGATGAAATCTGTCGCTGAAGTAACCCGGAAGCCAATAGAGATAGAACCACCAGATAGGATCGGTGAGGAATTTGGGGATGGCATAGGCCCAGGTCTGGCGGATACCGAATAACTTGATCCACGGCGTGGATGGACCGGGCTTCTCCAGTGGGTCCTGATTGATGTGGGCAAATTCGACGGCGGCTAACGTGGGATGTTCAGAGGGCTTGCGGTATTTGATGAACCATACCATAATCCACGATGCCGAGAAAAAGCCGGTGATCAGAAAGGCGGCGTGCCAGCCAAAAAGGTAAGTCGCCACGGGCACTAGGAGCGTGGCCAGGATCACGCCTACATTTGCGCCGCAGTTGAAGATGCCAAAAGCCAGCGAGCGCTCCTTCTGTGGAAACCACTCGGCCACGGTCTTGTTGGCGGCGGGGAAATTGCCGGATTCGCCGATCCCTAAGCAGGAGCGCGCAATACCGAGCTGAAGCACGGAGTTGACCAGCGCGTGGGCCATGGCGGAGAGGCTCCAGAGGGCCATGATGACCATGTAGCCGAGGCGCGTGCCGATCTTGTCAACGAAGCGCCCCGCGCCCATCTGGCCGAATGCATAAAAAAGGGTGAAAAAGGCTATAACTGTTCCATAACTCTCTTCGGTCAGGCCGATGCCACCCTGTGCCTGACTGTGCATGAGCGTGGGTTTGAGGAGCGCCAAAACCTGCCGGTCCATGTAGTTGATGGTGGTGGCGGCAAAGAGCATGGCGCAGATGGTCCAGCGCACATGGCCGATCCGCGCGCCAAATGCTGGTACTGCAACGGCCGGGATACAGGAATCCGTATTGCCAACCATTCTCAAGCTCCTTACAGCCGGTATGCCTTCTTCACCAAGCCATAGGCCAGGTCGTGCGCCACTTCATAGGCTTCGTCCTCATCCAGCCGGTGCTCGGCAACGAGCCGGGCCAGGAAAGCGCAATCCACGCGCCGCGCAACGTCGTGCCGCGCCGGAATGGAGAGGAAGGCGCGGGTGTCGTCATTGAAGCCCACCGTGTTGTAGAAGCCCGCCGTCTCGGTCGTTTGTTCACGAAAGCGCATCATGCCCTCGGGACTGTCCTGAAACCACCAGGGGGGGCCGAGGCGCAGGCAGGGATAGTGGCCGGCCAGCGGCGCCAGCTCGCGGCTGTAAGTGGATTCGTCGAGCGTAAAGAGAATGATGGTGAGCCCGGGCTCATTGCCGAATCGGTTGAGCAAGGGGCGCAGCGCGTCCACATAATTGGTGGGCCGGGGAATATCCGCGCCCACATCGCGGCCATACTTCTCATAGACCTTGCGATTGTGGTTGCGCACGCTGCCGGGATGAATCTGCATGACCAGGCCGTCTTCCAGGCTCATCCGCGCCATTTCGGTAAGCATCTGGGCGCGGAAGAGCTCGTTCAGCACTGCATCGGCCTTGCCGAAGAAGACCTGATTGAAAAGTGTGGCGGCTTCGGCATCGGGCAGATCGGCGGTTTGCGCGGTCAGATGACCGTGGTCAGTGGAGGTGCAGCCGAGCGCCTTGAAGCGCAGGCGCGCCTTGCGCAGAGCGTTCAGGTAGCCGGTCCGGGTGGAGGTGTCTTCGCCGGTCTGTTCGCCCAGCTTGAGGATCGACTCGGCAAATCCGGGATACTCAGGATCGACGACCGGATCGGGGCGAAAGGCGGGCAGGATTCTCCCTTTCCAGCCCGAAGCGCGGATCGCCTGAATATCGTCCAGCGAGTCGAGGGGCGAATCGGTGGTGGAGAGCACCTCGATGTTGAAACGCTCGAAGAGAGCGCGTGGCAGGAACTCCGGCGTCTTCAGCTTTTCCGCGATGGTGTCAAAGAACAGATCGGCGGTAGCGGCGGAAAACCGCTGCTGGAGTCCGAAGAGCTCCTGAAAAACATAGTCCATCCAGATGCGCGTCGGCGTGCCGCGGAAGAGATGGTAATGGCTGGCAAAGAGGCTCCAGACCTTGCGCGGATTCTTCAGCTCCGGCCTGCCGATTTCCAGATCCTCCAGCGAGACCCCCTGGCTGTAGAGCATGCGGAAGACGTAGTGATCGGGCTGCACCAGCAGCGTTGCCGGGTCGGGGAAGGGCTCGTTTTTGGCAAACCAGGCCGCCTGTGTATGCCCATGAGGGCTGATGATGGGCAGGTTCTTCACGTGCGCATACAGTGCCCTGGCGATCGTGCGCGTGCCTGGTTCGGCGGGGAAGAGACGGTCTTCATGGATCGGCATGAGGGAGATTCTACCTCTGTTAGAGCGGCGTTGCGCAGACGAGCCGCTCCTTCGATGATAATCTCCCGCACGGTCCACTCCATCCGTCCTCGCGGATATTGGAGTATGAATCAGATTCTTCCGGCAGTGAAAAGCCTTAGTATGAAGGGGGAAGAATATGCCTCCGAGGAGCACAGCCTTGGCCTACGACGATTTGCGCGACTGGATCAAAGCACTGGAAAAGGCCGGCGAACTCCGGCGTATCGGCGAAGAAGTTTCGCCGGAGCTGGAAATCACCGAAATTACCGACCGCGTTTCCAAGATCGGCGCGCGGGGCGGCGCGAAGAGAGAGGCAGGGAAGTACGCTCCCGGCGGCCCGGCGCTGTTGTTCGAGAACGTCAAAGGCCATCCCGGCCACTCGGTGCTCATCAACCAGTTCGGCAGCGAGCGGCGCATGGCGCTGGCTCTGGGCGTCGAACGGCTGGACGAGATCGCCGAGCGCATCACCGGCCTGATGAACCTGAAGGCCCCTGAAGGCTTCATCGACAAGCTCAAGATGCTGCCGCAGTTGGGCGCGCTCACCAGCGCCTTTCCCAAGACCGTCAGCGCCAAGGACGCCCCTTGCAAGGAAGTGATTCGGCGCGAGAATCTGGACCTTAATTGGTTTCCAATTCTCAAGTGCTGGCCGTACGACGGCGGCCGGTTTATCACGCTGCCTTGCGTCGTCACCCGCGACCCGCGCTCAGGCAAGCGCAACATCGGAATGTACCGCATGCAGGTCTACGACGGCCAGACCACGGGAATGCATTGGCAGCGGCAGAAGGTCGCCGCCGAGCACTACCGCGAACTCCTGCGGAGGGCAGCCGCTGAAGGCTCTGGATTCAACGAGAACAGCGCCCGCGTAGCGGCCATGGCCGAGTCGGCGGGCGGCGCTTGCGCAATTCCTGATGGCCCCATCGGCGGTCTGCCGCAGGTGGCGCTGGGCAATCTGAAGGGCTCGCGGCTGGAAGTTGCCGTCGCTATAGGCACCGATCCGGCTACCACCTTCGCGGCCATCGTGCCCGCGCCGCCGGAGGTCGAGGAGTACCTGATTGCCGGCTTCCTGCGCGGCAAGTCTGTCGAAATCGTTCAGTGCGAGACGGTCGATCTGCAGGTTCCCGCCCACGCCGAGATTATTCTCGAAGGCTATGTCGAGCTGGGCGAGCTGCGCGCAGAAGGCCCCTTCGGCGACCACACCGGCTTCTACACGCTGACCGACGAGTACCCGGTCTTCCATCTGACCTGCATCACGCACCGCAAGAACCCCATCTACGCCGCGACGATTGTAGGTAAGCCGCCCATGGAGGACGCCTGGATGGGCAAGGCCGTCGAGCGCATCTTTCTGCCCGCGATGAAGATGCAGATTCCCGAGTTAGTGGACATTCATCTGCCCGTCGAGGGCGTCTTTCATAACTTGATGCTGGTGTCGATCCGCAAGAGCTATCCCGGCCAGGCGCGCAAGGTGATGAACGCCATCTGGTCGCTCGGCCAGGCCATGTTCACCAAGATTATCGTTGTGGTGGACGAAGACTGCGACGTGCAGAACCTCGCCGAGGTCACGCTGCGCGTAACCAACAACATTGACCCGGAGCGCGACATTCAATTCACCCTCGGCCCGGTCGATTCGCTCGATCACGCCAGCCGCCTGCCCAACTACGGATCAAAAATGGGGATAGACGCCACGCGCAAATGGAAGGCCGAAGGCTTCGACCGCCCCTGGCCCGCCATGATCGAGATGGACCGCGAGACCAAAGCCAAAATCGACGCGCTCTGGCCCAAGCTGGGGCTGTAGCCGGCCTTCAGGTTGTGCGTTATGATGCGGAGGGATGAGTAATCGGAATGATTCTGCTCGATAATCCAATTCCGCGCGATTGGTTTGACTGGTCGAATGCCGGTGTGGGAATCGTCGGGTTGGCATTCACTCTTTGGGCAGTCTGGCAAGCAACGGGGGCAAAGGAGGCCGCGCGGCGAGCCGAGCAGAGCGTCATACGACATAATGCCGAGGTTGATTTTAGTTCACTTATGCGTATGGCGAAGGAACTTCACGGCTACGTCGAAGGCGGAATGATGCATGAAGCCCGGTTGCGAACAACGGATTTGCGTTCCGAATTGGCCTTGGCCATTCGTCTTCACGAGGTGTTCCTGGGTGAGCAGCTTAACCTGCTGAAAGAAAAGCAGTTGGACCTGACACTGGTCACGGATGGACTCAATCGGGAATCCAAAGATTTGAGTAAATCAGAAAGAGTTCGACTCCTGGAAATCACAGGTGCGATAATGGATGTACTTGTCGGTCAATGCGGCAAATTGCGATCTAGTGTCGAGAGAGGGGAAGGCCAATGAATGAACAGTCGTTAGGCTTTGTAAATCAGTTGATTGAGAAAACTGAAAAGGGAAAACTCTCTTGGTCTGCCGGGTTTGAGGACGATCAATACAAGACACTATTGCCCGACGGAAACCTGGCGTTCGTTGTTCAGGTCAAAGGGGATGTTCGCAAGTTCAAGATGCTCGATGATCACCAGGACATTATCATTGAAGAGACAGTTCCATTAAGTGAAACGGTGGCCAATAAGATTAATTATGGGGACGATACGTGTGAGAGGCTCTATGAGGCCATTGGGAATCTGCAGGAGCTTGCATGCCGCCGAGCATCGCAGGTGAATGAAAAGATGGCAAAATTGGCAAAAGCAGGAGAGATGTTGGCAGCAATTTGATAGCCAGTGTTTCTTGTTTGTACTGTGCCCCGATTCCGGTTTTTTAGGACCTTGCTAACCACCATTCGCCGCATCCGCGCCAAAGCGGCGGTGAGCCAAGCCATCTTCGCGGCTCATCTGAATGTGACCACTGGAGTCGTCAGCAAGTGGGAGCGTGGCGAAAAGCAGCCGCGTGGACCAGCCGCCAAACTGCTCACCCTCGCCGCCAAAAACGGCATCGCCGCCATCGCCTGAGCCACTACGCGACAGGTGTTCGAGGAGCGGTTGAAATTGAGTCAGAGTGGACGGAAAGACTGCGCGGCCCACTCATCGCGGCCGCGATGAATGGGGCACAGATTTCTATTTTTACAAATGATCGATGTAAGTGAAATCGATGCTTGGGCCACCTGCCAACGCTGCAACAATGCATGGCGGCCTTCATGCCGTGCCCGCCTGCTCCTTCCATCGTCGATCGTTCACGCCCATCACGATGAGCCATAGCATGAGCGATGCTTCTGCGACGATGCCGAGGCCTTCGATGGAGAGGGATAGGTAGTGTGGTAGGGTGGGGGACACAAAGGCCAGCCAACCCAAACCGGCCAATGCCATGAGCACGCCCAGAACCCGAGGCAGGAACATGGACCGGAAGATAAGGTAGCCGATCAGCAGGCAGTAGGGTCCAAAAAACAACAGGGGGTTGATGGGCCAGGATGGAAGAAAGATGGCAATCGTCATCACCACGCATCCCACGAGGCTGAAGAGCGCCGCGAGCAAAGAGAGGCTCCTGTTCACCGGCTTGAACAGGAGATAGAAAAGCAGCGTCAAAGCGACATAGAGCGCGGTCGCGATGACGTTTGTGGCATTGCCAAAAGCAACAAATGCGCGGCTAACCAGAAACTGGGCGAGTATTGCCGTCAGAAAGTAAAGCAAATAGACGACGCCGGTCACCCGGGCATGGGGATTCCGCAACGCTCTTGCAACCCATTCCATCATTTCCTGGCCTCCATGAACGGCAACCATGTGAATGATCATACCCCGGATATACCAGTACCCGTAACGGCCCTAAGCACGGCGCGACCGCCCATTTGGGCAAACAGCCCGCTTTATAGCACAGTAAGCGCGCAGATGACCTCTGTATGGGTAATATTGCTCACATTGGCAGGGAAAGTGGAGATTTTCGAGCGGCAGCGCCGACTTCCCTAGGTCCGGATTCACGGACCTGGAGAGCATGTGTTTCGCCGCGGCGCCTCTCTGCTATACCTAGATTCATGTCGGGTGCCCCAGATCCGGATTCCCGTAGCTGGGATACCACAAACGCAACCAGCGTTTTCTGATCACTGTCCGCTGACTACCGGCTTTTACATCGATCCCGTAGCCCCTGCCGCCGGCGCCGCCGCCTTCTGGATCGATACCAGCTCCACTTCGAAGATCAGCGTCGCGTTCGGTCCGATATCTCCCGGTCCATTCGCTCCGTAGGCCAGATTGGACGGCACAAAGAGCTGCCACTTCGATCCCACCGGCATCAACTGCAGCGCCTCGGTCCAGCCCGCAATCACGCCCTTTACCGGGAAGGTCGCCGGTCCGCCGTGCTTTTCCGACGCGTCGAACTCCGTTCCATTGATGAACGTGCCTTTGTAGTTGCACACCACCGTGTCGTTCAGCGTTGCCTTATCGCCCGTGCCCGCCTTGAGAATCTTGTACTGCAAGCCGCTCGGCAAGGTCACCACGCCTTCCTTCGCCTTGTTCGCGGCCAGGAACGCTTCGCCTTCCTTCTGCGCCGCCGCACCCTTCTCCGCCTGCTGCGCCGCCTGCTTCTTGCGGATCTCCTGCGACGCCGCCGCCAGCAGGGTCCCCATCTCCTGTTCTGTCAGCGCGGTCTTGCCACCGTTGAACGACTCTGCGAACGCCTTCCCAAACACAGCAGGATCCAGTTCCAACCCCTGCTTGTGGAAGTTCTCCGCAATTTTCATTCCCAGCGCGTAGCTGAACTTGTCCTTGTCCGTCTTGAGCTCGGGAGCGTTCTGCGCCGCCGCGGCAAACGAGAGCAGAAGCACGATTGCCGCTGCCAATATCCATTTCTGATGAGCCATGTCTTTATCCTTTTCTAATTAAGGTTAACAGCAGACCGCTGTTTCTCTTTGACCCACAACAAACGGCGGGTGCTTAGGTCTGAATTCTTGCTACCCTTGAACGAACCACAACCAGCGCTTTTCTGATCTCTGTAGCGGGACCACGAACCTCGAGTGAGCGAAGAGCGAGCGTCTGCCGCACCGCAGGTGCCGAGCGGCTGCCGCACCGCAGGTGCCGCGAAGCGCGCCCGCCTGGACGGCAAGTCCCCGCATCGCAGGTGCCTCTGCTATACCTGAATTCATGCGGCTCGTTTCCTCCTCAATTTTTTATGGCCTTCTTGCGGCCATGCTCTTTGCCGCCGCGCCCTTGCGCGCGCAGCAGGATCCCTTTCGCTGGATGGACTTCCACTCCGCGCAGGACCGGGATATAGTGGCGTGGGTCACGCGGTCGCTGGCCGTCGAAGATTGGACGGCGATTCGCGAGATCGGCGTGCAGTATGACGCAGCGCTGGTCGTCACCACGCTGCGCGCCTCGCCGCAATCGCAGCCTGCGGAGGACACCTTCACGGTTTGGAGCCTCTCGCTGACCAGCCACAACGGCACGCGGCTGATCAAGGGCGCGAATCTGCGCCTGCTGGACTGGATGCTGCTGGCCGACGGCGCGCCGCGCGAGCTGGGCGCTCTCTACGACGACTGCAATACCTGCGCGGCGGAGACGTTTTTCACCGCCTTCCGCTACGACTTCTCGCAGCATATGTGGGCGGCGCGCTGGATGCGCGGCAATCAGGCCGCGCCCATCTGGAGCGCGAATCCTGCTCAGGGCGCCGCGCTAACGCAGGTCTACGCGCTGCTGACTGAGCCTAACGGACGGCAACTGATGGGCACATGGAGCCACATCGACCACGGCAAAGAGAAGCCCGAGGACCGTCTCTTCCGCTACGATCTGGACCCGGTCAAAGGCCTCGAGCGCACACAGCTGCTCATCGGCAAGGATGCGGAATCGATGAAGCAGCGGCTCTGCGGCGCTGATGGTGCGATTCCTGGCCTGGCACGCGGACAGGACACTCTGCTCTGCCAGCAGATCATCAAGCCGCGCTACGAGCGCAAGCCCATCCTCACCCCGCCGGCCAACAATCACGGCCAGTCCGTGCCGCCGGGGGCGAGGCGCTAAGGTGGTCAATACAGGGCTGAATTCCATCGCACTCTTCGATTAGCATCAGCCCATTGGAGAGTGAAATGAATTGTTTGCGTAGATATGGACTCGTGCCGTTGCTTGCCATGACGGTAGCGCTTTTTACCGCAGGATGCCCCCTGAGTCAAGATCAGGTTGCCGCCAGCTCCGCCCAGACCGGAGCGCAGGATCAGGCCTCGGACCCGGCATCGGCGAACCTGGCCCCAGCCGATTCAAACTCCGCGCCCACTGAGTATGCTGCCCAGCAGAGCGCTCCGCCTGACACGGGCGGCTCCTATGATCCGGGTTCGGACGATCCCGGCTACGGCGCGCAGCCGGTCGAATACGCCGATCAGCCGCCGCCGCCCATACCCGACTATGACCAGCCTCAGTCTCCCGGCGACGGTTATCTGTGGACGCCCGGCTACTGGGCCTGGGGCCAAGGCGGTTATTACTGGGTTCCCGGCGGATGGGTTGAGGCTCCCTACGAGGGTGCGCTGTGGACGCCCGGCTATTGGGGCTACCACAATCACCGCTATGGATTTTACCGTGGCTACTGGGGTCCGCACATCGGCTTCTATGGCGGCGTCGATTACGGCTTTGGCTATGTCGGCATCGGATACCAGGGCGGTTACTGGGGCGGCGGGCATTTCAATTACAACCGCTCCTACAACAATGTGAATGTATCGATTGTGCATAACATTTATGACCGCCCCATGCGCGATGATCGCCGCGGCGGCGTTCGTGTGAGCTTCAACGGCGGGCAGGGCGGACTGCAGGTGCGCGCCAGACCCGCGGAACTGGCGGCTCGCCATGAACAGCACGCTCCGCCCATGAGCGCGCAGATGCAGAACGAGCGTGCTTCCAGCAGCAACCACGCACAGTTTGCCAACGTAAACCATGGCCGCCCAGCCAGTATGGCCGTCCAGCAGCCGCTTGCGGCAGATCGCAACGTGAGAGCTCCGGCGGCGGTGCAGGCGCGCAATCAGTCGGAAGCGCAGCAGCGCAACGGAGCGCAAATGCGTCCGAACTCAGCTCAGCCCTCACAAGGCGCCACACCCGGCCACAACCAGCCCAACCAGAATCAGCCGAATCGTGGCCAGTCAAACCAGAATCAGCCGAACCAGAACCAGCCGAATCGCAGCCAGGCGAACCAGAACCAGCCAAACCGCGGTCAATCGGTCCAGAACCAGCCGAGCCAGAATCAGCTGAATCGCGGTCAAGCGGCCCCGCAGCAGCAGCGCCAGGCAGCTCCACAGCAACAGCAGCGTCAAGCAGCCCCGCAGCAACAGCGCCAAGCGGCTCCACAGCAACAGCAGCGTCAAGCGGCCCCGCAGCAACAGCGTCAGGCGGCTCCGCAACAGCAACAGCGTCAAGCAGCGCCTCAACAACAGCAGCAGCGCCAGGCAGCTCCCCCGCAACAGCATCAAGCAGCTCCACAGCAACAGCATCAAGCAGCTCCACAGCAACAGCATCAGGCAGCGCCACAGCAGCATCAGGCGGAGGAGCATCCCAAGAAGTAGTTTTCCACTTAGCATCCGCACTAAACTATGCGGTTGTCAGTTCGAACGGTGCGCGATCTAGTGTGCCGTCCGAACCGGGAAGGACACAAGGTTGCGCGCTGAACCGTAGCTCTGCCGCAATCCGTCGTATACTGGCCTCATGTCGATTGTGGGCAACATCCGGGGCATCGCCAAGGGCATGAGCATCACCTTCGGGGAGATTCTGCAGCCCACGTTGGTGGAGAACTACCCCGACGGCCCAGGTCCGCAGCGCGGAGCGATCTTCGAGCCGCGTTACCGCGGCGCGCACGTCTTGCAACGCGATGAGAACGGCCTGGAGAAGTGCGTGGCCTGCTTCCTCTGCGCCGCCGCCTGCCCTGCGAATTGCATTTATATCGAGGCCGCGGAGAACAACGAAGAGCAGCGCATCTCTTCGTCGGAGCGCTACGCCAAGGTCTATAACATCGATTACAACCGCTGCATCTTCTGCGGCTACTGCGTGGAGGCTTGCCCCACCGACGCCATCACCCACGGCCACGGCTTCGAGCTGGCCACGCTGAACGCCACCAACCTGGTCATGCGCAAGGAAGA
>Ga0181527_1003386_pt1 | contig 14296 bp, 11 predicted proteins | sample PEATcosm2014_Bin_30_FD_119762 | JGI IMG/M metagenome (GOLD analysis project Ga0181527, IMG submission 119762) | Peatland microbial communities from MTU Mesocosm Facility, Houghton, MI, USA - PEATcosm2014_Bin06_60_metaG | ecosystem: Environmental > Terrestrial > Soil > Wetlands > Peat | place...
CCTGTCCGGGAAGGTAGATGGCCTGGCCGTTTGGTTTCTTATGCATTCTCGCCGCCTCCGAGCAGAAAAAGCACGGCCATGCGCACCGCGACGCCGTTGGTCACCTGGTCGAGGATGACGCTCTTGCCGCAGTCGGCCACGTTCGAGGCGAGCTCGATGCCGCGGTTGATGGGGCCGGGGTGCATCACGATGATGTCGTCGGGCAGCTTGTTGAGTTTGTCAAGATCGAGCCCGTAGCGTTCGCGGTACTCGCGGATCGACGGGAACAGGCCCGCGCCCTGACGCTCAAGCTGAAGCCTCAGCAGCATCACCACGTTCGCACCGCGCAATGCCTCATCCATGCTGTCGGTGACGCTGACGCCGAGAATTTCCGGATGCTGGGGCAGCAGGGTGGGCGGCCCGCACAGGGTCACGTCCATGCCCATTGTCTTCATTCCCCAGGCGTTGCTGCGCGCCACGCGGCTGTGCAATACGTCTCCGATGATGGCGACCTTGAGGCCGTCGAGCCTTCCGAATTTCCTGCGGATCGTCATCATGTCGAGTAATGCCTGCGTGGGGTGCTCGTGCAGGCCGTCGCCCGCGTTGATGATGGCCGCGTCGGTGCAGCGGGTGAGGAACGACGGCGCGCCGGCCGCGTTGTGCCGCACCACCACCATGTCGATCTTCATTGCCTCTATGTTTCGCATCGTGTCCCGCAGCGATTCGCCTTTTGCAACCGAGCTTGTCGAGGTGGAGAAATTGAGGGGCTGGGCGGAGAGCCGCTTTTCAGCGAGCTCGAAGGACATGCGCGTGCGTGTGCTGTTCTCGAAGAAGAGGTTGACCACCGTCTTGCCGCGCAGGGTGGGCACCTGGGGAATTTCACGCTGGAGCACCTCGTAAAAGCTGTCCGCCGTGTCGAGGATCAGGGTGATGTCTTCCCTGGAAACGCCTTGAAGGCCGAGCAGATGCTTTACGGAAAGTGCCATTCGTCAATCACCCTTTTCCAGTTCCATGAGCCACAGGCAGTCTTCGCCGTCTATTTCCTTCACCTTGAGCGACACTTCCTGGTTCATCCTGGTGGTGACCGTCATGCCTATGTAGTCGGCGCGGATGGGCATCTCGCGATAGTCGCGGTCGATGAGCACCGCAAGCTGGATGGTCTTGGGCCTGCCGAAGTCATTGAGCGCGTCGAGCGCAGCGCGCACGGTTCTCCCCGTGTAAAGCACGTCGTCCACGAGGACCATGTCGATGCCGTTGATGTCGAAGGGAATATGCGTCACCTGGACCTTGGGCTGTTTGAGCGCCATGCGGTAGTCGTCGCGATACAGGGTGATGTCGAGCACGCCGGACGAAAGCGACGTCTTTTCAAGGGAGTTTATCTTGTCGGCGATGCGGCGGGCGAGGAACACGCCGCGCGTCTGCATGCCCACGATACCGAGGTTGTTGAGATCGAGGTTTCTTTCAAGTATCTGATGGGAAATGCGGGTAAGGGCCCGATCGAGGGCAGTCGCGTCCATGAGGAGTTCGAGCTGCTTCATCGGGTATCAAAATAGTTTTGTTTACTATATAATAAATAGCTTTTTTTAATTAAGATTACGGTGGTGACACCGCTTTGCGGTTCTCTCGGATGATTCACGCACCTTGATTTTTGATTGTAGTTGTCCTGCAGGGAAAGAATATCCACAGCATGGCCTTTTTCGGTTCTGCACAGCTTTTCTTGTAATGGCCGTTTGATGAATGTACTTTCATTTCAGTTGTGCGGGGGAGCACGTCTAGGAGAGATGAATATTCGCAAGACCCGATTCATAAGATAGAAAGGAACTGTTCGCCCATGCCTCGTCTCATCGAAAAACCGACCATTATCACCGCCGCGGGAAACAAGCCCAAGATAATCGAGGAATTCATCGGCCGCGTTAATTCGCAAACGCAAAGCGTGAGTATCGCGCGCATGAAAAGCCCATCCGACTGGGTGGAGCCCGGTCAGACGCCCGCGTTCGACGAGTACACGATAGTACTCAAAGGCTGCCTGCGCGTGATGCACAAAAATGGATCGCTTGATGTTACCGCTGGTCAGGCGGTGATAACGCATGCCGGCGAATGGGTGCAGTACGCAACACCGGGCATCGAGGGCGCGGAATACGTTGCGGTGTGCGTGCCGGCTTTTTCGCCGGAAACGGTGAAGAGGGACGGGTGAGGAAAAGGGGGAGGCGGCTGACAGCGCCCTTTCGCAGTGGCTGCGAAGTTGCATCTGTCAGTCGCCCGGGGGAAATTGCTGTCAGCCTAACTCTCTTCCGAGGAACTTCCTTTCTGTTGTTCAAAACAACAAGGACTACGTTTCCGGCAAACGAATTATTTTCCAAAAATCGTGACGATAAACAAGGGGCCGTGCCGTGCGCTACTACGCCGATCTCCACATCCATTCCAAATACTCCCGCGCGACAAGCAGTCAGCTCGACCTTGAGCATCTATGGCGGTGGGCGCAGATCAAGGGCCTCACGGTGGTGGCCACCGGCGACTGCGTGCATCCCGGGTGGCTTGCGGAAATCAAGCAGAAACTCGCGCCGTGCGGCGACGGATTTTTCGAACTCAAACCCGAGCATTCCCGGGCCGTGGCGTCCGGTATTCCGCCATCGTGCGCGGGGCCGGTCCGCTTCATCCTTTCGACGGAAATCTCCAGCATTTATAAGCGCGACGGGAAAGTCCGAAAGGTGCACAACGTGGTGTATCTGCCGGACCTGGCGTGTGCGGAAAAGCTCGCGGCCCGGCTCGGCGACATCGGCAATGTTCGCTCCGACGGCAGGCCGATCCTTGGCCTTGACTCGCGCGACCTGCTCGACATCGTGCTGTCGTGCAGCCCCGACGCGTTTTTGGTACCGGCGCACATCTGGACGCCGTGGTTCTCGGTGCTCGGCTCAAAAAGCGGGTTCGACACCATCGAAGAGTGTTTCGGCGATCTCACCACGCACATTTACGCGCTCGAAACCGGGCTGTCCTCCGATCCGCCCATGAACTGGCGGCTGTCCAGCCTCGACAAATTTATCCTTGTGTCCAACTCCGATGCGCATTCGCCGAACAAGCTGGGACGAGAGGCGAATATTTTCGAGACGGACTTGACGTATGCGGCCATGCTCCGCGCGTTGCGAGATCCCGACGACCAAGGGCTCGCGGGCACCGTGGAGTTCTTTCCGGAAGAGGGAAAATATCATTACGACGGCCACCGCAAATGTGAAACGCGCCTGCATCCCCGCGAGACCATCAAGAATAAAGGGCTGTGCCCTGTGTGCGGCAAGCCCGTTACGGTGGGCGTCATGGCGCGCGTGGAGGAGCTTGCCACGCGGCCTGAGGGCGAAAAGGGGGCGCGCTGGCGTCCGTATCACAGCATGGTTCCGCTCGTTGAAATCATCGGCGAATGCCTTGGCGCGGGTCCGGCGTCACAGAAAGTGGAGGCGCAGTACAACAGGCTCGTGCGTAATATCGGGAATGAGTTCACGGTTCTGCTCGACGCCACGCTTGACAGGATAGAAGAGACCGAGGGCGAACTTGTCGCGGAAGGCATACGCCGTGTAAGACACGGTGAGATTTCGGTGAAGGCCGGCTACGATGGTGAGTACGGAACAATAGAGATCTTTTCGGACAAAGAGCGCACCATGAAGAAGTGGCAAACAAGCCTCTTTGAAGACGTTGCGGTGCCAGCATCAACTGCGACGGATCAAGAAAGACCTGCCGTGGCAGCCGGCCACAGTAAAAAAAAAGCCGTTTTCGAAGACCGGGCCGTCTATCAACCCGCAGACATTCCGCGGGAAAAACAAAGGCCAGAACCCCCTGATGCAGAACTTAACGAGGCTCAAAAGGCCGCGGTACGGCATTCGGGTTCCCACCTGCTGATCATTGCCGGACCCGGCACCGGCAAGACGCACACCCTCATTTGCCGCATAGCGCAAGCAATACCGCTATGCACGAACAACGAGAAAATCCTCGCCATCACCTTTACCAACAAAGCTGCCGAAGAAATGAGGGAACGTATTTCAGCGCGGGTGGGACCAGCGGTGGTCCGCGCCGTTGACGCGGGCACGTTTCACCAGTTCTGCCTCGGCTTGCTCCGGGCATACTTTGCCCAGGCCTGCCTGCCTGAGAATTTTTCGATAGCCACCGACAGCCAGCGTGACGCCGCGGCGCTCAAGACGTTTCCCTCGATGCCCGCGCAGGCCAGAAAAGAGCTGCTCGAAACAGTCTCCAAAAGCAAGAATACTCCGGGGCCATCCGCTTTGTCCCCCGACGTCGAATCGTACAATCGCGCATTGCATGCCGAAGGACTGCTCGATTTTGACGATATTCTCTGCAAAGCGGCCCGGTTACTTGCCGGCAACGACGACATTGCCCGGACCGTCCGCTCAACCTATCGCCAGGTGTTTGTCGACGAGTACCAGGACATAAACGGCGTCCAACACGAACTGCTCAAACTGCTCGTGCAAGACGGAGTAACGCTCACCGCCATAGGCGATCCCAACCAGGCAATCTACGGGTTCCGCGGATCGGACGTCCGGTTCTTCGAACTGTTCACACAATCGTTTCCCGGCGCAGCCACCATGGTGCTCTCCGAAAACTACCGCTCTGCGCCGAACCTGCTCAAAGCGTCAGGCAATCTGATAGCCGCAGGCAGCCCTTTGGGCGCGGCGCCCCTCCTGGCACGGTTCATCGGCGAAGGAAGGCTTACCATCCACGAGGCTGCAACGGAAAAAGCCGAGGCAGAATATGTCGTTCACGAGATAGAAAAGCTCGTGGGCGGCACGAGCATGTTTTCGCACGACAGCGGCCGGGTTGACAGCAGCGACAGCGGGGGAAGAACCTTCGGCGACTGCGCGGTTTTGTACCGGACCAATGCCCAGAGCCGACCCATCGCCCTTGCGCTTGAGAGGAGCGGCATCCCGTATCAGGTATCGGGGGAGAAACCGCTGTCGGAATATCCCTTAGTCAAGGAAGCGATGGCATTTCTTTTGAACAGTCGCGGCGGGCCGGGCGAGCCACAGGACACGGAGGCGGGTGCGGCGCTCGAACGGTTTTCACAGACACCGAACATTACAGAACTCCTCGAAGAAGACCGTCAGGCCAGAGACATCCTCGACCGGCTCGTGCGAATCGCAACTCTTTGCAACGGCGTCCAATCATTCATCGATTACATCCTGCTTCAGCACAGCGAAGACCCGGCTGACTTTCACGCGGAACGCGTGTCGCTGCTCACCCTGCACGCTTCGAAAGGACTCGAATTTCCCGTGGTATTCATTACCGGATGCGAAAACGGACTTGTGCCGCTCGCGCGTGAAGGAAAGAATTTCGATTTAGCCGAAGAGCGCCGGCTTTTCTACGTCGGCATGACCCGGGCAAAGGAACGGCTGTATCTTACCCGCGCACGACGGCGAACCATGTACGGGAAAACAACGGAAACGCGGCCGTCGCCGTTTCTTGCGGATATCAAGGAGGAGTTGAAGACCTATGAAAAGGCCGCGGCGAAGAAAGCCAGAAAGGTTGCGGAGAGCGAGCAGACGGATTTCCTGGGGAAACTGTTCTGAGAAGCATTTGCCTGCGGTAAGCGCCGCCGCCGGACTATCCTTTCCCCGGATACCCCACCGTCTGCCCGAACAATGGCCGTTTGCTTGGAGGCAATTTCAGGTTTGCGGAAACAGCGGCCTTGTCGCAATTGTGAAACCACGCAGCCAAGCCGACCGATGCCGCGAACAGGTACACATTTCCCGCAATGATGCCGGTGTCGACGTAATAGTAGGCCTTCTGTGTTTCCGCATCGTGCAACCCCGGCTCCTGATATCCAGCCTTACTGAATTTGCCAATATCAACCACATAAATGAGGCGGATAGGCGCCTTTGACCCCCAACTCCTCTGTCCGCGGCCGATTGCCATGGCTCGCAGATCTTTGGCAATTACCGGTATCAGGCGATGCGCGGTCGGCTCATAGAGGTAAACGCCCTCAGTAGTTGCTGCGTACACTTCAATTTCCTGGGAATTGCTCGCCGAGGCCGCTGTGCAGCCGGGAACTCCAAAAGGACCCTTTTTCCGATTGATCCCGGCCGCCGCCCACAACAAATTTGACAATACCTGCAGCGGAAGTTTTCTGTTAAGGATTGTCCGAACGGTTCTTCTTTGTTGCAAAGCCGCAAACACCGCCTTGGAGCGCATCGGCACCGGTTTGGGAAGCGTGATGGGCCGAAACTCGTTTTCGCTGACCACAGAAGACCTTTTCACAGATCGCTTGCGGATCATTTCAACCTCTTTTCCTATTGGGGTTATTGACACATAATCGTGACTTTACCCGACGCCGAAGCCGGCAGAATTACGACTGTTCCGAGCTGGTCCGAAATCCGTTCCGTCACACAACGAAACGGTTTGCCTTGGGCGAAAGATTACTGGCCGAACACAAGAACGAATTTTCCCGTCTTGTCAATATACCCGTTTGACGTTTTGTCCCGCGCATGCGCAAGCCCGTCGGAAAATGGCGAGGCTTCGTCGAGCGCTGCGGGAATTACGAGGGCCCCTGTCTTGTCGATGTAGCCCCACCTGCCTTCAACCCGCACCGGCGCCAGGCCTTCGGAAAACTGGAGGCCCGCCTCGAAGCGCGGAACGATGACAAATGCGCCTGTTGTGTCGATGTATCCCGATTTTCCTCCGGAAAGAAATCCGAACTCGTCCGGGGTCCCGCCGATCACCACGGCGGCAAGGTTCTGCGAAAAGCCGTGCGCGATGTCGAACTGCGGAGTGATCACGAAATCGCCGCCTCTGCCGATGTACCCGCATTTTTGCGCCGCCCTCTCGCCGTATTCGTCGTTTGCCGCATGGACAATGGCCATAGCGCGGCCGCAGGAAAAGTCGCCGGCCAAATCGAAGCGCGGGTTGATGACGATCCTCCCCTTTGTGTCGATGAACCCGCGGCGTCCCCACTGCTCGTCGCCGATGCGGATCTTGGCAAACCCCTGGTGGAACGGGTAGGCCACGTCAAATTGCGGTGCAATGACCACTGCTCCTTTTTTGTCAATGTATCCCCATCTGCCGTGCACGGCAACGGCGGCAAGCCCCTCAGAAAAATCGCCGGCGAGTTCGAATTGTGGATTGATGACGAAGGCGCCGGAAGAATTGATAAATCCGCGCCGGGCGCCCATGTCGCCGCCTATCTTTACTTTTGCAAGACCGTCCCGGAACTCGCCTGCGGCGTCGAATTGCGGCACAACGGCCCATTCGCCTTTCTTGGTGATGTATCCCCACAGGCCTTTGCTTTGCGCCGCGGCTAGACCGTCGCAGAAATCACGGCCTGCGGAACACGGAAGTTTGATGCACACTGTGCTCGCGGCAGCTTCGCCTGATTTCGGGGCTGGTTTCGGGTTGCCGTGCGAAAGAGAGCAAAGCACGGCAACGGTGACAAGCGCGTATGAACCGTTTTTCATCCCCGGCCTCCTTACGTGTGCGGGAAGATGGTATGCCTATGAAAATAATTAAGGCGGTTTACTCACACCCGTACTCACCGCACCCCGGACGAACATCAGTCCGCACCGACCTGCCTTCTTGTCAAATTTGACATCGCCCCATTGAAAACCTATATTGTAGTGTACGTTTGCACGCAGCTGTGGAACCAAACAGGCGAGGGTCGTGTTACTCCAACTTCAGCAGTGTGCAGGAACGCACGGATGACTCTGGAAACCATCACTTCAACAAGGAGCCGGTTTTATGAAACGTCTACGTGTTATCACCGCCATTGTGGTCGCGAGCTTTTCCCTGATGATGATCGGCTGTGCCAAGGAGCCGGTGAGGGAAATAAGCGCCGCAAAGGCCGCGGTTGATTCCGCCAAGGCCGCGCAGGCAGACCTGTACCTGGCCGACCAGTTCACCGCGGTAGACGAGTCGCTCAAGTCGGCGCTCGCAGATGTCGAGAAGCAGAAAACGGGACCTGCATTGAAAAGGAATTACGACAAGGCCAAAGCCGGTCTTGTTTCCGTTGCGGCTCAAGCCGCGGATCTCAAGGCAAAAGCGGCCGAAGAAAAGGCGCGCGTGCAGGCCGACGTCGAATCCGGTATCGCCAAAGCGGGATCGATGCTGGCAGAAGCCAAGAACGCGCTCAAGAAGCCGGCCAAGGGCAAAAAGGCGAAAGCTGCCGCAGCGGCTGTAAAAAGCAAACTGCCGGGAATCGAAGCGCAAGTCAAGGAGGCCCAGGCGGCTCAGGGTAACGGCGATTTTCTCGGGGCCCGCGACAAGGTTAATGTCGCGATTGCCGCTCTAGGATCGCTCAAGGCCGAGGCCCCCGCTCCTGTTGAAAAAACCGCCAAAGCCAAGACCAAGACCAAGGCAAAGGCAAAAAAGCACAAGAAATAACATTCAACCGATTTTTCGATAACAATGGCCTTCTTGAACCGAAGGCCATTGTTATTTTGGGGACAAGTTTCTAAATCGTTCACCAATCCCCGCGCTTGGGGCGGGATTCTTGAATCTGCTTAATCGCCTAATATTCCGAGAATGCTTTCCGGTTTCCTGACCAATTTACAATTCCGTATTTCTTCTCCGTATTTCTTCACACGATTTGTGGCAACCTTTCTCACGGCGATGCAGTCCTATTTGGAGTATATCCTTTGCGAGCTTGTTTTCAAAATGGCACCAGTTTTGCAGCTATACCTGAGTGGGGAAGTTTGCGCTTTGCCATCCTGTTGAATGCCTTAGCCCGCGCAATCCCCGCGAGTTCGCCCACGCGGCAACTCCTGTAGCCATGTATGCGGGCATAGTCGTGGTGGCGCGGGGTTAGCGGGCGAATTACTAGTATGTTTTCTTTGGGCATTGAAGAATCCCCGCCACTCGGGGCGGGGATTCTTCAATCCAATGATTTTTGCGACCGTAAGAAAAGATAGGGCGAATCACGTGCGTGAATCACGACGCGGCGCCGTTGCGGCAGCCGGCATTTTAAACCAATTTCCAAGGAGGATGTCGATGTTCCGAACAAAAGTACGTTTTGCAACGAGTCTTGCGACCTCTGCCGCATGCGTGGCGATTGTCGCCGGGTGTAATTTACAAGGACCAACTGGCCCCGCCGGCCCCGCGCTCAGCGGCACGCTGTCTGGGTTCGTGACGTTGATTAACGAGAATGGCGACCAACCGGCCGACCGGAGCGGTGTTGCCGTGACCATCGACGGTTCGTCGAAAGCGGCCACAACCGACAGCATAGGAATGTGGTCAATACCCGGCCTGTCAACCGGGATCTATACGCTTACGTATGCGAAAACCGGATACGGCACCACCAAATCGGTCCAGGTCCAATACGTTGGCGGCGGGGACCGCAATATCGGAAATGTCTCCATGTGCCAGCCGCCGGCCTTCTCTGTGGACAGCGTGTGGACGCGCATGCCAAAGGGCGGCGATTCCAATTCCGTCTACCTCGGGGTCCAGACGTCTACCGACGTAAACGGCCCCTACAAAGTGATCCTTTTCTTTGGCAACGGGCCCGGCGTGTCCTGGAAACCCGCGACGTACCAGACATCCAGCTCGGAGAACATGCTGTTTAAGGACGGCGTGGATTCGGCCTCGATCCGTCTGCAACCCATCAATCTCGCCACCGAGGGATATTCGTTCAACAGCGGGGACATAGTGTACGCAGCCGCCTACGCCGCCACGGCGGGCACGACCAACAGCTCGTACACCGACCTGACAACAGGGAGAACCATCTACACGGATATCGACACCACGATCGGGAAAGTCATTCAATTCGTGGTGCCGTGAGGAATGCTTTGATGGATGCGGAAAAGAAACACCGGAAGCAACCGCTTCCGGTGTTTCTTATGAGTCCATGAACTGCTCGGCAACTTCCTTCTGCGCTGCCTCCAGAATCCTGCCCGCGACAAAATCCGCGCTGTCGATTACCGGCGCGCCCTCGCTTTGGCGCTGGCGCAGAGGCTGGCCACCCAGCGTGTTCTTGCCGAAATCTGTTGCCGTAAGCCGGGGATACACCGTGATGACACGGATATTGTCCGATGCGAGCTCGAGCCGCGCGGTTTCGGACAACATGTTGAGCGCGCTTTTCGTGGCCGCGTAGCCGCCGAGACCCTGAATATGCATCTTGCTTACCATGGAACTGATGTTGATGATCAGGCCGCCGCCCTTCATACGCATCTTGTGGACAACGTCTTGTATCGCGTACAGCGGGCCGAACACGTTCAGTGTGAGGATGGCGTGCAGGTGGGCCGGATTCATTTCCGCCACCGTGCCGGACGCCGCCTGCCCTGCATTGTTGATGAAGATGTCGATGCGGCCGAAGCGCGTGAACGCCTTTTGCACGAGGTTTGAGATTGCAGTCCTGTCGCGCATGTCCGTGGGCACCGCGAGCGCATCGCGCCCCTGCTTGTGCAGTTCCAATGCAATCGCCGTGAGCTTGTCTGCAGAACGCGCTGCGAGCACGACCTTGGCGCCTTCCGCTGCGAACCGCTTTGCAGTGGCAAGGCCTATGCCTGCGGACGCTCCTGTGACGACCGTGACTTTTCCCGGGATTTCCATTGTCTGTTTGCTCCTTGTCAATGCTGTCTGATGCGAGGTGTTAGATTCTCTGCCAGGATGATGCGAGCTTCACAGTCCGGCGGTCGCCGCGATCAAACGGAACAACGGCGCGAACGCGACGATGACCGCTGGCACGCAGTCCTCTGGCCCCCGAGGCATGCTGATTAACGCCCCACGGTTCCCCAAAATAGTATTTCCACGGGTTTTGGTGGTATCAACTTGGTCACGGTACGCGCGCTCTTCATACGAACATTCTTGCAGGAACCGTTTACTCAATAAAGGAAGGGGATAAGCTTTCGCACTCTTTTGCGAAAAGCGGCATATCCGGAGAACCTGTCCATAAGCCATCGCTCTTCGCGGCGGGACTTGACGTCCAGCAGGACAAAAAGCAGAGCAGCATAAAGGATGGTGAGCCAGCCGTGGACAAGCAACCCCCAGCCAAACGAGGCAAAGACAAGACCGCTGTAGATGGGGTGCCGCACTATGCGGTAGGGACCGGATTCCACAAGCGTGCCGCCGTCTTTTGGAAACGGCACGGGCGTCAAATTATCTCCTAATGCAATCATGCCCCACACTGCCATGTAAGCGCCAAACAGGAGAAAAAGCGCGCCAACTGCAAATGCCGTTTGTGCAAAGGTGGCGTTCCATGCCGGTAGGCCGGAAAACGCGCGGGGTCCGGCGCCGACGAGCAAAAGAAGAACGAATTGACCGACGACATACCATTCGCCGCGGCTGTTTTTCCACAGGGGGGTTCTGGCCATGCAAACGCTGCGCCTTCCTGTTAACGGGCTGCAAGAGCAGAAAAAAGGGGCCCGATTTTTCGAACCCCTTTCAACAATCCGCCATTTCTCGAACAAACCGCTACTTTGCAAAAAGGAATATCTTCCCCTGTGCCGTCCTGTTCCCCTGGATCATGCGGACAAAAACCATGCCCGAGCCGGTGACTTTGCTCCTGAGCTGGATGTGATTGTACCCCATGGCGACATTGTTTAGCGTTTCCGAAGACAGCAATGCGCCGCGCGAGTCAAAGCATTCGACTCTTGCAGGGGCCGCATCCACCGCCGTGAAATTGAGCTGGAGTGTTCGGTTGGCTTGCGGGGTGATGCTGCGGATCGACAGGCCGCCGTTGAGGGTGGAGAAATAGGCGCGTTCCGAAGTGCCCACGACGCCGACGTAGTTGAAATCAACGAAATCCACATTCATGGGGCCGTTTCCCTTCGGATTCGTGCAGACCTGGTATCTAAACAACTGCATTCCGGAATCAAGCGCCAGTCGGCGGTAGTCTTTCATATACCACCAAGAGTGAAAATCGTACTGACAGCCACTGGTAAGATGCAGGGTGTCTGTTCCGGTACTTATGGAATCGGTACCGTTCAACAGGGAGATCTCAATGTATGGACCAAATTGGGCTGGAATGTCAGCCGCCGTCTGAAAAATATCAAGACTGTAAATGCCGGGTTGCTTGACATAAACCGTATATTTTGTCCAGTCACCCATATTGGCGTCTGCCAGGTAGCAATCGGTGCTGGCGGAATCGTGAACATAATCCGGACCAACCCAGCCGGCACTCATGCAATCGTTTCCCTCACCCATAAACTGCAGGCTGGGTCCGGTAATCGCGCGCAAGTAATGGCAAGCCCATTGACCAACAGCCATATAATCGTGCCAGGTTACGCCATTTGTGTTTGCATCAAGTGTCGCTTCGGGCTGTGTCTTGCCTGCCATTCCCTGATCGAAGCGGGAAAGCCTTATTTTACCAGGGATCTGCTGGATAGTATCGTGATAGGGAAAGCCCTTGTATTCGGCAGGGATTTCGGAATCCGCGGGAAAACTGATGAACAGAACGGCAAGGAACGATCCGGCAACAGAAAGGCGCTGCGCCGCAGAAATGAAATTCATACATCCCCCTCTACTATTATATGTGGTCTGTTCCTGGAGTGTAATATAAACAAAAAAAGGCTAGGTATCAAAACAGAATAGATTCCCAATAAAAAAGAAATTGTTGAACGAAATATGTTCCATTCTTTAAATGCAATGGTTTTTACTTTTCGGTATAACCTACCCGAAAACCACATGCACCATAGTCCCATGGGTGTTCGATTGGTAAAGACCTTCGAGTTGCACAAGCGGCAAGACCCATTTGAACATTGGCTCCTCTACAAACTATTGAAACATTTGAATTATGTGGTGGCGGGCCCAATGGATCCACAGGTTGATAATAATCGTACGTCGAATCATAATAATCATTCACAAATTCCATTGCATTGCCGAGCATGTCATACAGTCCGAATCCATTAGGTTTTCTAGAGGCAACCGGACTAAAAGGTCCATTGTAATTATATAATTCATATTGACCCGCACCTGAAGTATCACTCCCCCAATAATATGTAGTAGTTGTTCCAGCCCTGCAGGCAAATTCCCATTGGGCCTCGGTAGGTAAGTGGTATCCGTTCGCTTGTAAGGAATCATAGTTGACGTTTCCCAAAGCACAGCCGTTACCGGGAATCCCTGCTATCGAGGAATAACGATATATTGTATCAAGATCGTCTCGTTTGCTTCTTGCATTGCAATACAAAACAGCGTCACACCACGTAATAGCAAATTCGGGGTAATTATCACCATCTGTAGGCAAGGGATATGGCGCTGTTGCAGAAAAATTTGGATAGGTCGCTGTCATCAGCGAGACATAATCCTTTTGGGTCACTTCCGTCGAATCCATCCAGAAATTGTGGGTAAATGTTACATTATGAACAGGCTCCGCTATTCCGGTCTGACCCATGCTAAAAGACTTTGCCTGGGCCAATATTTTTTTCATTCCCCTTGGTGGCGCCGTTGTTTTTCTCACGACAAAGCTAAAATCCGACACCGCACCTTTGTTTGTCGTTGAGGTCACGGCAATCGAGTACTCCTGCCCAACCTTGAGATTTTTTATGAGACACGGAGAGACTGCATTAGCAATCTTCGTTGCGCCGGACTCGGTCACGGTATCTCCCTCCGCAAAATAGATCGTATCCGAAACCGACTCGCTCCCTTTTGTCCACGTTACCTTAATCCACGTCACTCCGGAATCCGCAGCTACGTTTGTCGGCGCAGCCGGCCTTGTCACCACAATAGCCTTCTTCAGCGAATCAACCGTACCACCGGTTGCCAGCAGCCTCACCGTGTAAGTTCCGGGTGCCGAAAAAGTGTGTATGGGGTTCTTGTCCGTCGAGGTATTCCCATCCCCGAAATCCCAGAAAAAACTCGTGGCGTTAACCGAGTTGTTGGCGAACGTCACCGTGAGCGGGTATTCTCCGGTGAGCGCGCTTGGGGCGAAATCAGCCTTTGTAGGGCTGGAAGATACGGTTATGATTATTGTAGCCGAATCAGACAGCGGTGGCGTGCCGTTGTCGGTCACGCAGAAAACCATGGTGTCGGAACCGATAAATCCGGTTGGCGGAGTCCATTGGTATGTCGTGTCGGCCAGGGATCCGCCTGCCGGGCCGCTTACAACTTTGTAAGTGAAAATCTGGCCGGCGTCCGGATCTGTAGCCGAAAGGGTGAGTCGGCACGTTTGGCCGGCTACGACGTTGCTGATTCCTTTAATCGCAAGAAGGGGTTTGTGGTTAACGGCGGAGCTCTGTATTACGGTGAGAAGGGCGGGCGCGCTTGTGACGGAATCACCCCACTGGCCTTTTATCACGCACGTGTACCGTCCCGCGCTTGAAATTAAAACCGGGTTGATGATCAGCGTATCGCGGGTGGCGTTGGAAACAGGAGCGCCATCCTTCCACCACTGGTAGAA
>Ga0181527_1003394_pt1 | contig 14266 bp, 9 predicted proteins | sample PEATcosm2014_Bin_30_FD_119762 | JGI IMG/M metagenome (GOLD analysis project Ga0181527, IMG submission 119762) | Peatland microbial communities from MTU Mesocosm Facility, Houghton, MI, USA - PEATcosm2014_Bin06_60_metaG | ecosystem: Environmental > Terrestrial > Soil > Wetlands > Peat | place...
AGGCTATTGGGTGGGCACGATAGCGGGAAGCAAGGTTCCGGTTTTCACTGGAATCAGCGAGATCGGCGCGGACGAAATCAAAGCGCTGGGCGCAGCCCTCGCATCATCGGGGGCGGTCGCGCTGTTCCATGTGGTGGAAATCACTCCAGAAGCGCCGACCTGCGAGGCTGCCTTCGGCGGGCGGAAGCCGGAACAAATACTGGAGTTTGGTCACGATCAGTTGGTTGAAGCTAAACAGAGGCTAAACAAGCACGACGGACAGGCCATTTCGCTGGTTTGCATCGGGTGCCCGCACACGTCGATTACGGAGATCGCGGCGATTGCCCAACATCTTGCGGGTAAGAAGCTCAAGCCGGGCATCGAGTTGTGGATCACCACGGCTCTACCGATGCGGGCTCTGGCTGAGCGCTGCGGTTATGCCAAGACGATTGAGAACGCGGGTGGCCGCTTTGTCATCGACACCTGCCCGATCTTGTCTCCCATGGCGGAAGTAGCGAAGAAGAAAGGATACTCCGCCATGGCGACCAATTCGGCCAAGCTGGCTCATTACGCTCCGGGCCAATGGGCATTGCCGACGTATTACGGCAGCCTGGAAACATGTTTAGATGCCGCCGTTAGCGGTGTATTCAACCAAAAGTGAACGGGGGTGGCGGACAATGAAAACGATGCTACATGGGCGGAAGGTTGTGGGAGGCAAGGCGCGCGGGGCCGCCCTTGTCACGGATGAGCCCATCTGCTTTCTGGGCGGAGTCGACGTAAATACCGGCATTATTACGGAAGTCGGTCATCCATTGAAAGGAAAGTGTATCGCGGGAAAAGTTCTGGTATTCCCGACCGGCAAAGGATCGACGGGTGGATCGTACCTTATTTATGAGGCAGCCAGTAACGGAGTCGGCCCGTGCGCAATGATCAATCGCAACGTCGAGCAGGTTACCGTGATCGGCTGCATCATCTCCGAGATTCCAATGGTTGACAGCCTGGATTGCGACCCGGTTGCAGCCATCAAGGATGGAGATATCGTGGAAGTGGATGCTGATGCCGGAACTGTCAGTGTCACCTCGGCTTGAAGACGGCGGTTAGGCAGACAGTAACTTGCAACAGGGGATTCCAGAGTTCCCCCCGGGTCCAGTGGCAAAGGTTGGCAACGCAGCGAACAAGCCGGCTGCGTTACTTTCATTGCACCGGCCCCAGGCTCTATCGGTGAGATCGTCACGCGCCACTGGGCGACTGCTCGGCGCTCTATTGATCCTGGTGCCGCACGCGGCTTCTTGACGCGCAAGGGCGCACCATGGGCTCTCCTTGGAGACGCGAGAGTCGATCCGCTTACCGGCACGCTCGGAACGAGGAAATCATATGTCAGAATTTGATAGCAAATATGGCCGGCGGTTAGGAAAACTATCGACGACGAATGTGGCTGATGCGCTAGACGCTTTCAGCCTGAAGGGGGCGACCTACGGGATTCGCCCGCTGTGGGAAAACGCCGGCAAGGTGGTGGGCAGGGCTGTAACCGTAAAGATCGCCGCCGCCGGCTTGACCAAGAGCAAGAATCATCTTGGTGTTAAGGCCATCGAAGCGGCCGAGCGAGGCGACGTGATTGTCATCGATAATGGCGGCCGCCTGGATACTTCTTGTTGGGGCGGAATTCTCGCCAACGGCGCCAAGATGAAAGGCGTCAGCGCAGTGATCGTCGACGGCGCTGTTCGTGACCTTGATGACTGCATGGACGCCCAATTCCCGGTCTATGCCAGAGGCACCGTAGTTGCCACCGCCAGGGGCAGGATCATGGAAGAGGCGACCAACGTGATGATTCAATTCGCCGGCGTTCAGGTGCGCCCCGGAGACGTGGTCATGGGAGATCGCAGCGGAGTCGTGGTCATTCCGCAAGAGAAGCTCGACGAAGTCCTGGCAAAGGCCGAAGAGCTATACGCCAAAGAAGAACAGATGGTGGCGGAAATTCGGGCCGGCGCTTCCATGTTGGAAGTGGACAACAAGTACAACTACGAAAAGATGATCAAGTGAAGGTAGTTGTGCAAAAAGAAACGGCAAAGACAAAATCTACCTTGCAATGGAGTCAGGAATGATCAAAGTAGATTCAGCGATCATCGAAGGATTTAAGAAGTTTGATACGACCAGTGTTTCCGATGCACTAGACAGGCTAGGCATCGTCGGCGGCTTGCATGGGATTCGGCCCGTGGTGGAAGGAGTGGCTTTCTGCGGCCAGGCTTTTACCGCCCACTATGTTCCCTGCGGAGTGGTAAAGGGCACCGTGGGCGATTTCCTGGACGACGTTGAGCCAGGACAAGTGGTTGTGATTGACAATGGAGGGCGCACTTACTGCACGGTTTGGGGCGACCTCATGACCATCAATGCCTCCCAGCGCGGCATCGCCGGAACTGTCATCGACGGGGTGTGTCGCGACGTTCCCGGCATCAGGAAGCTGCGATATCCCATTTTTACCAAGGGGTGTTACATGGTGACTGGGAAAGACCGGGTGCAATGCGACGGCATAAACGTCCCTGTAGCCATCTCCGGAGTGCAGGTTAAGCCGGGTGACGTTCTGCTTGGCGACGATAGCGGCGCGCTGGTGATTCCCGCCGAAAAAGCCGAGGAGGTTTATCGCGTAGCGGAAGAGATCGCCAAGAAGGAAGAAATCATCGAACGAGAAGTTCGCAAAGGCGTGTCGCTCAGAGAGGCTCGGGCAAAAATGGGCTATCACGCGCTTCAGACCCGGAAGTAGCTCGCCGCGGATGAGATCAACAGCAAGAGCGGGCTACTCGGCCGATCAATCAAACTAATTTACTACGACGACCAGGCGAACCCGCATCATCCTACTGCGCCAAAGAGCGCCAAAGAACGAGGAGTAGCTTCAAAGCGAGACTTGCGGTACTCTGGTGCAACAAGCACGACAGTTGAACAGCAAGGCACTGGAATAGCGGTGTGCTTTCGCATCAGGTGCGAAAGAAATTCCAGCTCCGGTCTGAAGGGAAAAGCACGTGGTTGACACGCGTTTTACCGCCATCAAGCAAACAAGAACGTATATCGAGATCGTAGGTCAAATCGTAAAGCTGCTTCGTGGCGGGCAGATACGGCCTGGAGAGCAGCTTTCGTATGTTTGCTTTGCGCCCTCAGTCCGCTCAGGGACGCAGTTTGAGCGACTTTTTCGCGCATTCCACACCTGCAGACAAATTACTTTTGCTCGCGATGATTCTTGTCGTGTTGAACTTGACATTCGGGCTGACGTGGCTCAGACTGTTTTTTCATAACACCTATAAGACATGCGTCTCACATAGTGGGACGCACGAACCTCAAGGAAAAGATCCTGGAAATCCCGGGAGATTCGAAAAGTATCACGACGAGCATGGGGCGCTTCTGCAGGCGCTCAAAGACAAAGATGCGAAGCGCGCCGGAAGGACCATGCTGAAGCATCCTTCCGAAATTGAGAAAGACATTATGAACACCTGACTCCCGTGGGCAGGTGGTTTGCCGCTGCAAGTGGGCCGAACCCGGAGATGTGCCGTCTTAAGTGAGGTGGAACGATGCTTGATGACCGGCCCAGGGTTTTGTGCGTCAGCGCCCACGCAGCCGACTTTGCTGCCCGGTGTGCAGGAACCTTAGGTCACTATGCCAAAGGCCACGGTGTAGTCAAAGTGCTTTGTTGGAGCTTCGGCGAAAGAGGAGACTCGGCCGATAGCTGGTTAGATCATCCCAGGATTAAATAACAAGGAGGCAACCATGCCGGAACCGAAAACGAAGTACTACTACCACATCGCGGACGTCCCTTTAGTCCCACTCACGGACAAGGTGGGGACCCACTTCATCGCGGGTCAAAACATCCTGTGCAGCTTCATTGAGCAGCCACCTGGGGCCACCTTCCCCATCCACAGCCACCCGGCGGAGCAGATTCTGGTCATCCTGGAAGGCTCCGAGGAGCATGTGTGCGGCGACGAGAAATTCACCATGAAGGCCGGTGATGTCTGCGTCCATCCGCCGAACACCCCCCACGGCGGCCATACCCCTACCGGGTTCAAGGGCATCGACATCTTCTCCCCGCCCCGGGAGGATTACCTGGCGTTGATGCGGAAACATGGTCTCGTGAAGTAACGAAGCCGGGACTGTGCCCCATGGGCATGGGACTTGAGCCCTCGGCCGCTGGGTGAGCAGGGGGCGGCAGGCTTGCCGTGCGGTCATCGAGGGGTGCACGCGTGCGAGATGAGATGGTCATTAAGGAAGAGGCAACCGCCGCTATCCTGCCAGGGGCTTCGCGGGCGCAATCCGGCATCGTTCTCCGGGTGATCGACGCCTGCGCAGACGGTCTGTTGGTTGTGGCCCTGCTGGGCGAACTGGGGATCGTGTTCGCCAACGTGCTGGCGCGCGTCTTCTTCACCACGTCCTTCCTGTGGGCGGACGAGGTGGCGCGATTCGTGCTGTCGATCATCGCCTTCATCGGCGGCGCGGTCGCCTATCGGCGTCGCGAGCACGCTTTTGTGCGCGTGCTGCTCAATCGGTGCCCCGCGGGGTTGCAGCGAGTGTGTTTCACGCTCGCCGATGTCCTGGCGCTCTTCATCTCACTCGTCGCGGGGATCGCCTCCTTCGAATTCATCGAGTCAAGTTGGAGCGAGCGCACCCCGGTCTTCCAGCTCCCGGCTGGCACGATTGCCATCCCGCTTACCGTGGGCCTGGCGCTGATCGCCCTCTATGCCATCAACCACCTGCGCCGCGAACACGGACGGCGAGCCTGGGTGGTGGGAGGCCTCTTCATCGTGGCGATGGCGGGGGCGATGGCTACCCGCGGTCTCTGGCTGCCGTGGTTCGCCGGCGACAATGCCATCATTGCCACCGTGACCCTCTTCATCTTGGCGATCGTGGTCGGCGTGCCGGTGGGGTTTGTGCTGCTGATGGCCACGGCCAGTTATCTGTGGGTGACCGATGCTCCCTCGCTGGTATCGCTCCCGCAGAGCATGGTGAACGGGACCGGGAACTACATTCTCCTGGCGGTGCCTTTCTTCATCTTCACCGGACTGATCATGGAGCGGGGAGGCATCAGCCTGCGGCTCGTCCGCTTCGTCGAAACGGTCGTGGGCCACCTGCGGGGCGGCCTCCTTCAGGTGTCGGTGGTCAGCATGTACATCGTCTCCGGCCTCTCCGGTTCCAAGCCTGCCGACGTGGCTGCGGTCGGTACCGTGATGCGCGATCGGTTGCGCGATCGCCATGGTGCGGGCGAGGGCGCGGCCGTGCTGGCCGCCTCGGCCATCATGGGTGAAACGGTACCGCCCAGCATCGCGATGCTCATCGTCGGCTCGATCACGCAGCTGTCGATGGCCGCGCTGTTCATCGGCGGCATCATCCCCGCGGCGGTAATGGCCGCCTGCCTCATGGGGCTCATTTACTTCCGGGCCCGCCGCGCGGGGACGCCGTGCGCACCGCGTGCCCCAGCCCGATCGATGCTGCGGGCGGCCCTCATCGCGGTGCCGGCGCTCCTGATGCCGGTGATCCTGCTGGTGGGCATCCTGGCTGGAATCGCCACCCCGACGGAGGTGGCTACCTTCGCCGTTCTCTACGGCCTCGGGCTGGCCATCGGGGTCTATCGCGCCATGAGCTGGCAGACCCTCGTGCGTACCGTACTCGATACCGCTTCGCTCACGGGCATGCTGCTCTTCATCTTTGCCGCTTCGGCAGGGTTCTCGTGGTCGCTCACCGTGGCCTATGTGCCGCAGCGTCTCGTCGCCCTGCTCCAAGGCATGCAGAACAGCACGAGTATCTTCATGGTCGCCTCCATCCTGCTCCTGATCGTGGCCGGCGTGCTCCTGGAGGGACTGCCCTCGCTTAACGTCCTCGCGCCCCTCCTGCTTCCCATCGCCGCGAAGATCGGCGTGAGCGAACTGCACTACGCCTTGGTGTTGATCATCGCCATGGGAATCGGCGGCTTCATGCCCTTGGCCGGGGTGGGCTTCTATGTCTGCTGCGCCATTATGCAAACCGGGATCGAAGAGGCCTCGCGCGCCATGGTGCCCTATTTAATCGTGATTTTCGTCGGCCTGCTCATCGTGGCATTCGTGCCGTGGTTCACACTGTTCCTCCCGCACTATTTTGGCCTGGGGAGATAAGTGGCGGCGCGCCGGGCGGCGGAGTTCCAGCCGGGGCCCGGCAGGGTAACACGGTCGAGCGGAGGGTTTTGCTTTTCAGTTGCAGTGCGGCGGAGTTCCAGCCGGGGCCCGGCAGTGTAACAGCGGCGCTGGGGGACCAGGAAGCCTGTGCCAGCGACGCGACCTGGATAGCGGCAGTCTGATCATCACAAAGGAGCGCACATGAATCGTAGGACATTTCTCAAGAACAGCATGGGGGTTGCCGGACTCGCTCTGGCTGCACCCTACGTGACGCGTGCGGCGGCAGCCCCGCTCACGCTCCGCTTCGCCCACTTTGGGGCGGAGGACCATCCCTCCAATATTGCGGCCAAGCAGTTCGCCAGCCGGGTTGAGACCCGCACGGGCGGCGCCATCAGAATTCAGATCTTCCCGAACAATCAACTGGGGGGGCCCCCCGAGCAAGCCCAGCAGATCAAGCTCGGCACCATCGACATGGGGCTGCCGACGCAGGGGCAGCTCCAGAACTTCGAAAAGGCCTTTGCGACCGTGATGCTTCCCTTCATCTTCGACAATCCAGCCCATGTATTCCGCGTCTTGGACGGCCCGGCCATGCAGTGGTTGGCCCCGCTCGCCGAGAAGCAAGGCTTCATTGTGTTGCGGAACTGGGAGTATGGCTTCCGCGACCTGACGAACAGCCAGCGCCCAATCCACACGCCCGACGATGTGAAGGGCTTGAAGATCCGCACCCCGCCTGAGATTCAAATCCAAGCAGCGATGGAAGCGCTGGGCGGCGTGGTGCAGGCCATCGCGTTCCCGGAGCTCTATCTCGCGCTCGCCCAGAAGGTGGTGGACGCCCAGGAGAACCCCGTCGCGGTCACTTACTTCATGAAGTACTACGAGGTGCAGAAGCACCTCGCCATCACGCAGCACGTGTACAACAACATGATCCATACGGTCAGCGCCAACACGTGGAAGAAGCTGAGCCCCGAGCAGCAGACGATCTTCCGCGAGGAAAGCACTTCCGCGGGCAACCTCATGCGCAAGCTGATCGCCGACGAAGAAGTGGATCAGATCAAGAAAATGGAGGGCCGCGGCATGGCGGTGACTCGCCCGGACCTCGCGCCGTTCCGGGCCAAGATGGAGCCAGCGTACAAGCGCGTGGCTGCCTTTGCCGGTGAGGAGAACGTGAAGAAGTTCAGGGAAATGGTGGATAAGGCGCGAAAGGGCTGATTAACAGCGATCGGCTTGGAGACGGCCGGGTGCTCAGGGGTCGGGCTGCCGCCCGCGGAGAGGGCAGTCCGGCCGCTTCTGACCCGGCATTTTGCGAGCCGATCTGTGTCCTTTACGTCCAATTTGGGTCAAGTGCCCGCTATTTCAGGACCGTCCGTGCGTGCCTTTAAGCTTGCCCATTTCGCGCATCTTCTTGTCCAGGTCGAGTTCAGTCAACACCACCCAGCAGGTCAGGCAGGTGGGCCGCCCGTCCCGCCGGCGTGAGGTCGGTTTCCCGCAGCGCACGCAGGGCTTTCGCGGTAGTTTGCGTTTCACGGCTCGCCGCTCCTTTCCGAGTTCCGTGTAGAAATCGTGAACGTGGATGAAGCTGCGCTCACGCTCAACAGGATGCGGAGCTCCGTTCTCGACGTGCGCCAATTATCGCATTCTCGACTTCGGCTTGATCATCTCGCCATCCACAGCGAACCTTGAGCACTCCAGGACAAAGAGGTTGGACTGGGGCTGGTATGATTCCGTTTCAATGGAAAGATTCGTCCAGAAATCACCAGTCGAGGCCCTGTGCCGATGAGTTGGTTTGGCCTGCTTGCAATTGCCGTGGCTCTGGCCTTGGATGCGTTCGCCGTGGCAGTGGTGGCGGGGCTGAGTTTGAAAGTCATGACCAAGCGACACTTGTTCCGCCTGAGTTTTCACTTTGGTCTCTTCCAGGCGGCAATGCTCGCAGCCGGATGGCTTATCGGGAGTGCGCTTTACGCTCTGGTGGCGGCAGCCGCCCATTGGGTTGCATTTGCCCTGCTGCTGCTGGTGGGCGGAAATGTCATGTGGCACGCCTTTTACGGCGCCAGCGAGACGCGCACTGCACTGGACCCAACCTCGGGCTGGCAGCTCGTTTTTCTTTCGTTTGCCACCAGCCTCGACGCACTCGCGGTCGGGCTTTCTCTCGCCATGCTTGGGGTTTCCATCGCTCTGTCAGCGTCCGTCGTCGGATTTACGGCCACGGCCCTCACGTTGTTGGGCATGGCGTTGGGTCGCCGTGTCAGCGTTTTGTGGGGCAAGCGGGTTGAAGTCTTTGGCGGGCTCATTCTGATCGCGATCGGATGCATGATTTTGTGGGATCACATCAAGGCCTGACCGAGGCAGAATGCAGGCTGTCGCACAGGCCATAAGCATGTCGCCCGACGCTCTTTGACCAGGACAACGCTTCGCACAGCTCTCTTGCTCCTCCGCGGCTTCAACGGTACGTGCACCATTTGCCTGCACTCCGAATATAATAGAATCCAGTCCGATATATTCCGTATGGGACTGTTTCCGTGGGGATGGTAACTAACCGGGAATTGCCACGTCGTTCGGCTGCGAACCGATGATCGGGACGCCGCGCGAATAGGACCGAAGTCAGCCCGCCGGAATCCGGAGTCTCACCCGCTCATGTGGATTGTTGCCCTAGCTCTAAGGCGGCCGTACACATTTATCGTGATGGCGCTGGTGATCAGCCTGCTGACGCCGCTGACGATCCTGCGCACGCCGACCGACATTTTCCCGGACATCAACATCCCTGTGGTCAGCGTCATCTGGTTCTACACCGGCCTTTCCCCCAACGAAATGGCCAACCGGATGATCACCAATTGCGAGCGCGGGTTCACGCTCACCGTCAATGACATCGAGCATACCGAGTCGCAATCACTGAACGGCATCGGAATCGTCAAGGTATTCTTCCGCCCCCAGGCGAACATCCAGACGGCACTCGCCCAGGTCACGAGCATCGTCCAGACCATGCTGAAGCAGATGCCGCCCGATGCGACGCCCCCATTGGTAGTGAACTATACGGCGTCTTCCACCCCGGTCATCCAACTTGGGCTGAGCAGCAAAACCATCCCGGAGCATGAGGTCTTCGACCTGGGGCAGAACTTCCTGCGCACTTATATTTCCACGGTGCAAGGCGCGGCTACGCCATACCCATACGGCGGCAAGATCCGGCAAGTGCAGGTGGACCTGGACCTGCCGCGGTTGCAGGCGAAAGGGCTCTCGCCGATCGATGTCGTAAACGCCATGAACGCCCAGAATCTGACTCTGCCCACGGGCACGGCCAAGATCGGTTCTCTGGAATACAACGTGGAGATGAACGGCACGCCGGAGACCATTGCCGAGTTGAACGACCTGCCGGTCAAGACCGCGAACGGCGCGACCATCTACATACGGGATGTGGCGCACGTGCGCGACGGCTTCTCGCCGCAGACCAACATCGTACGGCAGGACGGCAACCGCGGCGTGCTGATGTCGATTTCGAAAATAGGCAAAGCGTCCACGCTGGACATCGTTGCCGGCATCAAGCGAGTCGTAGGCATTGCCACACAGGATTTGCCGCCGGAGCTGAAGATCACTCCCTTGTTCGACCAGTCGCTGTTCGTGCGCGCCTCGATTCAAGGCGTGCTGCACGAGGCGCTGTTAGCGGCTTGCCTGACGGCACTGATGATCCTGCTGTTTCTCGGCGACTGGCGGCCGACACTGATTATCTCGATTTCCATTCCGCTGTCGATCTTTGTTTCCGTGATTCTGCTCAGCGCGCTGGGGGAGACCTTTAACATCATGACCCTGGGCGGCCTGGCGCTGGCGGTGGGCATCCTGGTGGACGATGCGACGGTGGAAATCGAGAATATCGAACGCAACCTCGCCCAGGGCAAGGAATTGAAACGCGCAATTCTCGATGGCGCGCAGCAGATCGCGGTGCCGGCCTTCGTCTCTACGCTTTGCATCTGCATCGTGTTTGTGCCCATGTTTTTCTTGACCGGCGTGGCCAAGTTCCTGTTCGTGCCGCTGGCCGAGGCGGTGGTGTTTGCCATGTTGGCGTCCTACCTGCTTTCGCGAACACTGATTCCTACGCTGGTGATGTACATCATGCGCGGGCACGAGCACAAAGCCGCCGGGCCTAAGACCTTCCTTGGGCGTTTCCAACGCGGCTTCGAGCAGAAATTCGAAAATTTCCGCCGCGGCTACGAGCAGTTGCTGGAACTTACGCTGGAGCATCGCAAGCTGTTTGCGAGCTGCTTCCTCGCATTCTGCATTCTGTCTCTCGGGCTGGTGTTCGTGCTGGGAGAAGATTTCTTTCCGTCGGTAGATGCCGGCTTGATCCGGTTGCATCTGCGCGGGCGCGCGGGGTTGCGCGTCGAAGAGACCGCTCGCCTCACCGACCAGGTGGAAAACGTTCTGCGCCAGGAAATTCCGAAAGCGGAACTCCAGACCGTGCTGGACAACATTGGAGTGCCTTATTCCGGTCTCAACTTGTCTTACAGCACTTCCGGGGTGATCGGCACCAGCGACGCCGAGATCCTGATTGCGCTCAATTCGGAGCATCATCATCCCACCGCCGGGTACGTGGAGCGGTTACGGCAAGAGCTGCCTCGCAGGTTTCCCGGGGTGGAATTTTTCTTCCAGCCGGCCGATATCGTCACGCAAATTTTGAATTTCGGTCTGCCCGCCCCCATCGATATACAGGTAGTGGGCGCGGATTTGCAGAGCAACTACGGCATCGCGCAGCAAATCGCCAACCGGCTGCGGCATGTGCCCGGCACGGCGGATGTTCACGTGCAGCAGTTGATGAGCGAACCGACCTTGTACATGGACGTCGACCGTACGCGGGTGGCGCAGGTGGGCTTGAGCGCTCGCGACGTGGCCAACGGCGTGCTGTTGTCGCTCAGCGGCAGTTCGCAGACGGCGCCGAACTTCTGGCTGAATCCCCAAAATGGCGTGACGTATCCGCTGGCGGTGCAAACCCCGCAATACCACATGAGCTCGCTGCAAGACCTGATGAACACGCCTATCGGCGGCCCCAATGGGCAGGCCCCGCAGGTGCTTGGAAACCTGGTACAGGTCAGGCCGGTGGCGCGGCCCGTCGTGGTCTCGCATCGCGATGTTCAGCCGGTCATCGACGTTTACGCGAGCACCCAGCGGCGAGATCTGGGCGGCGTGGCTTCCGATACGATGAAGGTCCTGAAGGAATTTGAAGGGCACCTGCCGCGCGGCACCCACATTGTGGTCCGGGGGCAAGTGGCGACCATGAAGTCCTCATTCCTCGGTCTGGGTGTGGGACTGCTGATGGCCATCCTGCTGGTGTATTTCCTGGTTGTGGTGAACTTCCAGTCCTGGCTCGACCCGTTCATCATTATCTCCGCATTGCCGGCGGCGCTGGCGGGCATCGCCTGGATTCTGTTGCTGACGCATACGCGGCTTAGCGTGCCGTCGCTTACCGGAGCGGTGATGTGCATGGGAGTGGCCACCGCAAACTCGATTTTGCTGGTGTCGTTTTCGCGGGACCGCATGCAGGCGGGCGTGCCGGCAATCGAGGCTACCGTTGAAGCAGGATACACGCGCATTCGTCCGGTGCTGATGACGGCGCTGGCGATGATCATCGGCATGGTGCCGATGGCGCTGGGCTTTGGCGAGGGCGGCGAACAAAATGCTCCCCTGGGACGGGCCGTGATCGGCGGACTGCTGTTTGCCACCGTAGCCACGCTGTTCTTTGTTCCCTCCATTTTCGCCATGGTGCACGATCGGGACAAGAAAGACGACGGGGCAGGCACCGCACTGCAACCCTAGCAGGCTGCGGCAAAGCAATTCAAGGAGCGGAACGACATTTATGGATTCGGAATTCGAGTCGGAGCGGCCGGAAAGGCCGGAAGTTGAAGTTGCTGCGCCACCGCAGATAGATCCGGTGCCCAAGTTGCCTCCGGCCAAGCCTCGCACGGCGATGCTGATTGTCGGCGTGGTGCTGGTTGTCCTGCTGCTGGCTGGCGGAGTGACGTTGCTGAAGCGCGCCCGGGATGAACGGGTGCTCGCCAAAGAGACCGAGAGAAACTCCGTGCCGAGTGTCGCCGTTATCCATCCCAAGGCCGAAAAACCGGATCAAGAGCTGGTGCTCCCCGGCAGTTTGCAGGCCTATGAAGAATCGCCGATCTATGCCCGCACCAATGGTTATCTGGTGCGCTGGTACAAGGACATCGGCAGCCGCGTCCAGCAGGGCGAGCTGCTGGCCAAAATCGATACCCCCGAGATCGACCAGGAATTGTTGCAAACGCGGGCCGCGCGGCAACAGGTCGAGGCCCAACTTGAATTGGCCCGGACCTCCGACGAACGCTGGCAAAGTCTGCGCCAGACCGATTCGGTTTCGCAACAGGAAGCCGACCAGCAGAGCAGCATCTACCAGCAGAGCAAGGCAAACCTCGCGGCGGCAGATGCCAACGTTCGCCGTCTGGAACAGCTTGAATCCTTCAAGAATGTCTATGCGCCGTTTTCCGGCGTGCTGACCAAGCGCAACGTCGATCCCGGCGCATTGATCAACGCCGGCGCCGGCGGCCGGGAACTCTTCGATATTGCGAAGGTGGATCCGCTTCGAGTCTATGTGAGCGTGCCGCAGGCCTACGCGCAAAATATCAAGATCGGGATGAAAGCCCAGGTTACGTTACAGGAATTTCCGGGCCAGACGTTTCAGGGGTCCGTGGCGCGCACCGCGGAAGCCATCGATATGGCGACCCGCACGCTGCTAACCGAAGTGGACGTGCCCAATAAAGAGAGACGTCTGCTGCCGGGCTCGTTTGGAGAGGTGCATTTCTCCGTCGATAGTGACGCGAACAAGGTTACCGTCCCGATCAATGCGATGTTGTTTCGCGCCGAGGGAGCGCGGGTGGCCGTGGTGGGAGCCGATGGAAAGGTGCAACTGCGGCCGGTTTCCATTGGCCGCGATTATGGCGCGACGCTGGAGATCCTGGACGGCCTGAGTGTGGACGAGCAGTTGATCGTCAACCCCTCCGACTCGCTCGAAGAAGGCCAGCAGGTGCGTGTGGTCACTCCGGATCAGGAGGGCGGCCAGTGAGGAGGCGGCTTGCCATCGCGGCATGCATCCTGGCCTGCGTATGGCTGGCTGGATGCGCAGTGGGACCAAAGTATAACCGGCCACCCGTTCAGGCGCCGGCGGCTTGGAAGACGACGCCGCCCTGGGCGGTTGCCGTTCCCAGCGATGGGTTGCCGAAAGGCGCCTGGTGGACGACCTTCAATGACAACCAGCTTAGCGGCTACGAGCAGCAGTTGCTTAATGCAAATCAGTCGCTTGCGGCGGCAAAGGATCGGCTGGACAGGGCGCGGGCGCTCGCGCGCGTGGCTTCAGCGGCATACTTTCCGCAATTGGCCACTGATCCTTCCGGCCAGCGCGCAAGAGTGTCGGGCAATCGTCCCTTGCTCTCTGCCACGCCGCCGCTGACTCCCGATACAGAATATGAGTTCACCATGCCTTTCACCCTGAGTTACGAGGTGGACCTGTTCGGGCGCGTGCGCCAAAACCTGGAGGCGGCCAACGCTTCGTTGCAGTCTACGGCGGCAGACTTGGTCAATGTTCAACTGGTGCTGACTTCGGAACTCGCCGCCGACTACTTCAACCTGCGCGAACTCGATGCCGAGATCGCCGTGGTGCAGGAACTGGTGAGCATCGAGCAGAAAGGGCTTGAACTGGTGCAGCACCGCCATGATGGCGGCGTGGCCAACGGCCTGGAAGTGGCGCAACAAGCCGCTTTGCTGGAGGCAACGGTGGCGCAGGTTTCTTTGTTGCAGCAACAGCGGGCGCAATATGAACACGCGATTGCGGTCCTGACCGGGAATGCGGCGTCCAGCTTCAGTGTGCCGGTTGCCCCACTGCGGGCAGTACCGCCGCCGGTTCCGCTTGGAGTCCCGTCGGACGTGCTCGAACGCCGGCCCGACATCTCGACCTACGAACGACTCATGGCGTACCAGAACGCGCAGGTTGGAATCGCCGCCACGGCGTTCTATCCGCACATCACGCTTTCCGGCTCCGGCGGCTGGCAGAGTCGCGACATCGCTACCCTGGTCGACGCGCCCAGCGCCTTCTGGTCACTGGGGAGCGACCTGCTGCAACCGATTTTCAACGGCGGCCGGAACCGCGCGAATCTGGAGGC
>Ga0181527_1003401_pt1 | contig 14251 bp, 10 predicted proteins | sample PEATcosm2014_Bin_30_FD_119762 | JGI IMG/M metagenome (GOLD analysis project Ga0181527, IMG submission 119762) | Peatland microbial communities from MTU Mesocosm Facility, Houghton, MI, USA - PEATcosm2014_Bin06_60_metaG | ecosystem: Environmental > Terrestrial > Soil > Wetlands > Peat | place...
AGCATGCCCATCTCCTGGCTTCTGCTGGAACATTGGCGATGGGCGCTGGTGCCGCAGCTCCAACCGATGCGCGCGCTGCTCTACGTCGCGCTCATGGTGCAATTCCTGACCGCCGCAGCCGGCGTAAAGGCCCGCCGTCCTTTCGAAGCTGTCGCCTGGTTTGCGTTAGCCTACCTGGTACCGCTTCAGCCTCTTGCATGGAACCGCGTGGCTCTGGCTGTGGCGCTTGCCGCCCTGACGGCTCTGGCGGTCCGGCGAACGCCGCGATTCGCGCCCGTGGCGGCGCTCGCGGCATTCTTCGCGATCCCCACGTTGGGTGGAGTCGTCAACTATCCCCACCTGCACACGCCGGAGCTGGCGCAACTCTCCGCGTGGGCGCGCGCCTCCACTCCCCCGGACGCCGTTTTCCTTTTTCCCGATGCCGCCCACGGCCTCGATCCCGGCATCTTCCGCACCGAGGCCCTGCGCGCGGTTTATGTCGATTGGAAGTCCGGCGGCCAGGTAAATTACTTGCATGAGTTCGGCGGCGAGTGGTGGTCCCGCTGGCAGCAGACCATGGCCCGCGGCTTCAGCCCCGCGGACATGTCGAAGTACGAGGGCCTGGGGATCGGCTACGTAGTGTTGCAGGCAAAGAACCGGCTGCCGCGACCAGCGGTATTCGAGAACGCCACGTACGCGGCGTATGCGGTCCACTGAAAAAGGGGTCAGACGCACGTATCAAAGCTGATCCGGTCGCGCAGCCTCGCTCAATCCCCGCGTCGTGCTCAACCCGACTCCGGAACTCGAATCGGTTTACCTGTAGCGAGGCTGTACAAAACGTCCGGACAGAAGTCTACTCCGTTAGGCCAGACGATTGTCCCAGCCTCAGGGTCCACCTGAACCTGCTTGAGGAATTCTATGCCTTCCAACTGACGGAACACTCCCCCTCGGCCGACGATCCGCTGCCGGAAATCGAGTTCCGCCGTCACGCCATCGGTGAAACTCAACTCCAGGCGATACCCGCATATGTGCCGGACGCGCGTAACTCTCGGAAACATCCCCCGCCCCCCCTACACCCCCACCCCCACCCTCCACAGCAGATATCCCACGGCCTGCTTAACGTAATTCCAGCGGTCGCGCACGGGTTCCGGCTTTTGCTCCTTGCGCGGCGAACCGTACGCCTTTAAGCCGCGGGATTCGAGTATCTTCTTCACGCGATAAATGTGGTACCCGTCGCTTACCACGATGGCGGAATTCAGGCCCATGCGGCGCATGATTTCGCACGCCAGGGTGGTGGAATGCACCGTGCTCTCGCCCTCGGTTTCCACAATGATGGCCTCGGGCGGCACGCCGCGGCCGATCAGGTAGGAGCGGCCCACGCCGCCTTCCGTAAACACCGGCTCGCCGCCCGCGCCGCCAGTGGTCATGATCTGGGGCGCCAGCTTGCGGTGGTACAGTTCCAGCGCGTGGTCCAGCCGCGCGCGAAATACTTGTGAGGGCCGTCCCCGATACTCGGCTGCGCCCAGCACCAGGATCACATCCGCCGGTTGCGCTTCCTCGCGCGTGGATTGCCGCCCAATCCGCACGGAAAGGTAACCGACCCAGATCATCAGCCCCGCCAATGCGGCCGCCGTCACAACCCATGCGGCCCGCCTTACGTGCGGTATTCTGAACATACGGAAACCTTATTGTAAATCGGATGGCGAAGTCTGAGACCATTACGAGCGCCGCCAATCCGCTGCTCAAGGACGTGCGGCGCGCCATCGCGCGCGGCACGCTCACCGAGCAGGGTTGGTCGGTGGCGGAGACCTTTCACCTGCTGGAAGAGGCGCTGCGCAGCGATTGCGAAGTGAAGACCGTGCTGGTGGCCGAATCCGTGCGCTCGGCCGCCGAGGCGCACGTTCGGCGCCTGGCGGGCGTCAAGGTGGTGGTCTTGCCGGACGCGCTGCTCCAGAGCATCTCCGGAACCGAGACCAGCCAGGGCGTGATGGCCCTGGTCAAACCGCCGGTCTGGAAGCTGGAGCAACTGTTCCGCGGCTGCCCGCTGGTGGTGGTGCTCGATGGCTTGCAGGACCCCGGCAACACCGGCGCCATCGCGCGCGCCGCCGAGGCCTTCGGCTCTACCGGCATCCTGTTTCTCAAAGGCAGCGTAAGCCCGTATAATCCCAAAACGCTACGCGCTTCCGCCGGCTCGCTGTTTCGCATCCCGTTTCTACACGGCGTGGACCCCGCCCTGGCGCGCGCGGCCCTCCGCCAGAACAAGGTGGCGTTGTATGCCGGGGTTCCGGCGCGCGCCGGCGCCGCGGTGCGCTCGCTGGCGGATGCCGATTTCTCGGGACCCTGCGGCTTGGTCATCGGCAACGAGGCGCGCGGCGTTGGCGCTGCGCTGCGCTCGGCCGCGCTCGATATCTCCATCCCCACGGTGGGCGTGGAATCGCTCAACGCCGCCGTGGCCGCCGGCATCCTGCTCTACGAAGCGCGGCGGCAGAGAGCGCTGCGGCCGTGAGCCTGTTCGACTCTCCATCCCCCGAACCCGAAACGCACGGCAAGCGCCCCCTGGCCGAGCGCATGCGTCCGGAGCGCCTCGAGGATTTCATTGGGCAGGAGCACATCCTCGGGCCGGAGAAGCCTCTGCGCCGCCAGATCGAGCGCGATGAGCTGGCCTCCATCATCCTCTGGGGACCGCCCGGCACCGGCAAGACCACGCTCGCCAAGCTCATCGCCCGCATCACGCGCTGTGAGTTCATTCCCTTCAGCGCCGTCCTCAGCGGCATCAAGGAAATCAAGGCGGTGATGGTCGACGCCGAGCGGTTGCGGCGCGTGGGCCGCCGCACCATCCTTTTCATCGATGAGATCCACCGCTTCAACAAGGCGCAGCAGGACGCTTTTCTGCCCTATGTCGAGCGCGGCGACATTATCCTCATCGGCGCCACCACCGAGAACCCTTCCTTTGAAGTGATCTCGGCGCTGCTCTCCCGCTCACGCGTCTACGCGCTGCGCGCGCTCACCGTGCCGGAAATCGTGACGCTCCTCAAACGCGCTCTGCCGGTGGTGGGTCTACAGGCGCCCGAGGAACTCCTCGAGCAGATCGCCATCTACTCCAACGGCGACGCGCGCCAGGCGTACAACACCCTGGAAGCGGCGGCCGCCTCGGCGCCCTCTGGGCCCGGAAGCGAGCTGACCTCCGCCGCCGTTGAAGACGCCATGAACCGCAAGACGCTGCTCTACGATAAGGGCGGCGAAGAGCACTACAACGTGATCTCCGCGCTGCACAAGTCGGTGCGCTCGAGCGACGTGGACGCCGCGCTCTACTGGCTCACCCGCATGCTCGAAGGCGGCGAGGACCGCCTGTACATCGCGCGCCGCTTGATCCGCATGGCCATCGAAGACATCAGCCTGGCCGACCCGCGCGCTTTGGAGCAGGCTGTGGCGGCCATGCAGGCGGTCCACTTCCTCGGCATTCCCGAAGGCGACCTCGCGCTGGCGCAGGCGGCCATCTATCTGTCGGTGGCGCCGAAATCCGACTCCGCTTACCGCGCCATGAACGCGGTGCATGAGGATGTCGAGCAAACCATCGCCGAACCGGTCCCCATGAACCTCCGCAACCCCGTGACGCGCCCCATGAAAGAGTGGGGCTACGGCCAAGGCTACCAGCACGCCCACCAGTTTGAGGACGCCATCGTCGATATGGAATGCCTGCCGCCGTCTCTGGCCGGACGGCGTTATTATTTCCCCACCGGCCGTGGCCTGGAGAAGCGCATTGCGGAGAGGCTGGAAGAGATCCGGCGGCTCCGGCAGGCGCGTTAGCCGCCAACCGCTGGGCGCTCACGTTCGGCACCATTCGCCAGAGTTTCTCCCCTCATATGAGGGTAAAGTGTATACGCTAGTATGAGGTAGAAAGCTGGACCCATTTTCTTTTGGAAAAAGATCTTGCATCTTGCATATCATGATGCTAGACTAGTCATGGTTGCTCTAGTACCATAACGAACGTTAATACCGCAGAGCTGAGATGATCGCAAGCTTCTTGATTATCGGATTTTCGGTACTTCTTCTCGCGTATTGGTTCCGCTATAGTTGTATCCTGTTGCTGCGCTCTCATGCGGAGCGAATGATTTCGACGTCTGCCGTGTCGGATATCCGGTTCTGCTTCGCTGAGGTGCAGGCTCGGCTTCGAACCGCCGAGGTGCTGGACCCGCTACACCTATCGTTGCAGCGCGACTACGAGATTCTCATCTATTTGCTGCAACACGCCTCCGGCCTCAGTCTGGAGTCCTTTGAAGACCGCCTCCTGGTGCTGGACTACAAAGTGATGCAGTGGTGTTATCGCCTCACCAGGATTGCCGCGCCGCAACAGGCCCGCCGGGCGCTTAACGAAATGGCGTCGGTTCTGATCGTGCTGGCCCAGAATATGGGCGAACAGGCCCGCATTCACACCGAAGCGTAATCGCAGCCCGCCCCAAGACCTCGGCACTTCCTCGTGATCGGCAGCCTCTGGAGATTGGTTCGGTTTCAGCGGCTCGCGTGCTGCCCAGTTTACTGCAATGGCCGCCAGGGGTGCTAGCGGCGCCCGCTGTGGGAGCCTCCGCCGCCGCGGGAACTGCCGCCGCCACCGCCATGGCTCCCTCCCTGGGAAGGAGCGGAGCGATACCCGCCGCCGCCGTACGATGGGCTGGAGCGATAGGCGGGAGCGGAGCGATACCCGCCGCCGTACGATGGGCTGGAGCGATAACTGGGCATGCTGCGGCTGCCGCCGAAGTTGCCACCGTAAGAAGGAGCGGAGCGATAGGCGGGAGCGGAGCGATACCCGCTGCCGCCGCCGTAGGCCGGGCTGGAGCGATAACCCGGCTGCGAACCGGAACCTCCAAAATGGCTCCACTGGCTTCCGCCGCTACCCGAGGCCCGGGCCGCATTCATGCTCTGCCGGGCCGCCGGAGCGCCGCGCTGCGCCTGGCTGGCCCCTGCTCCAGACCCGCCGAAGTGCTGCCAGTTGCCGGCTGCCGCGCGATTGCTCTGCGGCGCCAAGGATCGGCCGGCCGGGGCGCCGCGCTGCGCGCCATTAGCGCCCACGTTTCCGCGGTTCGCGAAGTTCGCACTCCCGCCGGCTGATCTTCCACCCGCACCGCCGTAACGGGAGGCCAGCCCTCGATTGGGGTATGCCACACCCAGCCGGTGCGCCGGATCGTGTGCCCAGATCCCACGGCCGCCAAAGCCCCCGCCGCCATAAAAGCCACGGAAGCCATAGTGGTTGAAAAAGTAGTAGTTCTCAAAAATCGAGCAGTTAAACCAGTTCGGCCCCCAGCCCCAACCGCCCCATCCCAGACCGCCGAAGAAGCCTCCGATGTAGATCCCCGGGCCGAATCCATAACCATAACCGTAATACGGGTAGTCGAGCGGCGGATAGTAGCCATAATCGGGCGGCCCCCAGACGTACTCGGGGTTGTACTGCGGCACATAGACGACCTCCGGGTTCGCCGGCTGAATATCAATGGCGCTCCGATCCCCTTGCGTCTCGGTCGTGACACTCTCCTGAGGGCTCGAATTCAGTTTGCCCGCCGCCTTGGCCTGGGCGCGCATCCTCTGCACGGCATTCATGACGTCGGCCTGTTGGGCCAGAAATGCGTTGCCCAGATCGGTAGTCCAGCGAATGTTCGAACTCAATAGGTTGACGACATCCGGAAAGGCCACCAGCGCTTGGATACTCGGGTCCCAATCCTGCTGGCGCGCGGCAGCCATTAGTTGCTGGCCCTGCAGGTTTCGATTTTGTTGCAGCCACTGTTGTGCTTCGGCCACCTCCAGCGGATAGGTGGCGGCCACCAGCACCTCGCTGAGCAACGCGTCGGGATAGAGGGCGACGGGCGCCACCAGCGTGTCCAATTGATCTGGCGAGAGCGCCTGTGCCGGAGGCGAAGGTGGCGTGGGCGGCGCGGGAGCCTGCGCCAAGAGCACGCCGGCCGGAAACATCAACAGGAGCAGGACACAAACCCTGCCGAGCCTCTGCCGAACAACCAAGTGGAGCCGTCGAGACTTCATTCTTCTACCTCCGTTACCGCGGCGCCGATGTTCCCAGACACGCGCCTCGGTCTTGCAGGTGCACGTTCCAGACCAAACCTCAAGTGCTTGCCGGCCAGCCACTTAACCCCATTGCCCAGCCGGGGATGAATGGCTGAAAACCACCACCTCTGCTGGATTCTGGCCAGTCCGCCACTTCCGTGTCGCACCCCCGGGCAGGACGTGAACCGCACCGCGGCAACGTAGTACTCTATTCTGAGGAGACACCCGTGATGCCGGACCATAGCGAGCCGCTGCCTGCTCCACCACCCCGCGTCCAACGGTGGCAGAAGCCCGCGTGCGCGGTTCTCCTTGCGGCTTACTTCTTCCTGATCTCATGGGACGGCCTGAAGGCGCCCTTTGCGGTCGACGAAATGGCGGCCATCTGGTGGTTCTGGCATCCCTCGCCCTGGCGGTTGCTGTCTTCCCAATTCATGCTCTGGCATGGCTATCTCCGGCCCATGGGAGGACTGTTCTATGTGCCCATCTTTCTGACGTTCGGCCTGAACCCCGTGCCCTACCACGTAGTCTTGCTGCTGCTGCTGCTGGCCGGCGCGTATCTGATGTACCGCTTCGCGCGCGTGCTGGGCTTGGGAGAGCTGCCGGCCGCGATTGTGGCGCTGGTCGCCTGCTATCACGGCGGCCTGAGCAACCTGTACTTTAACAGCGTTTTCGTGTTTGACGTGCTCTGTGGCGTCTTCTACTTCGGCGCGTTCGTTTACTATGCGCGCATACGCTCCTCCGGCAGTTTGTTAAGCCGGGGCCAGACGGCGGCATTCCTGGGGCTCTACCTCTGTGCCCTCAACTCCAAGGAAATGGCGGTCACCATGCCCGCCGTTCTTCTGGCCTATGAATGGCTTTTTCACGCGCCGCCGCCCTGGCGGGGGAAATCGCTCGCCCTATGGCTTCGCGGGCCGGGAAGCGTGCTGTGCTGGTCGGCGGCCATGAACCTGGTCTTCATTTACGGGAAAAGGTTCGGACCGGGTGCGCTGATGCAGGCATCGGCGTACAGGCCCGTGATTTCATTGGCGCGGATCGTCGATTTTCAGAAACGGTACATCGGCGACATTTTCTATCACATGCCCCGTTTCGAGTGGCCGGCCACATTGGCGATCTGGCTGGCGGTGACCTATCTGGTCTGGCGGCGCAACCGCCCGGTGCTCCGATTCTGCTGGTTCTACATTCTGCTGACGCCGCTGCCCATCGAATTCCTCGAAGGGCGCGATCAGGCCTGCCTGTACGTCTGCCTGGCCGGTTGGGCGGTGCTGGCGGCGACGCTGTTCACCGACTGGCTGTCCAGCGCCACGCGAATCCTCACCGCTGAACCGCTGTTCCGCCGCCTGCAGCCCAGGCACGTGCGCGCCGTGCTGGCCGCCGCGGGAATGATTCTTTGGGCCCTGGGAAACTTGCGCTTCGAACAGACCGAGGTCGCACCTGCCATACAGTACCTGGGCGGAGAAACCACCGCGGTGCTGGCCGAGTTTCGAGCGGCGAACCCGCGCGTCCCCCCGGGCGCCAAAGTGATCTTCCTGGACGACCCGTGGCCGGGCCAGAGCTTCGATGCCTCGCGCATCGCCGAGTTGTGGTTCCGCGACCGCAAGACCCAGGTTCTGCTCAACCAGATCAGCCATCTTCCGCCGGAAGAGATCGCCAAGGCCGACGCCCTGTTCACCTGGCGGGACGGGAAGCTGATTCGTGTGCGATAGCGAACGCCGAGGTACAAACATGAACCTGTTCACTCCGCTGACGGTGCGCGATGTCACCTTCCGCAACCGCATCGCCGTCTCGCCCATGTGCCAGTACTCCTCGGTGGACGGGTTGGCCACCGATTGGCACCTGGTCCACCTGGGCAGCCGGGCCGTGGGCGGCGCCGGCCTGGTGATGACGGAAGCCGCCGCCGTGGAGGCGCGCGGGCGCATCACGCCGGGCGATGCCGGCATCTGGAAGGACGAGCACATCGAGCCGCTGGCGCGCATTACGAGCTTCCTGCGGGAGCAAGGCGCGGTGGCGGGTATCCAGCTCGCGCACGCCGGCCGCAAAGGCAGTACGCGCCGCCCGTGGGAAGGCGGCGGGAGCGTTCCGGAGCCGGCCGGCGGCTGGCCCACGCTGGCGCCCAGCGCGGTCCCGTTCGAGGCCCAAGATCCCGTCCCCGCCGAGCTGTCGCACGCCGGAATTCACTCCATCGTCGATGCGTTTCGCACGGCCGCGCGGCGCGCGCTCCGCGCCGGTTTCCAGGTGGTCGAGATCCACGCCGCGCACGGCTACCTGATTCATGAGTTCCTTTCTCCACTCAGCAATCGCCGCACCGACGAATATGGCGGGACCTTCGAAAACCGTATCCGCTTCGCCCTGGAAGTGGCCCAGGCGGTGCGCGGGGCATGGCCGCTCAACCTGCCGCTGTTCCTGCGGATTTCCGCCACCGATTGGGTCGAGGGCGGCTGGACTCCCGGCGAGTCCGTCGAGTTGGCGCGCCGTGTGCGGCCGCTGGGGGTCGATCTCATCGACTGCTCGTCGGGCGGTTCGGCGGCCCACGCCCAAGTGCCGCTCGCTCCGGGCTATCAGGTTCCCTTTGCCGAGCGCATCCGCCGCGAGGCCGGCGTTCTCACCGGCGCGGTCGGGCTGATCACTACGCCCCAGCAGGCCGATGAGATCATCCGTTCGGAGAAGGCCGACCTGGTGCTGCTGGCGCGCGAATTCCTGCGCGATCCCTACTTCCCGCTGCACGCCGCCAGGGCGCTCGGCGCGGAGGTCAACCCGCCGGTGCAGTATTTGCGAGCTTTCCCGTCCCCCTGAAAAACGAAAGGCGGCCCTCCCACGCAAAGCTGCGGGAAGGACCGCCTGATCTTAGCTTACCGGCACAGCGGCCGGATAGGGGTGAATGTTAATTTGCCAACCGCTTGGCAGTGGCTTCGGTGGTCATGGGCGCACCACCACCCCGACCCGGACGAGTGATCTTCAACTTCAACTCGTTGCCGGAAACCGTGCCGGCGTACTCCGTCGTCATCGAATTGTCGCCCATCTGCATGGTGACCTTGAAGGAGATGTTGTCGCCATCGATCTTGCCTTCGGAGATCTGGCTTTCCATGGGATCGCCGCCGCGGCCAGGCCTCACCATACTGCCGGTCAGCGTGCTTCCATTGGCCTTCAGGTTAAGCGTCACCTGGGTAGGGTTTCCACCTCCCCTGCCGGGTTGCTCATAAACCCACTTGCCGGTGACATCCGCCGCCATCGCGACGAACGCTACCACAAGCAGAATCGTAAATACAAAAAGCAGCTTTTTGGTCATAGTAACAATCTAGGCGTCGCCCAACGGCCGGATGTTACCCTCCGTGGTGATATTCGGTCAAAAAACACAAAAAGCAGCCCTTCCGCCGCGCCTCTGTAGGGGCGAGGCATGCCTCGCCCCTCCTCCTAATGTTCCCCGCAGCCGCGGTGCTACGTGGTGGACCGCTTGGCGGTCATTTCGGTGGTCGTCGGCCCATTCGGCCCTTCGCGAGTCACCTTCAACTTCAACTCGTCGCCGGAGAGCGTGCCCTCGTACTTGCTCACCATCGTGTTGCCGTTGAACTCCACTTTCACGGTGAAGGAGATGTTGTTTCCGTCGATCTTCCCGTCGGAGATTTCACGCGCTTGGGGAGCGCCGCCGCCACCTTGACGGCCACCGCCTCCACCGCCGCCACCGCGACGGCCACCACCACCCATGCCGCCGGTCATGGTCCCGGTCAGGGTGGCCCCATCGGCCTTCAGGTCAAACATTGTCTGGCGAGCCGGGCCGCCATTCCTGCCCGGTTGCTCGGCTACCCACTTGCCGGTGATATCCGCCGCCATCGCGACGAACGCTACCACCAGCAGAATCGTAAATACAAAAAGCAGCTTTTTGGTCATAGCAATCAGTTAGGCGTCGCGGCCTGTCCGGACGTTACCGGTAGGCGAATAACATCGCGTACAAGATCAGCCCAATCATCACGATACCCAAGCCGAGCGCGGTAAAGCCCAACCGCCGCCAGAATCTTGCCGCCTGAGCCGCCGGCTGTGGCATCAGGCTCTGCTCCAGTTGGCCGCTTTCCACCAGTTCCCGGTATTCGCGCGGGCGGTCCCGCTTGAACTCCTCCAGCGGCATGCCGCCCGTGAAAATCACGGTATCGATCGGGAATCTCTCCGGACGGAAGTGGGTATTGAAGAAATGCACCACGAAAATGAAGCTCACCGCCAACAAGGCCTCGTCGCTGTGGATAGTGGTGGCTACATTGACCATCCAGCCTGGAAACACCCGCGTGAAGATCTCGGGGAACCACAGCATCAGCCCGGTGCCGCCGATGATGGCAACGCCCCAGAAGACCGCGAAGTAGTCGAATTTCTCCCAGTACGTCCAGCGGCCATACTCCGGTCTCGAACCGCGGCCCAGGAACCATTTGAGCGAGCCGATGAATTCGTGCCAGTCGCGCCGGTTCATCAGCATGCTCTCCGGGCCGGCGATGAACCGCCACCAGCTCTTGCCGCTCTGGCGGCGCAGCCTCGCCAGGTCGTACAGATGCATCCCAAAATAGGTGAAGGTCAGAACGGCGCAGAAACGGTGGATCAGCCCCGCCCCCTCGAAGCCTCCCAGCAAGTGGGCCAGCACCTTGGCCCAGCCCGCGTAAGAAAACTTCAAGATCATTCCCGTCAGCGCCAGCCCCAGAAAACTGGACACTACCATCAGGTGCAGATTGCGGTGGAACTTCCGAAACCGCCGCACGTACATGCCGGTCGCAGGCGGGCCGTTCTTCGCCTGCCTGCGGTAAGCCAGCGATCGCGGCAGCCAGGCCACGGTATGCGCGCCCGAGATAACCAGCGTGCCCACCAGCAGCGAGGTCATGCCCCAGAACGTCCAGAAAAGGAACGGGTACTTCTTGGGGTCGTGGTGCGTGGCGTGGGTCAGGTACCCGGCGAACTGCCGGTGCGATCCCGTGTGGCACTTCCCGCACGTGTTGACAATGTTGTTCCGGCTGAGCCGCGAGCGCGGGTTGTTCACCGGCAGAATGTCGTGCGCGCCATGGCAGTCGTAGCACTTGGCGGTCTGCAGATAGCCCAGCTTGGAGACCTTCCCATGGAAGGTCTCGAAATAGGCTTCCGTAATCTGCTGGTGGCAGCGCCCGCACTGGTCCATGATGTGCAGCCGGAAGTCCGAGAGGTCGGTGCGCTGGATGCTGTGCGCCGAATGGCAGTCCGAGCACACCGGCAGCTCCTTTCCGGTCTTGGTCACCTCCGGGCTGTGGACGCTCATGTGGAACATCTCGTAGATGCCGCGGTGGCACTTGGCGCAGGTCAGGGCGATGTTGGCGCGGTTGACGCTGGAGCGCGGATCGCTGACAGGCAGTTCGTGATGCGCCGTGTGGCAATCGGCGCAATCCGCGGTCACAGTCAGACCGCTTTCGAGCAGGCCCTTGCCGTGAATGCTCTCCTTATAGTGCTCCACGATCTGGCTCTGTTTGCCGGTGTACCGCAGCGCCGCTTTCTGCCCCGATTGATGGCACTTGGCGCACAGCGCGGGCACGTTGCGAGAGAACGTGGGAGAGGCTGAATCGGTCTTGCCGCGGGTGCCGTGCGGACTATGGCAGTCCTGGCAACTCGGCGCATCCGGGTTCCCTTGCGCCGCCAGCTTGCCGTGCGTGCTTTCGCGATACTGATTCACCTGGTCGGCGTGGCAGATCGAGCAATCCACTTTCTCGGGCATCGTATCGCAGGACCGGTTGTGCGAAGGCGTGCCGCCGGTGTGGCACTGGACGCAGGCTTTGCCCGCGTGCCGCGATGCGCCCAACTCCGCCTCATTGACGAACAGCGACACCGTCTTTCCGCCGCGCGTCACTTTCAGGTTCGGGTCGCCATGGCATCGCTGGCAGTCGCGGTCCGACATGCCCTCCGGGTAGTAAACCTTGCGCACCTTGTGCGGCTCGTGGCAGTCCACGCAGGCCGGAATCAGGTTCGGTCCCTTCTCCCACAGCTCGCCCCGGATCACCTTGCGGTGCACGGTTTCGATCATCGCGTGGCACTTGGTGCAGGTCCTGGCGATGTTGGCCTTGGCGATGGACGAGCGCGGGTCGGTGTGCGGAAGCACGAAATGCGCCGTGTGGCAACTGGTGCAGACCGCGGCAACGATGAGACCTTTCTCGGAAAGCGCCTGGCCATGGATGCTGTCCATGTAGTTGCCATAGATGTTGGTCTGGGGGATGTCGTGCGTCAGGCTCACCGGCGTGCCCTCGCGGTGGCAGCCGCCGCAAAGCTTGGGGATCTCCATCACCGAGGTGGGCGCGCGCGGATTCGACGGCCGCAGAATGTTGTGCGTCCCGTGGCAGTCCTTGCAGCCCGGCGCGAGCTTGTCGCCGCGCGCCGCCGCCCTTCCGTGGAGGCTCGCTTCGTACTGCGTCTGCTCGTCGGGGTGGCACGAGCCGCAATCCACGCGGGCCAGCTTTTCCGGGTGCGGGAATTCCTTCTTGGCAAGCTCGCTGTGGCAGTTCGCGCATTCCAGCGCCGCGTGCGGCGAGGCGCGCAGGGCGGCCGCATTGAACGGCGGAGGCATGCCTGGTTCCCGCTTGCCCGTCCGCGGGCCGGTATCGTGACACCCGGCGCACTCCTCGGAGCCCGGAAGGGCTTTGGGCTGCTGGCCCCACAGAACTGTGACCAGGGTTCCGGCCGCAAGCGCCAGGGAAAAGGAGTGCGTCCTCACCGTCCGTCCGCTCCATAAGTTTCAGGCGCCGGCTCCGGCCCGTGCTCCCGGACGCCCTTGCCGTTCAGAAACGAGGTGTCCAGCGGGTACACGTCCGGATCGAAAACCACCAGGTAAAGGTGCCAGACCACGATCGCCAGGCACGCCAGCACGGCCTCATAGAAGTGCACCGCCGTGGCAAAATCGAGCACCTCTTTGGGAAACCACCGCAGCATCAGGCTGTTCGCCCAGAGCATCAGGCCGGAAAGGCCCATAACCACCCCGCCCCACACCAACGCCCAGTACTCGGCTTTCTCCATGAAGCTGTACGGCGACAGGTACGGCTTTCGGGATCCGATCCCCAAGTTGTAAGTGAAGCTCTGCCATGCCTCGGCCACGTCCGTATATCGCGGCCAGAGGCTCTTCCAGTGACCGCGCAGTTGCCGATTGACGACCAGCGAGATGACGTGTAGCACCGCCGTCAAAAGGAACACCACGGCCGCCGACCTGTGGACCATGCCTCGCACCGACCACCCCGCCTCCCAACTCAACATCGGCTTGGCCCACCACTGTTCGGGATACTTGAGCTGGAATCCGGTCCAGGCCAGCACCACGAACGATACCAGCAACAGAGCGTGCAAGAGCCGCTCGAAGGGCAGCACGCGCAGCGGCTGATGGGTAGTTCGGTGCCATCGCTGCGGTTCCGGTCTGGCGCTCCACCGCAATTGGCGGAACTTCCGGACCCAGTCGCCCAGGTTGTGCAGCAGCATCAGCCCTATGACCAGCGGAATCAGCACCAGGTAGGACTGCCTTACCAGGCGCACCGAGGCCGGTTCGGCGCGCCCGGCCCACAGGTGCACGGGCCCCAGCGCGAACCGCGTCCCCGCACCGGGATGACACCGCCCGCAGGTGCGTGGCAGGTTTTTCGGGTTGATGGTGGATTGCGGGTCCGAGGACGCCAGAATGTTATGTACTCCGTGGCAACTGGAACAATTGGCAACAGTTTGCGAGCCTGCGGCGGACGCCAGGCCATGGTACGAAGCCTCGAAGCTGACCACCCTGTCCGCCGGCATCCCGAACCTGCTGTTCAAGCGCACGTTGCCGTGGCACCGGCCGCACGTGTCGCGAATGTTGCTGGGGCTTACCAGCGAGGCGCGGTTGGTGGGCGCCTGGATGGAGTGTTCCCCGTGGCAGTCCGTGCAGACCGGCGCTTGCGCGACCCCCTGCTCCAGAGCTTTGCCATGTACGCTGGAGAGATACTGTTGCGCAATGTCGGTGTGGCACATACCGCAAGTCTCGGGCACCTTCTTGCGGAACGCCTCGGTATGGGTCGCGGCCAGCTCATGGGCGCTTCCGTGGCAGACGGCGCAATCCGGGGCAGCGGCGTTTCCCCGCTTCAGCGCCAGTCCGTGTACGCTTTGGGCATGTTCACCCACCTGGGCGGCGTGGCACCGGCTGCAAGCGGGTTTCGGGACGCCTTCCGGATGCGGGTACGCGTCATGTTGCAGGTGGCAGGTGGCGCACGCGACCGATGCATGGGCG
>Ga0181527_1003402_pt1 | contig 14247 bp, 8 predicted proteins | sample PEATcosm2014_Bin_30_FD_119762 | JGI IMG/M metagenome (GOLD analysis project Ga0181527, IMG submission 119762) | Peatland microbial communities from MTU Mesocosm Facility, Houghton, MI, USA - PEATcosm2014_Bin06_60_metaG | ecosystem: Environmental > Terrestrial > Soil > Wetlands > Peat | place...
CAATCTCGTTGTCGTCGTTCGGAAATCCGCATGATTTCCGTCTCCGAACTCACCACTCCGGCAAAACGTGCGGAACTCCGGGTTGCGGTAAACATGAATCTTCTTGGAGGCGTAAAGCGGTATCTAATCAACGTCCAGAGCGCTTCGAAACCGTGTCGCGCGCGGATCTTCTTGCCCTCCGCGATGCCGCGGGCGTTGTAGCTGATCGGGACCTCATGAATCTCGTATCCCAGCCGCCGGACTTTGGCGGTCACCTCGGAGCAGAATTCAAAACCGCGGCATGTCAGGGTGATTCGATCCAGCACGGTAGCGCGAAACGCCTTGTATCCTGTAGCCTCGTCGGTCAGCCGGGCGCCGTAAAGCCAGTTCGCCGCAGCCGTCAGAATTCGGTTCGCCACGAGGTTGCGAAAAGCCATCGCCTTCGGCCGCCCCAAAAAACGCGAGCCGTAAACTACGTCCGCCTGCCCTCGGGCGATGGGCTCGACGATGCGCGCGTAGTCGTTGGGATCATATTCAAGGTCGCCGTCCTGGATCAGAATAATGTCGCCGGAGGCCAACGCGATCCCCACGCGGACGGCTGTGCCTTTTCCGGAATTGACGACCGATTGATGTCCAATCACCACGCCCTGGAGGTCGTAATCTCGTACCCTTCCGGCCGTTCCATCGGTGGAACCATCGTCCACGACGACGATCTCTTTGACGCAGGAATCCGGCAGGGGCGCGCGGCGCACCCGCTCCAGAACCTGGTCAAAGGCGCGGAACTCGTTGTAAACCGGGATAATTACCGAGACCTTCAAACCGTCACCACGATGCCGCACGCAAGCGAGTAGAAAGCTTCGAGTCTTCCGCGCATCGGCTGGATGCGCCCGGTCGGATGACTCGAATCAGGAACTCCGCCGGTTGCAGAGATCACCGTCCGATTCTAGCATGCGGTCTTCACTCCTGAATCCACGGATGGGTCCAGTTTCAGCGGTGGCGGTGGTGGCGCTGCTCGGCCTTTGGGCGGCCATCACGCGGCGGACCTGACGAATGCACTTTTATCTTCAGGAAGCGATTACCAACGTCCTGTTGTTGCGGATTCTCACGGCGCCGCACGAATTCGCGCACGCTTGGGTGGCCACCCTGCTGGGCGACGCTGTCCGATCAGATCTTGCCAGAGAATATCCGTGGCCACGCCTTGAGCGGTGATTGGACGGGCTACCGCGAATGCCACATCAAGCCCGACTTGCCACTGATCTACCGCAAGCCCGACGCCGACATCCTGCGTCTGGCACGGCTTGGCTCACATCGCGGGCTATTCGGCTGAGCCGACGACAGCGGTTGACGATGCGTACCAAAAATGGTACGATACGCTATGACTCCCGGCCTGAAGCGCCTGCCGGCACGCTTTTACCGCTCCGATAGTGGACGCGAACCAGTGCGCGAGTGGCTGAAGCGTCTGGATCCCGAAGACCGGAAGACGATCGGCGAAGACATCAAGGACGTAGAGTTTTCATGGCCGATTGGCATGCCGCTGGTTCGCTCGCTCGGGCGCGAACTGTGGGAAGTCCGGAGTAGTTTGCCCGATGGCCGAATTGCCCGGGTTGTTTTCTGCATAGAGCAGGAGCGCATGGTTCTGCTTCACGGCTTTATCAAGAAGACCCAGCAAACGCTGCAACATGACATAGACTTGGCGCTCAGACGGAAAAGAGGAGAGGGCTCATGAAAAAGCAGAACGTCGGATCGTCCTTTGATAGCTGGCTCCGCGAGGAAGGCATCTATGGGGAAGTCACTGCGACTGCTATCAAGCGCGTCCTCGCCCGGCAGGTGGAAGCCGCCATGAAGGAGCGACAGTTTTCCAAGGCCGAGATGGCGCGGAGGATGCACACCAGCCGTGCAGCGCTTGATCGTTTGCTCGATCCTGAGTATGATGCAGTGACGTTAGGCACACTGCGCAAGGCAGCCGTGGCCGTGGGCCGGGAACTTCGGCTTGAGCTCGTCTAAAGGCTGGCGCGCTGTCTCTCAAAGGGCGTGTTTTGAGACGACTACGGCCGCCGCAGGCGCTAAACACCGCGGAATCCCCCGGCGCGCGTCGAGCTATCAGTTCAGTTCGGGGTGCGGAACTGCATGCTTGCCAGCAGTTGCCAGCCGGTGGCGCCCTTCACGTAGACGCGCATGAAGAGCATCCGTTCTGTCGCGTTCTCGGTCTGCGTGCCGGTCACCGTGGCCGCGTCGCCGGCAACTCGCACCTGATGGGTGTCCGTTGTCAGCGAATCGATCGAGAACGTATGCCACAACTCGATCGACTGTGCTTTATCTCGACTATTCCCGTTCTGGTTGGTCCCGTAGAACCCGTCCGCTAGAATCCGGTCCAGCGCTTTGATGTCGCGCTTCAGTTTGGCGAGGCGGTATGCCTCGTCGATTTTCATTACCTCATCTCCGGCGCTCGACGAGGCCGCTGGCTGTGCGGCGGCCAGGCCGACCGCGAAAAAGATGAGGGCAGCCGTTGCGGCACTTCGTGGCACTGCCTGTTTCATGGGCTTACATTCCTCCAGCGTCAGTATACACCCCACCGTCTGAAGCGCCTGCCGGACGGTCAGAGACTCGTCCCCGCGGCAGACGGGAACTCCGTAGCGCCGGCGGTCTTCGCCGCCGGTGGGGTCTTCCCCATTTCGGCAACGCCGGCGGCAAGACCGCCCGCGCCGGCCCCCTCCCCCGGCTGTGCTAGATTTCTCTTAAGGGGGTTCCATGCGTCGCGCGCTGTTCACACTTGCTTTCCTGTCTTTGGCGGCTTACGCCCAGGATGTCGATATTCCGTTCCAGAAATTCGTTCTCGGAAATGGCCTCACCTTGATCGTCCATGAGGACCACAAGGCGCCCATCGTGGCCGTCAACGTCTGGTACCACGTCGGGTCGAAGAACGAACATCCCGGCAAGACCGGGTTCGCCCACCTGTTCGAACACCTCATGTTCGGCGGCAGCGAGCATTTCCATGGGCGCTACATCGAGGCCCTGGAGCGTATCGGCGCCACCGACCTCAACGGCACCACCAACGAAGACCGCACCAACTATTTCGAGACGGTGCCGGTCTCCGCTTTGGATTACACGCTGTGGATGGAATCGGACCGCATGGGGTACATGGTGAACGCCATCGACCAGAAGACGCTCGACTTGCAGCGCGGCGTAGTGCAGAACGAAAAGCGCCAGGACGAGAACGAGCCCTATGCCATGGCGGAAGAGCTGATGCAACAGGACACCTACCCCAGCGGCCATCCGTATTCCTGGAACACCCTGGGCTCCATGGAAGACCTCACCGCGGCATCCTTGAACGACGTCAAGGAGTGGTTCAAGACGTTCTACGGCCCTTCCAATGCCGTGCTGGTGGTGGCTGGCGACATAGATCCGCAGACCGTCCGCAAGAAAGTGGAAACGTATTTCGGGGAGATACCTCCCGGCCCGCCGGTCTCCCGGCAGCGCGTGTGGATCGCCAAAATGACGGGGGCGCACCGGGCCGTCTATCAGGACCGCGTGGCCGAACCGCGCGTTTACAAGGTCTGGAACACTCCCGAGTTCGGCAGCGAGGACGGCGACTACCTCGACATGGTGAGCGACGCGCTCGCCAACGGGAGAACGTCGCGGCTCTACAAACGCCTGGTTTACGACGACCAGATCTCGACCGATGTGGCAGCCTATATCAACCCGCGCGAAATCGGCGGCCAGTTCGTCATTCAGGCCACGGCGCGTCCGGGCGTGGAGCTGGCGCGGGTCGAAAAAGCCATCGATGAGGAACTGGCGCGCTTCCTCGCCGAGGGACCGACCGCGCAGGAAGTGCAGCGGGTCCGCACCCAGTACCTCGCCAACTTTGTGCGGGGAGTGGACCGCGTCGGCGGGTTTGGCGGAACCTCCGACGTGCTGGCCATGAGCCAGGCCTATCTGGGCGACCCCGCCGCTTACCAGGTGAAACTGCGCCGCGAGCGGGAAGCCACGCCCGCCAAAGTGCAGGCCGCCGCCAAACGCTGGTTGTCCGACGGCGAATATGTCTCGGAGGTCTTCCCCTTCGGCGACCCCCACGCTTCCGCCACCGCCGTGGACCGCAAACAGCCTCCCGCCACCGGCCAGCCGCCCGAGCTGCGCCTGCCCAAGCTCGAGCGCACCACGCTCTCTGGCGGGCTGAAAGTCGTCCTGGCCGAGCGGCACGAGATCCCCCTGGTCAATTTCAGCCTGCTGGTGGATTCCGGTTATGCCGCCGACCAGTTCGCCGGGCCCGGCGAGGCGGCGCTGGTTTCGAAATTGCTCGATCAGGGCACTAAGACTCGCACCTCGCTCGAAATCGGCGAGCAACTGGCGCAGCTTGGCGCCACCTTGAACGTGGGCGCCACCCTGGACAGCATGGTCGTGCGCCTCTCGGCTCTCAAGACCAATCTGGATGCGTCGCTCGATATCTTCGCCGACGTGGCCCTCAACCCATCCTTCCCGCAGGCCGATTTCCTGCGCGAGCAGAAGCGGCAACTGGCCGCCATCGAGCGCGAAAAAACCGAGCCGGTGCCCTTGGCCCTGCGCGTTCTCCCCGCCCTGATCTACGGCAAGGGCCACGCCTATTCGGAACCCTGGACCGGCTCGGGCACCGCCGCCAGTGTCTCCCAGCTCACGCGCGAAGATATGGCCCGGTTTCATGCCGCCTGGTTCAAGCCCAACCACGCCACGCTGATGGTGGTGGGAGACACGACTCTCGCGGAGATCCAGCCGAAACTCGAAAAGCTGTTCTCCGCCTGGACGCCCGGCGAGACCCCCCAAAAGAACGTCGCCAGCGTGGCTCTGCCGGAGCGCTCCGTGGTGTACCTGATCGATCGTCCGGGCGCGCAACAGTCGCTCATTCTGGCGGGCGGCGTGGCGCCCCCCAGGAACAATCCCGACGAGGTGTCCATCGAGAGCATGAACAACGTTCTGGGAGGCGATTTCGGCGCCCGGCTCAACATGGACTTGCGCGAGGACAAGCACTGGACTTACGGGGCGTTGACCATGCTGGCGAACGCCCGCGGCCAGCGCCTATTCCTGGCCTGGGCGCCCGTCCAGACCGATAAGACCAAGGAGTCCATGGCCGAGATCGACAAGGATCTGCGTGGCATCCTGGCCGACCATCCGGCCACCGGCGCGGAGTTGGCGCGGGTGAAGGCCAGCGAAACCTTGCGCTTGCCCGGCTCCCGCGAAACCATCGACCGCGTCATGAGCTCCATCGGAGATCTCGTGGAGTACGATCTGCCCGAAGACTACTACCAGACCTACGCCGGAAAAGTGCGCGCGCTGACGCTGGCCGATATCGAAACGTCCGCCCGCGAAGTGGTTCATCCCGATCGTCTGATCTGGGTGGTGGTGGGAGACCGCGCCAAGATCGAGGCGGGCATTCGCGAACTGGGCCTGGGCCAGGTGCGGCTGCTGAATCCGGAGTAGCGCCGCCCGCGCTGCTCACCGGTCTTTCCACTGCATGGCCAGGCGCACCAGCGTCCGCACCGGCACTCCGGAGGGCCCCTTCGCCAGAAACGGCTTGCTTTCGTCGAGCCAGGCCGTGCCGGCGATGTCCAGGTGCGCCCACGGGGTGTCCCCGGCGAATTCCTTCAGGAATATGGCGGCGGTCACCGCCCCGCCCCAGCGCCCGCCGACGTTGGCCAGGTCCGCGAAGGCGCTCTTCAGGTATTCCTTGTAATCGTCTTCGAGCGGCATGGGCCACATGCGCTCGCCCTCCGCTTTGGCGGCCTGGAGCACGCGCTCGCGCATGGCCTCGTCGTTGGCGAACAGCCCCACGTTCAGGTGCCCCAGCGCCACCACAATCGCTCCCGTCAATGTGGCCGCGTCCACCAGGTGCGTCGAGCCCTGCCGGCGCGCGTAGGTGAGAGCGTCCGCCAGAATCAGCCGGCCTTCGGCGTCGGTATTGATCACTTCGATGGTCTTGCCCGACATGGCGGTGACAATGTCGCCGGGCCGCTGCGCGCGGCTGCCCGGCATGTTCTCCACGCAGGGAATGAACGCGGTCACCGCAATGGCGGGCTTCAACTGCGCGATGGCCCGCATGGCGCCCATCATGGCCGCGCCGCCCGCCATGTCGTATTTCATCTTTTCCATGCCGTCGGCGGGCTTGATGGAGATGCCCCCGGTATCGAACGTGACGCCCTTGCCCACCAGGCCCAGGTGCGTCTTGGACTCCGCCTGCGCCGGCCGGTAGCGGATCGCGATGAGCGCCGGAGGCTCCGCGCTGCCCTGCGCCACGCCCAGCAGCGCGCCCATGCCGAGCTTCTCCATCTGCTCGCGCTCCAGAACTTCGCATTCCAAGTGGTATTCGGAGGCCATCTGGCGCGCGGCCTCGGCCACCTTCGAGGGCGTGAGCCGGTTGGCCGGCTCGTTCACCAGCCCGCGCGTGAAGTTCTGCGCTTCCGCCAGTATGCGCCCGCGGGCTAGAGCGTCCTCGAGTTCCGCCCCGCCGCCGGCCGCCGCCACCGCGAACGCTTCCACGGATTTCTTGTCGTCGTCGGTCTTATAGCGGTCCGGTTCGAACTCGCCCAGAATCGCGCCCTCCACGGCCGCCGCGGCATACTCCCCGTCCGCATGTTCCGGATCGAGCGCCAAGGCGATCGTCTTCACCGATTTCGATTTCAGATGCCGCACCGCCGCGCCGGCCACCTTGCGCATCTCGGCGGGGTCGAACTTTTCCGGCTTCCCCGCGCCGGCCAGCAGCACGCGCGTGGCGGCCACCCCCGGCGGGCGGTGCAGCAGCGTCAATTCCAGGGACTTTCCGGCCACCTCGCCGGCGTCGATGAGATCTCCGGCGCCGAAGCGCGCTTCTTTCCGGCCTTCGAAAACCAGCACAATCAGTGCGCCGGTCTCAATCTGCTCGAGGGGTTGGCGTTCAATCGTAATCCGCATCATTATCGATTGTGACGGAGAGACGCGCGCACCGCAAACGGGTTGGCGGCCGGACCCACGGGCCGCTGTCCGCCGATAGCTCTTTTGAGGCGGGTGACGGCCGGAACGAAAACTGAAAACAGATGCGATAATCGGAATATGCCGTCGTCGGTTTTGGATTGGGAGTAGAAGGGGATGTGGATCGTCCGCCTCGCGCTGAATCGGCCCTACACCTTTATCGTTTTCGCGCTGCTGATCCTGATCCTCAGCCCGGTCGTCATTCTACGCACGCCCACGGATGTTTTTCCGAACATCGACATTCCGGTGATCGCCGCGGCGTTCAACTACAACGGATTGAATGCCGAGGAAATGGAGGAGCGCATCACCTGGGTCTACGAGCGCATCCTCACCACCACCGTCAATGACATCGAGCACATCGAGTCGCAATCCATCGACGGAAGGGCCATCATCAAAGTCTTCTTCCAGCCGACCGCCGATGTCAACACCGCCATGGCGCAGGTGACGGCGGTTTCGCAATCGGTGCTGCGGTCGCTGCCGGCCGGCATCACCCCGCCGTTCCTGCTGGTATACAACGCTTCCAGCGTTCCCATTTTGCAACTCGGGCTTTCCGGCAACGGGCTTTCCGAGCAGCAGCTTTTCGATTACGGCGTGAACTTCATTCGCACCCGGCTGGTCACCGTGCCGGGCTGCGCCATCCCGTATCCTTACGGCGGCAAGCAGCGGCAGATTGTGGTGGACCTCAACCCCACCGCCATGCAATCCCGCGGCCTCTCGCCGGCGGACGTGGTGAACGCCGTGAACGCGCAGAACCTCATCATTCCGGCGGGGACCTCCAAGATCGGCCAGTTCGAATACGACGTGGACTTGAACGCCAGCCCCCAAAAGGTGGAAGAGTTCAACGATTTTCCGGTCAAGGTGGTGAACGGCGCGCCCATTTTTATCCGCGACATCGCCCACGTGCGCGACGGCTTTTCGCCGCAGACCAATATCGTCCGGCAGGACGGCGGCCGCGCCGCGCTGCTCACCATCCTTAAGGTCGGGAACGCCTCCACGCTGGCGGTGGTGGAAGGAGTCCGCAAGCTGCTTCCCTCGATCGCCGCTACCCTGCCGCCGGCGTTGAAGATGCAGCCGCTGGCCGATCAATCCATCTTCGTGCGCGCGGCCATCAGCGGCGTGGTGCGCGAAGCCGTCATGGCCGCCGGCTTGACGGGGCTCATGATCCTGATCTTCCTGGGAAGCTGGCGCAGCACTCTGATCATCGCGGTGTCGATTCCGCTTTCCATTCTCACCTCGGTGATCGCGCTCAGCTTTCTACACGAGACCATCAACATCATGACCCTGGGCGGGCTGGCGCTGGCGGTGGGCATCCTGGTGGACGACGCCACCGTTACCATCGAAAACATCGAGCGTTTCATGGAGGAAGGGCACCCTCTCCATACCTCCATCCTGGAAGGCGCGGCGCAGATCGCGGTTCCGGCGCTGGTTTCGACCCTCTCCATCTGCATCGTATTCCTGCCCATGTTCTTCCTCAGCGGCGTGGCGCGGTACCTGTTCGTGCCGCTGGCCGAAGCCGTGGTCTTCGCCATGCTGGCCTCCTATGTTCTTTCGCGGACCCTGGTGCCGACGCTGGCCATGTACCTGTTGCGGCTGAAATCGCACGCGCGGAGCTACAACCCGTTCGTGCTTCTGCAGCGCGCCTTCGACCGCGGATTCAGCCGCGTGCGCACCGCCTATGTCGGCCTGCTGGCAGTGCTCCTGCGCCGCCGCGTGGCCTTTGTCCCGCTGTTTTTACTGCTCTGCTGTTCGGCGTTTCTGCTGTATCCCTGGTTGGGGCAGGATTTCTTTCCCACCTCCGACACCGGGCAGTTCAAGCTGCACATGCGGGCCAAGACGGGCACGCGCATCGAGGAGACCGCCCGCATCTGCGACCTCGTCGAGCAATCCATCCGGCGGCGGATTCCGCGGGAAGAGCTGGTGGGCGTGCTGGATGAAATCGGCCTGCCCTATAGCAGCATCAACACCATTTACAGCAACTCCGCGCCCATCGGTCCGGCGGATGCGGACATTTTTGTTTCGCTGTCTCCGAACCATCGTCCGACCGAGGATTACGTGCGCGCCCTGCGCGCCGTGCTGCCGCGGGAGTTTCCGGGCACGGCGTTTTACTTCCTGCCGGACGATATTGTCAGCCAGATTCTGAATTTCGGACTGCCCGCGCCCATCGACGTGCAGGTTATGGGCAGGGACGTGGATGCCAACCGCGAACTGGCGGACCGCATCATGGACCAGTTGCGGCGCATTCCGGGCATCGCCGATCTGCGCATCCAGCAGGCCTTCGACCAGCCCAAGCTGCACGTGGTGACGGACCGTATCAAGGCGGCGCAAAGCGGATACACGCAGGCCGACGTGGCCAACAGCCTGCTGATTTCCCTCAGCGGCAGCTTCCAGACGCAGCCCACCTTCTGGCTCAATCCGGAGAACGGCGTGAGCTACAACGTAGTGACCCAAACGCCGCAGTACGCGGCGGATTCGCTGCAAGACTTGCGCAACATTTCACTCGCCCAGCGCCGCGCGGGCACGCCCGAAATCCTCAATGACGTGACCTCCATCAGCCGCGGCAGCGGCATGGCCACCGTGGACCATTACAGCATCCAGCGGGTGGTAGACGTCTACGCTGGAGTGGACGGGCGGGACCTGGGGAGCGTGGGGGATGAAGTCGAGCGTGTCGTGGACGCCAACCGCAAGCGCCTGGCGCGCGGCTCGGAGATGGTCCTGCGCGGGCAGGTGGCGACCATGCGCTCGTCGTTCATCGGCCTGCGCGGCGGGTTGCTCTTCGCGATTCTGCTGGTGTACCTGCTGATCGTGGTCAATTTCCAGTCGTGGCTGGATCCGTTCATCATCATTTCGGCTTTGCCGGCGGCGCTGGCGGGAATTGTGCTCATCCTCTTTATTACGCGCACCACCCTCAGCGTCCCGGCCATGATGGGGGCCGTCATGTGCATGGGCGTGGGCACCGCCAACAGCATCCTGGTAATCGCTTTCGCCAAGGATATGCTGAAGAAGACCGGCGACCCGATGCGCGCCGCGCTGGCCGCCGGCGGAACGCGCTTCCGCCCGGTGCTGATGACCGCCCTCGCCATGATCGTCGGAATGGTTCCCATGGCCCTGGGAATGGGCGAAGGCGGGGAGCAGAATGCTCCGCTGGGCCGGGCGGTGATCGGCGGGCTGCTGGTAGCTACCGTGGCCACGCTGATTTTCGTGCCGGCGGTCTTCACCCTGTTGCATGGCCGCGCACAACCGCGGACCGGCGGTTCCGGCGCCCCGGAGTAGTCCCAGGAAAGGAACATGACCACCGAGGAATCGAAACCGCCGAATGAGACCAGCCGGACCGCAGCGGCCGCCGCGCCGCGCATGTCCATCTTTTCGCGTCTGCTGCTGCTATTAATCCTGGTGGCCGGCGCGGTGGCGCTCTATTCAGGCATCCATTCGGGAATTCAATCGCGGGTGCGGGCCGACGCGGTCCTGAAACAGGACACGCTCGACATGGCCGTGCCGACTGTGGCCGTGGTGCATCCCCAGCCCAGCTCGGCCGCCGAGGAGTTGGTGCTCCCCGGCAACATGCAGGCCTTCGTGGCCACGCCCATCTTCGCGCGCGTCAACGGCTACCTGAAAAAATGGTATTACGACATCGGTGCACGCGTGAAGGCCGGACAACTGCTGGCCGAAATCGAGACCCCGGAGACCGACCAGCAACTGGACCAGGCGCGCGCCGACCTGGCCACCGCGCAGGCCAACTACCAACTGGCCCAAATCACCGCGGATCGCTATCGGAATCTGCTCAAGACGGAGTCCGTGGCCAAGCAGGACGTCGATAACAAGGTGGGCGACCTGCAGGCCAAGAAGGCCGTCGTGGATTCGGCCACCTCCAACGTGCGCCGCCTGGAAGAGACGCAGCGATTCCAGAAAGTTTACGCCCCGTTCGACGGCGTGATTACGGCGCGCAACATCGATATCGGGGCGCTCATCGACGCGGGCGCGAATTCCCCCGGCAAAGAGATGTTCGACCTGGCGGCGACCGATCGCCTGCGCGTGTTCGTCAATGTGCCGCAGGCGTACTCGCGCTCGGCCACGGTGGGCAAGCCCGCCGAATTGACCCTGACGGAGCTTCCGGGCCGGGTCTTTTCCGGCGCAATCGCGCGCACGGCCGACGCCATCGACCCGGTTTCGCGCACCCTGTTGACCGAGGTGGACGTGGACAACCCCGCGGGCGAGCTGCTGCCCGGCGCGTTCGTTTCCGTGCACTTCCACCTGGGGTCCAAACCCGGCGCGGTGATGTTGCCGGCTAACACCCTGATCTTCCGTTCGGCGGGATTGCAGGTGGCCGTGGTTCGCGACGGCAGAGCGGTGCTGGTGCCCGTCACCATGGGCCGCGATTTTGGCAACACCGTGGAACTGGCCGCGGGCGCGACCGCGGCGGACCTGGTGATCCAGGACCCTTCCGATTCGCTGACCTCGGGAACACCGGTGCGGGTGACGGAAGGCCAGCCGGGAAAGGGCGCAAAGTGAGGCGCGCGCTCGCAGCCGCATGGCTGGCGTCGGTAGTGGGACTGGCGGGGTGCACGGTGGGCCCGAGGTATACGCGGCCCGCGGTGCTCACGGCGCCCGCCGATCAGGGGCAACTGCCGGCGCAGTACCAGGAATCGAATGGCTGGAAGCAGGCGCAGCCCGCCGTCGCGAGCCTGCACCCGGATTGGTGGCGCATCTTCGGCGCCGCGGAACTCGACGACCTGGAGACGCAGGTGGACGTCTCCAACCAGACCCTGAAAGCGGCGGAAGCCCGCTTCCGGGAAGCGCGCACGCTGGTCGCGCAGAGCCGCTCCGCGCTCTACCCAAACCTCTCGACGGTGCCGTCGATCAGCACCAACCGTGTCTCCGCGAACGAATGGAGCAGCCCGGCGGTCATCCAGGAATACGGCAATCTGGTGGTGCCGTTCGATCTTTCCTACGAACTGGACGCGTGGGGACGTATCCGCCGCTCCATTGCCGCCGCTCACGAAGAAGTGCAGGCCACGGCCGCCGACCTGGAAACCGTCCGCTTGAGCCTGCACGCCGAGATGGCCGCCGACTACTTCGATCTGCGCAGTCTGGACGCGCAGAAACAACTGCTGGACCGGACGCTGGTGGCCTATCAGAAAGCCCTCGACCTGACCCAGAACCAGTTCTCCGGCGGTCTGGCTTCTGGCGTGGAAGTGGCGCAGGCGCGGACACAACTGGAAACCACCAGGGCGCAGGACGTGGACGTGGGAGTGGCGCGGAAACAGTTCGAGCATGCCATTGCCGTGCTGGCGGGACGCACGCCGGAATCGCTGTCCCTGGCGATTGCGCCGCTGGCGGGGACGCCGCCGGTGATTCCGGCGGGAGTCCCCTCGCAATTGCTGGAACGGCGTCCCGACGTCGCGGCGGCGGAGCGGCGCATGGCGGAAGCGAATGAACAGATTGGAATCGCGCGCGCCGCCTTCTTCCCCACTCTTTTGATCACCGTGGCGGGCGGCATGCAAGGCGACTCGTTCGTCAATTGGTTCACCTGGCCGAGCCGTTTCTGGGCGCTTGGCCCGAGCGCCCTCCAAACCCTGTTCGACGCCGGACGTCGCCGCGCGGCCGAGCAAGCAACCGAAGCCAGCTACGACTCTACGGTCGCCAACTACCGCGAGGCGGCGCTGGAGGCGTTCCAGCAAGTGGAGGACAGCCTCTCCACGCTGCGCACTCTGGAGCAGGAAGTCGAGACGCAGCGGGTGGCCGTTCAGGCCGCGGAGCATTCGCTCGACCTCTCGATGAGCCGCTACACCGGGGGCCTGGTGACGTACCTGGAAGTGGTGACCGCCCAGACCATCGCTCTGGCGAACGAACGCGTCGAGGTGGACTTGCTGCGCAGGCGCATGGACGCCACGGTGCTGCTGATCAAAGCGTTGGGCGGCGGCTGGGACGTCAGCCAGTTGCCAACGTAGGACCAGTTCCGGAGCAGCCACGGCGGCTGATCCATGCTTACAGGCGGCTATCGAGGAGGCCCAGGCTGGCAGGCACAAGCTCCTGAGGTATTCAAATCGGGAGCTTGCGATCTGAGCCTGGCCCGGCCCCGTCTTCCGGCCCCCGGCCCCCGTCACGCTATACTCGTAGCTTCCCATGTTCCATTCCATCGAAAAGCACGTCTCCAGCGCCTTTCACGCACACATACTGGCGCGCTACGGTCTCGACCTGGCGGTAGCCGTCGAGCAGCCGCGCCAGAGCGATTTCGGCGAAATGGCCGTGCCGGTTGCGTTTCAGCTTGCCAAGCAGTTGCGGCAGGCGCCCCGCAAGATCGCGGCGGAACTGGCGGCGGAAGTCGGGCCCATCGAAGGTGCGGCGGCGGTGGAAGTGGCCGGCAACGGGTACGTCAACATCCGGCTCGATCGCGGCGCGTTGGGCGCGGCCCTGCTGCGCGGCGAATCCCAAGAGGCCGCGCCGGCGGGTGAGAAGGTCATCGTCGAGCACACCAACATCAACCCCAATAAGGCGGCGCACATCGGGCATCTGCGGAACGCCACGCTGGGCGACACCTTCGTGCGCATGTTGCGCGCGCGCGGGCAGCGCGTCGAGGTGCAGAACTACATCGACAACACCGGTGTGCAAGTGGCCGACGTGGTGGTGGGCTTCCACTACCTCGAGAACAAGACTCCCGAGTATGTGAAGGCGCTGCTGGCCGATCCCTCCGTGCGGTTCGACTACTACTGCTGGGACCTCTACGCGCGCACCTCCAGCTATTACAAGGACCATCCCGAGGCGCTCGAATGGCGCAGCGCGACGCTGCACTCGATCGAAGCCGGAGCGGGCGAGCTGGCCGAGATGGCGCACCTGGTGGCGGACGCCGTGGTGGAAGCGCACCTGGCCACCATGCTGCGGCTGGGGGTTGAGTACGACGTGCTGCCGCGTGAGAGCGAAATCCTGCACCTGAAATTCTGGGCCTCGGCATTCGACCTGCTCCAGCAGCGCAAAGCCATTTATCTCGAGACCGAAGGCAAGAACGCCGGCTGCTGGGTGATGCCGGGCCTCTCGGAAGAGGGCAAGGTGATCGTGCGCTCCGATGGCACCGTCACTTACGTCGGCAAGGATATCGCCTACCAGCTTTGGAAATTCGGCCTGCTCGGCAAGGATTTCTACTACCGCCCGTTGCACACTTATGCCGACGGCCGCGTGCTGTGGGTCACCACCGGCGAGCCAACGGAGACCGCGCCACAGTTCGGGCACGGTTCGCGCGTGTACAACGTCATCGACGCGCGGCAGTCCTACTTGCAGGACGTGGTGGTGGCCGGGCTGCGCGGC
>Ga0181527_1003407_pt1 | contig 14244 bp, 12 predicted proteins | sample PEATcosm2014_Bin_30_FD_119762 | JGI IMG/M metagenome (GOLD analysis project Ga0181527, IMG submission 119762) | Peatland microbial communities from MTU Mesocosm Facility, Houghton, MI, USA - PEATcosm2014_Bin06_60_metaG | ecosystem: Environmental > Terrestrial > Soil > Wetlands > Peat | place...
GCTGCCCAACTGCGGGGATTTCCGGGGAATTACCCGGCCGGTCTTGCGCGCGATCCGCTACTGCCGCGAGCCGCACAAATACTACCGCGGCCTGTTTGCAACGCTCGGTTTTCGGCAGGCCGTCGTGCGGTACGACCGCGACGCCCGCTTTGCCGGAGAGACCAAGTATCCTTTCCGGAAAATGCTGGCCTTCGCCGTTGACGCAATCTTGAATTCTTCCACTCTGCCTCTGCGATTGGTGATTACTGCTGCCTGTGTTACGTGGGGCGTCAGTCTGGTGTATCTCGTTTACTCGATGGTCGAGGTCTTCTGTTTCGGCGCGGGAGTGCGCGGCTGGTCGTCCATCGTCGTGCTGATGGCGGCGTTTACGGGGTTGATCCTGTCCTGCCTGGCCATCATCGGCGCCTATGTTCGCCGCATCTTCGAGCAGGGTCAAAATCGTCCCCAATACTATATCTATGACGCGAAAAATGTGAACCTCTCGGAAATGAGCGAAGCTCAAAGCGGCATTCGGGAATGCCGGCTCTCGGCGGGAAGATGAACAGCACCGTGATTGTGACCAAGAAACAGGCTGATCCGCTGGAGCGGGTCTCGTGACGTCGTCAACCCCTACGAGCCCACCCGCTCCCTCGCATCCGCCGGAACCCCCGCTGGATCGCCGCGGGCGCGCGTGGCTGCTGGCGACCTGCTATTGCGTTGTAACAGCCGTCTATACCGTGCTGGTCATGATGTCAGGGGAGGGGTTGCGCGGGCAAGATCAGTTATGGTACGCTCACGACATTCAAACGGTCGTCGCGGGACAGCCCAAGGTCGGCAACGAGGTGTACCCTCGCCCGTTCTTGCAGAATCACCGCGTCAATACCCCGTTGATGCATAACACGTTGTGCCTGTATTGCATCGCGGCGGCATGCAAGATATTGGGAATTGTCCGTGGCTGGCACGCCGCGATGGCACTGGCGATGATCCTGGCCGGAGCCTGCACGGCCTGCATCGCGTATAGTCTCACGCGGCGCCGCGACGTGGCGTTCTGGACCTATGCCGTCTGTCTGTTGAATCCTTTGACGGTGTGGCAGAGCATGAATCTGTTGATGGAGCCGTTCTACGGCATGTTAATGGCCCTGGCGACGTTGCAATACGTCACCGCCGGGAAGTGCAGGCTGCGCTGGACGCTGCTGCTGGTCACCCTGGCGCTGGCGGTCCAATGCCGGCCGATATTTCTGCCGCTCCTCTTGGGCCTGCCGCTGGCATTCCTCTTTCATGCGGCCAGACCGCTGCAACTGAAGAACCTGCTGGTGGCCGCCGGTTTTCTCTTCCTGGGATGCGGGTCCATCCTTGTTTCCAGGCTGCTGTTTGACAGTGCGCTGCCCCCGACGCTAGCGGACAATATTCGTTGTTCCGGTCCCGGCAAGACCATGGCGGAGTATTACTTCGTCCTCGACCCGCCACCCGTGGACGCGAAGCTGCTCTGGGGAAAGTTCCTCTGGGCAATGCAGAGGCAGTTTCTGTCCCTGGATTGGCAGGCGGAGCCGGCGCTTCCGCTGTTCTGGCTCTATAATGTGACGATCGCCGGCTCGCTGGCCCTGTTGGTCCTTTCCCTGCGCGATTCCCGCGCGCGACGCGAAAGGCGGCTTGCGTTCCTGGCATGTCTTGTGTTTGCGATCCACATGGCCTTCAATTCCTTGCACCACGCGCAGTTGAGGACATGCCTGGTATTCCTGGCTCCGCAATTGGCATGCGCCGCGGTGCTGGCGGCGAGGTTTCGGCCGTTGACGGGGAGAAAATTCGCCGCGGCACTGTCGGCGATCCTGCTGCTCTTCGTCTGTGCGGATGTCGTGGCCACCTTCAAGGCGCGCGGCGATGCAGCGGCCTTGCAATATGAGCTGGAGGCACTGGCCGAGAATCTGGCCGTGATTCCTTCCCGGGACCGCGTCATGTTTGAGTCACTTAGCGGTACCAACTACCTGCCTGTCACGTACGCCACACATCCCCGCCCCACACTCGTGTTGTCACATGTGCACCCTTATCCCACAGACACCTACCGCACACTGCAAGGCCTGTTCAAGGCCAAATGGCTGATCTGCCTGCCGAGCTCGTCGCTGCCGGCCTTGTGGGGCGCCGAACGAGTCCCGCTCACAACCCCACTCCGCGGCAAGACGTCAGACTTGGCGATCTACAGGCTGCGATCTGGGGGGAGTACAACGCATAATGACTGACCTGCCCGCCGCCGCCGGCTTCTGCCGGGCAATTGAGGCCTTTTTTGGCGGCGGCCGCTGCTTCCTGCTGGCCAAGGGCCGGGTTGGGCTGTACGTCGGGCTCCGCGCGCTGAGCCTGCCGCCGGGTTCCAAAGTGCTCATGCCCGGCTACACCTGTGTTGTGGTTCCCTCGGCGGTGCAGTATGCGGGCTTGCGGCCCGTCTACGTGGACATCGATCCGCGCACTTACAACCTCGATCCGGCGCTTTTGGACGGCGTCCCGGCCGACGGCGTCGCGGCACTGGTCGTCCAGCACACCTACGGAATCCCGGCCGACATGGCCGCCGTCGGACGTTGGGCGGCGGCGCGCGGCATTCCCCTGATCGAGGACTGCTGCCACGTCTTCGGCGTGCGGGTCGGCGGCCGGCTGTGCGGGACGCTGGGCAGCTTCGCCTTCATGTCCGGGCAATGGAACAAGCCTTTCTCCACCGGCCTGGGCGGCATGCTGCTGGTCAACGATCCGGCGCTTGCGGATCGTGCCGAGGAAATCATCCGCCGGGAGGCCGTGTCGCCCGGTCGGCTCAAGAGCCTGTTGCTGCGCGCACAGGTCACGGCCTTTCAGTTGCTCGTGCGGCCGCAGACGGCGGCGCGCATGACCAGCCTTTATCGAAGCTTGAGCGGCTTGGGATTGACCATCGGCAGTTCCTCGGCGGAAGAGTACCGCGGGGTGATGCCGGCGGGCTATCTGTCGGGGATGGCCGCGTGCCAGGCCCGGCAGGGCTTGCGCGAAATGGCGCGGATCGAAGACAATCTGCGGCACCGCGCGCGGCTCACGGCTTTCTACCAGCGGGAACTGCCGCGGGTGGGCTTCGCTGCTGCTGCCGGCGTTCCCGCAGACGGTTGGCCCCTGCTGCGTTATCCCGTGCGCGTGGCCAACAAGGCGCAAGTGTTGGCCCTCGGGAGCCGGCAGGGGCTGGAGATCGGCTCGTGGTTCGACCTGCCGCTGCACCCGGCCGGAACCCGCATGGAGGACTTCGGCTACTCGGCCGGTGCCTGCCCGCAGGCGGAAGCGGCCAGCGCCGAGGTGGTCAACCTCCCCACGCACCTCCGCGTGACAGATGCGCTGGCCGAGCGGACCGTCGAGTTCCTCCGCCGGCACGCGAGGCCGGTGGGATGAGGTTGTCGATGAGGCGAGTCCTTGACATTGTCGCATAGGTTCTGTCTTGACAGCGCACGCCGCACGCCTGCCCGCAGGAACCCATGCCGACCAACCTAATCTGGCCGGACGGCAAGCGTTTCGCTTTCACCGTTCTGGACGACACCGATCGGGCGACGCTGGCCAACGTGGGCCCGGTCTACCGCTTCCTCTACGATCACGGCTTGCGCACGACGAAAACCTGCTGGACGGTCCGCGGGGATCCCGGCCGCGGGCAACACCCCGGCCAGACCTGCGAGGATCCGGACTATCTGGAGTGGCTGCAGCACTTGCAAGGCCAGGGGTTCGAGATCGCCTGGCACAACGCGACCTGGCACGGGCTGCCGCGGCCGCAGATCCTCGCGGCCCTGGAGCAGTTCGCCGGGCATTTCGGGGCCTACCCCCGCACCGCCGCCAATCATACCGGAGTCGAAGAAGGCATGTACTGGGCCGCCGCCCGCCTGACGGGCGTCCACGCACTGGCCTATAACCTGCTGACCAGGTTCCGAAACACCGGCAAGTATCAAGGCCACGTGAAACAAAGCCCGTTCTTCTGGGGCGACGTTTGCCGCGAGAAGATCACGTACTTCAGGAACTTCGTATTTCGCAGGATCAACACCCTGCAGGCTTGCCCGTTCATGCCGTATCACGATCCGCTGCGGCCCTACGTCCATCTCTGGTTTGCGTCGTCCGACGGCCATGATGTCGATGCCTTCAACCAATGCCTGTGGGAAGGGCAGCAGGACCGCCTGGAAAACGAGGGGGGCGCGTGCATCATGTACGTGCACTTTGCCAAGGGCTTCTACGAGGGGGGCCAACTGCATCCGCGCTTCAAGGCGCTCATCGAGCGCCTGGCCGGGAAGAACGGCTGGTTCGTGCCCGTGGCGACGCTGCTGGACTACCTGCAGGCACACCGCGGACCCCACGTAATCACCGCGGGCGAGCGGCGGCGGCTGGAACGCAGATGGCTGTTGGAGAAACTGGTCGTGGGCACGGCCTGACGGGCAGACTGCGGTGGCAAAACGCCTGTTTGACATCGTCGCATCGTCGATCGCCTTGCTGATCGTCGCGCCGCTGCTGCTGCTGGCGGCGATCGGCATCCGCCTGTCCAGCCGCGGTCCGATCCTGTTCCGCGCCCAGCGTGCGGGGCGCAACGGCACGCCGTTCGTCATGCACAAGTTCCGCACCATGCGCAGCGACCAGGGACCGGGTGGCCCCGCCATCACTTCCCACGGCGACCGCCGGGTCTTCCCTTTCGGCAGGCTGTTGCGGGTACTGAAGATCGACGAGCTTCCCCAACTTTACGACGTGCTCCGCGGAGAGATGTCGCTGGTAGGTCCGCGCCCGGAGGACTTGCGGATCGTCCGCGAGCACTATGCGCCCGAGCACTGGGAGACGCTTTCCGTGCGGCCGGGTTTGACCAGCCCGGGCAGCATCTACGGCTACACCCACGGCGAGAAACTGATCGGGCGCCAGGACCCGGAAAAGGACTACCTGGAGAGACTGCTGCCGGTGAAGTTATCGCTGGAGCTGGTCTATCTGCGGCGTGCTTCGTTGCTTTATGATGTTCGCGTGATGGCTCGCACGGCGGGAGTGATTGCCCTGATTGCGCTGGGCCGGAGAGAGTTCGGCGATCCCCCCGAGCTGGCCATGATCGATCGCGTGGTGCCCGCCCAGGGAAACCAGCGGCAACCCCCGGCACCTTGAAGCGGAGTTCGCGGCGCTATGCAACAACGATTGGAAGTCCCGTTTTTCCGCCCGGCGATCAGCGAAGCGGAGATTGCGGAAGTCACGGCGTGCCTGCGGTCGGGCTGGCTGACGACCGGGCCGCGGACCCGCCAGCTCGAGGCCCGCTTCGCCGAGCACGTCGGGGCGAAGCACGCCGTGGCCGTCAATTCGGGGACGGCCGCGCTGCACCTGGCCGTGGAGGCTTTGGGGCTGCGGCCGGGCCAGGCCGTGCTGGTGCCCACCATGACCTTCGCCGCCACGGCCGAGGTCGTCCGCTACCAGGGGGCCGTCCCCCTCTTGGTGGACTGCGATCCCGCCACGCTGCACATGGACCTCGCGGATGCCGAGCGGAAACTGGGCGAGTTGTGCGCCGGCCGGCTGCCGCTGGACCCCGGCTTGCAGGTGGTCGGAATCATGCCCGTGCACGTGGGCGGGCTGATGATGGATGTCGCGGCCGTGGCGGCGCTGGCCGCGCGGCACGGTCTGTGGGTCGTGGAGGACGCCGCCCACGCCTTCCCCGCCGCCTTTCGTGCCGGTCCCGACGCGCCCTGGCAGCGTTGCGGCGAGAACACCGCGGCCGTGAGCTGCTTCTCGTTCTACGCCAACAAGACCATGACCACCGGCGAGGGCGGCATGGCCGTGACCGCCGACGCCTCGCTGGCCGAACGCATGCGGCAGATGTCGCTGCACGGACTGTCCCACGACGCCTGGAATCGCTATTCTAAGAGCGGAAGCTGGGACTATCGTATCGTGGCTCCGGGCTACAAGTACAATCTGACGGATGTCGCCGCGGCGCTCGGCCTGGGCCAGTTGCAGCGGGCCGAGGCGATGCGCCAGCAGCGCGAAGCGATTGCAGAATACTACCGGGCGGCCCTGGCCGGCACGGAAGGCGTGGAACTGCCGCCTTCCCCGCTCCACCGCATCCACGCCTGGCACCTCTTCGTGCTGCGCTTGCGGCTGGACATGCTCCCCATGGACCGCGCCGCGCTGGTCGAGCAACTGCGCGAGCGCGGCGTGGGCACTGCGGTGCACTGGCGGCCGCTGCACCTGCACCCCTACTATGAACAAACCTTCGGCTGGCGTCCCGAGCAGTTTCCCGCGGCATCCCGCGAGTGGCTGCGCAACGTCAGCCTGCCCCTCTTCCCGTCGATGCGCGAGGACGAGCGGCAATACGTGGCGAGCGTGGTGCGTGAGCTTTGCTCCCGTTAGGGCCGGCATGACGGTAAACTGATGCGAATTCGAATCCTGCCTTACAGCGCCGCTTACGACGATGCCGTCCGCGCGCTGAGCGCGCGGCTCCATGCCGGCATTGCGGGAGCCCCGTTTTCGCTCTTCAGCATGCACGATCTGTTGCCGAAGGCCGACGAGCGCAGGCCCGACGACGAGTTCTTCCTGGCCGCCGACGAGAACCAGACCGTCCGCGGCATGTACATCCTCAGGCACCAGGACTTCTGGATCGGGGATCGCCGGGCGCGAATCGCCTACTACAAGCTGCCGATTTCCGAGGGCATCGTCGACCGTGCCTACAGCCCTGTGGGCGTACAACTGCTCTTGGATGCCCTGCAGCGGCAACCGCTGCTGTACGGGCTGGGTATGGGCGGCTACGAGGAGCGGCTGCCGCAGTTGCTCATCGCTGCCGGCTGGCGGATGCTCACGGTGCCCTTTTTCTTCCACGTCGTGCATCCCGCCGTTTTTCTCCGCAATATCGTGCATTTGCGTCGCTCCGCGCTACGCGCCCGTTTGTTCGATCTGCTGGCCGCCACGGGATTCGGCTGGCTGGGCATCAAGACCCTGCAAACGCTGCACCGCCCGCTCTTCCGGGGGGCCGCGGAGACGAGCGCGACGGTCGACCGCTTCGCGGAGGGGATCGACGATCTGTGGGAGACCTGCAAAGCCCGCTATGCCGTGTGCGCGCTGCGCAATCGCGCGGTGCTGGACGTGCTCTACCCCGCGGCCAACAAGCGCTTCATGCGCCTGGAGGTCCGCCGGCGGGGGCGGTTGATCGGCTGGGCCGTCCTGCTGAACACGCAGTTGAGCCACCACAAGTACTTCGGCGACATGCGGCTGGGCTCGATCGCCGACGGCCTGGCGGACCCCGCGGACGCCCCCGCGGTCGTTGCCTGTGCCCGGCAAGCGCTCGAGCGCGCGGGGGCCGACCTGATCGTGTCGAACCAGTCCCACCGTGCCTGGCAAAGCGCGCTGCGGGCCTGCGGCTTCCTGCCGGGGCCCTCCAACTTGCTGCTGGGCACGTCCCCGGAACTCACCCGCTTGCTCCGCGTCAACGGCCGTGACGTGCCCTTGCACGAGATGTACTTCAACCGCGGTGACGGGGATGGTCCGATCAATCTCTAGCCGGGCCGCCGGCCGGAACAACGTGTGCTAAGATCTTGGGCGGCATAACGTCGCAAGTGCTTTCGCAAGGAGCGCAAGTATCGTGTCCATCGAAGAACGTTTAGCGATCCTCTTTCAGAAAGTCTTTAAGATTGAACGCGACGAGTTCTCGCCGCATCTCCAGCCCGAGGACCTCCTCTTGTGGGATTCACTGGGTCACATGAATCTGGTCATGGACCTGGAGGAAACGTTCGACGTTCGCTTCGAAGCGGATGAAATCACGCAAATGACCTCGGCCAGCAGGATCGTGGAAGTCCTCAAGGCGAAAGGCGTGAAGGACTAGGCCGTGGCCTCGCCGGGGGAGGTCGAGCGCTCGGGCAATGTTGCCGAGCAGATCCTCGCCGGCGGCCGTGACGCCGCCACGGCGCTCTATTTCGGCGCTCGCACGCTCACCTTCGCCGAGTTGAATCACCACGCAACCTTGTGCGGCGGCGCGTTGCTTGCCCGAGGCTCGAGCCGCGGAGACCGCATCGGGCTTTTCTGCGAGAATAGCCCGTTCTTTGTGGCGGCCTACCTGGGGACCATCCGCGCGGGCCTGTGCTCGGTCCCAATCCGGCTCGATTGCCGTGCCGGCGACTTCCGGCGGATGGTCGAGTCGACCGGTAGCAAGATCCTGCTTGCTTCCGACCGGCTCCTGCCGAGGATCAGACCTTGGGCCGAAGCACTCGCTGCCGTCGTCATGAGCGAATCGGAAGTGCTCTCGTCGAAACCTGCCCTTCCGGCTGCTTGGCCCCCGGTCGATCCTGACCGCGACCTGGCGGCCATCATGTTCACTTCCGGCTCGACGGGAGAGCCCAAAGGCGTGATGGTCACGCACACCAACATCGCCAGCAATTCGCACGCTATTCTCCAGTACCTGGCATTGACGCCCGAAGACCGTGTCATGGTGGTGCTCCCATTTCACTACTGCTACGGGGCCTCGCTGTTGCACACCCACTTGATGGTGGGGGGCTCCCTGGTGATCGACAATCGCTTTCTCTTCCCCGGGCTGGTGCTGGACGAGCTTGTCCAGCGGCGGTGTTCGGGGCTGGCCGGGGTGCCGTCGACCTACCAGATTCTGCTGCGCAACGCCGCCATGGCCGCGCGGCGATTCCCCTCCCTCCGCTGGCTTCAGCAGGCCGGCGGCCAATTGCCCAATCCGGTCATTCGCGACATTTTGCAGGCCTTTCCGCAAGTCAAGTTCTACGTGATGTACGGGCAAACCGAGGCTACGGCGCGCCTCAGCTATCTGCCCCCGGAACGTCTGCAAGACAAGCTCGGATCGATCGGCCGCGGCCTGCCCCCCGCACGCTTGCAGGTGCTCCGGCCGGACGGGACCCCCGTTGCGCCCGGCACCGCTGAAGTCGGAGAGATCGTCGCCTCGGGAGATAGTATCAGCCCCGGGTACTGGGGCGACCCAATCGAAACGGCCCGCTACTTCCGCCAGGGAAAGCTTTACACGGGGGACCTGGCCACGGTCGACAAAGACGGGTTCATCTTTCTCGTGGCACGAACCAGGGACTTTATCAAGGCGATGGGGAATCGCGTCAGCCCGCACGAGATCGAAGAAGTCATCGCGGAATTGCCGGAGGTTGTGGAAGTGGCCGTCGTGGGTGTGCCGGACGACATCCGCGGTGAGGCCGTCAAAGCTTTCGTCGTCCTGGCCGGCGGCCGGCAACTTAGCGAGGATGCTGTTCGCGCGCATTGTCTCGGACAGTTGCCCAATTACAAGGTCCCGAAGCTGATCGAGTTTCTTTCCAGCTTGCCGAAAACCGCCAATGGCAAAGTGGCGCGGGAACAGTTGCGAAAGACCCAGGAGGCCGGGTAGGTTATGATTGAGCATAAGCCGCCTGTGGGCCGATGGCGGCCGTCGCTTGTCATGTCAAATGCTGGAAGCAACCAGGAATGGTTGATTGCTGTGCTGAAGCATAATCTACGGTACCGCGTCGCCGCGGTCGTTGCCGCGACACTTTTCTTGGCCCGCGGCGTAACGGCCCTGGACCTGGTTCGTCAGGGGCGGCCGGTAGCGACCATCGTCCTGTCGGGGGAAGCCCTGCCTTCCGAGCAATCGGCCGCGGCCGCGCTGGCCAGGTACGTGAAGATCGCCACCGGCGCGGCGCTGCAGACGGTGACGGATCGCGATGTGCCGCCGGGAACGCTGATCTCCGTGGGCCGCACCAAGCTGGCGGCAAGAGCGGGGATCACGGCCGAGGGCCTCCAGGGGGACGGCTATCGCATCGCCGTTCGCCCGGGGTTCTCCGCCATGGTCGCCGGCGGGGCAGCCGCGGCCGTGGCCGAGCCGGGCGTCCTCTTCCTGCTGGGGCGCGATCAAGCCCGCACGGCGAGGGCCTTTCCCGGCTGCGGAGCCAACGGAACCTGGCGCGGCACACTGCAATTGCTCGAGCGGCTCGGCTTCCGCTGGCTGCAGCCGACCGCGAAGGGCTTCTTTGCGCCCGAGCTGCAGAACCTCTCCGTGCCGGACGATCTTGCCGTCACCGTCAACCCGCAATTCCTGACGGCCATCGGGCGGATGGTGGGCTTGGGCGACTGGTCCGTGGTCCACGGATTCCACTCGGCGGTGAACCTGTACTCGCAGGGCGGACATACCTGGTGTACGTTCGTTCCCGCCACCTACTGGGAAACCCATCCCGAGTACTTCCGCATGTCCGGCGGAAAGCGGATCAAGCCGGAAGGAGACAATTACTTCCTCTGCCCCAGCAATCCCGCCGTGCAAGCATTGCTGGCCGAGGGCATCCGCAAGAAATTCGACGAGGGGTACGATTGGGTGCAGCTCGGGCAGTCGGACGGCTACCGGCCCTGCGAGTGCCCCGCCTGCAAGGCCCTGGACAAGCCCGGCGAGTGCCATGAGCAGGTGCAGATTCCGCATTACAACGTGATCCGCATGCTCCAGGCGACCCACCCGCACCAGACGGTGCACTTGTTGCTTTACGGCCCGACCACCAGGCCTTCGGCTTCCATCGATCGCTATCCGGCCAACGTGATCGGCGAACTCGCCATGACGGGCGCGATGGCCGAGGCGTTCCTCGCCCCGCGGATCGTGACCAATCGCGATCTCTTGGATCTCGGACACGAAGCAGGGCTGCGGGCCTGGTCGCAGCGGATCCCCGCCGGACTGACTGTCTATGTCTACTACTTCGGAACGTACCACGCCGCCGGACTGGCGCCGAAATGCTCGCCGCGGAGAATGGCCGAGGAGATCCGTCGCTTGTGTCGCTTCCACGTGCGCGGCATCTATTTCTGCGGCGGAGGCGAGAACTGGGGTGGCGAGGGACCGGCCTATTATACTGTCGCGCGGCTGATGAACGATCCGTCCTTGGATTGGCAGGTCTTGCTGGACGAGTACTGCCACCTGTCCTTCGGTCTGGCCGCCGACACGATGAGGCAGTACTACGAGCTTCTTTACCGGCAGCTCGACAACGGCCCGTTCGATTTCCCCGACGGCATGACGCTCATGCTGGCGCTGTACCCGCTGCCGGTTCTGCACGAGATGGACGCTCTTCTGGCTAAGGCCCGGGCCGAGGCCCTCGGCAATGACCGCGCCGGCGGCTGGCTGCGACTCGTCGAGTTGAGCCACCGGCACCTCGCAGGAATCGCCCGCGCTTACCATGCCTACCGGCGGTCCCTGGAGAGGCCGAGCCGCGACGAATTCGAGCGGGTCGAGAACCTGGTGCTGGACTATCGTGGGTTGGCGGCCGATGTCCAAAACATGAACCTAGTGGACCCGGATTTCGTGCGGGACTACTTCCCTAGCTGGCAGGTCTGGGAGCGGGAAGTCGCGGGCAACGGCGGCGTCGGCCCGCAAAAGCTCGGCCCGCCTTTCACCTGGGATTTCCAGCTCCTGAAGAAGGAGAACTGGCTGCCGGGCAACGTCTATAACGGCGGTTTCGAGGCGGCCTCCGCCGATGGAAAGCTGCCGGCCGGCTGGAACGCTTTCCCGGCGGCCGCCGACGCCTGTCGCTTGGATGACGCCGTCGCCCGTAGCGGCCGCCGCTCGCTGCACGTGGCCCCGCTGGCCGGCAGGGATGACCCGATGGTCGAGCAGCGCGTGCCGCGGTGTTTCAAGGCCGGGCAGAAGCTCCGTTTCTCCTGTTACGTCAAGACCCGCGACCTGAAAGGCTGGGTCCTTTTGGTCGCTCAGGCTCCCGCCCCTTCCGCAGACACGCAGCCACACTACTTCTCCGCACGGCTCAGCGGGAGCCATGATTGGACACGGCTGAGCGTTGCCTTTCCGGTCCGCGCAGGCTTCGGCGAGGCCCGCTTCGAAATCCGCGTCGGCGGCACGGCGGGCGAGGCGTGGTTCGACGACGCCGCGCTCGAGGAAGTGCCCGAGCAGGCTGCGGACAAGAAGACCCCGTGAGAGGCTGTCAGAGAAAGCACCGTTAGGCCCGGGAAGCTATCATACTATGCCCCGCAAGAAACCCGCTCCCGGCGTCAAGGCGATCCCGCTAGCGCTGAGTGAAGGTGATCGCAAGCTGCTGGCCGACGAGCTCGGCTGCTGGGAAAGTCAGCTCGTCCGCCGCATCCAGGAGACGCCGGCCGGACAACCGGTGCCCTTCACTTGGCAGGAGTTGAACGTCCTGACGACCCACGTCGCCCTGGAATCGCTGCTCTCCGGCGAGAAGAAGAATGTGCGGGGGCTGCACCGCCTTTATCGCCGCCTCGTGCTGACGCTGAGCCGCCACGGCACCAGGGCCATGCCCGGGATCGAGGAGGGCGCCCCGGCCGCGCTCCGCACCGGCGTCCGGCTCGCCGAGCAAGAACGGGAATCTTTGATCCGCGTCGCGCACCTGCCGCCCGCGCTGAGGCAGCGACTGGCGGAGATCCCTGCCGGCACGCAGTTCCTCGCGTTCAGCCCCTTGGAATTGGCCCAGCTCCGCCGCGCGATCGAGAAGGTTCTTCCCCGGGCCGCCCACCCGCACCGCAAGCGCCTGCAGGGCGTGCTGGAGCGGATCGGCGCGGACCCCTAGGCAGTCCGTCCAGCGACCGCGAGGCGTGGCTCCCAGGATCGTGCAAGGCTATTGGGGGCCGAACTACCCCCGCCCGCGTTTTGGCTCGCGGTACTGCACCGCCGACAGGCCCTTGAAGTCCGCGTCCTGGGTCCAGATGGTTGCCCCGTAGGCCCGCGCGGTCGCCAGGATAACGCTGTCGGCCAGAGGCAGCTTGTAGTCGCGGCTGATCCCGGCGGCGGCCAGTGCAATGCGTGCGTCCAGCTCCACCACGGTGCCTTGCTGCGTGTGCTAGAATTGCGGTAGTCCTCCGCCGCAGGCCCCTCCGGCGAGGGGCCTGGAATGCCAGGCCGTAGGTTATGCTTCAGCATAACGGAAGACCGTGCCAGAAAAGATGTTATGCTGAAGCATAACCTGCTCACGCAACCCGTCACTCTGGGCTTGACGGAGCACTAATTGGAGCGACCCTCCCATGCCCCCGCCCCTCGAACAGGCAATTCAAGATAAGTCGGCCACCGTGGGCGTCATCGGGCTGGGCTATGTCGGCCTGCCGCTCGTGCGGGCTTTCATCGCGGCCGGCTACCACACGCTGGGCTTCGACGTCGACCAGGCCAAGGTCGCGCAACTCCTGGCCGGAAACAGCTACATCCGGCACATTCCGGCCCAATGGATCGCCGAATGCGTCCGCAGCGGCGTCTTTGTGCCCACGGCCGACATGGCACGCCTCGGCGAGCCCGACGCCCTGCTGATCTGTGTGCCCACCCCGCTGAACGAGAGCCGCGACCCGGACCTCACGTTCATCCAAGAGACGGCCCGCCAGATCGCCCTGGCGCTCCGCCGCGGGCAGTTGGTGGTGCTGGAGAGCACAACCTATCCGGGGACGACGCGGGAAGTGGTCCTGCCGATTCTCGAGGGGAGCGGGCTGGCGGCCGGCCGCGATTTCTATCTGGCCTTCAGCCCCGAGCGCGAGGACCCGGGCAATCCGAACTTCTCAGCCGAGCGGATCCCCAAGGTGGTCGGCGGGATCGATCCGGCCAGCGGCCGCTTGGCCCAGCTCCTTTATGGCAGCGCGGTGGCCGAGGTCGTGCCCGTGTCGAGCTGTGAAGTGGCCGAGGCGGCCAAGATCCTGGAAAACACCTACCGCGCGGTCAACATCGCGCTGGTGAACGAGTTGAAGGTCCTGTTCACCCGCATGGGCATCGACGTGTGGGAGGTGATCGACGCGGCGCGGACCAAGCCGTTCGGCTTCCAGGCCTTCTACCCGGGGCCCGGACTGGGAGGGCACTGCATCCCGATCGACCCCTTCTACCTGACCTGGCTGGCCCGCCGCAACGGTATGACCACCCGCTTCATCGAGCTGGCGGGCGAGATCAACACGGGCATGCCGGAGTACGTGATCCAGCGGGTCATGGAAGCCCTGAACGATCGCGGCCGGGCCCTCCGCGGCAGCCGCGTGGCCGTGCTGGGCGTGGCCTACAAGCGGGACGTGGACGATCCGCGGGAAAGCCCGTCCTTCCGGCTCATGGAACTGCTCTTGGCCAAAGGGGCCGTGCTGAGCTACAACGATCCCTACATCCCGCGGCTGCCCGCGATGCGCCACTACCGCCTGCCGGACATGAGCAGTTGCCCGTTGGAGCCCGAGTACCTGGCCGCCCAGGATTGCGTGCTGGTGGCCACGGACCACGCGGTGTACGACTACGAGCTGATCGTCCGCCATGCCCGGCTGGTGGTCGACACCCGCAACGCCACCAAGAACGTCCCCCAGGGGCGCGAGAAGATCGTCAAGGCCTGA
>Ga0181527_1003408_pt1 | contig 14240 bp, 19 predicted proteins | sample PEATcosm2014_Bin_30_FD_119762 | JGI IMG/M metagenome (GOLD analysis project Ga0181527, IMG submission 119762) | Peatland microbial communities from MTU Mesocosm Facility, Houghton, MI, USA - PEATcosm2014_Bin06_60_metaG | ecosystem: Environmental > Terrestrial > Soil > Wetlands > Peat | place...
AGTTTATGTCTGTGTTGGGGTTTTTTTTTTTTTTGTTGTGTGTTTTTTGTTGGTTGTGTGGTGGTGGGTTACAAGTGGGGGGGAGGGTTGGGTAATAAGTGCCTGCTCAATTACCCGAAGTAGTGCTTCTGTCAAGTATGGCTTCGCGAGTTTCCCCTTGAACCCGTATTTGTGAGGTTCGGCGAGGATGGGGTCATCGGGATATCCGCTGGACACGATAGCTTTCACCGAGGGATCGATTTTCAGCAATTCCTGCATGGTTCGTCTGCCGTCCATAGTGCCGGGAATTGTCAAATCTACAATCACGAGATCAAAAGGCTTTTGCTCTGACAATGCTTTTTGGTACAAATTAATAGCTGCCGTGCCGTGGGTTGCGACGGTGACGGCATATCCATTGTGGGACAGGATTGCTTCAGAGATGGCGAGGATTTCTTCCTGATCGTCCATAACCAGAATTTTTCCATGACACGCATGAGATGGATTTGATGGAATTGACGATTCAACGCAAACAGAGGATTGAGTCGCCGGGAGAAAAATGGAAAAGGTAGCTCCCTTGAGCGCTTCGGAATCAACCTGTATATGGCCGCCATGTTTTTTGATTATCGAGTAAGCTGTTGCAAGCCCAAGGCCGCTGCCTTGCTGCTTGGTTGTGAAAAACGGGTCGAAGATGCGAGGAAGAATGTCCTTTGGAATTCCAATGCCCTGGTCACTAATTGAGATTCTGACATAGGGACATGGATGTAACGACGGCGGAAGGGGTGCGCCGTCAGGAACATTGCGTGCGGATATGACGATGTTTCCCCCATGAGGCATAGCCTGGCGGGCATTGATGAGAATGTTGTGAAGGACTTGTTCTATCTGGTACTTGTCGGCATCACAATTCCAGAGGTCATGCGTGATGTCTAATTCGGACGATACATTAGACCCGCTCAAAGCGAGTTGCGAGTTTTCCCGGAGAAGGGACGAGAGAGAAATTGTTGTTTTGCCCGCGATTCCGCCTTTAACACAAGTCAATAACTGTCGCGTCAGGGATTTGGCCGAATTGAAGGTCGCAATCGCGTTATCAAGATGGTGCGCCGCTTCCGATTCTCTTTCAATGCTTTCTTTTGCAAGGCTGATATAACCGAAGATGCCGGTAAGAAGATTGTTCAAGTCATGGGCAATGCCGCCGGCAAGAACGCCAAGACCTTCAAGCCGTTGGGCTCTTTGAAGCATTTCTTCCGGACTCATGCGCTCGGTAATGAGCGTGTAATCATCTTCCCGCTGCGGGAGAAGGGGATGTTCTTGGTCTGACGCCATGCAAGACTCCATAAAGAGGCCAGGATACGGGATCAGCCTTTGATCCTGCCGTGATAAAAGAGCCCAATAGGAGAACCATTAGTATATCACGGCGGATGGTAGCTTGTAAAGAATTTTGTGGAAAAATCGGGGAACGCGGACTGGAAAATCACTCGTCCGGTCAATTTCTGGCGGATTTATCGGTCATTTTGGAGCGGATCGGGCAAACGAGGGAGAATTTCTCGACGGGGAAAAGCCAGGATACCTGCTTTGCAAAATGGATTACTAGGATTTATCATAGCAGCCTTGGATGGGGATGATTGGAGCCACTTCAAAAAGTGAGAGCATTGCTTTTGCGCGAATGATAGAATGTAATATTAATGTAGTATTGCAAAAACCAGTTTCCCCTGAAGGGGACTTTCAGGATGGCGCAAGCTTGAAGTCGTCCTGGTCGACGATGAGGAACAAATTACAGAGCGGCTAAAAGCGTACATTCTGTATTCTTCTGAGAAAATTAGTGTTCATGCATTCAACGACCCTATTATGGCAAAGGAGTTCATTGCCGGCAATCCCGTGGACGTGCTCATTACCGATTACAAAATGCCCCGGATTGACGGACTGCAGCTCATGGAATCAGCTCGGCCGGAAGTGAGAAAAGTCATAATCTCTGGATACGTTTCAGTGATCGCCGAAGAAAAACTGAAGAGACTCAATGCCACTTTTCTCGAAAAGCCCGTACCCCTACGTGCTCTTGCAAAGATCATTTCAGAGCAGCAGGAAAAAGTCTGCCATGCTTCCTAACTATTTTTTCTTCTTATTCTGCAATCCTATTATCCGATATGTTTGAGAAACAGAAAGCCCGAGTTTCCCGGCGATTTCGGTGCCGGTCTTGCCGGACTTGAATAGTGAGACAATCTTCTTGTTCCGCTCCGGATTCTTCGCGATATTAGATTCAATTCCGTATTTTGTTCTCAACTGGTGAATTGCTTGACGTGTGACCTTGAATTTCTTGGCGATGGCTTCGTCTGTTTTAAGGGACTTTTGCAACTTAATCAATTCTGTTTTTCCTACAATTGCCATTTTAGACCTCCTGATAGAGTAGAATGTTCAGTGGACAATATATATTAAGATAGTTGAAACGGTGTGCTGCATCAACCGGCACACATACCCACAGGAGGTCCTGCATGGCAAAGAAGCAAAGAACTATCACCAAACCCGCAACTCTTCAGAAAGCAACTCCTTCCATCGGTCTCGATCAATTCAAATCCGAAATTGAAAAACGAGCCAAAGAGCTTTATAATACCCGTCAAGCTATAAAGGCTCCGGGAGATGCACTTTCCGATTGGCTCATGGCTGAAGAAGAGATAAAGGCGAAGTATAATATCGCTTGAAATCAGACGGAATTATGAACGCACTCATATACAAGAGGACCCACAAAGGAGATCCCAGCAATTCAGGCATTTTTGGCTGTCGCGACTGTATGGGTAGGGTCCGGTGCTTACCTTTTGACGCAGTCATTGGTATCGGCGGGAAGCACCCAGACCGTGGCCATGAAGATTTAGCATTTAAGATAAATTGGATTGGTACAAATCCTCGTAAGATTAAGGTTCGCAGCCTTAAATTGAGAGGACCTCTCTTAAAGTTTGAGCGCTTTGTCCTTTGGGACGAGACAGGACCAGATTTGAAAAAACAGGCACCATACCTGTTTACATTTATGTTTGAAGAACAGGAGAGCCCTTTCAGGCGCCACTTCATGTCCCAGCTTCTGCCTATCGGGATGCAGGAAGAAGTCGCAACAATTCTGAAGTTGGCCGACAATCAAAAGTCAACGCAATCTCGAATTACTGGGAAGACACCTTTAACCAAATGTAGGTCCTAAATCAAAGTTGCGCTGCTCAGACCGTGATCGATACAGGATCGGAAGGACCTGGGCGGCGCGGGAAAAAAGAGATTAGGCGTGTCGTTATAAAGGAATTGAAATGACAAAGAGCATGTTTGTCGTGCCTGTGGTGATGATAGCCGTTATCGTTGGTGTAGATTTACTTTTCTTTAAGAATCGATTCTGGGAACGGCTGATGGTGAACATCGGCATTGTCTTGGTGTTCGCAGCCTTCTATCTGAGATTCCTAAAGAACTCCTAAGCGCTGCGGTACCAGCTGGATGCCCCTGCCGATCGCAGCGGTTGTCTCTATCGAATTTCGATACCCCTTGCAAATCATCTAAGATAGAAAAGACATAGGACGGCCGCCCAGCCCGAAGGCAAAAGGTCCGTGGGTTCAATGGCAGAGTATTTTATCAACATTTCAAGAAAATATTTTGCATGAAAATACGCGTCCAGGATCGGCATGGTGTGGGCCAACCAATCAGCGTTGTGGTTAACCTCCCATTCCCCGATATCGCGGGCGTTCTTGAAAATCTCCGCAAGATAGGCGTTGAGCTGAAGCCTGGGATCGGGCTTCAAATTATCGAAAGCCGCTTCTATTTCCTGAATTAACTTCTGCAAATTGTAAACCTTGAAACTTTGATGATAGAATCGGTAAATGGAATCTTCATAGGTGTTGTTTGCTTTGTCAAGAAGTTGTCTAAGAACCGGAAGATTTTCTCTGATTTTTACCAGGAAGGCCTTTTCAATAATTAACACTTCCTCCATGGAAATATCACACCTGCCTAGATATGCGTTCTTGTGGGCAACTTCATAAGGCTTTTTAGGGTGCAGGCTGGTTTCATCCGTAGGGAAGGCCATAGATAATCCTCTCAAAGGCGCGGTAAATTCGATAACTTGACTTTAGCGTATCCGGCTTTCTTCTTGTCCTCCGGGTGAGGTTCAAATCCAAGAATCGTGATTTCAGCTTTTCCAGGTCCGTACGCCCAAAAAATCCGTCCAGCTGCAGGCGTTTGATTTTCCACATAGGATTCCCATACCTTGAATCCCACGATTCTCGAAAGAGCGTCTATTTCATGAGAACTGAGTCCTGTATGTCTCGGATTGATCGAAAGGTGATGAAATGTCTTCAATAGCTTCTTGAAGGTCTTCAACTCACTCTTATCAAGTTCCCCTCTATTCTCCCGGCCGCACATATCCTGCCAATAATATTCCATTTCCGGAACGCCCATACGGACGGTGAAAGACATTGGATTATTCCTCGTCTTTCAGGTATTTCTTGTATCGTTTGAAATCCACCGCGGATCCGGCCTTACCTTCTTTAAGGCTCTTGGCTGAGCTATAGATCATGCGAAGGGTCTTTTCTGAAAGCTCCTCCGGGCTGGCCAGAACGCGGGGGGTCATTTCGATCTTGCCGCTGTTAAAGATTTTAACGTGATAGCGGTCGAAAGACCGTATCCCGTGAATAACGCAACGGCTTTTGTTATCCAGCTTCGCATCGTATTCCTGCAAGAGCTTCTCTGCCATAATTCTCTCCATCGTTTTATGAAAGTATAATGCTTCATCAATAGTACGGTGGGAAAATCCCACATATTTAAATATACCGTAAAAGGGATGGCAAGTCAACAGGGATGCGGAAAAACCTGGTTCTCCTGATCTGGAACCCGGATAACGGCAGGGAGAAGGGTTCGCCGATCGCACGGTGAGGAATTGCCAAGGGCAACGCTTTATCGGTATGTCGGGCCGGATGGGAAGTTGAGAGAGTTCGGGACGCGGGTGCTGAGGGGAGAATAACATCATTTGAAACCTTGCCTTTTTACGTCGGGAATACTTAGTTTTGTCAAGCATAGGGCAGAATCAGAGACATTCCATCACCAGAGGCAAATTGTTTTTTGTCCTAACACATTTAACAATCTGGGATCCACATGAGAACCAAAGCCTACCACGCATTTGAACAGAAAATTAGTTACTTTGACGATGACATTGATTTAATCGAGATAATCAAGATAGGCGTATCAAATGGAAATTTGACTGATCCAAAGTCAGAATATGTACTTAAAGGCGTTGATCCAGCCAAGCACTCACATATCGCAAGAAGAAAGAACTCAGATGGTAGCAGAACTCTTCTCATTAATCATCTACGACAAACGCTATATTCGTCCTACGTTAAGGATGTTTATGAAGAAGTAACACAGTATTTGAAGACAATCCTTGAACAAGCGGCGGAAAACGGTTTTGATGCTGGTCGACTTATCGGGGAGCATTCGTGTAAGTTTGATGCCAGCGCAATTCTTGCTGCCGGAAACTGGAAATCGGTTGCAGGCTTAATAACTGACTCGGTTTTTCAAACGTTGGAAGCCGAAAAGAGCACCCTGAAGTTATTTGAGAAAATGGCGGCCAAGCTAGCTCTTAGCATCGACCACTCCCTAATTGTGGCCACTTTACCATATCTTGAGGTTCGGCACTACCTCGTACATGACGATGGAGTACTCCCAACACAGTTTCAGAAAAATAACCCCGGAATTTTGGTGGATGATAAAAATCGTGTGCAGTTAAAGTACCAGTTTGTAAGCAAGCTAAGGGATTCAGTCAAGCAGCTTATCAAACATTATGACGAAAGAATTGTCTCTTCGAAGTTGCTGAAAAAAGAAGAGATGCAACCTTAGTTGTTACTCGACTTTGTAATTGCAAAATGGTATAATTACATCTTGATAGACTGTAAGGTACAAACACTTTTACCTGTTTGTTTGGAGGAGTTATGTACATTCACGATGACCATATGTATCACGGATCAGCTCTTATTCAAGTGGCCGAACATCCTCAATTCACCGCAATTAATTCTTTGAAGCTTGGAGGAGTCGCTGTTCCCGTTGCCTATAAAATCAATGACGAAATTGCTCTCTATTTAAAATATGCATCAGTGCCTACTTCAACTTTCAAAGAATACGTATTCACCTTCAATAAGGAACATCTTGATGAAATAAAGCGCATCAAGACAACAAATCAAAAAATGTTTGTCGCTCTCGTTTGTGTGAAAGTCCGGGAGATATGTTGCCTCTCCTACGAACAGCTCCTGTCCATGATTACAAGCCGACAAAACAAAAAGGGAGCCCCTGAAGATCAATACGCAATTCTCGTCACAGCGCCAAAAGGAAAAGGGCTTCGCGTTTACGTTAATAACCCCGGCACGAAAAAGAAAATTCTCGGGGATCCGCTAATTGTCGCTCGTAATACCTTTCCTGAAATCCTATTTCTTTAATGCAAAAGGGAAGACCGAAACCGGAAATGTCGCTCGATGCGGCATTTCCGGCGCGGGCGAAATCTGATTTCCCCGGTCCGGGATCTGGATCCCGGATATCGGCAGGGGAGCGGAGAGGTCCCCTGCCGATCGCTGCGGGTGTCCCGCCTTGGTTTATGCTGCCTGGTTAAGCTCCGGTATTGCGGATGCCGCGACAATTTCATTGATGACTTTTAAGCAGGTGTCAAGAATCTTCATGCATGCTTTTACGGTTGAAAGCTTTGCCTCTTCGGCGTATCTGCTGATGTATTTGAAGTGGTTTCCCATGTGTCCATCTTTGCCCATCATATAGAGAAGTGCGCTGGCTGAAAGCTCGGCTATTATTTCCTTTTCCCATTCCGGGGCCTGCGCTGCCTTTGCATTGATGCGGTAATGTGCGGCGTGTGAAAGCTCATGCAGAAACGTTCTTTCGCTGTCCGTTGCGAGGACGATTTCTTTTCTCTCGGCCGAATAATAGCCGTAGTAATTGCCGTTGAAAGCTCCGGCCTTTACCTCAAGTCCCCAACGCTCCGCAACGTTGGAAAGGGGAAGGGCTTTTGTCTCAAGCTGCGCATAATTGAGCGGCTCGCCTTCCGTGTCCTCCATGCGGAAAACCGGTATGGCGTGATATCCGACACACTTCATATTGTCAAGCTGCTTCACTTCGCCGGTGTCCTCGTCCTCGATCTCGATGACTTCATTAGTTTTCTTCAAGACAGGGCCTAAAATGTAAATCGCCTTTGCGCCTTTCTTGACGTGTCGGCCTGCTTCTTTCCATTGGTTAAAACCGCGTGCATCTCCCGTATGCTGAAGGAATGCAAGTGATCTATTCCTTTGAGTCCATCGATACGCCGGAATGTTGGCCGGTGGGGTAAAGGTGCTGCATGCAATCGCCTGGGGAAGATTTCCGCTCTCAAAGGCTGCGAGAATCTGATTTACTGCTTTGCTGGCCGCTGCGCTGGTCGTTTTCATGATCGGTTCCTTTCTTTACTGGTTTGTTAAGCTGTTTGTCGGTGTGACAAAACATTCCCCCCCACGGGGAATGCCCCGTGGCGAACGGTTCTTGCGAAACGGAAGCGCAGCAAAGGAGGGTTCCCGCTGGATTTTTGGGGGGACCACAGGCTTCAAAGGGACACGACATGGAGTGCGGCAAAGCTGACACGGAATGCAGGTGGCCCATAGCCTGGTGGGGGAACCATAAACCCGGAGGGCGTGCCCGCCCGGTAAAACACGGGCAGGGACACGATCTTGCGGGATGCCATTGCGCGAACCGGCTTTGCCCCGTAAATTTTTTATGACACCGTGGGGGGGAGGTTAAGAATAAAATCCATATTAAGGCGAAGCCGTCCAAAGCGGTCTTCCCGTCGACAAGCCGCTCGATGCGGGTTTCGATGGGCGGCCCCTTGAGGGGTTCCAGGGTGATCTGCGCCGAACCAAAGCCCTGACAATTGCGGAGAGATCGACTATGACCGGTTACCCCGTTAAGCACGACGGAGGGTTGTTGGCTGCGGTTGTGACGGAGGCCGCGACATGACACAACCGCTGCAGGACAATCCCGACATGACGCGCAAGGGGTGAGGTGCGACGTTCGGCGCTTTACATAAGCAATCCATATAAAGCGTAGACCCACAGGAATGGCGAGAAACGCCAGGGCAATGAGACGAAGCGCTTCCATACGTGGGGGCGACAGCACAGGGGAGGGTGCCCTGAGCTGTGCGGCGGTCATAATAATAGCGGAGCGCTCTTTACGGGGCGTTGCGGGGAGATCCCCGTTAGAGGAAGTAACCAACTTCCGGGATGTTACTTCTTTTCCCTTGCCTTTGCGGAATGCGAAGTTGATATTATGTCTATGGTGGGAAAGAACACGATAACGGAGGAAAAACCGCGGCCTCAAAACCCGAAGGAATGGACCGGGTTCTGGGTTGAATATGTTGCTGATTCCGCTTGTCGAGCAGGTATCGATACAAGAGAGGCAAACCTCCTTTCTGAAGCGCTCCGGCCACTATTCACCGAAACGGGCATTCACCCTCGGCTCATTCAAGTTAGTTCGATCAGAACATTTCTTGATCATGCATTTGAAACCGGAGCTCCGGATTACTCCATTGCTTGCAGGGGCCTTTTAATTCTTTACGATCGGCTTTTTGCAAAATACCCTGAAGAAGCCGAAGAGCGTCGAATTGCAATACGTGACATATGGAAACTAAAGAGGGAAGCCATTGAGAAAAGGCTCGTCGAACAGCTTGAACTGCGTAACTTTTCACGATCGACAATTGATAATTATACTGCTACTGTCAAGCAGTTTTTGGAAACATTAAGGCAAAAGCCGACTGCCGATGACAAGCCGGCTATTGAAAATTTCATTCTTGATTTACGGGACAATAAGAAGCTTGCACCGCGAACAATAAACCTCGCGGCCGCCGCGATAACTTTTTTCTACCAAAGTGTGGTCGAATGCCCTGGCGCGGTAAACCGTCTACCCCGGATGAAAACGGGCAGAACGCTCCCAAAAGTTTATTCAGAGGACGAGGTTGCCCGCATCATTACTGCCCTCCCCAATCCGAAGCATCGTTGCATTCTTATGCTGGCATATGGATGCGGCCTTCGTCTTTCGGAAATAGCGTTTTTAAAACCTTCAAATATTGAATGGGGCCGTCGATTGCTACGAATTCACGGAAAAGGCAGTAAAGACCGTATCGTTCCGCTTGACGAAATCCTGGAAGAATCGCTTAAGAAACACCTTGCAACCCGGAATCGACCCACGTTTGTCTTTGAAAGTGACCAGACCGGAAAAGCCCTCACCAAGAGGACCATTGAAAAGATTTACGATAATGCTTTAAAGACGGCAGGTATCAAAAAGCAGGGCGGAATTCATAGCCTCAGGCATACTTATGCTACGCATCTTCTTGAGCAAGGCACGGATATTCGTCAAATTCAGGCTGTTCTAGGACACTCCAGTATCAAAACAACCGAGATTTATACCCATGTGAGCTCAACCCAGATTAGCCGGATGGTAAGCCCTTTATCGCGGTTAAAAGGCATAAAATGAAGAATTGGAAAACCACAAAGGGCGAAACCAGTTCCATGATAGGGTTCGTTCTTTATGGTAATTTTGGTATATAAAGCGAAACCGTGAACCCTGTTCGTTTCGCATTTCATGTGATCGGCTCTTTCTCTAGTTGTGCAAAAGGCAGATCGCCATAAAACAAAAAATTAGACCCGCGCCATTTAAAGAATTTCCGCCATCCATGGCGGGAATAAAATGAAATGGGAAAAAAGCCATTTTATACATAGAAAAAAAGTATCTTATAATTGAGCAATATTGAATCAGATTTAGTTCAAATTTAGGCAAATATAAAGGTATAATTCTATGAACGCCACAATGTTAGCACCCCGTCCGATATTACGAGTTCGGTCATTAACTGAAAATAGAACTCGATTGCGAAAAATGATAGCCTTCGGATGGTATGGCGGCAAATACAGCCATCTCGATTGGCTTCTTCCCCTTCTCCCTGATTGCCATCATTATTGTGAACCATTTGGCGGTTCAGCCTCAGTTCTATTAAACAGAGATCCCGCACCTGTTGAAACATATAATGATCTTGATGGTGATGTTGTTACTTTTTTCCGTGTACTTCGGGAACAGAAGGACGAATTATTATATTCCATTGGCATGACTCCTTTTTCTCGTGAAGAATTTCTGACTGCAATTCAGACCAACGGAAACGGTAAACATTTGCCGCCTCTTGAACGCGCACGTAGATTTTTTGTCAGGGCCCGACAAGTTAGAACCGGACTTGCTCAAACGGCATCCATTGGCCGTTGGGCCAATTGCCTTAATACCAGCAGAGCTGGAATGTCTGGAGCAGTATCAAGATGGCTTGGTAGCGTTGAAGGGCTGGAATATATAGCGACTCGACTTTTAAGAGTTCAAATTGAAAACGATAAAGCCGAAAATATTATCCGTCGTTATGATAGCAGCGAGACGCTTTTTTATTGTGATCCACCGTATCCTCATGAATCGCGTGGCGATTCTAAAGCATATCAATTTGAGATGATCGATAATGAACATTCGTCGTTGGCAAAATTGCTAAATAACGTAAAAGGTAAGGTTGCTGTTTCTGGTTATGATTGTGATTTAATGCGTAGTTTATATAAAGGGTGGCATATACATAAAGAAAAACCCAAAAAAGCCATGTCTATAAAGGAAGATCGTCAAGAATTATTATGGACAAATTATTGAACATGATTAACGAAAAGACTTTTCCTCAAAAATGCAAAGAGCTTCTTGAAAAGCAATGGAAATCAATTTCCAAGGAAATAGAATCTGATAGTTTTTCTGATCCAATTTTGCCTGACGAGCCAAAACTAAAAAGCCTTATTTTTGATTGCCTTACAAGCAAAATAAAGACATACCATTATGTCTTACCGACACAAGTAATTTCAAAATGTATTAATCCAAAACTTGATTGCCATTCCATTCAAACCGCCTTCAATAAACCCGGTGCTTTTGATGCACGTACAATTGCTCACGATGTAATAGTTCCATTTGATCAAGCAAATCATAAGGTTTTAGGTGGCTCGACAGAACCATATGTAAATAATCCGCTTCGGTGTCCCGCTGTAATTAAAAAATACCAAAATCAACAAAAGAATAAAGATGACTGGAATAAATTGATTAAAGTTTTAGATGCAATTGAGGAGAAAAATGATACCTCCTTTACTTTCAAAATATTGGATCAGATACTATTAGAAATTTACCGTCTTCTTTCCGAGGTTCAAGTTATTTATCCTACGCCTAATCGAGTAAGCCTCAAACAAACACTCCGGCTTGTCGCAGATTTTTCCGCCAATAAATCAGGTGGTGATCGTATTGAAGCTGTTTGTACGGCATTATTTAGGGCAATATCTAAACAGTTTCGTCTTTTTGATGATGTGCGCAGACAGAAAGTAAATACAGCTGATGCATCTTCAGGAATGAGTGCCGATATAGAATGCCGTCTGAAAGATAAAATCGTTTTTCTTGTCGAGGTTAAGGACCGTTCTCTTACACTTACGCAAATTGATGCAAAACTGGATGTCGCTCGGGCTCGTAAAATTTCGGAAATTCTATTTCTAGCTGAACAAGGTTTTGATAGAAATGATAAAGAAAAAGCAGAGGAAAGAATTCTCTCAGAATTTACCAGCGGTCAAAATATTTACGTCTCTAATTTCATAGATTTTTCTGCTGGAATCTTAATACTGCTTGGTGAGAAAGGTAGAGTATTATTTCTTTCTCTTATTGGCGAAGAACTAGACAAAGCAAATTCCTCAATTGTCCATCGTAAAGCATGGGCCAATCTCTTGAAATCCGTTTAATTACCAATAAAAATCGCCAAAGCCTTCCATGGCTTTGGCGATAAATATGGCGCGAGAAATTCACTCAAAAATTAAAATGGCGCTCTGCCCATCGCACAACAGCCGCGTTACGTTCGCGCGAAACGCGCACATGTCCAGCGTCTGAAGTAAACGTGTCATGTCGCAAAGCTCCGTTACGTTTACTAACGCTGGCCACGTCGTAACACGGCAAACGTTGTTTGACAATTTGTTAACCACAATGAATTAGAGCGCGCGCGAATATCAAGAACACTCAACCAAGCAGGGAAAAATAGTATGCAAGAAAAACAGAAGGTTATTTTAAATGCAGAAAAAGAGACGTTGTTTATCACTTTGTACGCAAAAGCCATGGATTATCATTCGAAACGTTCTATCTTAAACGACAAAACCGCGAATGAAATTCTTGCAAATATCGATGTCGATTTAACAAAATACAAAAGCTTTGGCAACAACCTGGCCGTTATCAGGGCCAAGCAAATGGATATGTGGATAACAGATTTTATCAAATCAAACAGAGCTGCTGTTGTCCTATACCTTGGTTGCGGACTAGACACTCGAATTAGCAGAATAAATCCTCCCTCAGATGTTGATTGGTTCGACGTCGACTATCCGGAGGTTATTAAGGTCCGAAAAACATTTTTTTCCGACAGAATCGGATATCAAATGATTGAAACTTCATTACTAGACTCAAACTGGCTTATGAAGATTCCACATGACCGGCCTACGCTAATAGTCGCCGAAGGTGTTCTAGAATACCTTGCCTCCGAGGAAGTCAAGATGCTTCTTAACCGTTTGACGAATCATTTTCTTCATGGCCAAATGGTTTTTGATGTGATGAATTCATTCGCTATAGAATCAGGAAAGAAGCAGCTAAAGGCTAAAACAGGCGCGATCCATAAGTGGGCGGTCGATGACGTACGCGATGTCGATAAAATGAATCCGAAATTGGTGAGAACGTCAGTGTTGCCAATTTTCAAGTCTGCTTACATGAAACGACTTTCACCAGGCTTTCGTTTAGCCCTATTTTTTGCAACTTTTATCCCGAAGTACAATAATATGCTTCGGCTGCTGCGGTATAGCTTCTAAGCTCCAGCGGATAGAAGTCGTTGACAACAAGACAAAGGAAGACGCGCGCGTAAAATAAATGAAGTGAATTGTAGGTGGTTAACAAACAGCAAACAACACACGCAGCCGCGCCATGCCCGCTTGACATGACGGTTTCGCCACCCGTCATGTCAGCCAGTCATGTCGAAGACTCCGTCGTGGCTTCCGTCGGGTGGCGAGATCGTAGGCGGGCACGGCGGGCGGGTGCGTGGAACGTTGTGTGAAAATGGATTGGCCATAAAGAACCAAAACCATAAGAAGAGTGGTCGGCAAAATGCTGAAAAACTGCAAAAACAAGAAGCACTATTTAGGCCTTGACAGGAATACGCCATTGGCGTATATTTAAGCTATGCAAATCATTGAAACTCCGGAATTCACGAAACGCATTACATCATTATTACCGGATGACGAGTATAACAAGTTTCAACAGTATTTAGTTGGCAGGCCTGATGCAGGGGCCTTGATTATAGGAGGAGCTGGACTTCGAAAAATTCGATGGAACGTACCAGGAAGAGGCAAAAGCGGAGGAATAAGAACAATTTATTACTGGAACCATGAAGAAGATATTTACATGTTGTTATGTTATCAGAAAAATGAACAGGAAGATTTAACTTCAAAACAATTATCGGCGTTACGTAACTATTTAAAAAGGAGATTAAAATGAAAGACACTGATTTTAAATCATTATTAAAAAGTATTAAACAGGCTGATTTGATCAAAAAAGGCAAACTAAAACCAGGCAGAGTTTTTTCATATTCAATGCCAGATGTCAAGGCAATCCGAGAAAGGCTTCATGTGTCTCAAATTGAATTTGCACATATGATTGGCGTAAGTGAAAATACAATTCAGAATTGGGAACAAGGGCGAAGGAAACCGGAAGGGCCGGCAGTAGCATTGTTAAGGGTAACGCAAAGTAATCCAAGGGCAGTTCTTGAAGCATTACACACATAGTCCATAGTACTGTCATCAACAAATTTGAGATCAAGAAAGCCCGCCTTGCAATGCGCGTATGGCAAAACCACATCACACAACAGGCCAAGCCCAAAAGTTTACGCAATTGAAATGTTTATAGCTTGTTGAAGACGTAAATCTTCGGGCCTTGGCCACACGTTGTTCATTGAGTTTAGAGAAATTGCCCCCTCAAATCAGAAACTCGTCATCCTCTTTCTTCTCCGCTTCCTCCTGTTTTCTCTCCGGCATTTTGTTCTCTTCCTGGCCGGACTTCTCCAAGCTGAGCCGGATATCATCCCGTGGCATGTACGCTACGCTCTTATCCGGGAGTAACACGATATCCAACCCGACCGGCGTTACGTCGTATTCCGGAAA
>Ga0181527_1003409_pt1 | contig 14237 bp, 10 predicted proteins | sample PEATcosm2014_Bin_30_FD_119762 | JGI IMG/M metagenome (GOLD analysis project Ga0181527, IMG submission 119762) | Peatland microbial communities from MTU Mesocosm Facility, Houghton, MI, USA - PEATcosm2014_Bin06_60_metaG | ecosystem: Environmental > Terrestrial > Soil > Wetlands > Peat | place...
CGCGGACCTGCACAAGCGGCTTCTCCGGCGAGGTCTTGTAGGAGAAGCGGGTGGCGTCCACGGATAGTGAGCCGGCGTCCTCCAGCAGGATGCCTTGGGGGCTGTCGCCGCTGACCTCGTGGTACACGCTCCGCACTACCAAGCGGCCGCCCCGGGCGACGTGGTACTGGGCCTCGGCGGTTCCCGTGGCCCCGCAGAGCACCGAGACCCGGCCCGGCGCAGGCTTGCCCGCCTGGCGGAGCGGTCCGCCGAGCACGCTGATCCAGCGGCGGCAGAACGTGCCTCCCTGCATACAGCGAAGCAGCACGTCGCTGTGCTCCACGCCGGCCACCAGCACGCCCGCGCCGTTGTCCTGCGGACTGCGACCGCATGCGTTCAACTGGTCGCAGAAGACCTTGCCGCGGGGCTGGTCGCAGCTCTCGATCACGATCCCCGAGGCGCAGCCCGCCTGGAGCGAGAGGTCGCGGAGCGTGGCCCGGCTGGGGCCTGCGAGACGGAAGATCGGCCCGCTGCCCGTGCCGGTCCATTGCAGAACGGTGGCTGTCTCCGCTGCGCCGTCGCCGACGATCTGCACGTCGCATGCGGCGGGGATGACGATCGTCCGCTCGATCATGTAGGTGGCCTTGGGCAGATGCACCAGCGGGCAATCTCCGCACGGCCCGGCCGCCTCGTCGACGGCCTTTTGGATGGCCGTCGCACCGGCCGTTGCCGGCAGCTCCCACACCTTGCGGTCGCGGCGTGGTGGCGTGGGTGGAAGTGCCGGCGGGGCGCCGCTGAGGGTCTCGGGCACCGCGACCTTTTCGGCCAAGCGCACGCACCGGCCCGCCGCCTTCACGGGGTTGGCCGCGGTGTAGGTGTTGCCCACCAGCACCTGGTCACCCCAGGTCATCACCACGGCCGGATTGGCGTTGCCCGGCCGGCTCTTGATGACGTTGTCCATCAGCAGGTACGGGCCGCCGTTGCCCAAGCGGATGGCAAAGTCGCCCGTGGGCTCGATGATGCGGTTGCCGGTGATGGAGGTCGGGGAGCCCCAGGAGTGTCCGCCGGCAAAATCCAGGAAGCAGGCCGAGCCGATCGACGTGTTTCCCACGAACGAGAACACCATCAGGTTGGCGCTGCCGATATCGGCTTTCTTCGACCGCAGGAAGAGGCACTGGTAGGCGTGAAAGTTGCCCGCCCCATTGTAGAGTCCGTAGTCGCAGTCCTCGAACCGGCAATACCAGGCCCAGATGTCCATCGAGTTGAAGTTATTGGTCTGCAGCCCATGGGAGCAACGGCGGAAGGTACAGCGAAGAACCTCGTTCTCGGCCTGTCCGTTATCGCCGGTAGCCATCGACATGCCCGTAGCGGCGTCCTGGAGAACCATGTCGGACGTCTCGTTGTAGGTCGAGAAGGCATCGCCGTAGGCCAGCGCAACGCCCGCCCGGCCGGCGCCGTCCAGTGTCAGGCGGCTGATCTTCGAGTACCAGGCGTCGTACTTGAGCATCATGCCGCCCTGCGCACCGTCCCAGCGGATGACGGTCGTGGCGGGGTCTTCGCCGACGATCGTCACGCCCATGCAGTCGGTGTGCGCCTTGCGGGTGGTCTTCACCGTGCCCGTGATGCGGTACTTGCCGGCCGGGAAGTAGAGCACGCAGGAGTCCTTGTGCAGCCGCAGGTCGTCCATCCCCTTCTGGATGGCCGCCGTGTCGTCAGCCATACCGTCGCCGACGGCGCCGTAGTGGGTCTTGACGTTCTTCCAGCCGGCCAGCGGGCCGACGAACTCCTCGTCAGCCAGAGTCGGGTTGCCCACCAGCGCGGAAACCACGCTCACTATGCCTGCGAAGATCGTCCGCTTCAGCGTCATTGGTACCTCCAAAGTCAAGACGTGTCGCGGCCTGCCGCAGTATCAGCACCTCAGCCGCGCCGAGGCCGCAGGTGACGGCATTTCCTTCGGCCTTCTTCTTCGTCCCGACGGTGTCTGGGTCTCGATTATGGCACCTCTCTGTGCGGCTCGCCACTGGGGCCGGCATGGGCCGAGCGGCTGGGAGACCTAAAGAGAAGTCAGGGCTTGGGAGACTTGTCGCCGCCTCCGTTTGTGGTATCCTTATCAGTGGAGCCTGGCACGCGGCTAGCCCTTTCACGAGGGACCCCAGAGAACCGGCGTCGTAAGTAGGCGTCGTTGGTGTGTGAACGGTGCTCGGGTGTCGTAGAAAGTCGGTAGTCCTTATCCAGAAATGACTTGGAGAGGTGGCAGAGTGGTCGAATGCGCGGGTTTGCTAATTCAAGTCCGGCGATTCTGTACACTACCTGAAAAATGCGGGAAAAGGCTTGTTTTCATGGCTTTTCTTCACCTGTCCCGCTGCCGCTCGTTCACGTGTACAAAGGTGTAAAAACGGGGGTCCCGGTTGTACGTACAACCGTTGTACACCACCTGCCAAGAACCCCCGCGGAGCGGTTGGGGCATGGTCTTGGTGGTTTGGGCGGCCATGTCCAGGGGCTGATCGGACGTCACAGCCGGGCGCCAGCGGCGTCACGTCGAGGCGCGGCTCCGGCTCGCCCCCTGAGCCCCGGTCGAGGCGCCAGCCCGCTGGTCGTCGCCGGCCATGATGATCGGGCCCCCCCGGCAATCCACCCCAGCAGGCAGTTCATCCCTCCCCCTCTTTCGCACCTTGCTTCCGACCCGCTTCTGCCTGGGACCTGATGAAGTCGCGGTTCATCTCCTTGATTTCTTCCTTCAGGTCGCTCTCGAAGTCAGCGGTGACGATGCCTGCCTCCTGGAGCCTTGCCCACCCCCCTCCATAGACCGTCCGGTTGGGATCGTGCATCCCGATCACAACCCGCTTGACCTTCCTCTCTATCAGCCGACTTGCGCACGGGAGCTTGGGGTGCTTACGGCTGGTGCATGGCTCCAGCGTCGTGTAAACGGTTGCTCCGGCGACCACCGCGTCAGGCAGCTTCTTCTCCAGCGCGGTGAACTCCGCGTGGTCCCCTGCCCGCAACTCGCCGCGGTAGGCCGTGGCCAGCACAGCACCGCCCTTTACAACGACCACGCCCACCTTCGGGTGAACCCGGCCGTCCTCTGGTTTGCACTTGCGCGCCTCTGCGACTGCCATCACCATGAATTTCCGCTGGAAGTCAAGGTCTGCCACGCGGGTATCCGGGGCCTCGGCAAGCATCACTGCCGGGCCGGCCCCGCCCTTCCCTTCGCCTTCGTCCAGTGTGGCGGCGGGCGGCGGGGGCATGACTTTGATGGTGCCGATCAGTTGGTTCACATGCTCCCACAGTGCGGCAGCGCACGCCTGCGCGTAGAATTTTCGGTTTGTCCTCACACCATCCGCATGCTGAATCCACTCCCCCAACGAACAGAAAGCATCGTTCAGGTGTTGGAATTCGTCACGTAATCGCTTGGCGTCATGAGGTAGATCGAAGTCCTCAAGGCAGCGCGCGGCAGTGTCGATGTCGGTCTTGGAAACCGGGATGTTGAACCTGTAAATGGCGAAGTTTGACAAGGTAACGTGGGGCGTTTCTTTCGGGAAACTGATGGTCCCGCCGTTTCCTGGATCAGGGAGCTCCAAGCAGAACCCGCGCCAGTTGACGTTGCCTTCCCCCGAGATAGCGCATTGACAAGCATCCAGGAATTGGCGAAGCTCATCGCGAATCTTCGCGAGAAGAAGGCCGAGCCGTGGAATAGCCAGAGACTTGTCCGCCATGATTTCGCCCTTCCTAGTCGGGTCGGCCCGGGCCGGTCGGGGCGAAAGGCGAAGAAGCACCGCGCCGGCCCGAGCCGCTTGGCCGGCAGCCCGTCGGCCCTCCCGATCAAGTATTCATTGTAACCGAGAACGGTAGGCGAGCTACCCAGCCCGAATGCGTCGTCGCCCATCGCAGGCCAACCAGCCTACCACCCCGCTCCCACTACCTCGCAGGCGGCGTTCCGGTCGGCCACGGCACAGTATTCGGCCAGGCGGCGCCTGAGAACGTCGGTTGGAACCACCCGGGCCGACACGAGGCGCGAGAGGACGGGCGCCCGCAGGTAGGAACGGTTCGGCGGGAAGTTCGGCCGAACGACCTTGGCGTGCCAGTGGGTTGGCTTCAGCCCCAGCAGCATGTACCTCACGAAGTCGGCCGCATAGGCGGCCTCTCGCGGGTCTTCAAAATGGCCGATGGTCAGGTCCCGGCCCCGGTGCCGGAGCTTCACGAGCCACTTCCCCAAGTGCCGGGTGACGCCAGAGTAGCGCTGGCATGGTTGCTGCGCAATCACCATCATGGTCCCTCCTGTTTCGGATCAAGCCCGGGACGTTGCCGAAAGGCGGGAAGGGCAACCCACGACCGGTAGGCTTGGCCGGGGCGTAGCTATCGCCATCGGCCGTCCCAATGCCCCGCATTCTACCACGATGCGCCCGATTCCCCAAGCGGGCGCATCAAGCCGTCCGCTTCCGCCGTCGCCAAGCGCTGGCCAGCAGGCCAATGGCAACCGTTACGAGTGGTATCGCCGCACCGCAAGGTGGTTCCACCGGGCCAGGAACAACGGCAGCGGCCAAGAGAGCCCGCCGCCGGGCCTCGCTCCCAAGACAAATCACGGGCCGGTTGCTGTAGCCGATGCCTGACCTTGTTGGCGACCAGGCTCTTGCCTGTCGAGGTAGGCCAGGAACGCCTTAGGCTGCGGCAGGGTAGCGTCCAGGGCAAGGGCTTGACGGAAAGCCTGTCTGGCCTGGTCATAGTGTCCTTGCTTCGCCATGAGCACGCCGACGTTGGAATGGGCAGCGGCGGGGCTGACCACTTTGGAGAAAGCCTCGAAACTCTCGTCGAATCGCCCCTGTCCGGCGAGAACCAACCCCAGATTGCAGAGCGCCTTTTGATGATTCGGGTCGATTGCCAGGGCTTTGCGCAGCGACCGCTCGGCTTCAGCCTGGTTCCCCCGCTCGTAGTAATAGTATCCCAAGTCGCTCAACACGCTGGGATTCTTGGGCTCGGACTCCAGCGACTTGTTGAACTCGGATAATGAGCGGGCACTATCACCCTGAGCGTCGTACAGCACTGCCAGGTGGTGCGAGACGGATTTCAGGCTCGGATCGTTGCGTCGCGCCTTTTCATAGAGCGCAATGGCCTGCTCAGCGTGCCCGCTGTTTTGCAGTTCCTCCGCGGCGGCCAAACACGCCCGTGCGGCTTCTTTGGGAGGAAGTTCTCCCTGAGGCTGCCGGAAAGCGGTCGATTCGCTATCGGAAGATTCCGCGGGTAACACGGTCTTCATCGGCGAGAACCCTGGGCTGGCGCAACCCATCCAGGTTGCGACGCCCAGCGTGCCGAGCAACAGGAATCGACATTTACCAGTGGTGGTCATGGTGGCAAGTTTGCGTTGGTACCATCAGGTCATGATCAATTGCGTCGCCGTTGACCACTCAGTAAGGGTTGACTCCGATGCCGACGCCGGAAACGCCGCCGCCGGACATTGATGCTCCACCCAATGTCGAGCTTGTCCCGCCACCGCCCAGCGAGCCCATCGAGCCCGCGCCCTGTCCGCTGCTCCGGTTACTGAGCATCCTGGCCGCGGCCCCGGGGGCTTCCTCGCCGTACAACCCTTCGGCCTCGGACCGGCCGAGAACCACGCGGTCCGGGTTTACCTGGGCGTGGCAGTTGGCGAGCACTTCCAGGACTGCCGCCCGCCGGGACTCGTCCAAACGCTCGTCGCAGGAGGGCTCGATCACGACCGGAAAGGGCACTTCAGGCAGCCCTTGAGCAATCCGCGCAAGGTGCTCCTGCCCGCGCGGGGTTAATTTCGTGTTATCCGCCGACCATTCATACCGGTAGATTACGAAGTTGTCCTGATCGGCGCGGGCCATCTGGGCATGAATCCACTGGCAGGTGTATGTCCCATTGGGCTGGGGTATGGCTCCAGGCGTAATGTCGTTGCACGGCTTTTGTCCGGTATGGCAGCAGCCGGCAGTGGTTGCCAGCGTCAACAGCATCAGCCACAACGCGCCGGGCCGCTGATTCTTTGTTACACGGTGCATGGGCTCAGTCCTCGGCTAGCGTGCGGGTGGCTGGACGATCTCGGGCGGCGGCGGAGGAACCGGCTCGGGCGGCGGATTGCCTGCTGGGGGCTGGGAACACGGGCAATTTCCCAAGTTGCAGCAGCCGTAGGTCGTGCCGCGCGGGCCGATAATGAAATGGTCGTTGCAGTCACAGTATGCCTTTTGGCGGCAGAAGTCGGTGCGGACCGAAGCCCGGTAGTCCTCCGTGCGGCGCCCTTCCAAATGACCGAGGAGATAAAACTCCACGTCGCCCGGCTCAAAAATGTCGTTGCCCGGCAGCGGCGGCGTCTTGCACATGTCCAGAGGATGTACTAAGAGGGGCGTGACCAGGACGACCAGCTCCTGCTCGCCCGAGGTCAAACTGTCATTCCCGCCGGTTCGCCCGATGATCGGCAGATCGCCCCAAAACGGCACGCGCTTCGACGTGCCGGCAAAATTGTTCTGGATCAAACCTGCCACAGTGAGCGTCTGGCCTTCGCGGAGTTCGACGGTGCTGCTGAACTGGCGTTGGGTGATCTGGCTGGGCACCTGTGCCCCGCTGACCTCGGTGGTCGCCGTGCTGGGGGTGGATACGCTGGCATTCAGTTGCAGGCGTATGCGATCGCGGTCGGTAATATAGGGAACGAATTGCAGCGCGACGCCGAAGTTCTGGTACGTCACGCTCTGCGCAGCACCCCCGGGCAGGATGACGCTGTTGGGGATCGGGAAGGACCCGCCGGCCTGAAAGTTCGCCGGCCTCCCATTGAGCGTAGTCAGGTTCGGTTCTGCCAAACTCCGCGCGAAGTTCAAGGTTCGCAAGGCCTGGATCGCCATGAGCACGTTGCCGTTGTCGACCGCAGTGGGCAGGTTGCCGCCGATCTGGGCCAGTCCCATCGCCGCGGGGGAGGCCGTTCCCAGTGTCTGGCCGGCGGCCGTCGCCGCGCTCGAGGCGATATTTCCGCCGGTGGTCTGGGCAAAGGCGAAACGCCCGTGCACAATGCTGAAATCCATCCCAATGGTTCTGGCCGCAGTCCGGTTGACTTCGGCCACGGTGACCATGAGCATGACCTGCTGCTCGCCGGGCACCCGCAGCAGGTTGACCAGGTTCGCGTTTCCCTCCAAGAGTTGGCGAATGGCATCGACCGCGGCCTGCTCGTCGCCCAGGCCGGGGATGAAAGCCACGTTGACGCTCTTCGGCTCGACCCTGCTGCGCCTGCGCGTGGGCGTATGTTCCGCGACGATGCGGAGAATCTGCGCGGCTTCGACAATATCCTTGGACTCGCCGCGGACCACGACTTGCTCACCCACCAACGAGAGTTGCACCGCGCTGTCCGGAAATGCTTGCTTGATTTCCCGCTCCAGTACCTTGAGCGCTTGCTCGAAGGCCTTCACCTGGGCCTCCAGGCGCCTCCTCTCTTCCAGCACGTCCAGCGCGGCGCGTTCAGGATCGGGCAGGACCACGACCATATAGCTCAAGGTCCGGTCCTGCTGCGGGTCGTTGGGATCGCGCGGATCGGGGAACCACAGGTCAAGCACGGTCCTGCCAGGCTTCTTGCCGACGACGGCGAATTCCTGGTCGGTGACGACCTGAAAACCGGCCACGTTCTCGTCGGGGATGTAGATACGGCGCGGCTTTTCCCGCAATACGATTACCTTCGCCTGGCCGGCGACTACCTGGATCGTGTTCTCGGGGGCGATTTCGCGCTCGACGAATTGCCCGTACTCTTTCTTGACCTTCGGCGTCGGCTCGGGGGTGCCCAGTCCCGGCGGAAGCCCGAGCGTCGGTAGACGGAATTGAGTCGGGTCGAACGGCGACGCGATTGCTTGAGCCGGGCCTGCCGGCCCCGATTGCGGCTGAGCTGCTGCGGGTGAAACGCCGGACGGCTGCGGCAGCGGAATCAGCGGAGCAGCCGGCCGAATGATCTCGGGGCTGGCGGGGTTCTGCGCCAAGCGTTCCGGCCGGCCTCCAGTCCACGGCTGGCTGCTAGGTGGGAGCGAATCCGAATCGGCGGTTGTCCCGGGGTTGAAGCGGAGGATGTTGATCTGAGAATCGTTTTGTTGCGCCAGGGACCGCGCCGGCGTAAGCGCCAAGATCAGGCTGAAAACGCAGCCGTAACAGAGGGCGGCTCGGAGGAAGCGCCGCGAGGGACTCGCAAAGGCCCCTGGCCTCTCCGAGCGGAGCGCGGTCAAGTGAAGAGATGGCTCCGGCACCGTTTGCCCCCCACGGAAGCCCGGATGCATTGAACACAAGCGTTCACTGCAAACTCATGCCCGCTGGTCCTGCCGTTAAGGCAAAGGTGGCACAGCCTGGCGAGCGTTTTCAAGGCTTCCGAGACACAGTTGAGGTTGGCGGTCCGACCAGCCCAAGCAACAGCGGTGGTGGTGGCGCCGCCACCGACTCTGCCGGTTGTATCGGTTGTAGCGGCCGCGAACTCTACCGTATTCGCCTATTTTTGCAGAAATGCCGCCGCTCTGGGGGGTTTCCGTTCTCCTTCAGTGGGCTCCAGCCGCAACTTTTCACCAGGCTGCACGTTTGCCGAGCCGGCGATTACTTCCAGTGCAGCGTGGCTCTTGCGCGGTCCCCATGCCAGCCGCCAGGGTCGCAGGCCCCGGCGGATGGCCAGAACGGAGCCATTGCCGTCCAGGAAGACCACATCGACCGGAAAACGCACGAAACACGTGTGGACCGAGTTGCAGGGCACCAGCAGCAGGCCGGCATCGGCAGGTAGTGGGCGGCGGAATTGCAGCCCGGCCAAGCGAGACCAAAAGCCGTCGGCGATTGTCAAGCGGGCAACCACGGTCTTGCCGGTCGTTTCGCGCACCAAACGCCAGGTGTCAGCCACTTTAGAAGTTCCTTACGCGGATGAACGTATCGGCAAACTGGAGCAGGCGTACAAAGAATGGTCCGAGCGTCCATACGAAGATGCCCGGCATGAAGCAGACCACCAGCGGGAACATCCGCTTGATGGGCAGCGCCATGGCGAACGCACCGGCCCGCTCGCGGCGACGATCCCGCAGGTCGTCGGCCTGCCGGCGAAGTGCTTGGGCGATGCCGCTGCCCAACTGTTCCGCCTGAGCCAGTGCCGAGACGAGGATCGTCACGGACGAGACTTCCAGGCGGCGGGCCAGTCGCCGCAAGGCTTCCACGCGCGTTCTACCCGCCAAGAGGTCCGACTGGTAGGTGCGGAATTCTCGGGCCAAGGGGCGATCTTCCATCACCGAATCGAGGACACGCGACAGGGCCGCATCGAAGCCCAGGCCGGCCTCGCTGAGCGTGGCCAGAAGTTCCAAGGAGATGGGAAGATCCTGTTCCACTTCTTCCGTGCGCTGCCGCCGCGACCGGCGAACGACCAACAACGGCACGAGGGCCAGGATCAAGAACACAGTCCAAGGCGCCAGGTACGCAATCGGGACGAGGAGATCACCCACGCCTGCCGGGAGGCGGGCAATGTCTCTGAACAACCGGTCCGTCAAGCCGGAGCCTCGAATGGCGAACCCCGTGGCAAGCCCCACGCCGATCGCCAGGAGCATGGTGGCCACGAACACGGCGGGGGCACCGGGTTGGCGATAACCCGCCAGGAACAGCCAACGGCGCAGGAACCCTGCGACTACGGAATCTCCGCCGGGGCGCTCTGCCAAGTCGGCCGGTTCCGTGAACAGTCTTTCCAAGCTCCGCCGATTCGAGCCCAGGCGGCGGAAGAGAAACCAGGCCAAACATATCAGCACGGCCGGCACCAGCCAAACACCCATCGTCGCGAGCGTTTTCATGGAACTGCCTCAGAATCGCAGCCGGCTGATGAGCGACATCCAGACCAGGCCAACCGCCTGCAGAAGGATTGTTCCCGCGACCGCCCATTGGCCGACCGACGTGGCCAGGAACTGGCTCATCTGCTCGGGATTGGTGCGCCACACTACCAGCGCGATGAAGTACGTCAGCATCATCACCGCCAGGGTGGAAACCTCGGACTGGGCCGAGTTGGAGCGGACGCGTCTGGCAATCTCGATGCGGTCACGAATCGTCCGGCCTACGCTTGCCAAGGTCGGAGCCAAACTGCCGCCGGTTTCCGACTGGACGCCGAGGGCCGACGCAAACAGGAGGAAGGTCTCCAGCGGGACGCGCTCGGTCAGTCCGTGGTAGACCGTGCGAGGATCATCGCCAAAACGGATGCGGCCCACCAGGTCTTCCAGTTGGGGACGCAGAGGGCTGTGCGATTCGTGCATCGCGTTCTCCAAGGCATCGGTAACGCCTGCCCCTGCCCCCAACGCGGCCACCATCAGGTCGATGGCATCGGCCAACTGGGTTTCGATTCTTGCGGTTCGCCGCGCGGCCAGGTAAGCCTCCAGTTGCCCGGCCAGCAGGCCGACAATCAGCCCGACCGCGATCACAAAGGGCGGAGCCCAGCGAAATACAAAGCACAGCAGCCCGGCCGCCGCCAGGCCCAGCATCCACGGCAAGACGCGGTGCCGGACGAGGAATGAACGGGCCGCGGGAGTCTGCTCCGGCTGCGACGGTGCGGAGACCGCGGCCGAATTCTCCATGCGTTGGCGCACCAGCGCGCGGGTTCGCGCGCCGCGCCAAGCCGAGGCGAGGGCGCCGAGCCCGAGCAGTAGCAATCCGCAGAACAGCAGAATCTCAGCCATGGACGGCAGGCTTGCTCTTTTGGAAAAGGCTGCGCGGAATCTCGATTCCCCGCTCTTCGAGTTCTTCTACGACTCGCGGGACGATGCCGGTGGCGGCGAAGTCTCCTGCAATCTGCCGCCCCCTCTGGCCGTGCCGCTCGAAGCGATAGATGTCCTGCAACTGGGGCGTTGTGCCTTCCATGCCGACGATCTCCGCGATGCTTTCCACCCGGCGAACGCCGTCCTCGAACCGCCGCACGTGGACAATCAGGTGCAGGGCGGACACGATCTGCTCGCGGATGGCACGCGAGGGAAGCTCCAGCCCCGCCATCAAGACCATCGTCTCCAGCCGCGCGAAGGCGTCGCGCGGGCTATTGGCGTGGACCGTGGTCATCCCGCCGTCGTGACCCGTGTTCATGGCTTGCAGCATGTCCAGGGCCTCGCCGCTACGGACCTCGCCCACGATGATCCGGTCGGGCCGCATCCGCAGGGCGTTGACCACAAGGTCGCGGGCGGTGATCAGCCCTCGGCCTTCGATGTTCGGCGGGCGGCTCTCCATGCGCACCACGTGCTCCTGGTCGAGGATCAGCTCCGCCGAATCCTCGATGGTAACGATCCGCTCCCGATCGGGAATGGCCTCGGCAAGGGCGCCGAGCAGGGTAGACTTCCCCGAGCCGGTGCCCCCGGAAATAAGCAGGTTCTTGCGGCCCCGCACCACTGCATCCAGAAAAGTGTGGATGTCCTGGGAAAACATCCCCAGTTGCATCAGGTCGCTACGCCGCAATCGCTGGCGGCCGAAGCGGCGAATCGACAGGGTGGGGGCATCAATCGTCACGGGCGGAAGCGTGGCATTGACTCGGCTGCCGTCGGGAAGCCGCGCATCCACCATCGGCGAGCTTTCGTCGATCCGTCGCCCGACGCGGGCGGCGATCCGCTGGATGATCCGCACCAGGTGGTTTGCGTCCCGGAAGCGAACGTCGGTCTTCTCCAAGCGTCCGAACCGTTCCACGTACACCTGCTGGGGACTGTTGACTAGAATATCGGTAACCGCCGGATCGGCCATCAACGACGCGAGCGGTCCGACCCCAAGCGTCTCTTCCAACAGGTCGCCTACCAGCCGGCGACGTTCGGCTTCATTCAGGGGCAAGTCCTCGACCCGCAGGGCTTCATCGACGAACGCCTGGACGAATTCCGTCAACGTCTCCTCGCTTGCTCCCAAGAGGTTTCGCCGATCGAGTTCATCCAGCAATCGCTGGTGTAAAGTCCCCTTGACGGAGAGGTACTCCGCGCCGCCCGCATGTATGGGCGGGGGCGCCACGGGAGCCGCAGTGCTCGTCCGCGTGGGAGCCGCCTTCTTCGCGGCTTGTACGCGGCCGGTCGGCAAGGAGAGATTCGCTTTCAGCAGCCGTTGCCGCCAGTCTCGCTCCGGCACGGAAGCGTGGTCGCGGGCTTCTTCGTTCACTGCAACTCCTCCTCACCCGGTTCCGCCTGCTCGTTTCCGTCCCGCAAGAGTTCGCCGTCCTCCGGCGCAGCGGGACAGCTCGGGCAAGCCGGCGGGGCGGCGCCCATCGCGTCGATATCATCGACGAGCCGCCGCAACTGGCGGCCGCAGCCGAAGAACCGGCTTGGCCGCAACACGTAGGGCTCTCCCGTGTTGGCGGCAATCACAAGTCGCTTGTCGAAGGGAATGACGTGATCGACAGCATGGCCCAGGCGGCCGGCGACGTCGGCCGGCTTCACGCATCCCGGCAGAGTCGTGTAGCGGTTCAGCACGATCCGCTGCCGCTCCTTGGTCAGCCCCAGGCCCCGCAGGACCTCCACCAGTTTCACGGCGCCCAGCAGCGTGGGCACGACGTTTTCCAAGACGACGTATGCCCGGTCGCTGAGGTCCAACACCGCCACGATCGCGCGGTCCAGCATGGGGAACGTATCCACCAGCACGAAATCATAGGTATGCCTGGCAAGCGTGAGAATCCGGGACATCACCTCGTCGTCGATGTCGGCCGCCTCCACGGCGTCGGCGGGCGCGGCCAGCAGGTGCAGGCCGCTGGAGTGCGGCAGCGCCAGTTGGCGGATGAGGGTTTCATCCAGTCGGTCCTTCTCGCGCACCACGTCGCTGAGCGATGTTGTGGGCGTCAGATCCAACAGCGATGCGCAGACGCCCATCTGCAGCGACGCATCCACCAAGAGCACGCGCTCGGGGTGACGCAGGGCCAGGCCGCAGGCCGCATTGACGGCCATGGTGGATTTTCCCACGCCGCCCTTATTGCTGACGAAGGAAACGATCCTGCCCAACCGGCCCGTTTCCCGAACCCCTGAGCGCTGGACGCGGCGGAGCAACTCGGCCAGCTCGCTGCTGGATACGGGCCGCCGCAGGAAGTCCTTCACCCCGCCGCGAATCGCCTGGATAAGGATCGTGCTCTCCGGCACGTCAGGCTCGAAGCCGTCCGGTCGAAAGACCCCAGCTACGGTGGTCTCGGGCGAGACGAACGCCGCTTCCTCGGCAAAGGCTTGCAGCGGCCGGACATCGGTCCCCATTTCCACCAGCGCGATTTGTGGCCGGCGGCTGCGGGCGGCCTCGATCGCCTGGCGGATGTCTCCCGCGTGGTGGATCACCGGGTGCAGTTCGTCCAACGAGGCAAGTGCGCTCTCCAACTCCACGCGAAATCGCGGATCGGGACTCACGAGCAGGATGTTGATGGTCGTCGGCACGGGGGTTGTGGAGGGGTTGGGTTTAGCCGCGGACGCATATCCGCGCGTGAAGATTTGAGATTTCAGACTTGAGACGTGAGATCTGGGATTGGATTACTGTGGGCCGATGTAGTGGTTTACCAGGACAGGGGCGAGCATCAGGTTGGCACCGGCGGAATTACCCGTGAAAAGTTGATTAGTCCGCGCTGAACCTAAGGTGGGGTCGGTGAACCATTTCGGCAAGGCGACCCCAAGCGTGGCCGACGCGTTTTGCGACGCGACCGCGAGCGTACCGCCCGTGGTTAGGCTAAAACCATTTGTTCCGTTTGGCTTGACGCCAGATACATAACCAAAGCCAACCACGCGAAGGAAAAGCGGATTCGATTCAGTATCACCAGTATCATCGACAATCGGTATGTACGCGACGCCTGTGGGTGAGATTTCGTTAAGTAACTCGGTCGTCAATGCGCTTGGATCTACGGCGATCTGAATCGCTTGAGCGCCCACCATGGCAGCGGGGCCGAGCAGCGGCCGTCCGTTTGGGTAGACCGTCGACACATCCGATGTATCGACGACCGAGCCATCCGCCACGTAGCCGTAGGTCGTTTTTCTATCGCTCGACTGGATGCTGCCGGTACCATCCGTGGATACGATGAACGTGATCGCCGAAGATGGGCTCCACTGCGATAGGTAGAAAACGACGTAGTATAATTGGCCGTTTGTGGTGTTGGGCGGAATCTGTGCTGACAGCGAACCGGGAAGGGAAGCGGCCGCGTTGGGCCGTCCGACAGTCCTGGCCGTTCCCGCCCCCGCGATGGCCGTGGCACGGACCGTGATCCCGGACGCCACGCTCAACTGGCCAGGACTGCCGCTGCGTGCCATCATACTGCCGCGGCCAAACAGCAGCGGCAGCGTCGGACCGCCGGAACTGATGCC
>Ga0181527_1003411_pt1 | contig 14232 bp, 17 predicted proteins | sample PEATcosm2014_Bin_30_FD_119762 | JGI IMG/M metagenome (GOLD analysis project Ga0181527, IMG submission 119762) | Peatland microbial communities from MTU Mesocosm Facility, Houghton, MI, USA - PEATcosm2014_Bin06_60_metaG | ecosystem: Environmental > Terrestrial > Soil > Wetlands > Peat | place...
AGATTTGCGATCTGATGCGCAAATACGACGTGTCGTTCTCGCTCGGCGACGGCTTGCGCCCCGGCTCGATCCGCGACGCCAACGACCGCGCCCAATTCGCCGAACTGGAAACGCTCGGCGAACTCACCAAGGTGGCCTGGGCCAAAGGTTGCCAGGTGATGATCGAAGGCCCCGGCCACGTGCCGCTGCACAAGATCAAGATCAATGTCGACAAGCAACTGAAAGAGTGCGGCGAGGCGCCGTTCTACACTTTGGGCCCGCTCGTCACCGACATAGCGCCGGGCTACGACCACATCACGTCCGCCATTGGCGCAGCCATGATCGGCTGGTTCGGCACCGCCATGCTCTGTTACGTCACGCCGAAAGAGCATCTCGGCCTGCCCGACCGCAACGACGTGAAGGACGGCGTCATCGCTTACAAGATCGCCGCGCACGCCGCCGATCTCGCCAAGGGCCATCCGGCGGCGCAGCTAAGAGACGATGCCCTCTCAAGGGCGCGCTTCGACTTCCGCTGGATCGACCAGTTCCACCTGAGCCTCGATCCCGACACCGCGCTAAAATACCACGACGAGACGCTGCCCAAGGACGCGCACAAAGTCGCGCATTTCTGCTCGATGTGCGGGCCGAAGTTTTGTTCGATGAAGATCACCGCCGACGTTCGCGACTATGCCGCCGGCCTCTCCGACAACGAAAAGGCCGCGCTCTATCCCGATGCCGCGAAGCAGGGGATGGCTGATATGTCCAAAAGGTTTTTGGATATGGGGGCACAGGTTTATGTCGAGGCGGATAAGGTGAAGGAGAGTAATAAGGCGTTGTGAGCGTTATCCTGAGGTGCCAGCGCGCAGCGCGGGCCTCGAAGGATCGCGAGTGCCCCCTCCGCCGTCATGCCCGGCCTTGTGCCGGGCATCCACGTCTTGTTTGTTTGCGACGGATGAGAAAGACGTGGATGGCCGGAACAAGTCCGGCCATGACGAGTGAACTATGCGAATGGACTCACCGTAAGTAGGGCGGATTAGCGAAGCGTAATCCGCCAACATCGCCTTAAAGGCCGCTGCATCGAGGCGGCGGGTTACGCCTTCGGCTAATCCGCCCGACGCGCTAAATCGGGGATAAGCCTCGCGGCACAATCCCGGATTTCGCCGCTGCTCAATCCGGGCTACTTGCTCATCCTCCCCCGCGAAAGCGGGGGAGGAAAAGCAAATCAGAAATCGGGTGTCGCCGCGTGCGTATTAGCTCCATGTGTTCGCTATCGATAGCGGCGCATGATTTTATCGGAAAACCGGCTTCCACTTTTCCGGATCATGCGCAAACACATGGAGGAAGATCGTGCACTTTCGCATTCAGGGCCTGCCGGCCGAACAATTCGCCCCGCTGTTTGCGCTGTCCGATGACGCGCTCAAGGAACGCGGCGCGGTGCGCACCATCGCCGACGGGCCGCGCCCCTGCCGCATCAGCCTCACTGATGCCAGGCCCGGCGACGAGCTGATCCTGGTCAATTACGAGCATCACGCCGTCGCATCGCCTTACCGCATGCGCTTTGCGATTTACGTGCGAGCGGGCGAAGCGACGTTCGACGCCGTCGACACGGTGCCGGAGCAGTTGCGCAAACGCACGCTCGCGGTGCGTGGCTTCGACGCTGGTGCGATGATGACCGGCTGGGAATTGATCGAGGGCGCCAACCTCGAAGAGGCGATCGAGCGGCAGTTCGCCAATCCGCGCACGGCCTATCTGCACGTGCACTTCGCCGCGCCCGGCTGCTACGCCGCGCGTGTCGAGCGGGCTTGAGGGAAGTACAATCATTCGCCTCCGCTGGCGCGGGGCAGGATGGATCACTCAAATCGCCGGGTGAACCCCGGCCATCACCGCGCTAGACCTTGATCCAATTTGATTGAGTCGGATCAGGGTCTAGATTTTCCATTGCAGCATGATCTTTTCGGAAAACCGGCAACCACCCCGGATCAAGTCCGGGGCAGGCTTTTTCCGGATCATGCTCTGGAACACCGGGACGCTTCGCCGCTTACTTCAGCGACAACACCAGTCCGCTCAAATCCGCGCTGACGATCAGGCCGCTCTGCTCGCCGGAAAGCGCCAGCACGGCGCCGCTTTGGTTGGCGAGTACGATGGCCTGAGCGCCCCTGCCGACGGCTGCGCCGGCGCCGCCCTGGCCGTAGACGCCGTTGACGTCGGACGGGCGGTGAATGTTGCTGACGGTGCCATGGAAGCGCGTCTCCGAGGCGCCGAAGGTGAAGCCGTAGCTCAATCCCCCGATCGACAGCGGATAGCTGCGGCCTTGGAACGTCAGCACGCCTTCGCCGGCCGAGCCGCCCACGATGAAGCCGGCCTTGAAGATGCGGATGCGGATCGTGCCGTCCTCGGCGTGCGCAACCGACACCGCGCCGACGAGCGCCACGAGGGCGAGGAGGCCGGCTCTCAATCCCGACAACACTTGCATCGTAAATTCTCCCTCAAATCAAAAGCGCCGCAGCGCATGGACGATTCGGCACTGTACCTCGGCGCCATGACGGGCGCCATGACGGGCGCCATGACGCGCGGAATGCGCTCGTTTTCCAAGCCCGTAGGGCGGATTAGCCGGAGGCGTAATCCGCCATTTGTTCTGCCTCTCAGCACATTGGCGGGTTACGTCTTCGCCTAACCCGCCCTACGCGTTACGTCATGATGTCCGCACACTCACCGCCGCCGATACCCCACAAGCGACGCGTCCTCGACATCCGGCAGGTTCACCACAATGTTTTCCGGCGTGCGGCAGGCGAGCCACCAGAGCTCTTCCGTCGTGCTCATATTGGCTTCGAGATGCGGCAAAAACGGCGGCACGAACATGAAATCGCCGGCCGCCATGTCGAGGTAGTCCTGAAAATCCTTGCCGAAATAGATGCGGGCGCGGCCGGACAAGAGATAGGCGCCGGTTTCGGCCTCGCCGTGGTGGTGCGGCAGCGAGCGGAAGCCGGGCGCGTTGCTCGCCTTGCCGAACCACAACCGGGTCGCCGGCGTATGCTGCGGTCCCACTCCCGTCATCAACGCCAGACCGCCCGATTGCGCGGTGTTGCCGTGTTCGTGGCCCTTCCTGGTGATCACGGGCCGGTCATTGGCTGTCATCTCGAACTCTCCTGCGCCGGCCTGCGCGCCGCGACCGGCTTTTCGCGCCGACCTACTCCGGCACACTCGCGTTAGCAAGCGCGGTAGGACGGGTTCGGCCCTTGTGAAACCCATCACTCAGCCGTGTGACGCCTTTCGGTAGTGTCACATGAACGGATACGTTATCTTGACAACGGTCGTCGTATCAGGTACATCTCGCTCATCGAGGGACGCTATCATGAGGCGATCCTGATTGCGGAGCGAGTGCGCTATTACTATTACGGGGACAGTGCACCTAATTATTACCGCGCTCGATGATGACCGAGGGGTATCTCGCGGAGGTGCTGAGCGGCGGCGCTGTTGGCTTAGAGCCTGCGCCCGGCTCGCCCCATTCTCAGCTATTGTGTCCGCCGGCGTGGCGGTCCTTCAGCCAATCCGACAACGATGCGGCCGGGGCTGCGGGAGCGCGTTTTTTCTTGCTGCGGACCTTCTTCTTCACCGGGACGGGTTGCGGCGGCGCGGCCAGTTCGGCCGCGTCCCGCGCCAAGCGAAGCTCCTTCAGACGCGCGATCTTGGCGGCAAGAGCGTCCGCGGCGGCTTCGGATTCCGACATGACGGGCTTGCCGCTGTCGATTGCGGGCGGGTTCTTGAATTGAGCGTTAGCCCGTTGTTTTATGAAATTGTCCGCCATTGCCGACCTTTTGCGGCCCTATGTTGGCCCGGCGCCACTTATGATTCCACGCGGCCGCGGCCTGCACTGTTCCAAATTGACCACAATGGCGAATAAGCCAAAATGAATAGAGCGCCGAAGAGATCGCCGGCCGGGCCTGGTTCATGGAACCAATAAGTTCCACGACGGGTTACACTGGTCTGAGGAGTCGCCGCCATGTATCTCTCCAATGAAAGCCTTCTGGTCATAGTGCTGGTCGGTCTTGTTGCCGGCTTTTTGGCCGGCAAGATCGTCAGGGGCGCCGGATTCGGGCTGATCGGCGATCTCGTCATCGGCGTCATCGGCGCCTTCATCGGCGACTGGCTCTTGCCGCAACTCGGCATCCATCTCGGCATGGGAATTGTCTCGGCGATCATCAACGCCACCATCGGCGCCGTCCTCCTCCTGCTGGTGGTTCGGCTGGTGCGCGGTGGCGGCTTCGGCGGCGGTTGGGGCTTTGGCGGCGGTTGGGGCAGGCGCCGTTGGTGGTAGCAAACGCAGCGAGAGCACCGCGACCTTCGCGAGCTGACTTCTCCCCCGAAAATGCGGGACACTGCGCTTAGTTGCCCCAGTCCGCACCGGCCGATCATCAATATCGATATGCGGGCCTTCGCCGCGCCGAAGTGTAATGCGCCCAGGCTCTAGCGCACGCTACGGCCGCGGAGGTGCAACCGGTCCATCGCATCCCAGTCAAATCCTTTCCAGGCGCGGTAGTGATCGTGCAGTCCAAGGTAAAGCAGTGCGAGGACCGCTTCGTCGATCCGATCCGTGTCGAGCGCCATCTCCCGACCTCCTGTCTGTGATAGCGGCAATCCGCAGCAAGCATAGGACGGATGTAACGACGCGACATCCGCTGTCGGCGTTTCCACACGCTCTCCACGGCGCCTGGGGATGATACCGTCGATGCGAAAGCGAGCCAGTGTTTTCGGTGTAAGCTGGTCCGCTCGCTCACCCGCGATAAGCCGAGGTTCGGACATGGCACAGAACGAGACGCTGGTCATTCGCGTTGCACTCGACGGCCAAGGATCGATCTACCGGGATATCGAAATCGAGGCCACGAAATCGCTGTACCGGCTTGCCGAGGCGATCGTTTCGGCCTTTGGCTTCGACTTCGACCACGCCTTTGGCTTCTACAGCGGGCTCACGGACGCGGCGATGATGCGTGTGGACCCAAGATATGAACTATTCGCCGACATGGGCGACGCCGCCCCCGGTGTTCTTGGCGTAAAGAAGATACGGGTCGCGCAGGCGTTTCCCGCCATCGGGCATACCATGCTGTTCTTGTTCGATTACGGAGACGAGTGGCGCTTCCGGGTGAAGTTGACAAAGACAGGGAAAAAGATCGCAAAGATACGATACCCCCGTATTGTTGCGAGCCGCGGCGCGCAGCCCGACCAATATCCCGATCCTGACGCCGCGCCCGAGGACGCGCCGCGGTATGGCATCAATTTGGCGACCGGCGAGAAAATAAAATTCGGCAAGTAGTTCGCAGCGCGGATCGGCGACGCGTAAGCCCTACCGATTGCGATTTAGCTCGCCGGGATGCATTTCGACATCGTATGAGGCGCACGTTGCCGCAGTGTGTAACCGCGCATGTCTCCATGCTCACGCTGGCTACAGCCATGCTCGGAGTCGAGCCGCCGATCAGGTCGGGGGCCTCGCTCGCGGCCTCGTGGCGAAAATGCCGCAGACTAAAAATACGACGATCGCGGCGCCATAGATCAATTCGAGCGTTGCCTCGATCATGGCTCATCCTCCCTTGCCGGGCGCAAGTGGCATTAGTCTCAAGCGGCAATGGTCTTGTGGCTTGCCGAATGCTGTCCGCGGGTCTCGACCCCCACGCGCTACCCGCGAGAGGCCGCTTGCCGTGGCGGATAGCGTTCGCCTGCACACCGCAACTTTTTTTAGCGACCGGCGACGCAGCGCGTTGCGCCGCAGCCATTAACAACTATGGACTTTAACGCGGGCGCTGCATAGGCCAGCAACACTGACCTAATCGGGACGCCGCAAGACAGACGGCGGCATCAAACAACGGTGAGGTGGAGCCCGGATTGAGTGAAGCGAAATCCGCGGCAGGCCGCGTCACACATTCCGGTTTGGCGCCGCTTGATACGTGTTAATCCCGGGTGGCCCGCCTGGCCGATCCGCGGCCATCGTCCGGTCGCTCGCGTCGTCACTGATTCGGGTTGTTTGGTAGCGTGCCCGTAAATCCGGATCCATGTGTCGAGCGGCGTGCTTCGTTCTTTGTTCTTCATGCAACCCACTGCGGTTACCCCTTGCCGGCTGTTGCCCGGTCCCCCCTATCCGGCCTTCCGCGCAACATTCAACAGGACGCGCTCGGTGCGGGGCTCTCGATCACCGAATATGCACGCGAAGGAAAGTCCGTGGAAGAAATCCGCGGCCTCTGGCGGTGGGTTTGGAAAAAGCTGACGGTCGAATCGGCCGCCTATGAGCCGCCGCAACTGCGCGCCGCAGCTAGCGCAGAATTGTTCGATGTTGAAGCCGCAGCAGGGGTAGCCCGGATTTCGCGCCGCTCAATTCGGGCGATTCGCTACTCGCCTAGAACTTGAAAGCGGCGCCGACGCGAGCCGTGTTGACGTTCACGATCACCCCCGCAACCTGCCCGAACTGAACGTATTCGTACTCGGCGCGCAGAAAAATGTTCCGCGTCACGGCAACATCCAGTCCGGCGCCGACGGTGCCGCCGTACAGCCACTCGGAGTCCTTTCCGGCGGTGCCGCCGAAGGAGAACGGGACGCAGGGCGGCGTGCTGCTGGAACTGCAGGCGCCGGAGCTGGGCGGATTCTGCTGTCCGGAGATTGTCGTCGCAATATTGATATTGGCACGGCCGATCGCAACGCCGACAAATCCATAAGGCAGGAAATTGCCCAGCGCCCAGCCGGCCCTTGCGCGCAGCGTGCCGAAGTCGAGATTCGTCATCGCTCCGCTGCCGGTAATGTTGACGAGGTAGTTGTTGCCTTGACTGTCCGCCGGCGTCACGCGCGCGATCGGCGAATTCGGTGCGATGAGCGAGAGCGAAGCTTGCTCGTAATTCGCCTCCAGTCCCGCGACCAGTCTCTCGAATTGGGTATTGTAGCCGACGAAGCCGCCGAAGTTCCCCATGCCGTGGTTCGCGCTGCCCAGCACCGGCCAACTCGACGGAGCGAACTCGCTCTCCAATGTCAGTTCGCGCAGCGAATAGGCGATGGGCGCTTGAGTCGTTTTGCTGAAATCGGCACCGCTGTCGCTGTAACCGATCTCGCCGCCGACATAGAAGCCGCGCCAGTCGGTAATGAGCGCGGGCCCCGCGGTATGCGAACCGGGCCACATATCGAATTCGCCTCCGAACGCGCTCGGCATGAACGCAAGCGCGGCCAGAGCACAGATGACCCAACGCATGAGACGCCCCTGCTGTCCCTTTGCGCGCGATCTTTGGGCTTGGACATTAAAAGCGGGTTAGCCCGGCGTGACCGTCGTCATGACGTCGCGGCGGCGAGAAAATCCAAACGGGGCCCGCCGTTGCAATCGCGCGCGGCGTTTTTTTGAAGTGCCGACGGATACTTTGCGCGATTCCGCAAAAGGAAATTGCCGCCGCTGCCCGCGCGGTCCTGCTTCACGTCTTCAAGAAGTGGTAACCGAAATTGATCTTAAAATTGTCAGGCGGCATTTTATGGGTGCGATCGGCCGCGATGGTCTGCGCCACATTGCAGGTTTCCGAATCGTCAGCAGCGCAGCGATATCGGGATGGCCGTGAGAGCGCGTTTGCTTTGCCTTGACTGCGCGCGAGCACCGGCCGGCAGTCTCACGCCGCCGGCTTGAACTTCACCAATGTGTCGAAGCGATTGTCGCAGCTCTCGCACACCCAGAAATTCCGGATTTCATCGCCGCTGCGGCACTCCGAGAATTCGAGGGATTCCGGCGCCATCATGAGTTCGCCGCACTTCGGACAGGACGGCCGCCCGAAATAGCTTGCGTGGAAGTAGCGCATCGGCGCGTCGAGTTGAATCGTCATGGCGAATCCTTCCCTGCTCGGATGAGACCCTGTTATCGGTGCTCTGTGTCATCCTCGCGATGGCCGTTTCAATAAACCGTGAAGGTGGCTTCCGGGATTTTCATCGAAGTTTCGCCGTTTACGGCGGCGGCGTCGCGGGCCGCGTGGAACCGGCAGGATGGCTGAGGCGCAAGCGATCGCTGTCATTCCGCCGCGCACTGTGCCGGGCTTCGCCCGCGCCCGATAAATCCGGTTTTCGCGGCTCGGCTCAGCCGCGGCGGCCTTCCTTGGCTTGGCCGTCCAGCCAGTCCGATAAGCTGCCGCCGGTGCCCTTCTTCTTGGCTTTGCGCTTCGGCGCTGCCGGGGCCGCCGGCGGGGTGGCGGCGTCGCGCGCCAGGCGCAGCGCCTTGAGCCGCTCGGTCTTGGCGCGTGTCGCCACGGCCGCGCTCTCGTATTCGGTGGCCGCCTTTTTGGCATCGTTGGCGCGCTGTATTTTTGCGAACTGGGCGTTCGCATCGTGCTTGTTGGACTTTTCGGCCATTTCGCCATCCTTTCTAGGAATCACTGCAGTTTTCGTCCGAAATCGGCTCGCCTACTCGGCCCACCAAGTCGGTTCGCTGGCGCGAGTCCATTATAGTGACCGTGCACGCAATTGATACTGCGGTCTACCGGGGCGGTTTGGGGCAGGCCGGAGCAAGCCCGGGCGTGCGTCTTGGTTTCCGCTGGCGCTCGTTCGCGTTGCGCCCGCCTTGCCGTTCGGGCGCAGCGTTCGGTAGGATGATAGGCGTTTCAGAAGTTTCGCATTTTGGAGGGCGTCGGATCATGTCGAGAACGACGGTTTTGGCGGCACTGCTGGTGATCGTATCGGCGCACCCGGCGCTGTGCCAGAATGCTCAAAAGCAGTTGAGCAACGGCCTATCCGCAGCCGGCGCGGCGGCGGATCCGGCTGCGGGAAACGACCGCTGGGGCGACGATCGGTGGCGGGACGACCATTGGCGCGACGACCAATGGCGCGACAATCCTTGGCGCGACAATCCCGGCAATGCGGTCGCCGTTCCGAGCGGCCGAGGCGGAATCGCAATCGGCAACACCGGCATCGATGGGCCCGGCGTCAACAACGTGCAAGGCGCACTGAAGGTGCAGCCAAACGTCGACGGAATTCAGGGCAACATCACCGGAACGCTCAACAGTAATGTTCCGGTTCAGGCGCCGTTTGCGATTCCCGACGGCGACAGGCGCTACAGTCCCGACAACTTCAACAATTTCCCCGACGCGAACATCGTGAACGCAAACGACATCGCCAAAGGCTTGTCCGGGCAGGGCGGGACGATCCCGGGGCGTTAGGCGCGCTACTTCCCGGCCGCCTTGCGCAGCGCCGCGTTGATGCGGTCCTGCCAGCCCGGGCCGTCTTCCTGGAAAAAGTCGAGCACATCGCGGTCGATGCGCAGCGACACCGTTTCCTTGACGCCGGGCAGCGAAGGCGGCTTCTGCTCCGGCGGCTTCTCGACGGGCTTGGTGGTCGCGGCCTTGAAGGCCTTTTCGGCCGCGGACCATGGATCGGCGGGGCGTCGTGTCATGCCGGATTTATAGCACCGGTGCAGTCGCTCACAATCCCTCGAACAGCGCCGTCGACAGATAGCGCTCGGCGAAATCGGGCACGATGACGACGACGTTCTTGCCGGCGAATTCCGGCCGCGCGCCGACCGCGAGCGCCGCGGCGACCGCCGCGCCCGAGGAGATGCCGCACGGAATGCCTTCGCTGCGGGCGAGCGCGCGGGCGGTGTCGAGCGCGCTCTGATTGGTCACCTTGGCGACCTCGTCGATGACGGAGCGATCGAGAATGTCGGGGATGAAGCCCGCGCCGATACCCTGGATCTTGTGCGGCCCGGGCTTGCCGCCCGACAGCACCGGGCTGTCTTCCGGTTCCACCGCGACGACGCGCAGCGACGGCTTGCGGGGTTTGAGCACCTGGCCGACGCCGGTGATGGTGCCGCCGGTGCCGACGCCGGCGACGAACACGTCGATCGCGCCGCCCGTGTCGCGCCAGATCTCTTCCGCCGTGGTGCGGCGATGAATCTCGGGATTGGCTGGATTGCGGAACTGCTGCGGCACGATGGCATTCGGCGTCTCGCGGGCGAGTTCGTCGGCGCGCGCCACGGCGCCGCTCATGCCCTGCGCTGCCGGCGTCAGCACCAGCTCGGCGCCAAGGAGCGCCAGCATCTTGCGGCGTTCGATCGACATCGATTCCGGCATCACCAGGATCAGGCGGTAACCGCGCGCGGCGGCGACGAAAGCGAGCGCGATGCCGGTATTGCCGGATGTCGGCTCGATCAGCACCGAACCCGGAGCGATCTTGCCGGCCGCTTCCAGTGCATCGATCATCGAAACGCCGATGCGGTCCTTGACGCTGCCGATCGGGTTGAAGAATTCGAGCTTGGCGAGAATGTTCGCTTTCACGCCGCGCTCTTTCGGCAGCCGGTTGAGCTTGACGATCGGGGTCGCGCCGATCGTTTCGGTGATCGAGCCGTAGATGCGGCCGTGGCCTTCGCTGTGGCTGCGGGAGGGCGACGCCGCGGCGGATGCCCGTGCGGCTGCAGATAATGCGGCTTCAGACATGGCGTGGATCTCCGGCCGGCTGGCGGCTATTCAGGTTGTTGCGCGCAACGGGGGTGTCCAATTAGCGAAACTTGCAGGCAACAATGCAAGAGGTCGCGGCAAAAAACAATAATGTTTCGCCCGATGCGCTTCACTCCGAGGCTTTGTTCTATGTTTGGCCGAAGCAACAGGATTCTCACCCCGGCGTTCGGGGGCGGCGGATCGACGCCACGACCTGTATCATCGCCACTCCGCTATTCATTTCGGATCGGGATATTTTTCGAGCAGCGCCCGATAGATCGACAGCGAAGGATTGTAGACCACGTGCTTTTGGTTGTTGTGGGCGTAGGTAATGAACGCCTCCGCGACGGGCCTGCTGTCGATATCCTCGGGCAAACAGACGCCGAGCAAATGACCGCCGGCTTCGCTGTGGACGTTTAGGAACGCCATCGTTGAGTTGATCCAGCCGCCACAATAGCAGGCACCAATTTTTACACCTTACTCGTATCCCCGCGATCGCAGGAGTATGTCGAACCTCTGCATAAGTTGTTGCTGCATGAGTTGTGACTGTGGCCACCCCTGCGCAGTGAGCTCCGACATGACGCGTGGCATGAGGTTCGCCATCTTGGCGCCGAGCGGCGTCTTGTAGAAGTTGATCATGCCGCGGAGCTCTTCGGCCGTGAAATACCGCGCATATGTCAATGGCGCCTCTCTTATCATTCCGGCGATGATATCGGTTTGCACTCGTTCGTATTCTTGGCGCAATTCCGCCAATGTGGCCGCATCGATCTTTGGATACCTGTTCCGTAACTCCGATTCTATCAACTGCCATGTCTGAGCGGTGACGCCAGAGCGGAGACTGGATGTGAAGCTGTCGGCCTGAAGCGCAACGAGGTCATTTGCTGCCTGCATCAACTCGGGTGATGGGTTGCCTTGGGCATTGGCCCCGGCAATTCCGGTCAGCGCCAGTGCCGCGGCGACTACAGCGGTTCGAATAATCTTCATGGATCGGCCTCCTTGCATTACGGTTACATTGACGCAGGTTTCTCGGCCTTGGCACTTAACTCAACGCATATGCCGTCCAGTCGACACCGGGGTCCCCGCGACGCGCGCCAATCGTCCTGCCCAGGCAGCTACGGGCTCATGCGCGTAGCCACATTTCGTTCATCGGCGCCGTGCCGGAGTAGCGCGCCGTGACGCGGTTGGGCGTGACACCCGCGAGCGTGACGCGGTTGGGCGTGACACCCGCGCGCGTGTCATGGATGGGCGTGACGCCTGCGGCCGTGACGCGGTTCGACGCGATACCTGCGGCCTCGATGTGGTTGGTCGTGACGCCTGCGGCCGTGATGTGGTTGGTCGTGACAGCTGGGGCCGTGACACCGATGGTCGTGTGACGCTCGGCGGCGGTGTCGGTAAACGCACTGAAGACGGAGACGAAGGCGGCCGCTGAGTGGTCGAAGGCGGCAGGCCAGGACCAGGCGGACGCAGACCAGTTGTAGGCCTCTGCGGAGTCGTTGGCCCCGTTGTCGTCGTCGGCCGCAGCCCGGTTGATGGCTGTGAAGTGGTCGATGTCGGCGGATGTCGTCCGGTTGTTGGTACTGGCGGAATCGTCGGCGTCGATGGATGCGGCCCGGTTGTTGGTACCGGGGGAATCGTCGGCGTCGACGGATGTGGTCCAGTTGGCGGCCTCGAAGTCGTCGACGTCGGCGGATGCGGCCCGGTTGTTGGTACCGGCGGAATCGTCGGCGTCGACGGATGCGGCCCGGCTGGTGGCTGCGAAGTCGCCGATGTCGGCGGATGTGGTCCGGTTGTCGGTACTGGCGGAATTGCCGGCGGCGATGGATGTGGCCCGGTTAATGGCTGCGACGTCGTCGATGGCGTCGGGCGTCCCGTAGCTGCTCCGGGTTTTGCCGCGCCAACTGTACCCTTTTGCATAAACTCTTGCTGTGATTGAGACGGCTGTACAGTTGTCTGACCTTGGCTCGGCGGGCATTGCCCGCCCGGGCACGCTCCTTGTTGGCTGCCTTGCTGTCCAGGTTGGCTGCCTTGCTGTCCGGGTTGACTGCCTTGCTGTTCCGGTTGCCCGCCAGGTTGCCCTGGCGGATGGTGGTCGCGCGGCGGGAGAATGATCTCGGGTGGAAGCGGAATTTCGATCGTCGATCCGGGATTCAGCTGCGGCGGTGGACCGATGTACTGCGGTTGGGGTGGAAGGTAGATCGTCGACCCAGGAGCCTGTGGCGGCGAATACGTCGACCTGGGAGGAGTTCGTGGTGAAGTAGGAACTTCCTCCGGCGGCGCCTCTGTTTGCTCAGCCGGCGGTGGCGGAACATTCGCCCCGGGCTCGGGTGGAGGTGCAATGCCATAGATCGTCGACCCGGGAGACTGCGGCGGCAAATACGTCGACCCGGGAGGCTGTGACGCCGTCGCTGGCGGCGGCGGCGGAACAGGCTCAGCGCTCGGCGGAGGCTGCGGGTGTGCGGCACAGATCGACTTGCAACTTGCGGCACCCACTAATATTGCCACACCCGTGCTAAGGCCACCCCAACCTACGGCGAGGGCAGCGCCCCATAAACCACCTGCAAGCCCGGCCTTGACAGCAACGATCCCGGTGCCGATCGCGCCGGCGGTGCCCGCTTTGGTGACCTCTTTCCTGATGCAATCCATGCACTCATTAGCTGCCTGTACCGGCATCATATCGGTTAGCAAGGCAACCGCTGTAATACCAGCGAGCACGAACTTCATAAAAAGTCCCCGCTAATTATTATTTACTGAATAACTCCTTAAAACGAACGCGCCATTGACTTGGATCAAGTGACTTGGATGAAATTGCGCTTCGTCACTTTTTCTGACGACAGATAAAGAACGGGTGGCGTACTTAATCCTTCACCCGATAGCGCGCTGCGGGCGCCATCGAGCGATGATCTCGTTAGAACGCAATGGCGACCGCGCGCGGCAAGCGCGTTCTTCAGTTTTCATTCAATAGGTAGTCGGGCCAGTAACGCCTGCAGAATATCGGCGAGACTTTACCGTGTGCCCTGCAGTATCGTTCCGGTGCATCCTGCGCCGCGGGATGCAAGTATTCAACGGATGCGCTGTCTACCATATTGTACGTTACGGCGGCATTTTCGAAATTATATTTCATGGCCTCCAATGCATCGAATTGTACCGTGAGAATTGGCTGCAACCCAATACCAACGCCATGCTTATCTGCGAATTCCTTGCGATATGTGATGCGAATAGCTTTCAACTCGGATTGGTTACTTGCCGCCTTTTTGTAGGCCATGAGAATGTGATACGTGTGAAAAGCGGAGTCAAAAATTCCGTCGATGTTAAAAGCGTCGTTGCACTGCATTGAGAGAATGCCATCGCTGAACGCTATGTTCTCAAATTCATGGGCGTAGTATTTCTTCTCCCATGTTGTCGCCCATTCCAAAAGTCGTTCGGGCTCGTTTGCATCAAAGTGGTAGTCCTGCCTCTGCAATTCTGCCAGCTGTACTGACTGCTTTTCCTTTTTCCGGTGATTACCGACCTCTTCTTCGCTCTGCTTGTCGGCGGGTTCTTGATGCACTCGCCATTTCGCGGAGCGGGCTATTGCAGCCTTTTCGGCGTCACGTAAATCAGTGTCGCTCAGAAAGCTCTGTTGCCGAGCGTCGGCATCGAGTTTTGCTTTGTTGCGGGCTTGAAAGTTTACGATGATTACAACACAGCTCACGCCAAATAAAACGTAAGCGCTGTTGTGGCCCCACCTTTTTCTGAGATTGGCGATCTGGGATTGTAACGATCTCTGATTTGGAGATCGGCTTGTGTCTACGCTTGACCATACGCTTAAGCTGGGGGCGACTGA
>Ga0181527_1003415_pt1 | contig 14223 bp, 13 predicted proteins | sample PEATcosm2014_Bin_30_FD_119762 | JGI IMG/M metagenome (GOLD analysis project Ga0181527, IMG submission 119762) | Peatland microbial communities from MTU Mesocosm Facility, Houghton, MI, USA - PEATcosm2014_Bin06_60_metaG | ecosystem: Environmental > Terrestrial > Soil > Wetlands > Peat | place...
ACGGTTCAGTTTGGCTATTTCGCAGCCCTTCTCGGAAGAGAGATGCCTTCGACGGAATAGCTAACGAATGGTTGGGTCATCGGCTCGGATTGAATTTGTCACGCAAACCTGAAGTTCGTTTGACGTTTGGATTCCGAGCCGGTCACGTAAGCGATCCGCGACGGCCGACCTACCGTGACGTCTCGTGGGAACATATGTCTCTATGGCGTTGGAATGGAGTTACGCAACCATTGCCGCGAACACCAGCCGGTTTATTGGGGCTAGAAGAGCTTGTCGCAACTTCGCCGGAGATCGGGCAAATAGATCGCGATGTGGTGCGCTTAAAGCTCCAGAAAAGATAGCTATATCGATGGCGATAATTGAAACAAACAATTCCAAGAGGGCGTCCAAACTTCTAAAGGCGCTTGAAGAAGATTGGTCAGGAGTCCTGGACTCGGAAGGACGTTCTCCGCTCGACTTTCTGGTAATTGACTTACAGAATATGTCGCTCCAACGACGCCTGGAGTGGGTAGGAGCTTTAGTGCAGCTTGTTCAGTCGAGGGGCATCGAAGGGCACTTCAATTGGTCGGCGATAGAGCGACTCGTGATCCTTGGAGGCTTGCAATCCCAAACTTTGGGAGTGGCTCTTGAAGAGGCGCTTGCCGAACGTCGAATAAAAGATCCTCACGCCCGCGCTATTATCTATTCACTTTTAGATGTGTGCGGGATGCCGCCAACTGCGGCGGTCATTTCAAATGATGATCAGCTACGAACATTTGATCGATTGAGATGGCTAGATTTGATGATTACGCGCGTGCCTCGTCTTGAGGACGCGCAGCAATTGGTTATTGGCGCGGTTTCGGATCGGCAATTTTCGATCGAAGACTTTCGCGTTCGTTTGAACGAAATGCGTCACATAGGAGGCAGTCGTCTCGGTGATTGGATTAGAAAGTTTCGTTCTAGAATCAATGACAGCGAACGGGCATCTTTCGATGTTTTAGTAGATGAGGCATTTGGTCCCCTAACGACAATTGCCGAAGATGAAAAGAAGGCTGGTATTTCAGACCCCGATTCGAGAAGCGTACGCACGCTCGCGCTCTTAGACCCCGTTGGAGCATCACTACCCGTTGGGTTGGCATTTAGACGGTGGCGTCCCACGACGCGCCATCGTCGACATTCCGCCGAAACAAAGGCAATGATGGCCCTGACGCAAAGAGCGTTTTCTTATAATCGGGATGCGCAGCTTCAATACCACTACCTCGCGAGCCGTAGACACAAAGCCGTTAGGGAAGCCCTCTCGAGTGCCGGGCCTGGTCTACGGCAGGTTGAAAAGGCATTGGTTGCTTTTCTTGAATTTTTGAATCAGCGCTTCTACGAGGCAACAGCAAAGAACTTTGAGTTGTTGCATGCGTACTATTCTTCGAAGGGAGGCGTGGCGCCACGGATTTGTCTTAAGGGTACTTTTCGAGTCAATACGAGCGAAACTGTTGTTTCCATATTCAGGGATCACGACGTCGATTATGAGAAGCAGTCCGATGCATCGATTGAGAGGAACTCTGGCTTCTTTCACATAAAGGAGACCGGAAGTTATTTCTTAGAAAACAATCTGCCGAGCGCGGTGCTACAAGGACGATATGTAAATCCACGATTAGACACTGACGCAATCCACTCGGAATTTCGAGGCAAAGGGCAGCTTAGCCAGTTGAACAATGCGTGGGATCGGTATTGGATAGGGAACAACGACACTCGAACGAATGATTCATCAAACTATAAATCGACTTTAATTGTGCCGCTTACCCTTTCGGTCGACAACTTAACGGACGACTTCAGAAAAGAGGTGCCACTAGAAGACGTCGACCGAACGGTGTTCGGATTTCTTTGCTTCGACCATCGAGAGGTGGGCTACTTTGACGAAAGTACAGATGTTTCTATCGGTCAGATTTTTGCAGGTTTCCTTTGCCATTTTGTTTTTACGCGGCTCATTTTCACTGACATGTCCAGTACATTTAAGGCGGTGAGTGCCTTATTGGGCGGTCGCCTTAAGAAACTTAATTTGCTTAAGGTCGATCAATTATCGCGTGCTGGGCATATGCAAAGCGTCCAAACGATTCGAGAGCAGCCGCAACGTCAAAGCGTGACAAATAACTTTATTGTAATGTCGGAACACATGACTAGTGCACCTAAGCTGCAAGATCTTGATCAAGTGTTGATTGATTTTGCAGTCAAACAGCCTATCGAGCAGTAGATGAGTGCAGTCCGAAGCGATACGCTTCTTGGCACCTTGTGTCAAAAATATGGAGCGGATTTGCAAAGGGTTGTCGGAGCAACACGAAACTCGGCGTCGTACTGAAGGAAGGCAAGGGCGAAAAATCTCTCGCAGTTAATGAAACGGCGGTGAGATAGGTTGCGGACAGCGGTGGCGCTTCGCGTCTTCCTGATTCTGTGCAGGACACTCTTGTGGGTTTGCAAGGGGTAGCAGCAGTCGGAACGCTTATTCAGTCGTAATTTCAATCCGCGATAGCGGACGGTGCTTCCGCCACGGTCCTCGATTGCATCGGGCCAGGCATCAGCGCGCATTTGATCCGGCGCGCGCTCAATCAGGGAACCGACGACAGGTGTTGGACGAGTAAACGAAGGGCGATGGTCGTCACTGGGTGCGCAGAGGGTCCAATTCTTTCACGGGAGCAGGAGCAGCTCGGGGTTGCTCGGCGCTATTATCTGCAATGCGCCCAAGCCTTCGATATCGGCGTGGATTAGAATGCCTGGAGCGGGTGTCGAGACATGGGCGTTGATTGGAGCAGGACCATCGGGATAGAAGCGGTATATATCGCCACGCTGGTAGACGTACATTCTCTCGATCAAGACTTGATTGCTGCCCTTGCTGTCGGTCATCACCATTCGTGTCGGCTTAGGAATGCGGGCTCGCGGTTGGTCTTGTCCGTTATTTTGGCTTCGCCCTTCACTTCACCAATTGGGGTTTGGCTGGGCGAAGGTAGTTTTCGTCGGTAACGAGCGCCGCGGCGTCGCGCGGATTTTGCAAATCGATCTGGTAAAGAAAATCGCCCGTTTTGGCATACACCTGCCGCTGTGCATTCAAAACGGTCGTGCCATTAGCGGAAGCTACTTCATTCTCTGTGAAATCGGCCTCGCTGTCTTTGCCTTCTAGAGTGCCGACCACGGCGAGCCCGGGCGTCAGCGGAAAGAAGATCCTCGTTCCGGGAGTCTTGAGTCCAAACGCGCGTTGACCGGCCGGCCCGATCAAGGACACCGGATGGTCACACGTAACGAATCCCGGGCTGCCTTCCGGCGCCTTGACCAGCATCCATTTGCGTTCACTCAGCGCTGTCAAAACATGCTCGAACGCCTGCAGCTCGGTCATGATCTGTGCTTCATTCGCGAGACGAAGCTTAAGAGTCTCCGGCTCGTATGACTGTTTGACGGTGTCGTAATCGACAACGGCATCCGTGGTGATCGCGCCAGCCGCTTGAGCTCTTTTCATTTCCGCGTCCCATCGTCCGCGGCTGGAAAGCGCAACGCTCGCGACCTGCTTGGCGCCGGCCTCATGCAAGGCGCGGTTGATCTCCCGGAAGCGCGGATTGCGGGTGTAGAGGAGCGCGATCAGCGTCAACAATTGTTCCCGGTCCTGCGCGTTTGCGAGGGACTTCCTCTCAACAATTCGGGCGAGGGCGGGGCCGATATCGTTCTCGACGCTTGCGAGCGCCTGTTCAAAGGCGTCCGGGGGATGCCCCTCGAGATTGATAGTGTTGAAGTCTGTCTCGAGGGCAACTTTATCTGGTGGAACCCGGAAACATTTGGCCTCAATGGCATCGAATGCCAACAAGTGCGGCTTTTGCCTGCGTTTGTGCGTAACCGCAAAGGCGTTCAGGTAACACTGCGGCACGTAGTGATGACGCCGAGCGATCATGGCTCACTCATCGACCCGACAAATTTTCGGTTAGGGGTAGACTTGTGGGTAATGCCGTTGAAAGCACAAATTATAGTGTAAAATCAATATAATGTGGCTCCCCGGGCCGGATTCGAACCAGCGACCAACCGGTTAACAGCCGGTTGCTCTACCGCTGAGCTACCGGGGAAAAGCCTGCTCGCGTCGGAGCGCATATAACAAAGCCGGTCGGGCATTGAAAGCATGAAGAGTCCGGGCTCGTTCCGCCCGCGAACGTTTTGCCCTCGCTGGCCTGCCGCGCCGGAGCTTGTGGGTGGAAAAAAACCGCAGTTTCGGCTTGGCGCGTTCCCCGTGTCTGGGCAAAGGCCCGGCGCAGGCGAGCACCCGGTCGCAGCTGCCGAGGATGCGTGGGGCATTGCCTAATCGGCCGGCTGCCGCTACCCATTGCCCCCGAAGGCCACGTGGCGGAGTGGTTACGCAGCGGTCTGCAAAACCGTTTACCCCGGTTCAATTCCGGGCGTGGCCTCCAGCCTTCGCTCGCGTTGCAAATTAGGCGGCCCATGCGAGTTGCTGCCAACCAATCATCACGCCGAATCGCTAAATTTAACGCCGTGGTACGGGGAAACCTTCGCATGGCGCGCGAGCGCAACTAGGCTTGCGTTTTGTTTGCCCGTGTCGCAAAACGCAAAGCTCGACACACAAGGAACCTAAGACATGTTCGACACCGCCATGGCGCGACGGATGATGGTGGACGGGCAGGTACGCACCGTCGATGTCACCGATCTCGAATTGATCGGGGCCATGCTGGCGGTGCCGCGTGAGCTTTTCGTGCCGCAAAATATCGCCGACCAGGCCTATCTCGATTGCGAAGCGGCAATCGGCAAAGGCCGCGCGCTGTTGAAGCCGATGGTCATCGCCAAGCTGATCCAAGCCGCGCAGGTCGGCGGCACCGATCGTGTCCTCGATGTCGGATGCGGCACGGGCTATTCGGCGGCGGTGTTGGCGCGGCTCGCCGGTTCCGTGGTGGCGCTCGAGGAGGACGCGGCATTGGCGCGCCGGGCGCAGGACTCCTTGGCCGCGGCGGAGGCTGCTTCGGTTGTCGTCGCCACCGGACCGTTGCCGGCGGGCTGGCCGGCGGGCGCTCCCTACGACGTGATCGTGATCGACGGCGCGACCGAGATCGTGCCCGAATCCCTGGCGGGCCAGTTGAAGCCGAATGGGCGAATCGCCGCGGTCTTCGGCCGCGGCCCGACCGGCAAGGGGACGATTTACCGGCTGGTCGAAGGCCGGCTTGTGGGCCGTCCGATGTTCGATGCCGCAGCGCCGGTCCTGCCGGGATTTGTCGCCCCGGCTGCATTTGTCTTCTGATGCAGCTCGAGGCTGCGGCCAGGACGGCGCAATTCCACGGGTTTGGCCGCTGATTTCAGCCCAGTCGACCGTTCCTCGAACCTCGGTCGGCGACCTGTGGCGCTTATGTGCCAGGGCCGAGAAATTTGTGTTCGATCCCTACAGATTGGGTTTCGCCTTCTTCGCCAACCGCTTAGAGTCGCCTAGGTTGCGTCTCCGGCTGACTCGGGTGGCCGGGGTAAGCACGCGTGTTCGTTCGGCGCTTCGTTGGGTGTGTTCGTTTCATGGGTCCACCGCAGTGGCGGGCGGAGGAGGTTGGGAGCCGTGTCTACCTCATGAATGGACGGGGACTGCGAGCGCATATCCGGGCCGTCGCACGCCTTTGTCTGGCAAGCTGCAGCCTTGCAAGCTTCAGCCTTGCAGGCTTCAGTTTGGCCGGCCTCGGCCTGGGCGGTATCGCACTCGTCGGTGCCTGCACGGCCGCGGCGGCCGATACGCTCGAATGGGCGCTGGTTCAGGCCTACCAGAATAATCCGTCGCTCAACGCGCAACGAGCCGCATTGCGCGCCACCGATGAAAACGTGCCGCAGGCCTTGTCGGGCTATCGGCCGAAGCTCAGCGTCACTTCGAGCGACGGCTTCAACTACGCGAGCACGCTCTCCGATACCGTCAATCAAGCGGTCTCGCCCAATTCCGTCTCCTATTCGAATCTGGCCCGCGACTTCGGCACGCGCGGCGTCAGCGCGACCGCCACGCAAACATTGTTCAACGGCTTCCAGACCGCCAACCGCACCCGGCAGGCCGAAAGCCAGGTGATGGGCGCGCGCGAGACCTTGCGCGTCACCGAGCAACAAGTGCTGCTCGATGCGTCGACCTCGTACATGAATTTGCTGCGCGACCAGGCCATCCTGGATCTCAACCGGCGCAACGTCGAAGTTCTCACCGAGCAGCTCAAGCAGACGCGCGACCGCTTCAATGTCGGCGAGGTGACGCGCACCGACGTGGCGCAAGCGGAATCGCGCCTGGCGGCGGGGCGGTCGGCATTGCTCGGCGCGCAATCGAACTTCGTCACCTCGCAGGCCAATTACCGGCGCGTCATCGGCGTCGATCCGGGACGGCTCGCGCCCGGCACGCCGGTCGACCGGTTGTCGCCCGCGTTGCTTCCGGTGGCGATCGATCAAGGCCAGCAGCAGAGTCCTTCCGTGCTTGCCGCGATGTACGGCGTCGATATCGCCGAACTCGGGGTCAAGGTCAGCGAGGGGGCGCTGTACCCGAATCTCGGACTGACCGCGAACGCGGGGAAGACGTATAGCCCTGCCTACAACGTGCTGAAGCAGACCACCGCTTCGGTGCTCGGCGTGCTGACGGTGCCGATTTACCAGGGCGGCGCCGAATATTCCGCGATCCGGCAGTCCAAGGAAACGCTGGGACAACAGCGGCTCAATCTCGACGTCAATCGCGACCAGGCGCGCGCGACCGTGGTGCAGAGCTGGGGCCAATTGGACGCCGCCAAAGCGCAGATCGAGGCGACGACCGCGCAGGTGAACGCCGCCGAAATCGCGCTCAACGGCGTGCGCGAAGAGGCGCGCGTCGGTCAACGCACCACGCTCGACGTGCTCAATGCGCAACAGGAACTGGTCAATGCGCGCGTCGCGCTGGTGACCGCGCAGCACGATCGCGTGGTCGCGTCATACACGTTGCTGGCAGCGGTCGGCGGCCTATCGATGCAGCGGCTCGGTCTGAACATCACGATCTACGACCCCCAGGTGCACTACCAGCAAATACGGGATGCGTGGATCGGGGTGCGCACGCCGGACGGCAGATAGGCCGGTCGCGGCCGATTCCGTCTTGCCGCGTGTCCACAGATCGGGCCTTGCCTTGGAGTTTCGCCATGACAAACTTGCGGGCAGCGTTGCATAGTGGCAATTGCGTGATTCGCCGTCGTCGAAAGGCTTGAGCCACAGCTTCGTGACGGCCGAAGCTGTCGAGGAACGCGGGCAGGAATTTGCGCATGACGCAGGCGGCGAGGGCGCAGGAACCGTCGATGGAGGAAATCCTAGCCTCCATTCGTCGCATTATCGCCGACGACGACGCCAGCAAAACGGCAGGTCGCGCGCCGGAGGTGGCAAAGCCCGAAATCCAGGCCGCCCCACCGCCGCCGCCGCCGCCACCGGCGCCGCCGGTCTATGCCGCGCCGCTCCCGGTTGTGGCGCCGCAGCGACCGAGCTTCGAGCCCGAGCCGGAGCCGTCGATCTCGATGGCTGGCGACGCCATAGCGGACGAAGCCTCCGACATTCTCGATCTCACGGAATCGATGGCGGCGGCGCCGCCGCCGCCAGCGCCTCCCCCGCCAATAGCCGAGCCCGCGGCGCAATTCCGTACCATCGACGGCAGCTCCGATCTGAGCTTCGACGAGGTCAAAGAGCGGCCCGTGCCGGCGCCCTCGCATGGCGACGTGGAGCGCGGCCGCCTCGTTTCGAGCGAGACCAGCGCCGCGGTCGATTCGGCCTTCAATGCGCTGGCGCAGACCGTGCTGGTGCAGAACGCCCGCACACTCGAGGATCTGGTGCGCGAAATGCTCCGCCCGATGCTCAAATCCTGGCTCGACGATAACCTGCCGGGCATGGTCGAGCGCTTGGTGCGTGCCGAGATCGAGCGCGTTTCCCGCGGCCGAACCGGCTGATCACGCCGACCGGGGCCGTGCCGGAGCGGAAAGTCGGTTCACGACCGCAGCGCTGCCGCAAGCTGCGAAGCCTGACCGGACAACACGGCAGGCTCTTCCCGAAAGCTCGCCGGCGCCTTCAAAGCCACGCCGTTTTTCCGCGGAATGACGTGGACATGCAGGTGAAACACCACCTGTCCGCCCGCCGGCTCGTTGAATTGCTGAATGGTGAGCCCGTCGGCTGCGAACACCGTGGCCGCGGCGCGCGCAATGCGTTGCGTCGTCGCCATGACGCAAGCGAGGTCGTCCGGAGCGATATCGAGAATGGTGCGGGCAGGGGCCTTCGGAATGACCAGCGAATGGCCGGGCGCGCGCGGCATGATGTCGAGAAAGGCGAACGTCATGTCGTCCTCGAAAATCTTGTGCGCGGGCAATTCGCCGCGCAGGATTTTGGCAAAAATATTGTTCGGATCGTAGCTCGTCATCGCGCTTGCTCCGGCGTTACGCGCAGTTGAAACTTGCCGCGATGTTATACCGAATCCGAAGCATCCGTTCATATTTCCGCTGATCCCCGCTTGCGCGGGGATGCGCGGAGTATTTCTGAAGTCATCATACGGATTTGTATTGCTCATTCCGGCTCGGCGGCGAAATCCTTCCGGAACGGCGCGAGGCTCGAGAGTTCGGCGCCGGCTGCCGCGACATAGGCGCGCTCGCGCACCAGATAATCGTCGATCGCGTGCCGCAAGCCCGGGTCGGCGATATAGTGCGCCGAATAGGTGGTGGTGGGCAGATAGCCGCGCGAGATCTTGTGTTCGCCCTGGGCGCCGGCCTCGACGCGCGGCAGTTTGCGGGCGATGGCGAAATCGATCGCCTGGTAATAGCAAAGCTCGAAGTGCAGGAACGGGTGGTGCTCGATGGCGCCCCAGTGGCGGCCGAACAAAGTGCGCGAGCCGATGAAATTGATGGCGCCGGCGATGAAGCGGCCGCCGCGCTTGGCCATGACCAGCACGACGCGGTCGCGCATTTTTTCGCCGATCAGCGAGTAGAACGCGCGGGTGAGATAGGGCCTGCCCCATTTGCGCGAGCCGGTCTCCATGTAGAATTCGAAGAAGGCGTCCCACACCGCTTCGGTCAGCTCGTTGCCGGTCAGCCAATGCACCGTGATGCCGTTGGCGAGCGCGTCCTGGCGTTCGCGGCGGATGGTCTTGCGCTTGCGCGCGGTCAGCGCGGCGAGAAAATCGTCGAAGCTCGAAAAGCCCGCATTCTCCCAGTGAAACTGCTGGTCCATGCGCTGCAGATAGCCGAGCTCGCCCAGCCTGCGGCATTCCGCTTCAGTCGCAAAGGTGACGTGGACGCCCGACGCATCCAAGCGTCCGCAGAGTTCGATCAGGCCGCGGCCCACGGCGCGGCCGACGGCGTCGGCAAGGGCTGCGTCGCGCACCAGTATGCGCCGGCCGGTCGCCGGCGTGAACGGCACGGCGATCTGCAGCTTTGGATAATAGCTGCCGCCGGCGCGCTCATAGGCCTCGGCCCAGCCGGCGTCGAACACGTATTCGCCGCGCGAATGGCTCTTGAGATAGCACGGCGCGGCGGCGACGAGCGCACCGTCCGGCGTCCGCGCCACGACATGCTGCGGCAACCAGCCGGTGCGGCCCCCGACCGATTTCGACGCTTCCAGCGACCAAAGAAAATCATGCGAAATAAATGGGTTGTACTCTATTTCTTGATCTTTTTTCGGAGCATCCGGCAGGGATAGTCCGGCTGGCTCACAAACGGCTCGAGCGGAGTCGGCGATTGCCTTGCCATTGCCTGGAGAATCCGCCGTCGGGTGGGCGCAAGAATCCCATTCGGCGGCGCTGATGCCGCCGATGCCGTTCATGATGCTGATGCGCAATTCCTGCATCGAACTTCGCTTCTTAAGGTCGAAACCCCTCGAAAATCATCTGGTCCGCCCAACGTTCCGCGCGTCGGCGGTCCGCCTCGGTCCGCACCGTCCAGGTCAGGAGCGGCAGGCCGAGCACCCGCCGCGCGAACAGCGGCGCGAAGGCCGGCAGGTCTGCCACCCCAAAAGCCAGGAACTGCGGCCGCGCCGCCGCAGCCGTGGCGAGATATCTCATCCCCTGCAACAGCCGTGCCGGCACCTCTTTCCAATATGGCTGCGGGCGCTCCTTGGCCGCAACAAGGCCGAGCGTCAGATGCGGCGCTATATGCCGCAGCTCGAGGATCGGGCGGGGATCGAACGACATCGGCGCCACCGGCCCGCGATAGCCGGCAAGCACCGCGGCGACGCGAGCGGCAAGCCTGCCGTCGCCGTCGAACCGGCTCTTGAGTTCGACCAGCATGGTGGCGCGGCCGGCGACGAGGTCGCACAACCCGCCGAGCGTGAGCATGCGCTCGCCGCTGCCGCGAAACGGGATTTGCTGCAGCTCAGTTGCGCGCAAACCGTCAAGCCGGCCTTCGCCTTCGGTGAGGCGGCCGAGCACGTCGTCGTGATGCACCATGGCTTCGCCGTCGGCACTGATCTGCACGTCGACCTCGATGCCGTAGCCGGCGGCGATCGCGGCCCGCACCGCGCCCGCGGTGTTTTCGATCAGGCCTGCCGCCGCGTCATGCAGTCCGCGATGGGCGATCGGGTTTGCGGTCAGCCAGTCGAGGGGGGGCGTCACCGGAGAAAGCCGCTCGCGGTCACGACACCTCGAACAGGCCCTCGACTTCGATCGCGGCATCGGCGGGCAGCGCCGCGACGCCGACCGTGGAGCGCGCGTGCTTGCCCGCCTCGCCGAACACAGCGACCATCACGTCGGACGCGCCGTTCATGACCTTCGGCCCCTCGGTGAAGCCAACCGCCGAGTTGATGAAGCCGCCGAGCCGAATGACGCGCGTCACCCGGTCGAGATCGCCGTCGAGCGCGGCCTTGACCTGGGCCAGAAGATTGATGGCGCAGGCGCGCGCCGCCTTCTGGCCGTCTTCGACGGCGACCGCGCCGCCGAGCTGTCCCTTGGCCACGAGCTCGCCCTCGGCGTCGAAGCAGACCTGGCCGGAAACGGTCAGGAGATTGCCGCTCTTCACGAACGGAACGTAATTGGCCATCGGCGCCTTCGGTGCCTGCAGCGTAATGCCAAGCTCCTGCAATTTCTTGTCGACTGTCCCGGCCATTGGCTCCTCCGGAGGTTCGGCGTGGGAAACCCGCAGAGCGTTTCTTCGCCGATCGCTGCCGGTCATGCAAGCGGGCGGGGGAGCGGGCGGCCAGGAAGGCGAAACAGCATTGGCTGTTGCCGGCGACCGTCGAGCTGCCTTATCTTCGCGGCAATCCGAGCGGCGAATAGACGGCGCCGAAACAGGCGCCAATAGGGGAGAAGCGGCAGGCGGGGCCATCTCCAAAACAAGCGAAGCGAGAGCGGTTCATGGTCCCTCACTCGTCGGCACTGCGCGTCGCCGTCCTTGCCGTCTTTGCCATCGGATTGGGATTGCTCGCTTTCGCCCCGCCGTCATTCGTCCGGGCGCAAGATTTCCACAATGATGCCCAAACTGACACACCCAAAGACGCAGCCGCCGAAGCGCCGATCGTGCTCACGCCGCACCGGGCGATCTACGACCTCACCCTCGGCGAGGCCCGCAACAACTCCCAGGTCGCCGGCGTCAGCGGCCGCATTCTGTACGATTTCGACGGCAATGCCTGCCAGGGCTATTCGCTCGAATTCCGCCAGGTTTCCGAGCTCGACACCGGCGAAGGCAAGGTCTCGACCAGCGATTTGCGGACCACGACCTGGGAAGGCGCCGACGCCAAGAGCTTCAAATTCACCTCGCAGAATTTTGTCGATCAAAGCCTGGTCGACACCGTCGACGGCCATGCCGAGCGCGACGCGAGCAAGACCGCCGTCGATCTGGCAAAGCCGCAGCAGAAAAGCCTCGCGCTCGATTCAGGCGTCGTGTTCCCGACCGAGCACATGATCCGGGTCATCAAGGCGGCGCGCGCCGGCAAGACCATTCTCGACTTCCCGGTCTATGACGGCTCGGAGACCGGCGACAAGGTGTTCGACACGCTCACCGTGATCGGCCGCAAACTTGCGCCCGACGAGCGCAACCACGACGATGCCGCGTCGAACGAACCGAAGCTTGCGAAGCTGGCGCGCTGGCCGGTCACGATCAGTTATTTCGAAAAGCGCAAGGCCGAGGATACCAGCGAGCAGACGCCGGCCTACGCGATCGGCTTCGAGCTTTACGAAAACGGCATTTCGCGGGCGCTGACGCTCGACTACAACGATTTCGTCGTCACCGGGAAGCTCTCTTCGCTGGAGATCAAAGAGCAGAAGCCGTGCCCGTAAATCCGCCCCCGCGAAGCGGTGGAGGGGGCATAGGCGGCCTATGGCCGCCGTTCTGCAAGTGAAATACGCCGACGCAAAGCGTCGACTCTGGCGAAGCGCGGTGGAGGGGGCCTTTGAGGTGCAGCTTCGTTGCCGTTTCAATCAGAAACAAACTGGCACAAATGTTTGTGCACACCCGTGCGCTTGAAGCAAAGCTCGACCGCCCGCCGCGGCAGCACGAGCGCGGCAGGCTTGCACGCGCGCACTTGGAAATTGGGAAATAGTAACCTCTCACCGTAATACCAATGCCGGCTTCTGCCCCGGCTGTTGGGCCTGCTGTCTGCCCTGATTTTGATTTGTCAGAGCTATCCAATTGGAACGCCAATCATCTCGAAATAGACAACTCCCCGCGAGGGTTCTTTGTTCCTTCCAGCGCAACATACATAATCAGCGATCGTTTGGGTTCGACGACCGGAAATCGGTAAAATGCCCGGTTGATCTAGATCAACGACCATACTGGTCTACTGCGGCAGTTTTCTAAAGGTGGCACCCAGATTGCACGGTAGCACTTCCATCGAGTGGACTTTGCTGGACATTCGAGGAAGAAATCATGGACAAGGACCGGGTCGTCGGACCGACGAAACAAGTCAAAGGCGCAGTCAAGCAGGTGGTCGGCAAGGCGGTCGGTGACACCAAGCTGGAGTCGGAGGGCAAGACCGACAAGACAGAGGGCAAGGTTCAGAACGCCATCGGCGGCCTCAAAGACACGCTCGAAGGAAAATAGGCGTTGAGAGTGGGAGCTTTTTCTTCTCACCAGCATTGGGATCGCGTGCTCAGCCAAACGGGACATTCATCCGAGGGGGACATTGATGGTTTTCGAAGAAACAGTTGAAATTGCCAGCCCTGTCGAAGAAATCTCCGACGAAAGCCCTGCGGTATCATGGGCAGCGATTGCAGCGGGTGCGGTTGCTGCCGCCGCGCTGACTCTCGTTCTCCTTGCGTTCGGTGCTGGCATGGGTTTCTCAGTCGTATCGCCGTGGGGTAATTCTGGCGTATCGGTCAGCACATTCGAAATTGGCACCGGTCTCTATCTCATTGTGGTCGCGATGCTCGCCTCTACCATTGGAGGTTACGTTGCGGGGCGGTTGCGCCCAAAATGGGTTGGCGCACATACCCACGAAGTCTTCTTTCGCGACACCGCTCATGGCTTTCTGGCATGGGCATTGGCCACGGTGCTCGGCGCCGCAGTCTTGACTGCGGCAGCCGGCAGCTTTGCTGGTGGCGCATCATCTGGACTTGCATCGGCAGCCGGTGTGTCGGCAACCCAGTCAGCGAAATCCGGTGGACCGGTGGATTATTACGTGGATGCGTTGTTGCGATCTAATCCTGCGGCAAGCCCGAATACGACCGATTTGAGTGCCGCTCGCCGCGAAATCGCTCGTATCCTCACGACCGGTCTTCGTGATGGCGATATCCCTGCGCCTGATCGCACCTATGTGGCGCAAGTCGTCGCGGCCCGCACGGGACTTAATCAAGCGGACGCCGAAAAGCGGGTCTCGGACATCATCGACCAGGCAAAGACTGCTTTGGACAACGCCCGAAAGGCAGCCGCCAAATTGTCTCTGTGGCTGACCGCCTCGCTGCTGATCGGCGCCTTTTCCGCCAGTCTAGCGGCCACCGAAGGCGGGTATGTCCGGGATAATTGGAACCCGGGTCTTACCGGCCGGTAAGCCGGAACTGAACAGAGGAGGAAATCATGGGTCGTGGAATTCTGCTGTGGCTGTTAGGAGTTCCAATTCCGATCATCATTCTTCTCGCTCTCTTCCATCATTAACTGACGGTGGTGGCGGGCGCGTTCGAATGCTCTAAGGAGTGATTGTCCGCAATGTCCTCCGCGGTTTCGTTCGGGATTGCCCCGGTCTTTGTTGAACTTCGTGAAGCGGACGTTGCCGTGAATGACGTTAAGCGGCTTTCGCGTTTTGGACAAGAGCGCGATTGTTTGTTTCCTTTTCGTAGTGGGCGACAAG
>Ga0181527_1003416_pt1 | contig 14222 bp, 14 predicted proteins | sample PEATcosm2014_Bin_30_FD_119762 | JGI IMG/M metagenome (GOLD analysis project Ga0181527, IMG submission 119762) | Peatland microbial communities from MTU Mesocosm Facility, Houghton, MI, USA - PEATcosm2014_Bin06_60_metaG | ecosystem: Environmental > Terrestrial > Soil > Wetlands > Peat | place...
CGCCGCCTGGTTCAATCCCCGTTCCGGCGCCAGCACCCCCATCCAACTCGTGGTCGACGGCAAGACCTGCCATGTCCCATCGCCGCAGGCGGCCGATGGCGTGCTTATTCTCAGGGGCGAGAAGCGCTGACGCCCTGACCCGGCAATTCCACGGGCGGGTTGTAACGCAGACTTCCAAGTCTGCAAGACGCTGGAAGTCCCGCGCACTGCGGCTTCGGAAACCCAATGAGACCAGGTCACTCTCTAATCTCGCGCGGCTTTACGAAGAAACCGGCCGGCCCGATAAAGCGGCCGAATGGAAGCAAAAGCTCCGTGAGACGGGTAACGTGAAGAACCGGGCCGATTAACTGGACCGGATCATCCCCAGGTCCACGAGCCAGACCTCAGCGCGAGCGGGCACCATCTTCCTCCCCGTCGAGCGCGGCGAACGTCACGCGGGCGCTTTCGGCAATGTCCTCGTCCGTCAGCGGCTGACCATAGAGCTCACCGGCGGGCTTTGCGGCGAGCCTCCGCTCCAATTCCCGGCACAACGCCCGTTGTTCGTCCGGGGGCAGTCCTTCGAACTGTGCCAAAATCGCCTCAGCCTTCGCGCTCATGCTCATAACCATACCCGCCGCCGGCCCGACTGACAAGACTCGATTCACCGCTCGCCGCGCGCGCGGACCGGAGACCGCGGATGAGCGGTTCATTAGGCCTCGGCCACCAATCTCCGCTCTTTACGCTTCCCTGTTCTGCGGCTGAGCGGTTCCTCCGCGCGAGAATTCCTGCAACCTCGGCCTGCCATTTCCTCTTTATATATTGAGGGCCTGTGGCCCCGGCCCGCCGGTTCTTAACCCCTCAGCTTCCTCGCCGCCGCAGCCACCGAAGCCAGAGACCTGGCCCTGGTCTATGACCCCGAAGACCGCCCCCTCGTGCTGGCCCTCGAGGGCCTGCCCCCAACGCCAGTCGCCGCCTGGTTCAATCCCCGTTCCGGCGCCAGCACCCCCATCCAACTCGTGGCCGACGGCAAGACCTGCCATGTCCCATCGCCGCAGGCGGCCGATGGCGTGCTCATTCTCAGGGGCGAGAAACGCTGACGCCCTAACCGGGCAATTTCGCGTGCGGGTTGTAGCGCAGACTTCCAAGTCTGCAAGACGCTGGAAGTCCGGCGCACTGCGGCTTCGGAAACCCAATGACACTAGGATCTGAGGCTCGTCCCTTCGGGACAAAAGCACGGTCGAGCTGCCGAGTGCGTCGCGCTGCCTAAGTGGGCAGTTTCATAAATACGGTGGCGTAGGCGGCGAGGGGTTGTTCGTGCAGGCAAGGCGCGAGCACCGAGATCGGTTATGCGGGACTCCGCATAAGGCGCATATCCGCAGTGATCTGTGAGGTGCCATGCGCATCGCCGAGGCCGGCGGTCCCGCTGGCATCAACTCTGGCAGCCGCCCGATGGCTATGGGCCCGATTGAAAAGGCGGTCGAGCACTTCCACCAGGAGATTACCTCCCGTGCCGATTATCTCTCCACCCCCCGCTGGCAGGCCCTCATCGGGCAGATCGACAAGTATAGAGACAAGCTCTTTGCCGATCCGACCACGGTAAAGACCCCCAGCGGAACACGGCACCTCCAACCCCAGCGCACCAACAACCTCATGGAGCGATTCTTCCGCGATTTTCGGCGGGGGGCTCGCCGCAGAAGCGGGCACAACTCGATCAGCCGCCGGCTCCAGAGCATGATCGCCGACACCCCATTGGTCCGAAATCTGGAAAATCCTGGCTACCTCAAAATCCTGCTCAACGGCCAGGCCAGCCTCGAAGAACGCTTTGCCCAGATCGACGCTGAAACCGTTCGCGAGGAACTGCGGGGGGCCCAAGGCTCCTTGGAGAAAGTACCGCAGAAAATCCGCCAACTGATCGCCCTCCGCGCCTTCCCGGAGGCGATCTGTGGGCTATTTCAAAAAGCCGCCTAACCGAGCGATCCAACGGACTTTTGTGGCCATAGCAAAAACCAGATGAATCAGCCGTAGAGCGGGCGATCCGCCGAGGCTTTTGTGCCTTGACATCTGGCCTGAGAGGTGCCCGAATGCTCGTCATGCGGCAACACGCGTGCGCAACTCGCCTATCCGGGCCGGCAGGCAAGACCGGGAGCGCCCGCGCCCGCTCAGGGTGACTTCCCATGATGCCGTCCATGGATAGCGCCTCCTCAAGCCCCGGCCACGATCCCCAGTTCACGGCCACTCATTGGAGCGTGGTTGTCCGGGCAGGAGATGAGGATTCAGAGGTGCGTGCCGCGGCGCTAGGAAAACTCTATTGCGCTTATTGGTACCCGATTTATTCGTTCATTCGCCGGCGCCGGCACAGTGGCCACCAGGAGGCAGAGGACCTTACGCAAGCGTTTTTCGCCCATTTGCTGGAAGCGGAAACGTTCAAGAGAGCGGACCGTGGAAAGGGCAGATTCCGCACTTTCTTGCTGGGCGCCCTCGAAAAATTCCTGATCAACGATTGGAAACGGCAGCACACGATAAAACGAGGAGGCCAGTGCCAGACAATTTCCATCGACCAGGCCGTGGCGGAGGGACGTTATGGTTGTGAGCCAGCAGATAGCGATGCGCCGGATAAGGCATTCGACCGCCCCTGGGCCGCCACGCTCTTGGGCCGAGTTCTCGAGCGATTGCGCAAGGAATACGTCGAGACAGGCACGACCGATCTCTTTGAGGAGTTGAAGTCAACCCTTTCGGGCAAAGGCGCGACCGGCTCGTACGCCGAGACGGCAGCTAAATTGGGCAAGAGCGAGACCGCCGTCAGGGTAGCGGTGCATCGTCTCCGCGCCGAATTCCGCCGAGTGCTCCGAGAGGAGGTTGCCGAAACGGTCTCCTCCGGGGAGGAGATCGACGACGAAATCAGGCACCTCATGCGCTCCATCGCGGCCTGAGAGATTCCTGGCGCTTTCGTGTAACAACCGTTCCGGTTTGTTTGAGAAGAGAATGGCGGCCTGAGTGATTGGGTCTGAGGGCTTGGTCCGGCTGCCACAGCGGCGGGGTCCATGCGGCCCCGCCGCGAGGCGGCAGGACGGGGCTGATTTTGATGGATGCAAGCACACGCGAGATATGGCTGAATTGGGTAAATGTGCCAGTTGTGGAGCTCCGGTTTTCGGGAACGCACCCGGGGGCCAGTGCATGCGCTGTTTGCTGCAACTTGGGTTGTCGGATTTCCCTATCGAGGACACGCCGGAAGCAGCCGCCGGCCCGGAAACTCCGCCTTCTGTGCCGACCTCGACGGCCGAAAAGCCAGGCGACCGCATCGGGCGCTTCCGCCTGGTACGGCCCATCGGCGAAGGCGGGTTCGGAGTGGTGTTCGAGGCGGAGCAGGAGGAACCCGTCCGGCGGAAGGTGGCCCTGAAGGTCATCAAGCTCGGGATGGACACAAAGCAGGTAGTGGCGCGATTCGAGGCGGAGCGGCAGGCCTTGGCGCTGATGGACCACCCCAACATCGCCAAGGTCCTCGACGGCGGCACGACACCGGCCGGTCGGCCCTATTTCGTCATGGAGTTAGTCGCAGGTCGGCCCATCACCGACTACTGCGATGCGGAAAGGCTCTCGCTCAGCGCGCGGCTCGGGCTATTTGTGCAAGTGTGCGCGGCCATCCAGCACGCCCATCAGAAGGGCATCATCCACCGCGACATCAAGCCTTCGAACATCCTCGTCCAGGCGGGCGATCCCGGCCGGCCCGGGGTGCCCAAGGTCATTGACTTTGGCATTGCCAAAGCCACCCTCGGGCACCGCCTCACAGCCGCCACCCTCGATACCGCTCTTCAGCAATTCGTCGGCACGCCCGCCTACATGAGCCCAGAACAGGCCGGCATGGGGGCTCTGGACATTGACTCGCGTAGCGACATCTACTCCCTTGGGATGTTGCTCTACGAGCTCCTGACGGCCCAGCCCGCCTTTGATCCCGAGGAACTCAAGCGTGTCGCCATGGATGAGGTCCTCCGCATCATCCGCGAGCAGGAACCGCCCCGGCCCTCAACAAAACTGACGACTTCAAGCTCCGCACGCCTGTCCGCCATCGCACTCAGCCGCCAGGCCGATCCTGCCAAACTCCCCGGGTTCGTCCGCGGCGACCTCGACTGGATTGTGATGAAAGCCCTGGAAAAGGACCGCAACCGGCGCTATGAGAGCGCCGACGGCCTGGCAGCGGACATCCTGCGGCATCTCCACCTCGAGCCTGTCTTGGCTCGTCCGCCGAACCAACTCTATCGGTTGCGGAAGCTCATTCGCCGCAACCGTCTGGCCTGCGTTTCCGCCGCCGCGGTTTTCGTGGCTCTCGTGCTGGGCGCGGCGGCGAGCACCTGGCAGACGGTGCGCGCCCGCCGCGCCGAGCGGGGACAAGCAGCCGTGGCCCGATTTCTCAAGGAAACACTCACAGGAGTGCGGCCCTCGGTCGCCTTGGGCCGCGACACCAAACTCCTGCGCGAGGTCCTCGAGAAAGCCGCGGCACGAGTCGGCAAAGACCTGACCCGGCAGCCGGCTGTGGAGGCGGAATTGCGCGACACGATTGGCGAGGTTTACCAGGCTCTCGGCAACTATAACCAGGCGGAGGACATGTGCCGCCAGGCCCTGGCGCTCAGGCGAAAGCTACGGGGGCAGCCTGACAAGCTCGCCGAGGCCCTGAACGACCTCGCCAATGCGCTGTATAAGCAAGGCAAGCTTGCCGAGGCCGAAACGCTGCATCGCGAAGCTCTGGTCATCCGCCGGAAGTTCTTGGGCAACCAGCATCCGGACGTGGCTTCCTCGCTCAGCGGTCTGGCCAACGTGCTTTGGGCTGAGGGAAATCTCGTCGGCGCCGAGGCGATGCATCGCGAGGCGCTGGCCATCCGGAGAAACCGCCTGGGCCAGGAGCACGCGGACACCGCCGCCTCCCTCGATAACCTGGCCGGCGTGCTCTCGGCCGAAGAAAAGTTCCCGGAAGCCGAGGCCATGCAGCGTGAAGCCGTGGCGTTGAATGTGAAATTGCTCGGCCCAGAACACCCGGACGTCGCCTATTCGATGAACAACCTCGCCGACACTCTCTACGCCGAAGGAAAACTGGCCGAGGCGGAAGCCACCAATCGCGTGGTGCTGGCGATGCGCCGAAAACTGCTCGGCCCAGAGCACCCGGATGTCGCTTTTTCCCTCAGCAACCTGGGGAACGTGCTTTTGGCACAGGGCAACCTCGCCGGGGCCGAGGCGCTCTACCGCGAAGCGCTGGCCATGCGCAAAAAACTGCTCGGCAATCGCCACATTGATGTCGCCGGCTCCCTCAATAACCTGGCGGGCGCCCTCATCCAGCAAGACAAGCTGTCCGAGGCCGAACCGCTCCAGCGCGAGGCCCTCGACATCCAGAAGCAAGCCCTTGGTCCCAAGCACCAGGACATTGCCGGCTCCCTGGGCAACCTGGGCGCCGTGCTCTACCAACAAGGGAAGGTCGCCGAGGCGGAGCCCTTTTCCCGCGACGCCCTCGCCATGTTCCGCGAAACTATGGGCAAGGAGAGCCTGGACGTGGCGCGCACATTGGGCGATTTGGCTACCGTGCTCCGCACCCAAGGCAAGCCAGTCGAGGCGGAGAGCGCCTCCCGCGAGAGCCTGGCCATCCGCCGAAAGCGCCTCGGCAACCAGCATTCCGATGTGGCCGTTTCCCAGGCCGGCCTGGCCGCGGCCCTGTTTGACCAGGGCAAGTGGGCCGACGCTGAGACCTTCCAGCGGGAGGAGTTGTCGATCTGGAGAACGCTGGCGGCGAAACAGCCCGCTCAGCCCGCCGCGCTCAGCGGTTTGGCTGATGCTCTCGCCCGGCTCACGCGCTCTTTGCTCGCCGAGGGCAGGTTTGCTGACGCTGAGCCGCTGGCGCGCGAGTGCGCTGCCCTGTTCGAAAAGCAGTCGCCCGATGACTGGTCCTCGTTCCAGGCGCGTAGCCTGCTTGGCGCCAGCCTCTTGGGCCAAGGTAATTTCTCCGAAGCCGAGCCGCTTCTGCTCGCCGGTTACGAGGGGATGCAAGAGCGCATCAAGAAGATTCCTCCAGACGACAAACCGCGCCTTAAGGAAGCCCTCCAGCGAGTAGTTCGACTTTACGAAGCTTCCGGCAATATCGGGAAGGCGGCCGATTGGAAACAGCGGCTGAATGAACTCCGATGAGGAGATCGCACTACATTTATTGACGGCGGAAGACGGCTGCGCGAGAAATCCTGTAACGTTTTGCGCGATCTGCTTGAGAACAGAAGTGGCAGAGCTCGTGGTGCTTAGACTGTGACATGAAAACGTACCGGCGAACAGAAGAGACGAACGGTGTTGAGCCTCGATGGCCCGGCGTATTCCCGGTTCCTGGGCTGGGGTTTGGTCCAGCGCGCTCTCATTCTCCTTTTGGCCGCCAGGCGGAACTCCTCCTTATTGGCGCGCGCGATACCGGGTCCCGAACTCTCCCGGGTTCCACGAGTGACGTTGGCGGACCGCCTGGCGAGAGCCTGTCCGCGCCAGCGCCTTCGAGGAGCGTGGATCAGCGCGGCCATGGGAGTCGTCCGAGGGCTCTGACGTTCCGCGAACTGCGACTTTTAGTGGCATTTTCTGCCTTCCGACGAAAATTCAGCGCACGATTCCCTATGCCAAGACCTTGCAAGGATCGGCACCCAATCCGGCCGATAGAGCCACTCGCCAGATTGGGGAGAAGCTCATCGTCCTCTTTTGACGCCAGCCTTTTAGCTCTGGCGTTTTCGTTTGACATGCGCAACCCAGTCTGTAGCATCAACCGCGTCCATCAGATCACGTCGTGCTTCAAGCGGGCGACGGGTCTGTGCTGTGGCCCGCTCGGCAACTTCGCGCGCCGGGCAGGCACTGAGGATCGGGCAATGAGGCACTTGGACGGCTGTTGGCAATCCACGCTGGGTTTGGCGGCGATGTCAGGCTACGCGCCGCACCCGACTCCTTGTGCCCTTGTGAGTTCTGCGATTTGGCCACAGGCAGCAGCGCCCTGGTCCGAGATGGAGCTTCAGCGCGATACGTGCCCCGCATTCTGCGCTCCGCAGGTGGGGGTCCCACCAGGGGACTCCAAAAATCTTCGTTTTTGCTCCAAGCGCACCGAAATTGAAAATCTTCCGAAACGTTCTGCCCGCTTTTCCTCTGTAGTAAATGGGCACGGCAGGGTACGGGCGAAAGCGACCTGCCCTCTGGCTAATAGGTCCGGGGCAAGTCGCCGAAGCCGCCAACTGCGAATGAAATGAAGCCGAGAAAGGTTTGCTCTATGAGAAAGACGCATGTCGCGACGCTCGCGATGGGCATTTCAGTCCTTCTTTTGGCCGCCAGGCCGGGATTGGGAGCGCCCGTGTTCCCTCCGGCCCAGGGCCGATGGTCCGTTGGGCCTTCCGGGTGCTATCCTGCGCCGATCCCCGTGTTTGTGGCTCGGGCCGCGCTGGCCATTTGGCCGCTCGGTTCGATCTCGGCGGTGGTCTCGCGGGGTACGCCTTCAACGGTGGGGTGTCCGTCCGGGACAGCGGTTTCGGGTTGCGGAGGTTGTCCCGCTGCTCGGTGCTGCCCAGGGGGTCACTGTTGCGGTTTTGAGAGCTTCGAGGCGACCTTCACCTGTGGCTCCTGCGGGCGTCCCCAGCAGTCAGGTTCCCTTCAAGTGACCGCCGGTTCTGTTCCCCGTCCCTTCGTGACCGGCTTCACGCAGGGCCCACCGATTTTTCAGCAAGCGGCTCCCCCGGCCTCGGGCAACGACAACAAGGGGCAGGGCGATGCCGCCCCCCAGGCCGCGGTCTCCTTCGCCGATGCCCCAGTCAACGCGACCTTCTATTTCCCGAGCGACCGCTCTAGCAGGTACCTGTGGCTGAAGACCTGCGCCGATTCCGCCCGCAACCTGGTGAACGGCCACGACGCCCGGGTCCAGGACCAAGCCCTGATCCTCCTCTGCGGCAAGGCGGCGCCCTTCACTGAGCTGGGCCTCAGCGCCTCGTTTTACCTCCCGACGGACGCCCGCCGCACCACACTGTGGACTAAGATCTCCGAGAGTGCCGCGCGCAACCCGGCCAGTGGCGACTCTCGCCAGATGGGGGAGAAGTTCATCGTGCTGCTCGATTGACAAGTATTCCACTCGTACAACTCCCTCTGTCACCCCTGAAAACCAAATAAACGTATCTCCCCCCAATATGAAAACAAATGCTCGAGTTCTGGTGTTAGGTCTGTTCACCGCCTGTTTGTCTATCTTTGGCGCGGCGCGCGCGCAAACCGTCGTCTGGTCGGAAAACTTCGACGACGGAAACGCCAACGCCCGGTGGCATGCCGATTACGGCGTCTGGCAAATCGGATCGCCAACGACCGGACCAGCGGCGGGAGACCGCACCCACTCGGGGCCATACTGCGCCACGACGGGATTGACGGCAGATTATCCGCTTACGATGAACTCGAGGCTGATATGCAATCAGACGTTTACGGTACCCGCCGCCAACCAGTTTCCACGTCTGCGATTTTGGCATTGGTACAGCTTTACAATCTGGGCCTCCAGGGATTACGGCGTGGTGGAGATCAGAGTTGGAACCAGTGCCTGGCAGGCGGTATCGCCACAATACACGGGCGACTCCGGAGACTGGACGTGCGCGGCCATTGACCTGAGCCCCTTCGCCGGGCAGACGGTGCAACTGGCCTTTCATGCCGTGGATACAAACGGCAAATATCCTGATGTAGGCTGGTATGTGGACGACATATCCTTGGTAACCGGAACACCGGTCCTGAATAATCCTGAAGGATTTGAGACGGGGATTGGCGACTGGTACGCCGACCAAGGAATATGGCAGGTGGGTTCGGCCACAAAGAGCGACGGTGCTACAAAAGATGCACTTGGCGCTCAGGCGCATACAGGCCACAATTGCGCAGTTACCGTGTTGAACGCAGATTACCCCCTTACCATGGATTCCCGCTTTATATCCCCTCCATTTATTCTCCCACCGGCTTCCTCGAGCCCCTATCTGCGATTTTGGCATTGGTACAGCTTTACAATCTGGGCCTCCAGTGATTACGGCGTAGTGGAGATCAAAGTCGGAGCCAACGCCTGGCAGGCGGTTTCGCCACAATACACGGGCAACAGTGCGAACTGGACGCAGCCGGATATTGATCTGACCCGCTTTGGCGGGCAGACCGTGCAACTGGCCTTTCATGCCGTTGATACAAACGGCAAATATCCTGATGCAGGCTGGTATGTGGACGACGTTCAAATATATCCCACCCCCACGCCGGTCGGCCCCACTAGCATCGTATCCTCGATTCCAAGCACCAACATCGATATACTGGCGCTTTGGGAATACACGCCGATCATCGATGGCACCGGTTACACTTTTGGCCTGTCCAACGCGCCCTCGGGCATGACTGTCGACGCCTCCAGCGGCACCATTTCCTGGACACCAACCTGGGAACAGGCAACCTATACCTACTCCAATATCACGTACATCGTCTATCAATCGGGCGCACTGGCCGCTTCGACCACCTTCAACGTCACTGTCACTGATGTCAATGTGTCACCGATCGCGACCGCAACCTCAGTCGTGACAAGTGGCTATGTGGTGGAGGCTCCCGTTACCTACGGAGGGTTCGGCTATACGAACACGCCCGGCGTGAGATTCATCGGTGGCGGCGGCAGTGGCGCAGAGGCCGTAGCGGTGGTGAGCAGCGGAGTGGTTACTGCCGTCACGATTCTAAACCCAGGGAGCGGCTACACCAACACGCCAGTGGTTGTGATCGCGCCACCATTCATTCCGCAGCCAACGATGAGCATCGCGGCCCTGTCGCTCTTGACATTCACCGAGTTGGCGGTGGGCACCAATTATCAACTCCAGCGTTTTGATGGCAGTGCTTGGGTCAACATTGCAACACCTTTCATCAGTGTAAGCTCGACCTTCACGCAGTATGTCTCAGGAACGGCAGGCCCGGAAGGCTACCGCATGGCTGTCCCGCCGGTTCCCGAACAAGCCTCCGCCACCGCACAAGTGGCTGGCGGCTTTGTGGTTGGAGCCACGGTGACCAGCAGCGGGTCGGGATACACCACCAACCCCGCAGTGACCATCCTCGGCAATGGCGCTGGCAGCGGCGCGACGGCTACCGCCACTGTCGGCGGCGGCAGCGTTACCGCCATCACTGTCACTAATCCGGGCATCGGCTATACCAACGGGGCCACCATTATCATCGCACCGCCTCCTGCAACGGCCGTGTTCCCGGACAACGTGACGCAGGTGATGGAACTGGATCTCGGAAGCCTCTCACCGTACGACAATTACCAGCTCGAGTACGCGCCCAGCCCCGCAGGGCCGTGGGCCACCAGCATCCTCTTTATTCCCACCTCCGTCGCAAGCACGCAGTACATCAATGTCAGTGGGAATGCCGGGTTCTTCCGCGCGCTGCACCTGCCGTAACGTCCCGACAGAGATGCCAGCCCCGGCGCAGATTGGCCGCCTGAGACGCCGCCAGGGCTGCGGCCGGCCGTTAAACATGCTGGCCGACTATAACCTAAGCTAACACTTGGAAGAGAATGAAATCGAGGGAAAGTTACTCTATGAGAGCGACGGCTGTCGCGGGGCTCGCGATAGGCATTTCAGTCCTCCTCTTGGTCGTCAGGCCGGGCTCGGGGGCAACCCTGTTCGATGCGGCCCAGGGCCGGCGGCCGGCCGGGCCTTCCGGATACTATCCGGTGCCAGCTCCCGTGCTCGTCCCCCGGCCCGCGCCTCCCGTTGGAGCGCTTGGTTCGAGTTTGGGGCTGGTCCCGCAGGTGGCGCCCTCGTCGTCGCCCCATCCGGCCGGGCCGGCCGTTCCGGGTTGCGCCGGCTGCCCCGCTCCTCGCTGCACCGGGGGTCACTGCTGCGGTTGTGGGAGGTTCACGGCGACCTTCGTCTGTGGGTCGTGCGGCCGTCTCCAGCAGTCAGGATCGTTTCAGATGACCCCGGGTTCTGTTCCCCGTTTCTTCGAGACGGGCTCGGCGCAGAGCCCAGCGATTTATCAACCAGCGGATCCCCCGGCCCCGGGACCCGACAACAAGGGCCAGCGCGATGCCGCCCCCATGGCCGCGGTGTCCTTCGCCGATGCCCCAGTCAACCCGACCTTCTATTTCCCGAACGACCGTTCAAAGACGTACCTGTGGTTGAAGACCTGCGCCGATTCCGCCCGCAACCTGGTCAACGGCAACGACGCCCGAATGCAGGACAAGGCCCTGATCCTCCTCCGCGGCAAGGCTGCGCCCTTCGCCGCGTTGGAGGTCAACTCCTCCTTCTACCTGGCGACCGACGCCCGGCGCATGAGTCCCTGGACCAAAATCTCGGAGACAGCCGCGCGGAATCCGGCCACTGGCGACACTCGCCAGATGAAGGAGAGGTTCATTGTGCTCCTTTGACGCGAGCCTTTTCGCCTTGGCGTTTCCCTTGTGACATGAAAAACCTGGTCCATAAAATCGCAAGCAGCGGTGGAACCGTGTCCCGCCTCAACCGCGCGACGGGTCTGGGCTGCGGGCGGCTTGGGAACTTCGGGCGCCTCGCAGGGCCTGAGAATCGGGCAGTGCGGCATTTAGGCGGGTGTGTGAGCGGCGTGTCTCCCACGAGGCCGACCATGCTGATTTCCTGCAACAATTCCGGGCGCTTTCCTCTTTATGGTGTGGACGGCAACGTCCGCCGAATGGAACGTAACATGAATGCGATGATTCGAGCCCGCTCCACCATGCGCCAGGTCACCTTGGCCGCATTGGGCGGACGCAGCCTGCGCCTCCCCGGTGCGACAGCTGCCGGCATCGGCTGCCAGATCACGGGGCCAGGAGAACTTTTCCATCATACTCTGGAATTTCGTCCGTACTCCCAGCAAAAAGCAGAACATAATCATGCACCGCAGCCATCGGATCAGTCATCAACCAGAAACCAAGCACACAGACAAGCGATTATGAAATCAAAAACGATTCTCCTCTCCACTACGACTTCCACGATGCTGCTGTTTTTCGCGTCGGGGTGCTCCACCATGAAAGTGCCTCCGCTCACAACCGGCAGCGCCGGTTCTTACGCGCAACACGAGCAGAAAGACGGGCTTGTCGTCGGCATCCAGCCGATGACTGACAAGCGAGAAATCAACGACATGTTCAAAGTCGATCTACTTGACAAAGGTGTCCTTCCCGTCCTCATCGTGGCTGAGAACCAAAGCGCCTCAGCTAGTTTTATCATGGCCAGAGACAAGATTTCAATTCAAAATGAGGCCACCGGAACGGCCAGTTCGTCCCAGCGGGGAAAAGTGACATCAGGCACCGGACAGGCCCTTGAAACCACGGGGGTTATTATGGTGGGACTGGGTCCTTTATCGCTGGCGACGGCGGTGGTGGGGCTGCCCCTAGCATCTGTTGGCATGCAGAAGGCTTCGAGCGCATCGGTGATCGAATTCAACCTTGCGGACAAGGAGTTTTATAGTTCGACCCTCGGGCCGGGTGCAAAAGCACAAGGGTTTCTGTACTACCAATTCCCCAAAGGCTCCCCGCCTTCGGGCATCTTCCACGTCGTGGCCGAAATTAAAAACCCCGCCTCCGGCGAAACAACCGCTTTTGATTTTCCGGTGAACATAACACCCTCGCATTAACTGAAGTCTATGAGCAACAACAAATCTTATCGCAGATTCGCTCCTATTTCGGCACTCTTGTTACTGCTGATGGCCGGATGTACTCACATGACCAAGCAGGCGCCTCGAGCATTCACCGGTTACATGGTGCAGCAGAAACTTCCTCTGAAAGTCGGCGTCAACATTACCGGGGAATTGCTCAAGGCCAAAGGTGAATACCATTTACAAGGCGACGTGTGGATTACTCCGATTGGCGGTTCCATGGCGACGAATGCCCCCGTGCTGGCGCGGCAGGTATTTGCCGATGTGGTTGAGATGAGCAACGGCCGACTCCCAGCCAATCAGTCTGTCGCGGCAATTCTTACCCCGAGAGTCGCCTATATCACCCGAACGGTGGCCGCCACGCGCGGAGGTGAATCGATTATGGATATCAAGGTCGAGTGGACGTTGGCTGATTCCAAGGGGAACACGATTTGGGTTAACACGATTGACGGCCGGAGCATTGGCACCAGAGGGTCTCTTACCGAAGACCTTGCCTGGGAGGCGCTTGAAAATGTGTTATTAAAATCCCAAACGGCAATTTCTTCCGCGCAAGCGATAAGGCATTTTGTGCAGAGGCAATCGCCTTGAAGACCTTCGGCAACGAGTCAGGTGGGGCGCGGGACTGTCCTGGGGTGCTTTTGTCGTTGCCCAGGCTGGTGCGCCTCACACCGGCCCGTTCCGCACCGCGACGGGGCGGCCTGGGCGAGCTCTCGAGCACTGCCACGCGGCTGGTTATTTCCTCGGGGCCAAGCCAAGCGGAGCATTTCTGCTCGAATACTCGCGAACGACGCTGCTACAGACCCTGGAGAACCGAGGATCGAAAAGCTATGAACATTAAATCGATTGAATACGACCTTGCCTCGACATGGGGAGCCTTTTGCTTGCTCTGCTTTTCTTCGAGCAGCGCGCTGAGCCAAGTCGGCCCCACCATGAACATGAACAGGGTCAAACCATAGATGAGTTCAGACCTCGAAATCAGTTGCGGCCGGAGCGAATCGTTTGATAAACACTTGAAGCCGACGTCCTTTAGGCGCGGCATAGCACCAATTCAAATCCCACATTCCATGATCACTCGACAACACATTATGTGTTACGGATTTTCTCACTGGCATCCCATAGAAATCGAAAGAAAACGGTTGGAATATTTCTGGGAACCTGCCACAAGGCAGGCAAATGAAAAACCAAAAAGTTCCAACCGCGTCAAAATTCACCGTTCTGCGTCAGCTTTGCAACTCCATTCCGCCGCACTTGGTGCCCAGGTTGGCTCGGGAGACTGGCGTCGAGGAGAAGACTCGCACGTTCGACGAGTGGAGTCACACCGTCAGTCTTTGCTACGCCCAGTTGAGCCATAGCATCGGCCTCAATATATTGCATGACATTGTGTGGCGGCTTCGATGAAGGCGCGGAGGTTTTCGGTGCTGACGCCGGGGGGCATGCCGCCGGCACAGGACAGGATGAGCCTGGAGGGGTCGGAGGCTTCGGCCAGGAGTTTTTTGACGGCCGAGCGGACCTCTGCCGGGGAACCTTTGGCCAGCACGTCTCGGGGAGGCACATTGCCGAGGATGGCCAGGCGGTTGCCGCACATGCGGCGCAACTCGGTCAGGGTGTTGAAG
>Ga0181527_1003425_pt1 | contig 14197 bp, 16 predicted proteins | sample PEATcosm2014_Bin_30_FD_119762 | JGI IMG/M metagenome (GOLD analysis project Ga0181527, IMG submission 119762) | Peatland microbial communities from MTU Mesocosm Facility, Houghton, MI, USA - PEATcosm2014_Bin06_60_metaG | ecosystem: Environmental > Terrestrial > Soil > Wetlands > Peat | place...
AGCTGATGGCGCTGGGCACACCTGCCGAACTCGAACGATCGATTAGCGGAAGGAAGACCGTAGTGCAACTTGAGAGTGTCAATGATGCAATCGTATCCGCAGCGAGGAGGGTCGGAATGGGTAGTGTCGAAGCTGTGGAAGGTAACAAACTCATGATAGGAGTCGATAATCCAGAGAAGGACAATCCCGACATCTTGAACGCAATCTTCGCTGCCGGAGGTCGTATCCAGTTCGTTACCGAGGCGAGCTCGACTCTGGAAGATGTGTATCTGAAGCTGGTCAGGAGCCAGTGATAGAAATGGACCTGCAGAACGCGTGGTCGGTCGCATCGAAGGACTTCGAGATCTTCAAGAGGAGGAAGGGGGTCCTCTACGCCACGATAGCGTTCCCACTCGGTATTGCCTTGGGATTTCCCGGGGTACTTGTTGCGATCGAAAGCGTTGCTGGCCCAGGAACCATATCCGCATCTGTTGCCCCGTTTCTGAACGCGTTTTCCTTTTGGTACGTGATCGGAGCGGCGAGTCTCCCGACTGGAATTGCCTCGTACAGCATAGTCGGCGAGAAGATCCAGAAGAGCCTCGAACCGCTGCTTGCAACGCCCATGACAGACAGTGAGATTCTGCTGGGAAAGAGCATCGCTTCATTCGTCCCACCGATTGCCGCGATCTGGGCTAGCTCGGTAGTCTTCATGGTCCTGATGGACCTAATCACTCACGCCGGGCTAGGGTATCTCTACTATCCAAACTGGAGCTTCGGAGTGATACTCCTCGTCCTCGCACCGCTCGCGAGCATACTCTCCATCGAGCTGACCGTCATCCTATCCGCACGCGCCAATGACGTCCGAAGCGTACAGCAGTTCACCGGGGTGATGTTCTTCCCCTTCCTCATCATCTACGTGATGACCGAGATTGGTGTGATTCAATTGACTACAATCAATCTGCTCATCATGTCCGGCATCTTCCTGGTGATCGACCTGCTTCTCTTCTATCTAAGCACAAAAACTTTCAAGAGAGAAGAGATACTCACAAGATGGAAGTGAATCGGGCCAGGGAGCCAGAGTCACGCCATAATTTCCTTCGGTCTCGTCGTAAAGAGTCTCCTCGTCGCTCGGCATGTTGTAGAAAGGCAATCGGCCCTCGGGCGTCACCAAGATCCCCTATCCTATCCTCGCGTTAACGATGAACTTCTCCTCGCCGTCGCCGAGGTTGAACGCCTTTTGAAGCACCTGAGAGCCTGTTTGGTCTGGCTTCAAGACGATTTCGAAACTCCAACGAAATTTCCCGGGGTGCATAAATACGGGCAATAGGATATTGGAAATGCCTTGGCGAAACCTGCGCGCTGTAACGGCAGGTTCCATACGGATATCCGGATGGGTACCTTCCGGCCCATCTAAGCTCAGAATGGCCTCTGTTCGAGTTCTGGCCGACTCAGCTCCTTGGCCGTGTCAAGGGTTTGGGCCTGAAAAATCGACAAGTGCATTGGTCAGGTCCCTTCCGGCCCAAATCATGATAAGCTCAGAATAGCCTCTGTTCGTCTGGATTAGCCAGATTCTAGTTTTTTGCGCTACTTAGTCAGATCGTTGCGACCACCGCTACCACACCGAAGCTCAGCACGGCAACAAGACTAAGCCGGTCGTAGCCAGGACCCAGTAATGTCTCGGATGCAAGTTAGAGGGGGACGCGGAAGTCCTCTCGGAATGTGTTGAGTACAATATGGGAATTTGCCCGTTCCACAAAGGGCATGCCGAGCAGACCTTTTGTGAATCTGCTTAATTCCTCACGTTTCCTGAACTTCGCAACGATAATCCCGTCGATTTCGCCGGTCACGTCGTAGACGGCGCACACGCCCGGAAGCTTTGCGATTTCTCTCTCCATCTCAAACAACTTCCCCTTTGAGACCCGAATCTCAGTGACAGCAGTGAGGTCGTATCCCAAAGCCTCGAAATCAACGGTTGCCGAGTAGCCTGTGATAACGCCCGACTTCTCGAGCCTTGAGACCCTCGACGAGACAGTCGAAGTCGACGTATGATACTCCTGCGCCATCTGCCTGAAAGAAGTTCTGCCTTCGCTCAGCAAGCGCGCTAGGATTCTCTTGTCCAGTTGATCTGTGGTAACCTCGTTCCGAGAACGGCTCCCTATAGGACGTTCGTCCTCCACATGGCTTCTTGACTCCATATCTGTCCAGCGTTCTGGCGCATTGGTTTATATTCGTTCTACGCCCTTCTGCTGAAAGGCTGAACCGTCTCGAGTACGAGCAAGATGTTATTCTGCCCGAAGTGTAAGCGAGTCTACTTCCTTCTGTCGAACAACACCTACCTGTGCAACCAGGAGAGCAACTTCGGCCTTCCCCCACTCGAACCATGGGCGATTCCCGAGGTCGTCGACTTCGACTCCAGCGCTCGCACACTCAATTGCCTCTTCAGCGCATGCGACTGTCCAACGCATCGCCACCCCTCCTGGGGGCACAACTTCGCACTGATGACAAGAGAAGACGTCATTCAGAAATACAAGGATTCAGTGCTCCTCGAGGTCCAGTCCTGATCGGACTAGCGCGCTCGGGAAGGTCTCGAACCATGACATTCAGGTGGTAACCCAGTTACTTAGGGGCGGACCTGGGCTCCAATCAAAAGGCGTCTCGTCGCCATGTGAGCTCAGCGTCATCCTTTGGAACGACCGCTTTGCATACTCTTCGCAACAACCCTCCACGTGCACAGAGGCTCGTATCCTTGAGCCTGAATTAGGTACAACACTTAGATAGCTGCAGTTGGACGGCCGTCCAGCCGCGGAGCAAGGTGGCAGCAGACATGATGAGCTCATCCTGGACAATAGTCCAACCGGTGGACAGCGTGATGCCGTTGTGGATTCATGCTGAATCTGACCGGGTATGCACTGATGGAACGATGCCGTCTGCATATCGCTCAAAGAAGGCGTTCGCCTCTCGCTGAAAGGGGATTCTCATGACAGACGTGACCTCCGTCAATAACCTCTGGGTCCTGATTTGCGGTCTCCTCATATTCTCTATGACCGTTTCCGTAGGACTCCTGGAGATTGGCGAACTGGGAGAGAAGTACTCGAAGAGCCTCCTCAAGTCGTTGCTCATTACGGGGAGCTCGCTGGTCTTCATGGCGTTCCTCGGGTTCAATACAGCATTCGCTCCCACAATCGGTGGAATCATAGGGAATCCGCTGTACAGCGGCGGCCTCTTCCTGGGAGGCTTCTCTTCCAACGCAGTTGGTGTATTGAGTGGAGTGTGGGGTTCGACTGGCCTTACGACCGGCACATACTTCCTCTTCGAGACCGCATCCGCGGCTGTAACCCTCGCGCTGGTCGGCGTGGTTGTACTGAGAAAGATGAAACTCGAAGCGTTCCTTGCCTATTCAGTGGTCTACTTCATCGTGATTTGGAACCTGCCCGCCGCGTGGATATGGAATCCTACAGGATGGCTGTATCTCCTAGGAGTTAGAGACTTCGCTGGTGGACTGATCGTCCACGCTGCCGCTGGGGCCGCAGGACTCGCCATCGTTTATCGAATCTGGAGAGAAGAGAAAAAGAAAGGACTGAAGGAAAGCGCGGTCGTCCCCACAAACGTCAATCCGACTTGGCTGACCCTTGCGATGGTTCTCCTCTGGATGGGGTGGTTCGGCTTCAATCCGGGGAGTGTCTTTGCCTTCAACAGTTCAGCGACGACCGTGGTTCTGACGACCTTCCTGGCGGCCGCAGCGGCCCTCCTCTCAATAACATTCTTCAGACACGTGGCAATGAAGAGGAATCCGGACCTGCTTTACGCGAGCAACGGCATTCTGATGGGGCTGATCGTGATAACCCCTCTGGCCGGTTTTGTGAGCCCGGCTAGCGCGATCATCCTTGGCATAATTGCAGGACCGCTGTATCTGGCGGCGGAGAGGTGGCTGTCCAAGTTCAAGTGGTTCTCCGATCCCATATCGCTGTTCCCGGCGCACATGGTCGGCGGAATCTTTGGTCTCATGATGATTGGCTTCTTCACGCAGAGCGCATTCGCCGCCGCCTCGGGAAACGGTGGCTTGCCGAGCGGGCTGTTCTTCGGAGGTGGCATGGCTGCGCTCAATCAACTAGGGTTGGAAGCGCTCGCTGCAGTTGTAGTGCTCGCGGCTGTGTTCTTGATGACGTATGCGGCGCTTGAGGTGATAGCCTGGGCGATGCATGGCATCACCACAGACTACGAGAAGGAAGGGCTAGTTCCACCGTAAGAAGAGTCCATCAACGCACCGTTTACGGCACGAATCCCACCGGATTCGAACCTGCTTGCAGGCTGAACCCACCGGCCCACTGGCCGGAATTTGAGTCTAATCTCAGCATGGTAAACCATACGAGTCCGACCAGCGCCACGTGAAATAAGCTCAGAATGTCCTTTGTTTGTCTGGATTAGCTAGATTCTCGCTGTTTATGCGATTGGTTGTAAGGTCCGACTCCCTCCGGGCCCACCAAGTCCCTTAAGCGCGCGCACTATTCCTGCCTTCTAGAGACGGCCCGGAGCACGGGGTAAGCTACCATTGCGCCCAGCACCACGTAGAGCACCCTCTCGAGGGGATAGGCGTAGAACGCGAGAGCCCAGAACGCCTGATAGCCGTCTTTGGGTATGACTCCGTCCAGCCTGAAGATGACGTTCTCGTACATGATGTTTCCTGCCACATGCCCGCTCATGGTAGACGCGAAGGCCACCGCGCTGACAAATGCTGGGTTGAGCCTTGCCAGACTCCCTCTCTTCTCGTACAGAAGCGCGCCTGACAGAACGCCTATCGAGATCAAGTGCATCCATAGGAAAGGTACGTTGATGCCTCCCATACTCACCAGCACGGGTGAGAGAGGGTCGAGCGTGAACCATACGAGCAAGAGCGCGGGGAAGCCGACAGCCGCCTTCCTGTGACCGGTGAAGGCCAGACCAGCGACCACCGCCGAGACTAGGTCGGGTATGAAATCCAGGAAATCGAACACGACGGGCTTCCCCATAGCGAAGTCCACGAAGTTACCTAGGACCATCGAAGACCCGCCCACGACGGGGCCGAAGAGCATTCCTGCGAGCGGACTGACCACCTCCCTGAAGGTCAGGAAGCCGCTAGCGCCGATGATAGCAGAAACTGGGAAAAACCCGAGAACGGCGTAGACCACCGCGAAGAGCGAAGCCGAGGCCACCGCGTATGTCCTTCGTCGTACGGGCAGCATCTGGGTGGGACTCGCGCTTGAGGTTTAATAGCTTCGGTGGCGCTTGCCTTCTTGTCCCGTCAAGGTCGTTTGGACTGCTTTCGCGTTGAGTCCGCCGTGCGCGTCCGCGGACTGTCTGTGCATGCTATTGGGTCCCCGTCTTCTAGCCGTCAAGCGCCCCCTCTCCCTTAGGGTACCCCACGCTCCCCATGAAGACGCATTGCTCGATCGGGATTGCGAAGTCCTTCGGCGCGAAGCTAGCTCTCTCGGCGCCCGCCGTCTGCACGCCTCGGACGAGCACTACCGGCGTCGCTTCATCGGCCTCCCCCATCACCAACTGGGCTCCCGAGCAGAGGTCGTCAGCAATTGCCTGTCTGGTGACTTTCAGAGGATTGCCGAAGAGGTCAGGGTGGCCCCGCATGTCGCGAATGGCCTGGACGCCAACTGCGGCGAGGGCTACGCCGACCGTGCCCATCCTCGTGGGCGTCAATCTGCTGTCGGAAACAACTACTCCTATGTGAACGCCTCGGCGCTTCCTCAGCTCGTCGGCGATTCTGGCGGCGGACTCGCATGGGTCTTTCGGATAGAGGACCACTCTCCCGTGCTCGATGTTTGACTTGTCTATTCCAGCATTGGGTGTGAGCAGGCCATTCCACAGGGTGAGTATGAATCCGGGGACGCCGCCAATTATCAGGTCCGACTCCTGAAGTATGAGTTCGCAGAGTTCTGCCGGGACCTCGAACTTCCTAGACAATTCAATTGCCCGACTGCCGGGTTTCACCGAGTCCAAAGACACTATCCTTCCTTCTGATATCGCAATGAACTTGCTTGAGATGACCAGCACATCTCCTTCGCCAACCTGGTTCCCCACGAGTTCGTCGACAAGGTCCGGCAAGTCAAACGCAGAGCTTCTTCTCGTGGTCTTGAAGGGAGTGAAGGTGAGCATAGTCTCAAACTGACAGCACCCGTAGTTAAGCGAGCGTCTCAGGGGGGTGCAACTCTTCGGGCCAGGCTTTTTTGGTTCTCCGGCTCATGGCAGAACTGCGCTTCCTGTCGACTCTCGGCTCATTGCATCTCTGAGTCGAGATTGCAGAGGAAGCACCCGTCATACTGCCGTTCGACAAGGGTATCCCTGTGAGTGTTTGCGAGGCCGTTCCAGAACACAAGCTCCTCCCTGCTCGCCACCCATTCGTGTGTCTCCCCGTTCCCTAGGCCGAAAGGGATTTCATGGAGCCCCATCTCACAAACCCGCGACACTCTTTTCGGGTCGCTCGGGATTCTGATTCTGGGCAATGCGACGTGAAAGGGCTCCGTTTTGTATTAAGGCTATCCACTTGTAGGTTCCGTTAGGTGCGGCAGCATGATTTTCGAGGTGATTGAGGTGGGCGTGAGGCTACCTTCCCGTCGACGCCGACAGGGAAATTGAGATTGGCACCCCCCACACGCCCGCTGAGCGAGAAAAGACAGGCTTCAGATAAGAGACTGATGAAGCTGAAAATCATGAACCTGAACACCAAATACTCCAGCGGTTAACGATGATCCAGAACGCGAGTCGACCGCCGAGACCTGACAGGGGGAGCCAAGTGCAGTAGTTCACTTTCCCACATGATCTGAGGGTCATTCTCACGAGATTACCGAAACTGCCTAACTTGAGGCTGAGATAACATCACTTGAAAGAGTCGAAACACAATGAATGGAAAGTCGCTCTACGAGGAGGTCTGGGAGTGTCGTCTCCCCAGAAGGCAGACGATCGAAGAGGACCTGCTCGCTCTTCAAACCCTTGCACCTCTCATGGTAGAAGACCTCTACTCACTATTCAAAGAAGCGGTGACAGATTCTTTTGTGAACATTCTGGGCGAGAATGAGGCGAGAGCATTGATGAGGCTAGTTGCAGGGACGGATTTTGGGAGTCCAGGCGAGGTCTACGAGGCACTCGATTCGATTCTCCGTGAAGGCGCTCAGATTCTCAGGAAAGCAATAGTCGAAGAGTTCAGCGCCAGCGTGCATCTGCTGTTGGAAAAAGCAGAGAGGGAGGCTACTCAGTTTGTCGGCCAGTCTGGCGAATCGACGCCTCTATACCAGACGATTTTGGACAACTCAGAAACACCCTAAACACCATAAAGCTAATCGAACATCTGACCCCGTTCATGGAGGAGACGCGCGCGCGCATAGAGGCTGAATGATTGTCAGAGCCGTGCCAAGATAAGAATAAAAATAACGTGACCCAACCTGGCCATCATGGCACAGAAATACAAGTGCAACAACTGCAAATTGGTTGTGGAAGTGACCTCCGGAGTTCCTGACAGAAGAGAAGGCGGATCCTGCACCAAGGACGCTGTGGGCCAACACAACTGGACCAAGGCCTAGATCTGCCAAGACTGCCCTTTCCGAACCCATTTGGGAGGGGTCATCGAAGGTGACAGCGACTGATGCCCGTCTGAGCTGTCCGGCTGAAAGTTCTGCGACGTACAGTTTCCCGCTAAGAGCTTGGATGATTTTCACAACCCATTTGGGAGCGGACCCCATCGGGCGCGCGCGCTGCTATTGCATGAAAGGAGTATGCACGACAGACGCATCTGCGAGAACCAATGGCATCGTGCACGTCAGACGCTCAATATCGGAGAACCAAATGGACCTGTTAGATAGTGAGGGGCGTCCCCGTTGACCGCGAATGACCATGGAATTCAAGAAGGTATTGGTCGCATATGACGGATCCGAGGACTCCAACAAGGCTGTGGAGGCGGCATGCGCTGCCTCAAAAGGCAACGCCTCTGTCACTCTGCTGCACGTGTATGGCATACCTATAATGGCGTACGCTGGTCAGGCGGGCATACCGCAATCCAACGCCGAGACCCTCAACGAAGTAGTAAAGCAGGCTGCCGAGGCGGTGGTCAAGAAGGGGCTCGGACTCGCCGCGAGGAAGGGCGTCAAAGCAAAAGGAGAGGTCATTGAAAGCACCTCCAATGTGGAAACCATCGTCACCTACGCCTCCTCCAAGAAGTTCGACCTGATCGTCATCGGCACCAGGGGAAACACGGGCTTCAAGCGACTCCTTGTGGGGAGCGTCTCGAGTGGCGTAGTGAATCACGCGCATTGCCCGGTGCTGGTGGTTAGGTAGGCGATTTCGGTCGAGGGCGTCATACGACCAAGATCCGCACGATAGCAGCAGACAAGACCATCCCGACGCCGAGCGATTCAATTCACACAGCTGAAAGGTCAATAAAGACATGATGTAATGGTGTCCGAGACGCCATCCCCTGGGGCACGTCATCCGCGTGAGGCGGCGAATTAGAAGAACTTCCTATAGCATAGCCAGGCCATCTGAAACAAGCTCTGTTTACTAATCGGAGCCATAATCATAGCATATGACTGACTTACGACCTGATTCCACCTGAGTCTGAACCAGCATGACGGGCTGAACCTGGGTTCAGCCCAGGCTGGGGCGGCTGACTCCGAAGTGCGGGCCCGGTGGGGCCCACACGGTTTACCGTCAAATCCAGGCCCAAACTACTTCCCCTACGTGGGGCCCCGTGACCTCCTGTCTTCGGGTGAGTTCTGTTCCTCTCTGGCCACCACGTTGCGATGGCGCCGCCTGCAAGCATGACCACTGCACCCAAACCGGCGAGCAGCCAGTTGGCCGCATAATCGGTCACGGCCTATTCGAACAGGAAGTATGGGTCTTCGGCCATGTCGGGTGCGAGGGCTTGAAGAGCGACCAATTCCTCCTCGACTGTCTGCCTTCTGGGGAAACGACATTCCCAGACCGCTTCGTATAGCGTGTCTCCCTTCAATGTGTTCTCACACCTTCAACATCCTGCCTTCCTGGCTCAAGATATGCAGTTCCAGCAATCTCAGAAGAACTACGCCCCGAGTAATGCAGAAAGGGAGATTGCTTCTTCAGGTGTAACTCTGAGGCGCGGTTTCGACTACTTCTGACATCAAACGTGTCTGATACAATTAAGTAGATTGACAGTCCCGCCTGTGGGGGGCTATTCCTCTGTCAAAAGCTAACATGGTTGAGCGCAAGTCCGTCCTCAAGACGGTCAGAATCTCAGAGTCGTTGGCACGTTCTCTTGAGAAGGAGGCCGCCGAGGAAGGTACGACCGTCAACGCAGACGTCAACTCAATCCTAAGTCAGCACTTTGAGTGGGACAAGAAGGCACGGGAGTTCGGAATCGCTGCGATTCCCAAGCCGCTCCTCAGGAGAGTGCTGGAAGGGTTGGACGACGAGGAACTCGCTCGAATAGGGCGAGAGGTCATGCCCCCCCTCTGGAAGGAGATGGCGGAGTTCTGGTCTGGGGACTCATCTCCGGACGGGATACTGGACTTCCAGAATATGCGGGCCAAATTCAATCCCAACAACCGAACAAAGACGACGAAGGAAGAGGGTACGTATGTGGTCGTGTTCCGCCACGATTTTGGCCCCAAGTGGAGCATCCTATTGAAGAACGGTCTCCAGGAATTTGTGAGGAAGTCGTTTCATGTTGAGCCGCGGACCAGTGTTGGGGAGTCGGTCGTCACCCTCCGTTTCAAGGTCAGACCGCAGAAGTTGTCCACCTGACAGGAAATTGCTCGCCGCGCGCGCTAAAAACCGAGGTTTCAGTCGTCCGTTCTATGTCGTGACTTCGTTCCAATACGTATGATGGCGGTAGCGAACTACATTGGCCTAACAGGGAGATCGAGCCGCAAACAGTTTCTTATGGCGCTGTGATAGTGTTGGCGTCTAATGTAACCGCGGCCTGTGCCAGCGCCCTGCCGGTCAGCGTTGCGCCGGTCTGCATCGCAATGCTCGTGTAATCCAATATGATTCCCTTGAAGCTGGCCGTCGTTCCAATGGTCGTTTGACCGCCGACCACCCAGAAGACGTTGTTGTAGGTTGCGCCACCGCTCAGAGTGACAATGACGCCGCTGCTCACGGTGAGAGTTCCCGGTACCTGGAAGACCCAGACACCACTTGAGCTGCCCGAGAGAGTGAAGCTACCGGTTATTGCAAGATCGCTCGTCCAACAATAGACGCCTGGGGCGAGGGTCTGCCCGTTAAGAGCTGTGGTGCCCTCGTTATTGGCTGCTGGGCATGCCTCTCCATTGGCGGTGGTGTACGCGGTCCCCATGTTGGTTATGGCCGTGTCCAGATTAGATGGAGTGGGAGCCGTATAGTCGGCTGCATACAGGTCTCCGGTCACCAGAGACGATGTCGCATATGTACCTGAGATACTCAGTGTTTGCGAGAATCCCGAGAAATAGCTCGAAGCGGCCGGGTACAATCCAATATTCCCAGTAATTGCGGTGGTTCCAGTGGTTGTGACTGCTGTTTCTGCTAGAACCACGTAATTGCCGGCTGTTCCAAGATTCGGGGCTGTAGCTGTCGAGCTCGAACTTGATGAAGTCCTACTGGTGGATGAAGTTGTCGATGTGGAAGAGCTGCTGGAAGAGGAGTGAGAACTGGAGGTTGTCGATGTGGAAGAGCTGCTGGAAGAGGAGTGAGAACTGGAGGTTGTCGAGCTCGAACTTGATGAAGTTGTCGTAGTCGGAGTCGTTATTGATGAGTGGTTCTGCGAAACCCATATCCCCCCTATCAACAGTGCTAGAATAATAGCAGCAATGACTGGAATCAGGTAAGTACCTCTCATCTTCACTGTGCATCTTACCTAATCGAGAAATGGACAATCGTGTTATATATGCCTTCGCGCGCGCGCCACTGACTTCCTAGGGCTGTCAACTTTCTATGGCTGAGATAACCATAAATCATCGAAAGATGGCGTAGGTGGCAGTTTGAATGCAGGCACAAAGGTCGGCATCGTCGTGGTCGTGCTATTCCTGTTTGCCTTCTTCGTTCCCATCTTCCCCGACACGACGGCGTCTGCTTCTCTCTTCGGTGTGAATGTGTCGGTCACCACGAACGCGTCGCTTACGTTCCTAGCGTTTCAGTGCGGTTCGTTCTATGGCACCCACGTGACGGGCTCGCTTGGAGGCGGCGTATCAGGCTCCGTGCCAGTCGGTAGCGGTTACACCTTCAAGTGCGGTTGAGTAATCCGAGCTCTTTGGCCGCGGCCCCGGTCGGTATTGGGGACCACGGAAGAGGTTCCTGTCACTCGGAGGAGGCTCGAAGTTGGATTCAGGCCCTGTGTTTGCCGATAAACTCATAAGAATGGGTGCCGGTCATATCTGGCCGAGTTAGCATGAAGTCACCACCCGACGACCTAAAGAAGATCCTGGGGCAGAACGAGCAGATCCAGCACTACATCAAGGAGAGGATCTACCACCCGACGATCAACGTCGACTCGGTCGCCTTCACCAACGAAAGGATAATCCTCAGGCACCCGCACGCCATGGGGCTGAAGGAGGACTACACCGACTACAGCTACCAGGACGTCGCAAATGTCGTCCTGAAAAAGGGGATCAGGCGCTCTTCCCTGAAATGTACCTTGAGGCTTGGAGGAGAACCCCTCTCGCTGGACAACCTGCCCAACTCCGATGCTCAGAAGGCCTACGGCATCATCAGGGAGAACCTCAGCAGGAATAAGACGCCCTCTACCGCAGCCGCTTCAGGGGAAGCTCAGCACTTGGCATAGGCGCCCGAACCGGGTTGTAGCCCGGCTAGGACTCCAACCCCCTATTTCGAGCCACTCGTGAGGCACAATTCCGTGCTCAATCCTTCACACTCACAGCCTGGATTCGTTCTCAATTTACCGTAAGTTACAGCCCAAATCCGACCCGCGGCACTGACACGACTTCTCTGTAACGGCAGAAGACCGCGAAAGGATTGCTGTAGTTCTTGAGATACAATGAGTTCTTATGGAAACCCTTCCGGCCCATTCAAGATAGGTTCAGAGTATTCCCTCTGTTCGTTTGGAATAGCTCGATTCTCGCTAAGCCTACTGGTTGCGGGGTCAGAGTCCCACATGGCCCCTCCGGGCTAAGCTGGCATGAATACAAACTTGGGTTTCCAGCCAAGGACGATTCTGCGGAGTCTCTTGCATTGTCTCGGCGACTAGCTTTTCTGTGCAAGAAGGGTTAAAGGAATCGAGAGCCTGTAGTCCGACTACGTACAGAACAGCAAAGAACGTAGACGAACACATATCGGCAGCTCCTAGAGAATTGCAGGCTAAACTGGCAGAGGTTCGGGCAGCGATTAGGGAAGCGGCGCCGACTGCCCGCGAAAGTATCAGTTACAGAATACCTTACTATGGCTACAAAGGGCGCCTGGCTTGGTTCGGTCTACAGAAAGCGCACATTGGACTCTATCTACGACCTCCTGTTATCGAGGAACACAAGAGTGAACTAGCGGGTTACGAGACTACCAAGTCAGCCGTCCACCTTCCATTGGACAAGAGGATTCCTGTTCCGCTGATAAAGAGACTCGTTAAAGCCCGAATGAAGGAGAACGAAGCAGAGGAATAGGGTGATTTCGATGCGATGTGCGATTCACGGGGCAGAGACGGATTTTCAGCAAGGGAACGCCGACTTCCGCGCTGTCTGCTTGTTGATTGGAGGAGTCGTCATCCCTGCAGCAGCGAGTATTGGCATTGGCAATCTGACGGGCGGGAGTTCGGTAGTGAGCGCGAATGACAATGGAGACGCGATTCCTTGACCCAAGAAGACCCTAGGCGGGCTCTGCCCGAGGGCTACTCTCCCTACTGGCTGCGAGTCGCCGAGGTTGTCCTTGGCCTGATGACCGTGGCCATCGGCGTCGTGGTCCTTGCCAGTCCGAGCCGCGGGGCTGCCAATTTGGTGCTGCTCCTGACGCCCGCCCTGGGGTTCAGCGCCGCCAGTATGATTGCGACCGGCAGCATGAAGGCTCGTCTTGTGAGCCTAGAGGGTCTGGGCCTTGCGGGCGGGGGCCTCCTCGCTCTGATCATCGTGGTCGCCCTCGTTGTAGTGCCCGGCATGAGCCTCCAGACGTTGGTGCTTCTGCTCGCCGCCAGCCTGACCATCCAAGGGCTAGGAAGGATCCTCCAGGCCGCCGGGAGAGGGTATCCAAGGTGGATCAGAGGCTCTGCGTTGGCGACGGGCGCGGTGACCGTCTTCCTTGCGGGGATCGCGCTACTGGTCCGAGGGATCGCGCTCGATACCCTGGTGGTCTTGCTCTCAGTTGTGGTACTCTTCAACGGCGTGGAGATGGTCGTCTCAGGCCTGAGGCCCACCAACAGGCGGCAGCTGACCCTTCTGAAACTGGTCCTGTTCTCGGCCTTCTACGGCCTCGTCATGGTGAACTGGATCGACCTCTACGGGTCGAGCGCACCGGGCTACCACATCTGGGTCATCATGACCTGCATGGCTCCGTTTGGGGTGCTAATCGTGTTCCAGGGTCTGAAGGACTGGCAGATCGCCCTGGCCCTCGGGCTTCTCGTATCCTTGATGAATGACCTGGGTTACTTTTTCATGGGAGACCTTCTGTTCGGTTTCCACGTCTCGCTGGTGCCTTGGCTCGGAAACCAACTGGGCTTCCGCGGAAGCGAAACGCTCTTCACCTTCGAGGGAGGGTTCTTCTCGTTCCCGGTGACTTCAATACTGATGGGAGTCTCGATCTATGCGAGGATAGCGGTCGTGGCCTTGGTCCTCTACCATTGGTGGAAGTATCCGGCGCGAATCGCCCCCGCAGTCTGACCAAGGGTTCCTTTGGAGGCGACTCGTTGACGAGCGGGGGCGCGTCGGACTCGGTTCGAAAGCGCCTCTAAGCAGGCTCGAACCCCAGCCCGGCTGCACCAGGCCCTGGATGGGTTCTGTTCCGTTTCTCTGGTTGTTCAATTTGCCGTTCCACCTCTGGTGGTTCGTCTCCTGAGAAACGAATAACCAAGGTGAAGGCCAGAGCGACCATAAAGATTAGGAAGAATGCAAGTCCTATGGCTTCGAGGGAGACAGGGGAGGGGCAAGGGGGACCAGTTTAAGGAACCACCTTATCAATTGCGAGCGGGAAAACCCACACCGTTCACGGGTGGGATGAGAGCGAGCCAGTCATTGGTCCTTAAGTATTCAAAACCCATCTTGACCATCGAATGCTCTCCGCCTTCAGGTACAGG
>Ga0181527_1003429_pt1 | contig 14188 bp, 10 predicted proteins | sample PEATcosm2014_Bin_30_FD_119762 | JGI IMG/M metagenome (GOLD analysis project Ga0181527, IMG submission 119762) | Peatland microbial communities from MTU Mesocosm Facility, Houghton, MI, USA - PEATcosm2014_Bin06_60_metaG | ecosystem: Environmental > Terrestrial > Soil > Wetlands > Peat | place...
CGGCCATGAATTCCGCCTTACGTGAGAGGGTCCACGGCTTTTTGAATAGCAAATCGGTGTCCCATTCCGTAGCCTGCGCGCTGAAGAGCGGGGTGACGCCGGCTTCGAGCTCGAGCCATTCTTTGATGGGCGTGACCTCAACGGCAAGCGAAGGCCCTCCTGCCGATCCGCCATCGTTCAGGCTGCGGCTCGCGGCTGCGCCCAGCTCCAAAATCGCGGCAGGCTCCTTCTCAGCCGATTGCGCGAAGGCCTGCCCCAAGAAAAGAAGCAGAGTGGAGAAGAGAAAAGCATTTCTGGAAACGGCGATCATCTCGAGAGACGTGCCTCCATTGTCAGGTTTTCAGGAATCCGAGGGCCGATCGAGGACGCAATTTGCGCCCTCGATCATAACTGCGCTCATTTGGACTAGAAGTTCAGCGTAATCTTCGCCGTCAGCGCCCGCGGCGTCACGTAATGCGTGCCACTGAAGGTCGAAAGGAAGTTGTACAGCGCATACTTGTTGGTCACGTTGATGGCCGTCAGGTCAAGATCCGTCTTGTAATGCTCCTTGTGGAAGATATTGTTCTTGCCGACAGTGGCGTCAAACAAGTTGCGTGGCGCAATGCGCTGTGGGTTGTGGTCGTCGTCTTCCTTGTTCGCACCGGGAATCTGAAGTAGCTGCGACTTGTACTGCGACGCAAGGCAGGAGGTAAAGCCGGTTGTGGGGGTAGCTGCCACACCGTTGCAGGTAATACCCGCCTCGAACTCCTGGTCGTCGGTAAGTCCGCTCAGGTCCACGCCCGGTTGGCCGCCGATCAGGATTGAGGTGCCTGCGCAGATGCTGTTGGGATCGACCACGTTGTAGCACGGCGTCGATCCCGCGACAAGTCCGCTGTCGTAGCGCCAGTTAAAACCGCCCCAAATCCCGCCCAGAAAGCTGCGGCCGGGAATCGTGTATTGGGCGTGCGTGGTTTCGTTGAACTTTTCGTCGTGATCGATGCGGAAGGGATATAGGGTCCCGACAGCGACTCCGCTGGTGGCTCCGGCTCCAGCCACCTGGGGCCCGAAGAAGCGTGCAGCCACCGAGGAGGTGACAAAATACGCGCTGAAATTATGGACGGTCGGAACTTCCACATTCATCGCATAACCCGGGATCTTCGAGTTATGCCAGTCGATGGGGAAGGTGATGGGCGTATTGCCCAGCACGCTGAAGTCGAAGGCGTTGTGCGTGTACTTCCAGATGTACTCTCCGTTGAACACCAGGTACTTGCCGAGGGCCTGCTGGAGACCGGCGTGGAACTCGTTGCGATAACCAGGATGCATGGTCCCCGAGGCGCCCGGATTGCAAAGCAGCAGCGGACTCAGCACCGCATCCGAGCAGCCACTGCTGGAAAGCACCAGATTCTCGTTGAACGGCGTCTCGAGAGTACGCGCATAGGAGACACGCAACACGGTAGCGGAGGGCTTGATGTTGTACGCAATGCCAGTGCGCGGCTGTATCTGGTTGGCGTCGGTAAGGCCGTTGTACAAGTCTTCGCGGAGACCCAGGTTGAAGTCCCAGTTCCCGGCCTTGATCTCGTCTTCAGCATAGAGGCCAAGCTGCTTTACGTCGGTGTGACCGAGGTAGAGGTAGTCTTTGCCTCCGCGCGTCAGATCATAGGGCGCAAGAACGGGGAGATAGGTGCCTCCAACGGACGGAGCGTTGGACACCTGACCTGCACCGGCGCACTGCGATGGACTGGTAAAACCCGGCAGCGGGTCGCCGCTGCTGTCCACGCACGGGGAGTTATACGTCGGATCCACAACGCCCAGGCTGTCGTGCTCGCGCAGAAAGGTCTGCTCGTATTGGGCGCCGATTTTGATGTTGTTCACTCCCTTGACGTAGGAATAATCCGCGTGGAGGCCTCCGTTGGTCAGCGTGCGGTACTGGGAGATGGATGAGGTTTGCAAGTTGGATGGTCCCAGATCGGCCAGAGGATTTGCGCTTGGGTAATAGCCATAGCTGTCCCTGCGGAGAAACGCGCCGACATTCAAAACTGAGTCGTTGCTGATGACATGCGTGTAGGTGGGCGCAATGTTATAAGTGTTGATTTTGGAGAGCTGATCGGTGTTGCCCACATTAACGAACGTAGGGTTGGCGCTGGAGCCGCTGTGCGAGCCCGTTGTCATCACATTCTGCACGTTCAGGTTGTCAAAGGAATTCGGCGTCTGGAACCACGACCGGCTGTAGTTGAGATCGAAATGGATGGAGTCGGCCTGGTCGAAGCTGTAGTCGATGCGATCGAAGAAGTTCTCCTCATTCCCCTTGTCGTGGAAGACGGTGAACTCCGGCGGATCGAGGAAGCGTCCGGTGTCGAGCCCGTCCATCTCGACAAAATTGCCCCAGCTTTTGCCGCCGTAAGAGAGGTCGATGCCGCCCGTCGCGGACCCGAAGGATCCGTAGGACGCATAGATGGCGCCGGTGGGCGTAGTGACGCCCTGCCCGGAGCGCGTGGTGGCCACGATGACCAGGCTGGTTTTGCCGCCAAACTCGGCCGGTGGCGCGCCGCTGATCACTTCCATGGATTGAACGGCAGCGGACGGTAACTGGTTGGAGAAGACCTTGCTCTGCTGGTCGGTGATGGACTGTCCATCGATGGAAAACGAGTTAGAGGCGTGATCGCCCAGCCCGTGGAACAGGCCGTTGGAGTCGGCCGCCACGCCGGGTGTGATTTCTGTCACCAGCGAGCTGAGCGTGGAAGACGCGCTTTCCAGCGGAACCTTGGTGAACATGTCGCGGTCCACGTCGGTGTGGAAGGTGGGATCGTCCTCGATCAGGTCGCCGCCGGATTCCACGGTCACGGTCTGACTGGCGCCTTCGATTTGCAGCACCAGCTTCAGGTTTGTTGCCACCGAGGAGCGGATCAGAGTGGGCTGGCTCAGCTTGGCAAAACCTTTGGCGGAGACATCGATTCGGTAAGGGTTAAAGGGGACATTTGAAAAATTGAACTGGCCGGTAGCGTCGGTGGTTGTGGTCCGCGCGAATTGCGTGACGTCGTTGGCGAGATGCACGGTTGCGCCGGGAATCACGGCTCCGCTTGGATCGGTGACTATGCCGTGAACGGTTCCGGCGCTACCGCTTTGCGCGGGCGCGGAGAGCGCCGCGAAGATCAGGGCGAGAAGGGGAAGGATGCGTAGCTTTGCGCCACGATGAATTGGCATGGGAAAGCCTCCTGAAAAATGGCTGAATTAAATGGAAACTGAGCCGCGGGACGTGCCGCCGCGGCATCCTGAGTACGTTCAGAGAGCATCGATCCGGATTTTGCGTTCGACTTTGGCCTTTTTGGGGAATGCGCCGAAGCATCGCCGCGGTCAAGCAACGGCGAACGGCGCGACGAACTGAAAACGGAAGGATGCCCTACCAGGAGACGGGAGGAGGAGGGCGAATGAAGAGGCGGATTTGCCGCTGGTGGGCAATGAGGACGGGCTCGGCCTGCGGAGCGGAAGCGCCCATGTGCACAAGCACAATGACAGCCGCAGCTATCGCGGCGGGCACTAACGTGTGCATGACGATGCACAACTGGCAGTGATCGGCGTCGGTCTGGTTGGGGTGCAGGTGCGCAACCTGGGCTACGGCCAGCATCGCCAGCAGAACCAGGCAAAGCACCGCGACCGCCGGCATAAAGCCGGGCCAGGCGCCGCGTTTCCCGAACCACTGTGACCTGAATCCCCGCAAACGATTGCCCTTCCCCTTCTATTCTACAGAAGAGTACATAAAATTGGACGCTTCGGGCCTGGAGAGGTTGCCCGCAGTGCGGTATTTCAGCCGATCCAGCGGCCAACTGGGGCTATAAGCGTCTAAACTGTGTTGCCATGGTGATCTTCAAGGAAATGCGCCGCTGGGGAGCGATGAGCCTCGCCGCTGTTCTGCTGGCGGCGACGGCCGCGCTCGCTGAAAGCGGCGGCAGTCCGACTGCGCCGCCGGCGCAAAGCTCGGCGAGTCAGAATTCGCAGGGCCAGAACTCCCAGCCCATACCCTTGAAGCCGACCGTTCCCGGCATGGCAAGGAATCATCGCCTCATCCTGAAAGACGGTAACTACCAGATGGTCCGCGATTACCAGATCGTGGGCGACCGCGTGCGTTACCTCTCGCAGGAGCGCGGCGAATGGGAGGAACTGCCCGCGAATCTCGTGGACTGGGACGCCACGCGCAAGTGGGAGAAGGAACACGCCGACCTGGTTGAAGAGGATGCTTCGCCCGCGATGAAAGAGGCGGAGGAACTCGACAAGGAGGAATCCCAGGAGCGCAACGAGCAAAATGCGCGCATGCCGCAGGTAGCCGAGGGTCTCGAGCTCCCCGATGAGGATGGCGTGTTCATCCTCGATACCTTCCAGGGCACGCCGGAGCTGGTGGAATTGATCTCGAGCGAACTTTCGATGAACGCAAAGAGCCGCAAGGGCGTCGCCGTGCTGAATCCGCTGGCCACGCAGAAAGCCAGTCTTGAGTTGCAAGGCACACACGCCAGGGTCCACCTCCATGTCAACGATCCGGTCATCTATCTTTCTCTCGTCGTCGAGGAGGGGACGGAACCGGTGCTCACGCATCCCATCACCGTGGACACCACCGGCGCCAAAGCCGTAAATGGCAAGCATGGCGCACATTCGCCGCAGTCGGGGTTCGTGATTGTGCGCGTGGACGAGCGCCAGGCGGTGCGCATCGTGGGCGCCATCAAGGTCGGGCCCACCGGAACCGTCACGCAGGACGAGGACACCATCCCGACAAAGGTGGAAGTGATGTCCGGCAAGCGATGGCTACGCGTCACGCCGCAACAGAAGCTCACCATCGGCGAGTACGCGCTGGTCGAGATCATCTCCCCGTCCGACATCAACGAGTCGGTGTGGGATTTCCGCGTGGATCCGCGCACCGGCGACAATCCCAAGTCTATTGGGCCGATTCTGAAACAGCCACGCGAGTAGCGCGGGACTACCACTGAAGGAGGCAGGTCATGCAGATGTACAATCCCGCGCATCCGGGAAGGATTCTGGCGAATTACTTGCAAGGCCGGTCGGTGACGGAGGTCGCCCGGCATCTGGACATTACTCGGCCGGCATTGTCGCGCGTGTTAAACGGAAAAGCAGGAATCTCGGCGGATATGGCTTTGCGCATCTCCGAGGCGTTCAACACCGACGCAGAATTCTGGCTGCGTCTTCAGGCTCAGCGCGATCTGTGGGTTGCGTCGCGGAAACGGCGCGCCAAGGTAAAGCCGCTCGCGCAGGGTTTGGCGGCTTAGCAGGTGTTCGACTTTCTGCCGGGCACTCCAGGTCCCGATTTTCAGGAGATGGAACAGCACTAACGTGATGGATGCGGTATTAGCGCATCATCCTCTTTCGCCGGCTGAACACGAAATGCCCCAGCAGAATCAAAATCACCACGGCGCTCACCAGCGCATCGATGCCTGGCATGCCGCGCGGACCCCACAGCGCGTAGCCGCGGCCGTCGAGCCACGTCATGTACACCACGGGAATGTTGCCGAGCGAGTTGATGATGGCGTACCGCGAACTGCCGCTTTTGCCCGAACCGCCGAGGAATTCGAGAGAGACCGCCGTGAACAACGCGTAGCCCGCGCCGACAGTGAAGAGAAAAAGCACGGTGCTCGCAAGATAAATCGTTGGCCGCCGCGGTCCCATGCTGAGTAACGCCAGTGTGGCCGCATTGGCCATCCCCGCCAGCAAATAGGCAATCGAAGCGCGCACGCGAACGGGAATCAGCGACGCCGAGAGTGCGCCAGCCGTGGTCAGCAACGCGCCGCCGGCCCCGTTGATCCACGCCACCTGCGCTCCACTCACTCCGTAGTCGCGGGCCAGCTCCGGCAGCAAGCCGATCATGGCTCCGCTGGCGCACGGCGCAAGGATCAAAAGCGTATAAGGAATGGCCTCCCAGCGCAAAAAGGTGGATTTGAATTCGCGGCCGACGCGCACTACGGTTTCCCATGCGCCGTGCTCACGGACCATTGATTGCGGAGGCGCGGCCAATGCGAACAACGCGGGCGCCACGATCAGGACCGCCGTAATCCAGCCCAGCGCGCCCAGACTGAATCGCTCGGCGGACGACAGCAACAGGAACACCGCAACCGCGCCCACGGCCAGCGACCCAGCCTGGTAAGCGCTGCTGGCGCGGCGCTTGTTGGTCTCGCGCGTCAGCGCTCCCATCATGCCGCCGCAGGCAGCCGCCACAACCACGCCGAAGCACGCGCCAAGAAACAGCAATCGCACCGCCCACGGCGTGGCAAGCGTGGGCTGGTGAAATGCGGCCAGCGCCGCCAAAGCAGCGGCCACGGCCGCAATCATGAGCCAGGTGCGGCGTCGCATCCAGAAATCCGTGATCGGGCCCCAAAGGAAATAGATGGCATGGGGCAACGCAATCAACGCCGCGATGCTGGCCGCGCGCTCCGGCGTCACGCCCTCGTTGCGCAACAGAAAGGTGAGCGCTCCGCTGGCAAGGCCCAGTGAAATTACCGCGTCGGGCGCGATGAGAAAAGTGAAGAGCCAGGGGCGCTCGCGGGGAGGGGATGGAGATTCAGTCTCTATCTCTGGACCTCCGGTGCGCGGGATGAGGTTCAACAGGCTGTTACGAAACTCAAAATCGAGGCCACATTTTGGGTCCGATCATTTTGCTGAACCCAACATCTTGTGGTGAATTTTTGAATTCCTCGAGTTTCGTAACAGCCTGTCAAGCTTGGGGCTCAGCTTGAGGCTTAGACTAACATGGGTCCGCCGGCTGCCGTTAACGCTACTCGCGCACCGCGATGCCCAGCGCCTTCATCTTGCGGTAGAGATGGCTGCGCTCCAGGCCCAGCAGTTCCGCCGCATGGCTGATGTTGTTGCGGGCCTCTTCAATCTTCTTCTGAATGTATTCGCGCTCGTAGGCGTCGCGGGCCTGCTGCAGGCTTGAGAACTCCTCCGTGGAGCGGGAGCCGGTCTTGTGCGTGAGCGGCGGCAGATGCTTGCGCTCGATGCGCAACACGCGGGGATTGAGGATGAGCACGCGCTCGATCACGTTCTTGAGTTCGCGCACGTTGCCGGGCCAGTGGTACCGGGCGAGCGCCTCCAGCGCTTCCTCGTTGATTTCGACGCGCGGGCGGCCGTATTGGCGGCCGAACTCCGCCAGAAACTCGCGCACCAGCAGCGGAATGTCCTGTTTGCGCTCGCGCAGCGGCGGAACGAAGAACGGCACCACGTTGAGCCGGTAGAAAAGATCTTCGCGGAAGTTGCCCTTGGCAATCTCCTCTTCAAGGTCTTTGTTGGTGGAAGCGATCAGCCGCACGTCCACGCGCAATGGCTGCGTGCCGCCCACGGGCGTAAACATCTGGTCGTCGAGAGCACTCAGCACTTTGGCCTGCGTTTTCAGGCTCATGTCGCCCACTTCGTCGAGGAAGAGCGTGCCGCCGTCGGCGCGCTCCAGAGTGCCGCGCTGGTCAATACTGACACCCAGGGGACTCGCGCCCAGCAGCGCCCCCGGCTGCGCGCCGTGACGAACCCCAAAAAGTTCCGCCTCAATGTGCGCCTCGGGAATGGCCGCGCAGTTCAGCTCCACGAAAACGCCGTCGCGGCGCAAACTTTCCGCGTGAATGGAGCGCGCAATCAGTTCCTTTCCGGTGCCCGACTCGCCGTAGATGAGCACGCGTCCGTTGGTCGGCGCCATCAGCCGGATCTGTTGGCGCAGAGCCTTCACCGGCACGCTTTCGCCGGTGAGCACGGATGCGGCGCTGAACTGCCGCTTGAATTCGACATTCTCCGCGCGCAACCGCCGCGCCTCCACGGCATTCTTCACCACGATAAGCGTACGTTCAAGCGAAAGCGGCTTCTCGAGAAAGTCGTAGGCGCCCAGTTTGGTGGCCTTTACCGCAGTCTCAATGGTGCCGTGGCCGCTGATCATCACCACTTCCGGCCGCGTCTCGGCCGGCCATGCGCGGATCTCCGCCAGAAGCTCGAGTCCTTCGCGCCCCGGCAGCCAGATATCGAGCAGAACCACGTCGTAGGGCACGTCGCACAGCAGCGTCATGGCTTCTTCGGCATCGGCCGCGCCGGCCACGCCGTAGCCTTCCTCGCACAAAATCTCCTCGAGGGAACTGCGAATCTCCGCTTCGTCGTCTACCACCAGAATATGGTTCATGAAGCGACCCTATTCGCCGCTTGCCCGCCGTTTGCCAGCGACACTGGCTCGGCGCCGGGTTCCGCAACAGGCAACCGCAGCATGAAGCGCGCGCCCTTCGGGGTATTGGCCTCGGCGTTGATGGTGCCGCCGTGCTCCTGCACGATCTTGGCCGCAATCGACAATCCCAAACCCGTCCCGCGATGCTTGGTGGAGTAGTAAGGCAGGAAAAGGCGCTCGCGAATCTCTTCCGTCAGGCCGTGACCGGTGTCGGAAACCGTGACCTCGACCGCCGTGCCGTCTTCCACCAGCGCGGTGCGAAGCCCAAGCACGCGCAGCAAACTGCCCTGCATGGCTTCCGCCGCGTTGTCGATCAGGTTGGCCAGCGCCCGGCGGATGGCCTCGGGATCGGCCATCACCGCGGGCAGGTCGGGCTCGAGATCGCGCTGCACGGTGATGCCTTCGAGCCTGCCGCCGAACAGCGCCAGTGCCTCTTCCGCGATTTGATTCATGCAGCAGGCGCGCGGCTGCGGCGCGGGAAACTGCGCCAGCGACGAGAACTGATCCACCAGCGTGCGCAACGTGCCCACGCAGCCCAGAATCACCTCGCTGCATTTCCGAATAACATTGGGCGATTCCGGCTGGCCCTTCTCCAGATGTCTGCCGATACGCTCGGCGCTCAAAGCGATGGGCGTCAGTGGGTTTTTGATCTCGTGCGCCACCTGCTGCGCCACTTCCTTCCACGCCAGTTGCCGTTGCGCGCGCAGCAGCTCCGTCGTGTCTTCCATCACCAGCACCGATCCGATGTGCCCAGGCGCGAGTTCCAGCCGCGCGCTGGTGATGGCCAGATGCACAATACGACCGCGGGCATGAAATTCCACTTCCGTCGACGCGGCGCCCATGCGATGCCCGCGGCGAATTACGCCGGCCAGATCTTCAGCGCAATCGGCGGGCAGCAGATCTTCAATCTTTTCTCCGGCCAGGACCGCATCCTGCTTCAGTCCCATCAGCGTGGCAAAGGCGCGGTTGGCTTGCAGCACCACGCCTGTGCCGTCCAGCGTGACCACCCCCGAAGGAATGGTCTCCACAATGGTCTCCAGCTCACGCCGGCGTTCTTCAACAGCCCGGTTGGCCGCGGTCAGTTGTGCCTGTGCGCTCTCCGCCAGTTGGCGGCTGGTTTCGAGATCTCCGGCCATGTGATTGAACGAGCGCACCAGGTCGGCCATCTCGCCGGTCGCCTGCGCAGACACGCGTCGCTCGTACTTGCCCGCCGCAATCTCGTCCATGGCATCGGCCAGCGCTTCCACGGGCCGCGTGATCTGCTTGGAAAGGAACAAGGCCAGCCACACGCTCGAGAAGAACACGAAGACCGTGATCAGCAACAGCATCAGGATGAACGTGGTGCGAATGCGGCTCCGCGAACGGTACAGTTGCCGGTATTCCGCCGTACCCGACCGGATATGCGCCGTGGTCTGGCTTAAACCTTGCGGCACCGGAAGGGCAACAACCACCACATTGCCTGAGGCAGCGGCCGCCACGCCCAGCATATATTCGCGGCCTGCCACGCGAAGCACAGTTTCATCGCTGTGTTGGGCTGCGGGAAGCAAAATTTTCGAGAGCGGCCCCTGGAGCAAAACACCTTCCTTGTCTGCTTCGTCGAGCCACGACACCAGGGTTGCCGGGCTGGATTCCAGCGGCGCCTGGAAATCCGCCACCACGTGGCGATCCTTGTCGTAGACCACGGTAAATCCGCCCTCGAGAGTGATGCGATGCGAGCCAAGCTCCTGCTCAAGCTGCGCGGGGTTTTGGTCGAGGGCGCCGGAGGCCAGAATTGATTCGGCTTCAAGGTGGGCGTTGCTGGTCGCATACTGGGCCAATTCCAGCACAACCAGATTTGCATCTTCGCGCAGTTCCGATGTTGGCTGCGAGAACCATCTGTCGATCGACCGGTTCAGCAGCAGGAAGCTGAACAGAAACATGCACACCGCGGGAATCAGTGCAATGAGGGCCGCTCCCACGACCATGCGCGTCCGCAGCCGCGCTCCCAGCGCGCTGCCGCTTTGATCGGCGTAGAGCTTGAGGATGTTCCTGAAGAGCAGCGTCAACAGCAGCATCAGGAGCAGAAATACCAACACAATGAGGCCGACAAAGGCCAGCGTCTCACCGGAGGTTTCAGGATTGAGAAATCTGAATTCCGACATGTTGAATGCCTGCAATGCGCCCAAAAAAGCGAACAACAGCAGGACCCCGCTTAAGAGCAGGAACATGGAACGCCGCCGTGGATCACCGAGAAACGGCATGCGGCGATTATAGTGCGGGGCAATGGCGACGAACAGGTACCACGGGTCTCCAGATCGGGGTCCCCAGGAAACGGTCTTTGTTTCCTGGGGTGTAGACCCGCACCCGCCCGAGGATCATTGCGAAATCAAGAGGTCAAAGCGCTACCGGAAGATCACGAACTTCAGCCAGCCCTCCCAGACATCGGACCACGCGTGGGCCATCATGTTGGCGCGCAGATTCTTGCGCCATGCGGCGAGAGCGCCATAGAGAACCCCGAGGACGCTGATGACCACGACATTCCGCCATCCCTGGTAGCCGTGGGCGATGCCAAAGACCAGGGCCTGCAGAAGGATGGCCCATGGGATGTTGCCCGTTAGCGCATGAAATTGGCGCTGCAGGTAGCCGCGGAATGCCATCTCCTCGCAGATACCCGCGGTGATGCACGTGGCAATCCAGACCAGAACTTCGGCTAGACTCTTCGGCAGGAGACTGTCGACCGACTTGGCGCTGCCTGATCCCAGCAGCAAGTGAACGCCGTAGGCAGCCCCTTCCCACACGGCCCAGAACGGCAGCATCACGGCAAGGTCGGAAAGCACATCGCGCCAGCTCTTCCAGCGTCCGCCCGCAAGGTCCCACAGCTTGCCGCCATGCCGGTGCACGCCCGCCCAGCAAAAATACAGGAGCAGCCAGTCCATCCCGAGAGCCGTGAGATAGATCGGGATCGCGTAGCCGTGGCTGGCAAGCTGACCTGATCCTGCGCCGCTCCCGGCGCCCGCGTGCTGCTGGTAGAGCCCCAGAGCCAGCAGCGCAGCCATGATCGCGAGAAATCCCGTGAGGTGCACCCACGAGGCGACCGGTTCGGGCTTAGGAGGGCGGGTGGGAAACGTGCAATTTACCTGCATGGGGTTTTTCCTTTCCGATGGCCCGGCGTCGCGGGCTGGCTTCCATTTTGCGCAGCGCCTTGAGCGTCTCTTCCGCCCAGCGCAGGTGCGCTTCCAGTTGCAGTTGTCCGAAGCGCGCCGCCATCCGCCAATACGGCACGTCGGGATAGCGCCGCATCTGCGACAGCAGTTCGCGCTCTATCTGCCTGAATTTTTCTAGGAAACCCTTCTTGCGCTGTGCCATGCGCTCCACGTAGCCGATCACCGTCTCCGGCCCCGCCTGCGCGCCGAAAAACAGCTTCAGGAGCAATTCATTCCGCGGCACCCCGGGCTGCGGCTCCACGGCAAGCCATTCTTCCAGGTGCGCCCTTCCACTGGGCGTGATGGAGTAGACCCGGCGGTCGGGCTTGCCCTTCTGCTTTTCCGTCTTCGCGGTCACCAGTCCCGCGGCGGCCAGTTTCTTCAGGTTGGGATAGATCTGGCCGTAGCTTTCGTTCCAGAAGAAGCCGATGGATTCGCGGATGGATTGTCCCAGGTCGTAGCCGGACATGGGTTCCACGGTGAGAAGTCCGAGGAGCACTTCCCGGCTCGAGCTGGAGCGGCGCGCCATAGTTCTAATAGATATATGCCTATTAGATAGTTATGTCAACGGAAATCTTTTCCCGTGCCGCCGGCAGCCCCTTTCGCGGCCCGCGGTCAAATCTGCGAGCAGTCCAGCGGGCTTAGCATCAGGTTGCTGATGTTCATCACGATCGGATCGAAGGCAAACCGCGGATCGGCCGACAGCTTCTTCCATGCCGGATCGTTGCGGAAGACATCCCACTTCGCTTCGAGCTCCGTCATATCGCCAAAGCTCAGCATGTACGTCAGGCTGGGCATGCGCGAGCCCACCAGCGTGTCGCCGAAGAACACGGGATGGAAGCCCGCGGCCTTGAAGATCTCGAACTCGCCGGAGTGAAACATCTCCACCTTGCGCACGTGCTCGCCGTTCGACGGGCTCTCGTAGGTGCGGAGCTGAAACATGCGTTTGCCCTTGCTCGCCGAGGATGCCGGCAGCGTCACCCGCGGCCAGCCCTCAAAGGCGGCCATCAGCCACGACTCCACGCGCTCGAACGCGGGTGCTCCGGCCGTCGCATTCCAGAACGGCGCGGCCGCGGCGAGAAACTCCGCATCGTGCGCCAGCCGCAGGTCCAACTCGGCCAGAACCTCCACGGAAGCGCCGGGGATCAGCAGGTAGTAAGCCGGCGTCTCCGGGCCAATGTCGAGTTTGAAGGCGCCTGCCGGTCCCAGGCCCATGCGCCCCAGTGCCGGAATCAAAGCCCCGGCGAAGTGGTTCTCCGTCAGCTTGAGTTGCGGCCCGCTCCTTAGCTGATAGCGGCGCAACAGGTAAAACTCGCGTCCTCCGACGGCCGGGGCCTGGGCGGGCGCCCGCCGGGCAGCGGCCGCGGCAGAAGCGGCGAGCGTAGCGGCAAGAAATTGACGGCGTTGCATGGTTCCCTCCGAAACGAAGGTCCATTGTAAGCTGCCGCAGGTCATGAGACCCGTCCTGACCGGCCCTGAGCGGCGATTCCCCGCTTGCAGACCACCCCGCTCGGCAAGAGGCGCATCCAAGCACCCAGCGAACCTCGCAATTGCCCTAAATTGCACAGTTTTTGCTACAAAATCCGCTCGATTGCTGCAACTTTCTCACGCGCAGCGGGTTAAATCTACCGGTAGCCCTGCGAGGCGACCTCACTTTTTCGGCACTCCCGCCGAAACCTGCGCCGCCGTTCCCTCGGGACCGGCGGCTTTTTTTGCTCGCAGCGTCATCCTCTACCCCCATTTCCCGTCTAAGTAGGACGCCTGGGAGCGTGTCTTCGCGCCGCTCCGGAGCCGGTTGGAGAGTTGTTGCGCGCTGACCCATCCGCGACTATCGCGACCTCCGTTTTTGCGATGCCCATCCGTTTTTGCGATGCAAGGAGAAGTCCAATGCAAGCCAGCAAGGCAGGAATTGCCAAGGTTATTGGCGCGGCCATGGGAGCCGTGCTCGTCACAGCCGCTTTGATCGTTGCCGGATGTACCGCCGCGAATAACCTCACCGGCGGTGGGACCACCATCACTTCCGCCACAACGTCCATTCCGGTTTCCATCACGGACGCTCCGGGCGACCAGGTGGTTGCCGCCAGCCTCACGCTCAACTCGGTGGTGCTCACCGACCAGAAGGGTCAGACGACCAGCATTCTCGCCGCCCCGCTCACCTTTGAGGCCGCGCACCTGGATGCAGTGCAGGAGCCGCTCTTCACTCCGGCCATTCCTCAGGATAACTACACCAGCGTCACGCTCAACTACTCCAACGCGGAGGTGGTCTATATCGACCCCACGACGAAGCAGTTGGTCGTGGCCACGGCCACGCTCGCCAACAGCTCGCAGGTCTTCACGTTTCCCACCCCGCTGGCCGTGAACAACACCTCCACCTCGCTGATTATCGACTTCCTGGTGGCCAATTCAGTCTCCATCTCGGGAACGACCGTAACCGTCACGCCGCAGTTCCACATCGCTCCAGCGCCCATTGCCGCCACGCCCACCAACGGCACCAACGGGCTTATGACCGGCATCAAGGGCAAAGTATCGGCGCTGGGAACCGACCAGTTCACGCTCACCAACCCCGAGGGCCTGTCGCTGTTGATCGGCGTGAACTCTGCCACGCAATACCAGGGGCTCACCGGATTCTCGGCGCTCGCCGTCGGCGCGCTCGTCGAGGCCGATGTTCAGATCGAGAGCAACGCCAGTTTGCTGGCCCTGCGCGTCGAAGAGCAGGTGCCGCCCAATGCGACAGCTGAGCTGCTGGTCGGACCCGTCACGGCCGTCACCGGCTCGCCAGCGACCTCGTTTACCCAAGTCGTGCGCCAGCAGGTGGGCACGCCCGCGTCTACCACGC
>Ga0181527_1003442_pt1 | contig 14152 bp, 9 predicted proteins | sample PEATcosm2014_Bin_30_FD_119762 | JGI IMG/M metagenome (GOLD analysis project Ga0181527, IMG submission 119762) | Peatland microbial communities from MTU Mesocosm Facility, Houghton, MI, USA - PEATcosm2014_Bin06_60_metaG | ecosystem: Environmental > Terrestrial > Soil > Wetlands > Peat | place...
CCTTTTCGCATCTATGGCCTTGGCCGGCGCGTTGCTGGTCCAGCCCGCCGCGGCGGAGGAACGGTTGTTGAAAGGTTTCGAAGCCGCCCACGCCTGTTCCGGCGACATCGAGAAGCTCTGTTCGGACGTCGAGCCGGGCGGCGGCCGGATCAAGGACTGCATCAAGAGCAAGGTCAACGATCTGTCGACGGGTTGCAAGGAGGCGCTCGCCGTCTTCATCGCTGCCGGCGAGACCGTCGATGTGAAGGTTGGACCGCTGCCGGGCAATCTGCTGATGCATCTGGAAAACGCCCATAACTACCCGTTCTGCGAGTTCGGCCTGATTCTCGGCGACACCTTCGAGACCGCCGTGGCGCATGTCTGGAACACCACCGGCGCCAGCGACTGCCCGCCGCTGTACCGGGACCCGATCGACGCCGCCGGGCAGGAAGCCTTCGCCAGGAAACATGGCGCGTTGGCCGGCTGGCTCAACCCCCGGCGTCACTGGATGTTCGACGAGCTTTGGGTCTACGGAATCGGCGAAACGCATGACTTCGATGGCGTTCAGGCGACGTGGATGGCCAAGACAAAGGCCGAGGACCTGATGAAGAGCGCCAACATGACGAAGGCCGGCGGCGATCCCTATGATCCCGGAACGATCTACCGCCTCGACACGATGAAGTACAAAAAGGGCACGACGGTTCACATTATCGACGCGCCGGATGGCGGCGCTTACATCATGCAATCCTGGACCGACCATTTCAACAAGGACGTCGCCTATGACAAGTTGAAGCGCCTCGGCTCTATGTACAAGCGGCTGCCGCCGGGGTGGAAGTTCCGCACCAAGGTGCTTGACGCCGATCTCGAGATCGTGCCGCCGCCGCCCGCGCGTCTGGCGAAAGTCATGCTGGATGAATTCCACAACGTCTTCGAGGGCTGCGGCTACGACGCCGCATGCTCCTACAAACCGTAAATGCCTTTGGATCAAGGGGACGTCGCGGCCGGTCGGGCCAAACCGACGCTGCGCGAGGCTCGCTGAACAAATCGAACCCTGACGGAACCAAACTCAAATTGAGGAAGCAGTGAGATGAAAAAAGCGCTGATCTTTTCCACGGGCGTTCTGCTCGCGCTGGCGGCTCGGCCCGTGCTGGCCGAAGATCGATTGATCGAGGGCTTCGAGGCCGCGGGCGCGTGCGCCAGCGACATTTTGAAAATATGCGCGGGCGTGCTTCCGGGAGAAGGGCGAATCAAGGATTGCGTGCTTGAAAAGAAGGCGGACCTCTCCGCCAACTGCGCCGCCGCGCTCGGCAAGGCGCTGACCGTCGCGCTACCCGACGACGCCGTCAACCTCGAAATGAAGCATTACACCCACATGCGCGCCGTCCAATATACCGAGTTCTTCCTCATCGGGGGCAATCCGATCGCCGGGGATCTGCGCGCCAATGTTTACAACACGATTGGCCTAAACGGTTACACGCCGGCCAATAAGAATACGTCCCCGACACCGGAAGTAGCGGCGGTTGACATTAATGCGGTGAAGAAAGAGTTCGGCGTGCTCGCCGTCCATATCAACGGTCCCAAGCTGTGGATGCCGGACGAGATCGAGGTCCCGACAGGCAAACAGCGGGTTTTCGGCAAGCTCAAAGCGCGATGGGTGGGCAATTTGAGCTTGAAAGGGATCAATTTGACGAAGCCGGGAGCGGACGCCTACCACACCACGACCATCGAGCGTAAAACCAAAATCGTCTATAAGAAGGGCCAGACCGAGTTCCTGATCGACGATCCCGAGGGCAATACCTGGATCATGAAGGGCATGGACCTCGGCCTCCATCCGGTCCAATCCTATGCGGACGCCGCGAATCTCGGCAGCAAGCTGAAACTTCCGCCGGGCTATAAGTTCCGGACCGCCGTTCTGCCCGAGGACCTGATTACGCTTCCGACCTCGGGAGTAGCCGCGATCATGCCGGACGATCTGAACAACGTATACGACAAGACCGGACCGGGATATTCGAACTACAAGCCCTGACGGGTTTGTCGCGCGCCGTCCGGCATCCCACGCCACGCGTTGAAGCTTCGGGCGATGGCTCGCCATCTCCGAAGCCTTAAACGGCGTCCGATACAAAAGTTTGTCTTGCGTTTCGACAAGTATCCGGCGAACCGCTCCGTTTCGATACTGTTGAAAAAGTCTTTTCGGGAGGCCGGGCCAAATTTCTCGAAACCGCTGGCGCGCTGATGGAAAAGGGAGCCGAGGCCCGCCAAAGCGTTAACTGAACGACGATCTCCCGCTCGCCTTTCATGATGGCGTTGAGCGGCGACGATTGCGCGAATCCCGGTCTGTTGTCCAGAATTGGCGCTGAGCCAAAATACCAAACTGGTCCACTACCGCCGGGATGGATTCGACCAAGTCGCGGCGGCCCTCACCAGACTCCGCTTCACGGAGCCACCCTCTCCCACAAGTGGGAGAAGGACTCGCCGCCCCCTAAAACGTCACCTTGGCCCCGCCATAAAAACCCGTCGGCGGGCCGAGCGAGGTTTGGCGCGGATTGGTCATGTCGAGGAAGGGGATCGCGGTCGTGTTGTAGAACACCGCGAAGTTGCGCGTGCGCGTGTCGCCCACATTGTCGATGAGCCCGTAGATCTGGAAATTCTTCGTCACCTGATATGACGTGCGCAGATTGACGGTCGCATAGGGCGAGAGCGTGCCGAAGGCGTTGATCTCGTCCTCGCGAACCCAGGCGCCGGCCGTGTAGACGAGATCGGCGCCGATCTTCCACTCTGGCGTGATGGAATAATCGAAGCCGGCCTTCAGGCGATGTTTGGCGACGGCGTTCATATGCGAGCCCGGCATCACCATGATCGACGAACCGCCCGTCGCTATGGCCAGCGGATTGTTCGGCGCGCCGAGCAGAATCTGCGAGCGGAAGGTCGCGTCGGTCAGCGTGTAGTTGATGAAGGTCGTGAGCTTCTCGTCCTTGTAGCGCAGCGAAGTCTCTATCCCCTGGCGCTGCGTCGTGCCGGCGTTGGTGAAATAGCCGAGGCCCGTGACGACGCTCGGCACGCTCAGAATGTCGTTGAAATTCGTCGTGCGATAGATGCCGGCGTTCCATTCGAAACGTCCCGGCAGCAATTGCGGCAGGCGCGTTTCGCCGCGCAGGCCCGTCTCGATCGAATGCGAAACCACTTGCTTTAGCGGCGGATCGGAGACGAGAAAATTGTCGATGAGGCAGGGCTGGTTGGGATTGGCGCAGCCAAGCTCCAACGGCGTCGGCGCGCGATTGGCCTCGGAATAATTGGCGTAGCCGGTGATTTCCGGCGTGATCTTGTAGCTCGCGCCGATCGTCGGGTTGAAATGCGTGTACACGGCGCTGCCGTTAAGCGAGGTTCCCACGAGATCGTAGAGGCTGATCGCCGCGTAGTTGAAGCGTCCGCCGGCGGTGATGGTGAGCTTGTCCGTCACGTCAAGCGCATCGAGGCCGTAGACGCCGAGATAGCTGTTGGCGGCGTTAAGATGAACGGTCTGCACGTCGGCCGTCGGGTCGATGTTCAGCATGCCGAGGCCGCTCACCGTGAGATCGCCGGGGTTGAGCACGCCGACTTCTTCGTCCGCCGAAAAATTGGTCCAGCCATGTTCGTAGTTCACGCCGAAAGTGAACTTGTTGGGCAGCGAGTAGATCTTGTCCGTGTTCTCGATCTGCGCGGTTCCGCCCAGCGTGCGCGAGCGCGTCCAGGTGCGGTCGATGACGGCGAGATTGGCCGCGCCCTGGAAAATATCGGGCAGATAGGTGGGATCGCCATTGCCGTCGCACAGCGTCGCCGCGCCGCAGGAATTTAGACTGGTGGTATTGCCGTCGACATGCGCCTGATCGAAGGCGCGGTAATGCAGATCGGTCAGGATTTTCCAATTCGGCGCCGGCGTGAATGTCGCGTTGAGATCGTATTGCGACAGCGTGTTTTTCGTCGTCTGCGGCGTCGTGTAAACGGCGCTCGCGTCATTGTTGACGAGATCGACCGGCGCCGGCCCCGATACGCCGAAGCGGTTTTGCGCGAGGCCGAGCGTAAAATGCACTTCGGCGGCGTCGCCGCGATAGCCGATATCGCCATAGAGGCGGCGCACCTGCGACCCCGAAAATTTGCGATAGCCGCTGTCGCCAGCGGCCTCGATCGCGAGATAGCTGGAGAAATCGCCCTGCAGAACGCCATATTGCATCGAGGTCTGGCGGCGATTGCGGCTGCCCATGCGTCCGTCGAGTTCGAAGCCCTGATAGGTGAAGCCGTTCTTCATATCGAGCACGACGGCGCCGCCGAGCGCGTTGAGGCCGAACAGCGGATTGCCGGTGACGATGGCGGTGCGGTCGATGGCGACGGTCGGGATCATGTCCCAATTGACCGTATCCCCATAGGCCTCGTTAATGCGCACGCCGTTCTGATAGACGGCGAGTCCCTCGGGCGTTCCCGGAACCGGCGAGGCCGCGAAGCCGCGATAGTTGATCTCCGGCGTAAAGGGGTTGCCCAGCACGTCGTTGGTGGAAACGCCGGGCGTCGAGCGCTCCAGCGCGCCGCCAATGTCGAACTGGCGCGTATCGGCGATTTCCCGCGCTGTCGTGATGATCACGCTCGACGGCGCCGTGCTGAGCGCGGGAGCCGGAGGCGGCGCGGCTGGAACCGGCGTCGCGGCGGCGCTGGCCGGAGCAGGCGCCGCCGGCGCCGGGCTCGACACGGAGCGCGAGCGCAGCGGCGCCCCAACCTCGATGTCCGGCAGCGCCTCCTGCGCCAAGGCGGCGGGCGCGAGACCCGAGCAGAGCGCGGTCAGTGCGAGGAGGCGTTCGCGGATCATCGTCTTGTTCCTTGGCGCGGGAGTCTCCGCCCGCCCGTGTTGGGAATCACCCTGACTGTCAGTCCTCTCTTTCCACCAAATTTCGCCCGAGCGCATTTCCAAAAAATCCCGAACCGGGCGGGGCGGCAATCGCTACTCCTCGGCGTCCCTCGTCTCCAGCGGCAGCCAGGCCTCCAGCACGGCGCCGCTCGGGCCGCCCTCGCGCAGCGTCAAGCGCCCCCCCAGCGCGCCGACGCGTTCGCTCATGCCGCGCAGGCCGAGCCCCTCGCGCCAGCCGGCCTTCAGCCCCTTGCCGTCGTCGGCGACGCGGACGCGAAGCTGGCCCGGCGCCTCGACCGCCGCGGAAATCGCCACTTGGATCGTCACATGGCGCGCGCCGGAGTGGCGCAGCGCGTTGGTCAGTCCCTCCTGCGCGATCCGATAGGCGGCGAGCGCGGTCTCTTCGTCCAGCGGGGGAGCGGCGACATCGAGCGCGACCTCGACCAGGGGATGGCTCTCGCGCCAGCCTTGCGCTAGAGCGGCGAGCGCGCCGGCGAGGCCAAGCTCCTCCAGCGCGGCGGGGCGCAACCGCGCCAAGACGCGGCGATTGACCTGTTGCAGCGCGGCGATCTGCGCGTCGATCCTGGCGCAGTCGGGCTCGAATCCATTGCTCGCGGCCTTGCGCCGCAAGGCGCCGACGCCGGCGCGGATGGCGAACAGAAAAGGGCCGATTTCGTCGTGCAGATCGCGCGCGATGTCGCGGCGTTCGTCCTCCTGCACGTGGATCATGCGCCGCAGCAGCCCGTGGTTCTCCTCGTCGAGCCGCGCCAGACTCGCCGCCAGCGCGTTGATCCCGTCGGCGATGGCCATGAGCTCCGGCGAGCCCCCGCGCGGAACGCGCAAGGAGCGCTCGCCCCGCTCCAGCCGGGCGAGGCCCTCGGCCAGCGCCGAGATCGGCGCCAGCGTGCGCGTCACCGCGATGAAGATCAGCCCGAAGGCCGCCAGAGCGACGAGCCCGCCGCCAACCGCCAGCGCGACGATCTCCTCCCAGATCTCGGCGATTTCGTCGGCGGGATTGGTCGCGATCAACACCGCGCCTCGCGGGCGTCCAGTCATCTCTATCTTGGCGACGCTGGCGCGCGGCGTCGCCAGCGCGGCGAACCAGCTTGGCGCGCGGCTGGCGCCCGCGGGCGCGGGCGGCGGTTCGGCGCCCTCGACGAAAATCCGCAGATGGCGGAACGTGCGCCCTTGCGCCAGCAGCCGGTCCAACTCCGCCGCGGGGTCGGCCGAGCCCCGCGCTTGCGCGAGAGCCGTTTCGACGAAATCCCGCGCGAGCCGCGACGCGGCCTCCGCCTCGGCGCGGATGCGCGCCCCCGCGTGCAGCGTCAACAGCGCGACCCCAAGCGAGAGTCCAAGCGCCAGCACGGCGCCCAGCAACAGCGACAGGCGCCAACGAAGCGGCAGGTTCGAGAGCATTTCGGCGTCCTTCGCGGCGGACTTTTAAGGATGCGCGCGGCTCCGTCAACGCGACGGTTGGTCGTCAGCCCGTCAGCAGCGCTCTCGCGCCGTCGATCACATATTGCACGGCGAGCGCCGCCAGCAGCACGCCGAGGAGCTTGGCCAGCACCAGCGCGCCGGAGGCGCCGAGCGCTTTCTCGATCCGCGTCGCCGCGAGACAAACGGCGAAGCAGATCAGCGCTACGAGCGCGATGGCCGCGATCAGCAGCGCGAGCTCCAGAAGATCGCCCTGCGCGCGCCCCGCGAGCAGCAAGGTCGCGGCGATGGCGCCCGGCCCCGCCATCAGTGGAATGGCGAGCGGAAAAGCGGCGGGGTCGTGGATATTTTCTTCCAACGCCTGTTGGGCGGCTCTTGCGTCGCGCGCGATGCGCAGCCCCAGCACCATTTCGGACGCGATTGAAAACAGCAGCAGTCCGCCGGCGATGCGAAACGCCGCCAGCGAAATGCCGAGCGCAATCAGCAGCCGCTCGCCGATCAGCGCCGCGCCGACGAGGATCAGAAAGGCGAAGAGAGACGCCCGCGCCGCTATTCCCCCGCGCGATTCCCGCGCCAGGGCGCGCGTCGCGGCGAGGAAAATCGGCGCCAGGCCGAAGGGCTCGACGACGACGATCAGCGTGACGAAGGCGGCGGCGAAATGGTCGACGGCGGACAAGAGGATTTCCTGCGAAGTTTCCTGAAAGAGACGCCGCGACGCTCCCGCGCCTCGTTCAATTGGCTTCGCCCTGTCCGCGCTTCAACTCCGTGCCCGAGGCGAAAACCCGCGCCGCTCAGTCCGGGTTGTAGATATTGCCGTCCGGGCCTTTCCAGCCCTTGCCGGCCTCGTAGAAGCGATATTCCTCGTCGAAGACGACCGTCTGGCCCGGCTCGACATATTGCTTGCCCTTGGGGTCGGAGCCGAGCGGCGCGGTCACGTAATGCTTGCTGGCCGAGCAGCCTTCCGGGAATTTATCGCCTTCGGGCTTGCATTCGAGATTGGCGCCCTCGGGAAATTTCACCGTCGCGTTGAAGAAATATTCGAAGCCCTTCTCGCCGGTGGCGTGCATTTCCAGCTTTTCGGTCATTCGCGTCTTGAACTCGACGAGCTGGCCCGGCTTGTCGAAATATTTCTTGACCATGTTCTCGAACACGGTCTTGGCCTGCGCCTCGGTGAGATCGCAGCCGCCGAACAGACAAAAAGCCGCCGCGCGCTGAACGCCGACGGGCGCGAGCGCCAGAGCCGCGGCCAAAGTCAGCGTCTTGAGCATCGAACCTCGCATGTCGTTTCCTTGTCTTTTTGATTTTAAGTGAAGGCGTCGATTCGACCCTTGCCGCGATTTCGCGTCGTCTGAATGACGGGCGGTTTGGGCTCCCTCGCCGGCGCCGGGCGCCGCTGTCTCGATATTAGCTGATCCTCGCCGCGAAAGGAATGCGCGCGGGCGAGGACGGAGCGAGCGTTGAAATATCGGCTTCGCGCCGATCGCGGACGCGGCCTCATCGTTGGATATCGTTCATCCGCGCTTACAAGAAGATCGCGACGCCCGAGCGCCGGCGTGGGCGCCCGGCCGCCCCCGCAGCGATTTCGCATGCTCTCGTTCACGTGCATAGAAATCAACGCCTTCGTCCTTTTTGAGCTTTAGAATCAAAACATAGGTAAAAGGCAGCGCGGCCAGTTCAACCAATATCTTGACGCCTGTCGAGACGAATACGAGGTGAAACAATTTATCAAAAGTCAGAATCGACGCGAACATTATGGGCGCGACAACAAGCGTATGAGCCAATTCACTCACTATGGTCGCCGCCAACGCGCGCACGTAGAAATGACGTCCATGCGTGACGGCCTTAATCTTGACGATGACGTAAGCATTGAGAATTTGCGAAACAAGAAAAGCCAGAGACGCTCCAATAAAGACGCGAAGCGTCGTTGAATAAAACATCTCGTATTCGGCCTGAAATTTCCATTCCGCCGCCGCCGGCAACGCAATCGTCAGATGCGCCATCCCCACGAAGAACCCATAGGCCGCGAGGCTCACAAAAACGGCGTTTCTTGTCCGTTTGAAACCATATACTTCGGAAAGCGTGTCGCCGACCAGGAGCGAAAAAGGAAAAAGCGCGGCGGCGGCGCCGAATTGAATCCCCCATATCTCCGCGACTTTGAACGCGAGAATATTCGCGGTGAGGAATGTCGCGACAAATGCAACCGTTAGAATATGCAGATATTTTGGTTGCCATTCTCCACCGTGCCGCTCCTGAATGACCGTTTCCGTTCCTGGCTCGAAATGGGGAGACAAAACAATATCCGGAACATGGCGATTCATCGTCTTAATCCTTGACGCAAGCGTGAGCTCGAAGGGTGGCCGCCATGTTCTTCGGGCGGAAGGGCCTCTTTGTTACACGCCGCCCGCTTGGTTTGTCGGAGCGCCAGAAAAACGGATGTTCCCGCGGGCGCGGAGCCTCGGGCGATGAACGGGCGCCGGCGTGTCATATCTGTTCCATCAGCTCTTCGGCTTGGAGTTGTTTCAGCTCTTGCGCGACGGTCGGATGCGGCCGGCGCGGGGAGCGGGCGAGCCAGACGAAGGCGGCCAGTCCGACAAACACGATGGCGCCGAGCAGAAAGACGTCGTTTAACGCCAGCAGCGTCGCCTCCTGCCGCAGAAGGCGCCCGAGCTGACCGGTCGCCATGGCCGGCGTGAAGCCGGACGCTTGAAGCCTGTCGGACAGTTGCGTCATCGGGTCCAGTTCGGCGAAGCGTCTCCCGCCGAACTGGTCGGAAAGATCGAGCGTGTGATAAGTCGTGCGCTGGAACAGAACCGCGCCCTGCAACGCGATGCCGAAGCCGCCCGCGACGATGCGCAGCAGCGCGAACTCCTCGGCCGCGCGGACGAGCCGCGAGCCTTGCAGGCCATGCATCGCAAGGCTCGCCAGCGGCGCGAAGAACATGGCGAACGAGAAACCGAAAAAAGTCATCGGCCATGCGATCTGGTCGAAGGAGGCGGTTTTGTCGAACAGCCCCATCCAGGTCAGCGTCACGGCGAAGCCGAGGAAGTTCAAGCTGCAGATCAAGCGGACGTCGAAATGCTTGCAAAGCTCGTGCGCGACGCCCGCGGACAAGACGGACAAAAGCAGCATCGAAAGATAGACGCCGCCAGCGAGGGAGGGACTGTAGCCGAGAAGCATTTGCAGTTGGCTGGCGAAAAGCGCCAAGGTTCCCATGATCACGAAAAACCCCGCCATCGAACAGATCGTGGCGATGGCGTAATTGCGCTGGCCAAACAGCCGCATGTCGATCACGGGACGCCGTTCGCCAAGTTCCCAGATGACGAAAGAGGGCGCCGCCGCGAGGACGACAATCAGCGCGCCGACCAGCATGGGAGAGTGGAGCCAGTCGAAATCATTGCCCTGATTGAAGATCGTCTGCATCCCGAAAAGAGCCGCCGCGAGCAGGAAAAAGCCTACGACGTCGAAGCGCGGGAAGCGCCGACGATAGCCGCGGCGATACAGTAACGAGCCGACGACGCTGGCGGCCAGCAGCGAGACGGGGATGTTGGAATAGAACATATAACGCCAGCCGAGATATTCGGCGCACCAGCCGCCGGCGAATATCCCGAGCATGAACGGCAGAACGTTGAGAATGCCCCAAAGCCCGACTCCAAATGTTCTCAGCCTCTCGGGATATTCGTTGAGCAGCAGGGATTGGCCGACGGGAAGAATGAGGCCGCCGGCGACGCCGAGCAAAATGCGAGAGCCCACGAAAGTGAGAATCGTCTCGCTCTCGCCGCAGGCGAAGGACATGACGGCATAAAATACATAGGCGGCGACGAGCACGCGGTAGTCGCCGAATCTCGCCGTCTGGCGCCTGGCGAGCGTAAAGCCGAGAGCGACGCCCATCATGTGGTCCGTCGCGGCCCAAACGCCAAAACTCGGCGTCACGCCTTGCAGATCGCCCGCCGCGGAGGGCGCGACGACCGCGTAGCCCGGCACGTTGGACAGCACCAGCACATGACCCAGGCCAAGCACGATATTGAGCAAGAGGAAGCGCCATCCACGCAGGGGACGCGGATCGGTTATCGGCACGGCTGAGCAAATTCCCCGCCGCGGCGCGCATTCCCTGTCGGCGAAGAGAGGGCGCCAACGAGCTTCAAGCGGACGCCCCCATGCACATGCTCCTAAGTAGTCATCCTCGCCCACAATGCTCTCTCTTCGCGCGGCGAGGCCTGTTTGTTACACGCCGCCTCGCCGCGTAATCGCGGCGCCGAGGCATGAGAAAAACGGACAGTGGACGTTTCGCTCGCGCGTGGAGTAACAAATGGACGGCTTCCAACGAAGTGAAGTGAGGAGTTGTAACGTGGCATTGAGCGGAGCCGAGGAGGAGTGGGCATTGTTGATGCGCGCCGCGATCAATGGCGATTCGTCCGCCTATCGCCGCCTTCTCGCTTCTCTTACGCCGGCCCTGCGCGCGGCGGCGCGCCGAAACTGCGCGCGCATCGGTTTGGATGACGGCGAGGCCGAGGACGTCGTTCAAGAGGCGCTCCTGGCGATTCACCTCAAACGACATACATGGGACCCCGATCGGCCGATCGGTCCCTGGATCACGACAATCGCCCGCAACAAGCTGATCGATGCGCGTCGCCGGCGAGGAAACAGGCCGATGCTGCCGATCGACGATCTGGCGGATATTCTGACCGCCGAAGGCGGCGACGACAGCATGGATCGGCGGGATCTCGACCGCTTGGTCGGCAAGCTCGGCGAGCGTCAACGGGATTTGGTGCGCTCCTTGTCGGTCGAGGGACGTTCGATTCAGGAGACGGCGAAACGCTTGAATATGAGCGAGGGAGCAGCCCGTGTCGCGCTACACCGGGCCATCAAGGCCCTTGCCGCTTTGTATCGGGGAGGCGTCCGATGAGAACCGAGGATTTGATCAATGCGCTCGTCGTCGATCTAACGGTTTCGAAGGCGCGGTTTCGCCATGTTCTTTTCGGAGCGATAACATTGGGCGCGATTATCGCGGCCGCGGTATTTGTGCTTGGGTTGGGCGTTCGCCCCGACTTCGGTCAAGCGCTGGAGACCGCGCGCTTCCTGTTCAAGTTTGTGTTCGCGCTTAGTCTCGTCGCGACGGCGACGGCGCTTCTTTCGCGTCTCGCGATTCCCGGCGTTTCGGCCGGACTTTGGGCGTGGGGCTGGTTATTGGCGCCGGCGCTGCTCGTCGTCGCGGTCGCGGCCGAACTCTTCGTCATGCCAGCCGACAGTTGGCTGCCCAGACTTGTCGGATCGAACGCCCGAGCTTGTTTGACGCTGATCCCGCTGCTGTCGATCGCGCCGCTGGCGTGCATATTGCTCGCCTTGCGAGAGGGCGCGCCGACCAGCCCCGGCCTCGCCGGCGCCGTGGCCGGGCTCGTGGCGAGCGGCGTCGCGGCGACGCTTTATGCTTCCCATTGCACCGACGACAGTCCGCTGTTCGTCGCGACCTGGTATTCGCTCGCCATTGGCGTCGTCGTCTTGGTCGGATATGGCGTCGGATCGCGCGTTCTGCGATGGTAGTTCAGATGCGCGACGGCGAAATTAGGCATGTCGACCGGGCCGCCGGCGCGAATTCGAGACCGAGCGCGGCGGCGGGTTCAAACCTTGGGCGCGGCCTCCCAGGCCAGATTGGTCCAAGTATTTGTAATATCCAGTGGTCAAAATCCAGCGCTTGGCGCTCGCGATAGGGAATGCCGCGAGCAGTTGCCGTTGGACAGCTTTTGTGACCCTGAGCAGTCGCTCCCCTCGGCGCGCGCAAGGTAATACGACCCCCGCCGACAATCGGGCCGGTGCGCGCTTTCGATCCGGCGACCGGGCGGTTGATCTCGCCAATCATTGCCGCGGCGCTCTGCGTCAAGCCGCGTGGATTGCTGACAAACAATCAGGCGGTGAAGGCCGACGCCCTAAAAAGCGAGTGGCGGGAGTTTACGACGATGCGTGGGCTCGCCATGCGGTTTCAAGGTGTTCTTCTAAGCAAGAATGTCACGAAGCTCGGTGTCTGGCTGACAGATGCACATAAATCCGGCCTCTATGCGATGCAGCGCTTCGCCCGCAATTTGCGTAGGGATATTGACGCCGTGAGAAGCGCCGTCAGCGAGAGTTGGAGCAACGGTCAAGCGGAAGGACAGATCAACCGGCTGAAAACCTTCAAGCGAGCGATGTGCGGTCGAGCAGCTCCAGAACTCTTGCGTGCGCGGATGTTGCCGCTCTAGCCGCCGTCGCCCACAGAGATTGAGGCTGGTCCTATTTGATGGCTTTTCCGCCGCGAAGATCGATATCCCCAAGCCAAGATGGCTCCCGACAACCGCACCACGCTCTAATGAAATTAACGCAACAGAACCTTCCAAGGCACGTAACACCTTCTAGGTTAGTCGCCGCCGTGGCCCGCGATCTTTCAAACTGATCGCGAGCCGCCAGGTCATAACCCTATCGGCTCGCCTTCTTGAGCAACACCCCATGAGGAGGGGATTAGCTACTGTATTCCCTCTCGCCCGCCACCCAAGTTTCACTGATCTTGATGGTGCCGAGCTTTGCGGGCTCAGTCTTGTAGGGATCCGCTTCAAGAATGACGAGATCCGCCTCCTTGCCCTTTTCGAGCGAACCGATGCGATCCCCCATTCCGATCTGGCGCGCCGCGTCGATCGTCACGGCCCGAAGCGCTTGATCAAGCGTGACCGCCTGATCTCGACCGATCGTCGAACCGTCGATGTCGCACCGCCGCGTGACCGCCGTGCTTACGAGCGCAAGCGACCCCGGCGGCGAACATGGCGAGTCCGTATGCAGGGTGAACGGGAGGTCAGCCTTGACACATGCGCCCGCGGGATCCGTAAACGCCGCACGTTCTGGACCAAAAATCTGATCTCGGTAGGCCGCGCCATAAAAACGCACGTGGTTCATTAGGAAACTCGGCTGGACGTTGAGCTTTTTCATGCGCTGGATTTGGTCGGGCCGCGCCATCGTCGAATGTTCGATGCGGTTGATCCCGTTGGACGTTGAACCGCCATAAGCGGCCTCTATGGCGTCAAGAGAGATATCGATCGTGTGGTCGCCGTTACAGTGGATCAATATCGGCAGACCGGCAGCCCTGACCTCAGCCACCATCTGTTTCATCTGCGCCGCGTCGTAATTTGCCGAACCATTGTTATCCGTGTCGAGATAGGGCAGCGTCTGAGCGCCGGTCTCCGTCTGGTTCGATCCGTCTCCAACAATCTTGATGCCATAGAGAGAGAACAGTGAGTTCGGCAACTGCGTCGCCTTCGCGCCGAGCCCCAGACTGCGATAAGGCTCAATCCCTTTCATATCGTCGTACATGAGGCTGGCGCTCGTGCGGCAGGCCAACCGGTTGGAAAGCTTCGCGAAAGGCATAATCCAGTCAGAACGCAACGTTCCGGGTTCATGGACAGTCGTATTGCCCACCGCCGCGACAGAGCGCAGATAATCGCTCACGGCCTTCGCGGCGAGTTGGGGCGTAATTTTGGGGAGAGCGGGGAGCAGAACCTTTTTCATCGCGCTCTCTTCATAGACGAGCCCGTTCAGTTGCCCTTTCTCGTCTCGTCCGAAGTGCCCGCCGCCGGGGAGCGCGCCGATATTGTCCGGAATGTTGGTGACTTTCAGCGCAAGACTGTTAACGCAGGCGTCATGACCATTCGTATACCAGACAAAGATCGGATGGTTCGTCGAAACCCCGTCCAACTCCGCCCTCGAGAGGTCGCCTCCCTGAAGAAGATTGTCGAAATTGGAGCACAAAATCCATTGTCCCTGCGGGGTGCGCGCCGCCAGCGCGCGCAGTTCGTTCAGCAACTGCCCGCGCGTGGGAAATTTCGTGTATCCGACGTCGGTGAGGAGCTC
>Ga0181527_1003445_pt1 | contig 14145 bp, 7 predicted proteins | sample PEATcosm2014_Bin_30_FD_119762 | JGI IMG/M metagenome (GOLD analysis project Ga0181527, IMG submission 119762) | Peatland microbial communities from MTU Mesocosm Facility, Houghton, MI, USA - PEATcosm2014_Bin06_60_metaG | ecosystem: Environmental > Terrestrial > Soil > Wetlands > Peat | place...
CAGGCGCATTACCAGGAGATCCAGGTGCTGGTCGACGGCGCCCAGGTGGCGTTGGTTACCCCCGCCAGCACGGGCTACAACTCGTACCAGACGTCGGATTTCACGGTAACGTCCGGGGCGCACACCGTCGAGTTCGTCGGCGTGAACCCGCTGGGCGGAGACAACACCGCCTTCGTGGACCTGGCGGTGATCTCGCCGGAGGCGAACTGGATCAGCGACAACAGTTTCGAGGTGCCGGGGCTGGCGGCGAACACCTACCAGTACGCGCCCGCCGGTTCGCCCTGGCAGTTCTCGGGCACGGCCGGGGTGAGCAGCAACGGCAGCAGCCTCACCTCCGGCAATCCGGTCGCCCCCGACGGCGTGCAGGTCGCCTTCCTGCAAGGCAGCGGCAGCATGAGCCAATCCGTGAATCTGGGCGCCGGCACCTATAACCTCTCGTTCCAGGCCGCCCAGCGCGCCGGTAGTGTCCAGACGCATTATGAGGAGATCCAGGTGCTGGTCGACGGCGGCCAGGTGGGGCTGGTCACCCCCGCCGACACCCAGTACCGCCTTTACCAGACCTCGAATTTCACGGTAACGGCCGGGACGCACACCGTCAAGCTCATCGGCCTGAACCCGCTGGGCGGAAACAACACCGCCTTCGTCGACTTGACGGCGATCTCGCCGGAGGCCAACGCGATCAGCGACGGCAGTTTCGAGGCGCCGGGGCTGGTGGCGCAGACCTTCCAGTACGGGCCCAATGGCTCGCCCTGGCAATTCTCCGGATCGGCCGGGGTGAGCAGCAATGGCAGCGCCTTCACCGGCAATAATCCCAAGGCCCCCGACGGCGTCCAGGTCGCCGTGCTGCAAGGCAGCGGCAGCATGAGCCAATCCGTGTATCTAGACGCGGGCAGCTACAGCCTCTCGTTCCAGGCCGCCCAGCGCGGCGGCAGGTCCCAGGCGCATTATCAGGAGATCCAGGTGCTGGTCGACGGCGTCCAGGTGGGCTTGGCCACCCCCGCCGACACCCAGTACCGCGCCTACGAGACGTCGAATTTCACGGTAACGACCGGCACGCACACCGTGCGCTTCCTCGGCCTGAACCCGCCGGGCGGAGACAACACTGCCTTTGTCGACGAGGTGGCGATCTTGCCGGAGGCAAACTCGATCAGCGACGGCAGTTTCGCGGCCCCGGGGCTGGCTGCGCAGACCTTCCAGTACGGGCCCAATGGTTCGCCCTGGCAATTCTCCGGATCGGCCGGAGTGAGCAGCAGCGGCAGCGGCTTCACCACCAGCAGTCCTACCGCCCCCGGCGGTACCCAGGTCGCCTTCCTGCAAGGCAACGGCCGCATGAGCCAATCCGTATATCTGGACGCCGGCAGCTACAGTCTCTCGTTCCTGGCCGCGCAGCGCGCCGCGGGTGGCAACAAGCATTATCAGGAAATCCAGGTGCTGGTCGACGGCGCCCAGGTGGGCCTGGCCACCCCCGCCAACACCCAGTACGGCTACTACCAAACGTCCAGTTTCACGGTAACGGCCGGGCCGCACACCGTCGCACTCATCGGCGTGAACCCGCTGGGCGGAGACAACACCGCTTTCGTCGACCAGGTGGCGCTCTCGACGGGGAACCCGATCAGCGACAGCAGTTTCGAGATGCCGGGGCTGGCCGCGAATACCTTCCAGTATGCGCCCAACGATTCGCCCTGGCAGTTCTCCGGCGCGGCCGGGGTGAGCAGCAACGGCAGCGCGCTGACCGCCAGCAATCCCAACGCCCCCGACGGCAGCCAGGTCGCCTTCCTGCAAGGCAACGGCAGCATGAGCGAAGCCGTATATCTGGACGCCGGCAGCTACAGCCTCTCGTTCCAGGCCGCCCAGTGCGGCGGTAGTGCCCAGGCGACTTATCAGGAAATCCAGGTGCTTGTCGGCGGCGCCCAGGTGGGCTTGGTCACCCCCGCCAGCACCCAGTACGGCGTGTACCAGACGCCGAGTTTCACGGTAACGGCCGGGATGCACGCCGTCCAACTCATCGGTGTGAACCCGCTGGGCGGAGACAACACGGCCTTCGTCGACCAGGTGGCGATATCGGGGAATGTGATCAGCGACAGCGGTTTCGAGGTACCGGCGCTGACCATGAATAGCTTCCAATACGCGCCCAGTGGCTCCGCCTGGCAGTTCACCGGTTCGGCCGGAATAAGCAGCGATGAGAGCAACTTCACCCTGGGCAATCCCAACGCCCCGAACGGCACCCAGGTCGCCTTTCTGCAAGGTACCGGCAGCATCAGCCAATCGGTATACCTGAACAGCGGCAGCTACAGCCTCTCGTTCCAGGCCGCCGAGCGCGCCGATAAGTCCCAGGCGCATTACCAGGAGATCCAGGTGCTGGTCGACGGCGCCCAGGTGGGCCTGGTCACCGCCGCCGACAGCCAGTACCGCTTCTACCAGACGTCGAATTTCACGGAAGCGGCCGGGATGCACACCATCGAGTTGGTGGGCTTGAACCCGGCGGGCGGAGACAACACGGCCTTCGTCGACCAGGTGGCGATCTCGCCCGAGGCGAACGCGATCGGCGACGGCAGTTTCGAGGCGCCGGGGCTGGCGGCGAAGACCTTCCAGTTCGTGCCCAACGGCTCGCCCTGGCAGTTCTCCGGCAAGGCCGGGGTGAGCAGCAATGGCAGCGCCTTCACCGGCAACAATCCCGGCGCCCCCGACGGCAGCCAGGTGGCCTTCCTCGAGAACAGCGGCAGCATGATCCAATCCGTAGATCTGGACGCCGGCACCTACAGCCTCTCGTTCCAGGCTGCCCAGCGCGCCGGCAGTTACCAGGCGCATTATCAGGAACTCCAGGTGCTGGTCGACGGCGCCCAGGTGGGCCTGGTGACCCCCAGCAGCACCCAGTACGGCCTCTACCAGACGTCGAATTTCACGGTAACGGCCGGCGCGCACAGCATCGAGTTCATCGGCCAGAACCCGGCGGGCGGAGACAACACCGCCTTCGTCGACGAGGTGACGATTTCGCCGGAGGTGAACGCGATTAGCGACGGTAATTTCGAGGCGCCGGGGCTGGTTGCGAACGCCTTCCAGTCCGCGCCCAACGGTTCGCCCTGGCAGTTCTCCGGATCGGCCGGGGTGAGCAGCAACGGCAGCACCCTCACCTCCAGCAACCTCGACACCCCCGACGGCACCCAGGTGGCCTTCCTGCAAGGCACCGGCAGCATGAGCCAATCCGCATATCTGGAGGCCGGCACCTACAGTCTCTCCTTCCTGGCCGCCCAGTGCGCCGGCAGTGCCCAGACGCATAATGAGGAGATCCAGGTGCTGGTCGACGGCGTCCAGGTGGCCTTGGTTACCCCCGCCAGCACCGAGTACGGCTTCTACCAGACGTCGAGTTTCACGGTAACGGCCGGCCCGCACACCGTCGCGTTCATCGGCCTGAACCCGCTGGGCGGAAACAACACGGCCTTCGTAGACGATGCCCAGATCTACTAGCCTCTTGTCGGGAGAAAGAGCGATGTTGCGGTCGATCCGCGCGAAACTGTCGGGCGCTTTCAGAACGAACTCTCGTGGAAAGGCAGGGCGCGCTGCTGCTCCTCGGCGGCTGAAGTTCGAGAGCCTCGAATGCCGCGAGTTGCTGGCTGCGGGCATTGCCGCCGGCCTGGCCGACAGCAGCGCGCTCAGCGCCATCAGCGACGGCAGTTTCGAGGTGCCGCAATTGGCCGCGAACACCTTCCAATACGCGCCCGCCGGTTCGCCCTGGCAGTTTTCTGCATCGGCCGGGGTGAGCAGCAACGGCAGCGCCCTGACCTCCGGCAATCCCAACGCCCCCGACGGCAGCCAGGTCGCCTTCCTGCAGGGCACCGGCAGCATGAGCCAAACCGTATCCGTGGATTTCGGCACCTACAGTCTCTCGTGCCAGGTCGCCCAGCGCGGCGGCGGCGGCAACGCGCATTACCAGGAGATCCAGGTGCTGGTCGACGGCGCGCAGGTGGGCCTGGTCACCCCCGCCAGCACCAGCTACAGCCTCTACCAGACGCCGAATTTCACGCTGACGGCCGGGACGCACACCATCCAGCTCGTCGGCCTGGACCCGCTGGGCGGAGACAACACCGCCCTGGTCGACCTGCTGGCGATGCCGGAGGGAGACTTGATCGGCGACAACAGCTTCGAGGCACCGGCGCTGGCGGCGAACACTTTCCAGTACGCGCCCAGCGGCTCGCCCTGGCAGTTCTCCGCATCGGCCGGCGTGAGCAGCAACGGCAGCGCCTTCACCACAAGCAATCCCAGCGCCCCCGACGGCAGCCAGGTCGCCTTCCTGCAAGGCACCGGCAGCATGAGCCAATCCGTCTACTTGGACGGCACCTACAGCCTCTCGTTCCAGGCCGCCCAGCGCGGCGGTAGCGGCCAAGTGCATTATCAGGAGATCCAGGTGCTGGTCGACGGCGCGCAGGTGGGCCTGGTCACCCCCGCCGGCACCAGTTACGGCCTGTACCAGACGGCGAGTTTCACGGTGCCGGCCGGGACGCACGCCGTCGAGTTCATCGGCCTCGACCCGCTGGGCGGAGACAACACCGCGCTGGTCGACCTGGTGACGATCGCGCCGGAGGCGAACTCCATCAGCGACGGGAGTTTCGAGGCACCGGGACTGGCGGCGAAGGCATTCCAGTACGCGCCCAACGGCTCGCCCTGGCAGTTTTCCGGATCGGCTGGCGTGAGCAGCAACGGCAGCGCCGTCACCACGGGCAATCCCAACGCCCCCGACGGCAGCCAAGTCGTCTTCCTGCAAGGCACCGGCAGCATGAGCGAATCCGTATATCTGGACGCCGGCAGCTACAGTCTCTCGTTCCAAGCTGCCCAGCGCGGCGGTAGTGCCAACAAGCATTATCAGGAGATCCAGGTGCTGGTCGACGGCGCGCAGGTGGGCCTGGTCACCCCCGCCGCCACCAGCTACGGCTTGTACCAGACTTCGAATTTCACGGTAACGGCCGGGACGCACAGCATCCGCTTCGTCGGCCTGAACCCGCTGGGCGGAGACAACACCGCCCTGGTCGATCTGGTGACGATCGCGCCGCAGGCAAACTCCATCAGCGACGGCAGTTTCGAGGCACCCGGGCTGGCGGCGAAAACCTTCCAGTACGCGCCCAACGGCTCGCCCTGGCAGTTTTCCGGATCGGCCGGGGTGAGCGGCAACGGCAGCGCTTTCACCGCCGGCAATCCCAACGCCCCCGACGGCAGCCAGGTCGCCTTCCTGCAAGGCACCGGCAGCATGAGCCAATCGGTGTATTTGGACGCCGGCAGCTACAGCCTCTCGTTTCAGGCCGCGCAGCGCGCCGCTGGCGGCAACAAGCATTATCAGCAGATCCAGGTGCTGGTCGACGGCGCCCAGGTGGGCCTGGTCATTCCCGCCGGCAGCCAATACGGCTTCTACCAGACGCCGAATTTCACGCTGACGGCCGGGACGCACGCCATCCAGCTCGTCGGCCTGAACCCGCTGGGCGGAGACAACACGGCCTTCGTCGACCAAGTGGCGCTGCCGGCGGGGAACTCGATCAGCGACGGCAGTTTCGAGGTGCCGGGGCTGGCCGCGAATACCTTCCAGTACGCGCCCAATGATTCGTCCTGGCAGTTCTCCGCAGCGGCCGGGGTGAGCAGCAACGGCAGCACCCTGACCGCCAGCAATCCCAACGCCCCGGACGGCAGCCAGGTGGCCTTTATTCAAGGCAACGGCAGCATGAGCCAATCCGTAAATCTAGCCGCCGGCAGCTACAGCCTCTCGTTCCAGGCCGCCCAGTGCGCTGCGAGTGCGCAGACGAATTATCTGGAACTCCAGGTGCTCGTCGACGGTGCCCAGGTGGACCTGGTCACCCCCGCCAGCACGCAGTACGGCTTGTACCAGACGCCGAATTTCACGGTGACGGCCGGGACGCACACCGTCCAGTTCATCGGCGTGAACCCGCTGGGCGGAGACAACACGGTTTTCGTCGACGAGGTGGCGATGCCCGAGCAGGACGTGATCGGCGACAGCAGTTTCGAGGTGCCGGGGCTGGCCGCCAGCGCGTTCCAGTACGCGCCCAGTGGTTCGCCCTGGCAGTTTTCCGGATCGGCCGGGGTGAGCGGCAACGGCAGCGCCTTCACCGCCGGCAATCCCAACGCCCCCGACGGCAACCAAGTCGCCTTCCTGCAAGGCACCGGCAGCATGAGCCAATCCATATACCTGAACAGCGGCAGCTACAGCCTCTCGTTCCAGGCCGCGCAGCGGGCCGCCGGTGGCAATAAGCACTATCAGGAGATCCAGGTGCTGGTCGACGGCGCCCAGGTGGGGCTGGTTACTCCCGCCAGCACCAACTACGGCTTGTACCAGACGCCGAGTTTCACGGTGACGGCCGGGCTGCACAGCATCGCGCTGGTGGGCCTGAACCCGCTGGGCGGAGACAACACGGCCTTCGTCGACGAGACGGCCATCTCGCCGGAGGCGAACTCGATCAACGACGGCAGTTTCGAGGCGCCGGGGCTGGCGGCGAAGACCTTCCAGTACGCGCCCAACGGCTCGCCTTGGCAGTTCTCCGGATCGGCCGGGGTGAGCAACAATGCCAGTGCCTTCACGTCCGGCAATCCCAACGCCCCCGACGGCAGCCAGGTCGCCTTCCTGCAAGGCACCGGCAGCATGAGCCAATCCGTATACCTGAACGCCGGCAGCTACAGCCTCTCGTTCCAGGCCGCCCAGCGCGCCGGCAGCGCCCAGGCGCATTATGAGGAGATTCAGGTGCTGGTCGACGGCGCCCAGGTGGGCGTGGCCACCCCCGCCAGCGCCCAGTACGGCTTGTACCAAACGGCGAATGTCACGGTGACGGCCGGGACACACACCACCAAATTCATCGGCGTGAACCCGCTGGGCGGAGACAACACGGCCTTCGTCGACCAGGTGGCGATCGCGCTGGCGACGGACTCGATCAGCGACGGCAGTTTCGAGGCGCCGGGGCTGGCGGCGAAGACCTTCCAGTACGCGCCCAATGGCTCGCCCTGGCAATTTTCCGGATCGGCCGGGGTGAGCAGCAACGGCAGCGCCTTCACCGCCGCCAATCCCAACGCCCCCGACGGCAGCCAGGTCGCCTTCCTGCAAGGCACCGGCAGCATGAGCCAAGCGGTGTATCTGGACGCCGGCAGCTACAGCCTCTCGTTCCAGGCCGCCCAGCGCGCCGGCAGCGCCCAGGCGCATTATGAGGAGATCCAGGTGCTGGTCGACGGCGCGCAGGTAGGTCTCTTTACCCCCGCCAGCAGCCAGTACGGCTTGTGCCAAACGTCGAATTTCACGGTAACGGCCGGGCCGCACACCATCAAATTCGTCGGCGTGAGCCCGTTGGGCGGAGACAACACCGCCTTCGTCGACGATGTGCAGATTTGAGCCGCTCTTGCACGACACCTCCATTTTTCGGCCGGCCGCTCAGCGGCCGGCCCGCTGGCAATACATGCTCTCGCCCACTTCGCGGCTGGCTGCAACCGTGTTGGCATAGGGCGTATCGCAGACGTCCAGGAAGCCGATCTGGTAGTTCTCGCCGTCGCCGCGGCCGGTCGTCGCCTGGTCGCTGAACTGGAACCAGTGCGTGCCGACGATCTGCGGATGCCCGACCGCGCTACCGACATAGTTCTTATAGGCCGCGGCCCGGGCCTGCTGGTCGGCCACGGGCACCAGGCCGGTGTGGAACATGCCGCGGTCCAAGGCGCCGAAATGGAACTCGCCGATAATCACCGGCCGATCGACCCCGGCCGGCAGGCGGAATTCCTTGAGGTCCCGCTGGTAGCGGTTGAAGCTCAGCACGTCGCAGAACCCCGCGGCGGCGCGGATCGCCCGATCGTTGGTCCAGGCGAACCGGCAGCCGAGATACAGGGCGTGGGGCGCGGACTGCTTGACCGCATCGCGGCAGGTGCGGAAGTACTGCTCGGCGAATTTCGTGGCGAAGGCGGCCAGGTCGTCGTGGGACTTCTTCAGCTCGCCGGCGGTGCGGCTTTCCAGCAGGGCATCCCACGAGCGGTGGTTAGTGCCCCAAGCCTGGTTCAGTCGCTCGATCGAGGCGTACTTCGCCTTCAGGTCGTCCAGCAGGACCCGCTTGGCCGGCTGGTCGGGCGGCGAGACGAGCGCGGCGACGGCCAGCGAAAGCTCGTCACCCCAGCTCAATTCGTTATCGACGAAACAGCCCAGGCACCAGGGATCGTCGGCCGTGCGGTCCTGCTGGCGGGCCGAGGCCGTGCGGACGCTCTCCGCGAAGGAGGGATCGAAGACATCGGGGAACTTGCCCCAGTAGCCCTGGCTGCCCCCCAGCGGCCGGCCGCCGCTATGGATCGTGGCGACGTAGGGCGTTTTCCGCAGGGCGATGATCGCCGGCTCCGACCAGTTGCCCAGCGTGTTCATGCCCCAGCTCCGCAGGCGGCGGTGGGCCAGCGCGGCAAACTCTGCCTCCCAGCCCGGTCCGTACTTTGTTAACAGGTTGGCAGCCTGGAAGTTGTAAGTCTCGTAGCGCTTGTTCTCGTAGTAATTGTGCGGGGCCCAGGTGCCTTCGCCGTAGAACCGCCCCAGCGGCGAGTTTCTGTCCGGAAGGCTCGCGAACCAATGTTGGCGATCGGTAATGGGGGTAATGCCCTGGCTGGTGCCGACACAGTCGATGCCGTGGGACCAGAACAGCCGCCCCTCGGGGTCCACCAGCCACCAGCGATCGTCGCGCTTCTCGGAGCGGAAGCGGCCGGTAGCGGCCAACTGCGGGCCGGCCTTCCAGCCGCCGTACTGGTCCCAGCCAAACGGGGGGCGCTGACTGGCCAGCTCCGTGCGCTCCGTCACTCTCCGGATTGCCAGGTCCGCCGCCTGCTGGGTCTTGCCCGGCCAGTCCTTGTGGCGGTACTGGCCGAACTGGTCGATCATCGGAAACAACCGCTGGGGGTCCATCCCCGCCGGGATCGGCGGGAAACCCCGCATGCCGAACAGTTTCGACCGGAGCGGCGGCGGCACGGGGTGCGTCGAGGGGGGCGGACCTTCCGCACCCAAGATCGAAACCGCCGGGGCCAGCACCAGTGCGAGCAAGCCGAAGCGTGATGGAAAATGCATGGAGTGCTCCTTGGGCAGTTGCCGCCGGGGCAGAAAGGGATTGTTTCCAGGCCGATTCTTGGTAGTCTCTCACAATTGGGATGGGGTTTCAAGCGGGGCAGGTTGGGGAGGAAAAAGGGGGATGGCCATGCCACGGCGGGCGACCATGCTTCGCCCCTTGCCGGATGGTGCGCCGCCCCCGAATCTCCGTCTTTCGGGTGGATATTGCTCGATTCGAGCTTGACGGGCCAGGCCCACCGGCCGTATGGTAATAGGACGGCGGTGGACAATTCAGGGGACAGTCCCGGTTCTCTAGGGACCATTCGGGCACTATCGCGTGGCGATGGTCGGCCGAAAGGGGACTCCTCCCTTCCCGGATCTTGAGGGATCGGGGCCGTGCCAAAGGGATTGCACCTTCTCGGATGGACATGAAGACTGCCATTGGATTGGCCCAGCAGGGCACGACGAGCCGGGAGACAGCGGCGGTTTCCGGGCGGTCGGCGACCCGGCCGGCCCAGGTATTGTTGGCCGGGCGGCTGACGGCACTGTCCTGCCTTGGCGGGGCGGATATGCCGATGTTGTCGCTGGCCCGCGCACTGCCCGACGTCGGTGTGGCCGCGCGGTTCTGGCGGCCGTGGGAGGACCTGCTGGCGGAGGCCGGTTGCCTGCACTTGTTCGGCACGGCCGAGGAATTCTTGCCGGTGGCGGAAGCCGCCCGGCAGGAAGGCGTCCCGGTGGTGCTCTCGCCGCTGGCGTGGCTGGCGGACGCAGACCGGCCGGCCGATTTCCCCGGGCGACAACCGCTCCGTCGCAAGGTGACCGCCTGGGCGGGGTACGTGGGGCGATCGGTCTGCCCGCGCTGGCCTTCCCGCCGCCGGCAGCTCTACCGCACGGTCGATCTGCTGTTGCCCAATTCCCACGCGGAGGCCCAGCAGCTCATCCGGCAGTTCCAGGTCCCCAGCCAAAGGGTTCACGTCGTACCGCAGGGGGCTGACCCGCGGCTGGCTTCGGCCGATCCCGAGCTGTTCGCCGTGCGGGTGGGCTCCCGACACTTCGTGCTCTACGTCGGCTCCATCGAGCCGCGTAACAATCAGCTCGGCTTCCTCCTGGCCATGCGCGACGAGGACGTGAGCATCGTCTTCTTGGGCGACCCGGTGGCCGACTGCCGATGGTACGAGGCCGAGTGCCGCCGCACGGCTGGGCCGCAGGTGCATTTCGTTGCGGGCACCGCTACGGGCGATCCCCTGCGGGCCAGCGCGCTGGCGGCCTGTGGCTGCCTGGTGGTGGCCAGCGGAGTCGAGGCCCCGGAACGGATCGCGTTGGAAGGGGGGATGTCCGGCGCGCCGCTGGTGCTCTTCCAGGAAAGCCCGGCCGACGAGTACTTCGGCCATCAGGCAATCTACGTCGAGGCGGACGATTTGCGCGCCGTCCGCTACGGGGTGCTGGCCGCTTTGGCCCGCAAGCGCAGCGCCAGCCTGGCCGAGCACGTTCGCACCTATTTCTCCTGGAGCGCGGTGGCCAAGGCCACGCGGGAGGCTTACGGAAAGGTCCTGCGGAAATGATCGCCCACGCCCGTAAGAGCGAGAACCGGCATTCCGCCTCGCCGCTGGTTCAGGCGCGGCGATTGGTGGCTGCGCGGTTGCTGCCGCCGCGGCGCTTGCAGCGGCCCGCTTCGCGGCTCCCCGTTCGCCTGGCCCTGCTGGCGGCCGGCTTGGCCGCGGCGGGGGCCGTCGTCTACCTGGCCTATCAGGCCGGACTGCTCGGTTGATCCGTAGCAGAGGCTTCCAGCCTCCGACCGGGTGTAAGAGGCAAGATGCCTCTTCTACAAGCAACGCGGCGGGAACCAGTGCTATCCTCGAAAGGGCCTTTCTCGCCCCGAAAATTGCAGCGGTCCCCCGGGAATGGGGGCACAACGCTTTACAAAACAACCCCTGCGGGAAAGAATAGAGAGTGTGCTAATGCGACCGACGGCCCCCCAATAACCTCGGGAGGCCGCGGTCTTTTCGTTTCTGCGGGAGAAGCAGTCCATGTCCGATCGGATCCCCATGACCCGGGCCGGCTACGACAAGATCAAGGCCGAGGCGGATCGCCTCAATAGCATCGAATTGCCCAAGATCCTCAAGGGCCTGGCCGAGGCCCGTGCCGAAGGCGATTTGACGGAAAACGCCGAGTATCTCGGCCGGCAGGAGAGCCGCGGCATGATGGAGGCGCGGATCAACGCGCTGCGGGACAAGCTCTCGCGGGCTGTGCTGGTGGACCCTTCCCAGATGCCCAAGGACCAGGTCGCCTTCGGCTCGACGGTGGTCGTCAAGGACCTGGAGTTCGGCGACCGGGAGGAGTTCACCTTGGTCGGGGCGGGCGAGGAGGATTACGACAGCGGCAAGATCCTGGTCACCAGTCCGCTGGCCCAGGGCCTGATGGGCAAGAAGCCGGGCGAGCGGGTCGAGATCCCCGTGCCGCAAGGGACCTTGAAGTTCGAGATCGTCGAAATCCGGTTTTCAGAGTGAACGCAGGGAATCTGGCAGCGGGGCCTCCGGAAACGAGGATAACATGACCTCGCAAGAAGTTCTGAACTACGTACAAGCAAAACCCTTCCGTCCATTCCGCATTCGGATGAACAGCGGCCGAACCTTCGACATCCGCCATCCGGAAATGGTGCGGATTGGAAAGCGAGACGTGCTGATCTTCACGTTGGTCAGTGATTCGCCCGAAATCTACGACCGGTGGGAAAACCTCTCGCTGTTGCTCATCGAATCCCTGGCCCCGCTCGACGCGGCGGTAGCCCGAGCGGAGAAGGACGTACCGCCGGTTCGTTTGGGGATCAACGACCTCAAGCGGCTGGTCGCCGGCCTGCTGGAGGACTTTGCAGAGATCGGCGGTGAGCGTGGTCATGATTTTCATTTTCCTCGCCAAATCCCGCCAAGATGGTCATATCGACGTCTTGCGTCACCCGCGGCTCGCCCCAGCGTTGCACCGCGAGGCCCCCAATAAAGCAGAATTGCCAACGCCGCTGCTAGCAGAGGTCTTGCAGCTCGGCCGCCACACGGAAGAGTGCGATCATGACCGCAGCCGCCGGAACAAGGCTTGCTGGACGACCAAGCCGGAGGTGGGGGCAGGACGGCGGTTCAGCCGGCAAGACTCGAAAGCATCCGCCAGATTAAGCAGTGCTTGCTGGGTGTCAGCGAGCACTACCGCGCTTCGCCGCAGTGCCGCCAGTCTCGCCCCGGCTGCCTGCCAGTGATGGACCCACTGCTGAAGGGTGAGCGTGGTCATAATTTCATTATCCCATTTACCGCAAAACGGGACAAGCCTGGCTGCGCCGCCCATCGTGCGGCTGCCCCAAAGTGGGGGACGGCCGGCCACTTACCCCCGCCGGCCGAATCGAGTAAGATTCCCCGGAGTGATGTGAAACCGATGCCCAAGCAACGTCCCCAAGGCAGTTACGCGCTGATTAGCCTCGGCTGTTCGAAGAACCTCATCGACAGCGAGCGGATGGCGGGCCTCCTGAAGCTGGAGGGCTACGTGCTCGTGCCCAAGGCGGAAGGGGCCGACTTCGTGGTCATCAATACCTGCGGTTTCATCCAGGATGCGCGGAGCGAGTCGCACGCCGTCATCCGCGAGATGCTCGACCTCAAGCGCCGCCGCCGCATCCGCGGCGTCATCGTCACCGGCTGCCTCGCCGAGCGCGACAAGGAGAAGCTGCTGGAGACCTATCCGGAGATCGACCAGCTCGTGGGCGTCTTTGGGCGGGAGGAGATTGCCACTGCGGTCCATCGGCTCCCGAGCCGTGCGAGGAAGAACGCGGCGGCGAGCTGTCCGGGTCAGGAGCGGACGCTGTTTCGGCCGGCCCCGGAGCAACCGCTACCCGACGCCGGCCGGCTGCGGCTGACGCCGTCGCATTTGGCCTTCTTGAAGATTGCCGAGGGTTGCGACCGCGCGTGCAGCTTCTGCTCGATCCCGCAGATCCGCGGCCGCTACGCCAGCAAGCCGATCGACCAGATCGTTGCGGAGGCCGAGGAGCTGGCGGCCGACGGCGCCCGCGAGCTGGTGCTGGTGGCCCAGGAAACGAGCAGTTACGGGGTGGACCGGGACGGGCGGCCGCGGCTGGCCGACCTGCTCCGCAGGCTCCGCGAGATCGAGGGCCTGGCGTGGATCCGCCTGATGTATCTCTACCCCATGTACATCACCGACGAGCTGGTGGAGCTGATCGCCTCCGGCGGGCCGATCGTGCCCTACCTGGACCTGCCGCTGCAGCACATCGACGATACGGTCTTGGGCCGCATGCGCCGCCAGGTCAACCGGGCCCAGATCGAGCAGTTGCTCGCCCGGCTCCGCGCGCGGATCCCCGGGCTGGTGCTGCGGACGACGCTCATGACCGGTTTTCCGGGGGAAAGCGAGGCACAATTCGAGACGCTGCTGGACTTCGTCCGCCGGCAGCGGTTCGAGCGGCTGGGGGCGTTTGCCTACAGCGAGGAGCCCGGCTCTGCCGCCGCGGGGCTCGACGGGGCCCTTTCTGAGGACGTCAAGATCGCCCGGCGGGATCGTTTGTTGGCCGAGCAGCAGCCGATCGCGTTTGCCTGGAGCCAAGCGCAAGTCGGGCGGCAGATGGAAGTTATCGTGGATCGCCGGGTCCCGGGCGAGCAGCCGGACGCCTTCTTGGGGCGGACCTATGCCGACGCCCCGGAAGTCGACGGCGCGGTCTATGTCACCGGCGAAAGCCTGCTTCCGGGGCAATTGATCCGCTGTGAGATTGTGGCAGCCCGAGATTATGATCTAATAGCTGTGCCACTTGTCGCTTAAGAAGCAGGTGCCATGCTCACTTGCGTGAGCATGCCCACGCTGCTGGCGCGACGTGGGCATGGCACCCAGCACCCAGCCACTTGTCGCTTGAAAAGCTCCACATGAGCCACACGATGTCGCCGTCCGCCCGGCCCGCCTCGCGCCTCGGCAAGGTGTTCAACCTGCCGAACCAGTTGACCAGCCTGCGGCTACTGCTGTCCGTGGTGCTGTTCGGCCTGATCGTCTGGGAGCACTACTTCAGCAGCTTCCTGCTGTTCGTCGTGGCCGCGGGAACGGACTGGCTGGACGGGTACTACGCG
>Ga0181527_1003446_pt1 | contig 14144 bp, 11 predicted proteins | sample PEATcosm2014_Bin_30_FD_119762 | JGI IMG/M metagenome (GOLD analysis project Ga0181527, IMG submission 119762) | Peatland microbial communities from MTU Mesocosm Facility, Houghton, MI, USA - PEATcosm2014_Bin06_60_metaG | ecosystem: Environmental > Terrestrial > Soil > Wetlands > Peat | place...
CTGATTGCCGGCACGGGAGATGAACCTTTCCTCCTCATGGGCGGCAACAACGCGGGCGACGCCCACGGCTTCGAATGGAATCTCTCTGAGATGGAAAACTCGCCCGTTGCCTTCCGCGGAACGCGCCTGCTGACCCTTTCTGCGTGTAGCACGGCGAAGGATTACAAATCCCGAAACGGCTTCGAGATGGACGGCCTGGGCATGGTTGCACAACAAAAGGGGGCTGAAGCCGTTCTGGCGACACTGTGGGACGTGAACGACCTCAGCACCAGCCACATCATGAGCGACTTCTACGATCGCTGGGTCAAGAATCCCGGCAAGGGCAAGGCTGAGGCGCTGCGCCAGGCCCAGCTTGCCTTCCTCCATAGCGCCTCGACTGCAACCGGCGCCAATACCGGCCGCGGCTTCGAATCCGCCGACCAATCCTCGACGCAAGCTTCCAGCCTCGGCTACGCCCATCCATACTACTGGGCGCCTTTCGTCCTCATCGGCAACTACCAGTAGCGCGCTCAGCCCGTGAAAGGAACTTCATGACGAACTCATCGCTCCGCCTGCTCCCGCTCTCCGTCTGGCTGCTCGCAGCAGTTTTATTGGCCCCGTGCGTTCTCGCGCAGGAGGAAATCGCTCCACCCCAAGGCAAGGGTCACGTTGTTGTCCTGGTCTCTGGAATCATGGGCCCCAAGCACGACAAGGCCCTATCTGAGGCCATCGCCGCGCTGGGTTACGATGTCTACGTTTGTGACGGCAGGCAAATCGCAAAAATGCCGGGTGGCAATCTGCGTGCCGCCATTCAGGCCGCTCAGCAATTGCCGCATGCCCTGCCTGGCAAAGTTGCGCTTGTTGGCATTTCTCTCGGAGGCGGGTTCTCGCTGGCCCTGGGTTCAGAATGGCCCGACGTCGTCGCGGTGGACATCGTTTGGTACCCCGCAACCGGTTTTGCCGCCAGGCTTCCCGGTTTTACCAGGCGCATGTCCGTCCCGGTGCTGATGTTCGCCGGAGAGGCCGACCATTTTGAGAATTGCTGCCTGATCGAGACAGCGCGAGCCATTGAAACCAGCGCCAAGGCCAACAACGCGCCCTTCGAGCTCGTTACATATCCCGGAGCCGACCACGACTTCATCAAGGGAGGAAGAAACTACAATCCCACCGCGTATGCGGATGCGCTCAATCGCACTGCGGCCAAATTGAAAGCGGCCTTCGCCGACCCAAACAGCTCGCCAGTTGGCGGCGGGCAGAGTTCCGACAAATAGGCGGGTTTTTGGATGCTATGAGGCAGGCCCTGCGCGTTGGAACCAAGCCAGGGAGTTATCACTTGCCGGGCTTGGCGGGAGCGCTGACCGGGGCAGATTGCGTGCCTTCAAGCACGGAATGCGAACCGGTGGAACGCACAAAGAGAACCACGAGACTGATGGACGTGCACATGAAGATGATGGCCGACCACGTGGTGAGGCGGGTAAGCACGTTGGCCGCGGCACGAGGGCCAAAGGCGGTTTGCGAACCCTGGCCGCCGAAGGCGCCGGCAAGATCGGCCGAGCGGCCCTGCTGCAGCAGGACCACGCCAATCAAAAAGAAACACACGATCACGTGCAGGACAATCACAAAGTAGAAGAGAATCTGCATTCTTAGCTGCTTTCCAAACCGTGCCGACGATGAGGGTATAGGTTGCGCCAGCCGGGTGCGAGAATCTTTGGTGCGGAAGAGGGGACTTGAACCCCTATGCCTTTTGGGCGCCACCCCCTCAAGATGGTGTGTCTGCCAATTTCACCACTTCCGCATTCGTATCAAGTATATCAAATGCAGAATTCAAGAAAAACGGCTCCGAAAACCGGCGGCGGAGGCGCGCGGGCGGGCCGTATCCAGGTATACACTCATCGCAAGCCTATGCGCACCCTTGCGTCGATATCCCTTGTTTTGGCAACCGTTTCAACCCTGGCCCTAAGCCAGATTTGCCGCCAGAGTTGGAGCCAGAGTGCAACCCATCCCGCTACTACCATGACGAAATCGAAGAAACCCACTCCCGCAGAGGTTCACCGCTCCGCGATCGTGATCGACACCCACGTGGACACGCCACAACGATTCGTGGACGAGCACTTCGACCTCGGCGATCCGCTGAATGGCGGCAACTTCAACCTGGCGACGGCGCGCAAGGGAAACCTGGGCGCAGAATTTTTCTCCATCTGGGTCGACCCGAACGTGTACAAGGGCCACGATGCGCGGCGCACGCTGGAGCTGATCGACGCCGTGAAGATGCAGGTGGCCAAACATTCTGACCAGATGGAGTTTGTGACGTCGGCCGAGGGGATCGAGCAGGCGCACCGCGACCACAAGCTGGCGGCGCTTATGGGCATCGAGGGCGGACACTCGATTGAGGACTCGCTGGGCCTGCTGCGCCAGTACTACGCGCTGGGCGTGCGTTACATGACGCTGACATGGAGCAATTCGAATGGCTGGGCCGACAGTTCAGGCGATACCGACGACGCCAGCGTGCCGCACACGGAGCAGGGATTGAGCGAGTTCGGCAAGGATGTAGTTTACGAGATGAACCGGCTGGGCATGATGGTGGACATCTCGCACGTCTCCGACAAAACCTTCTACCGGACGCTGAATATTTCGCGTGCGCCGGTGATTGCTTCGCACTCGTCGGCGCGGGCGCTGTGCGATGCGCCGCGCAACATGACAGACGACATGCTGCGCGCGATCGCCCGCTACGGCGGACCGGATTCGAAGGGCGGAGTAGTGATGGTGAATTTCTACTCCGGGTTTATCTCGCAGAAGTACCGCGACGCGCAAAAGGCAGTGGAACCGGAGGCGCAGAAGGCCGTGGATGCACTGAAGGCGAAGGCCAAGGCCGAGGGACGCGATCAGACCCCGGAAGGGCGCGCCGCACTGCAGGACGAGATCGATAAGCTGCAACGGTCGTATGTCGACCGGATTCCGCGGCCGCCGCTTTCCGATCTGATCGACCACATCGACCACATTGCCAAGGTGGCGGGCGTGGATCACGTGGGGTTGGGGTCGGACTTCGACGGCATTCAGGGGCAATTGCCGGAGGGGATCGATTCCCCGGCCGATTTGCCGAAGATTACGGCAGCGCTGATGGCGCGCGGCTACTCGGCTGAGGATTGCCGGAAGATTCTGGGCGGCAATTTGCTGCGCGTCTTCCGCGAAGTGGAGCACGTTTCGAAGCAGTTGCAGGCGGAGAACCGGCCGAGGATCACGGAGAAGCAGCCGTTCGACAAGCCCGCGAAATAACAGCCGGCCGCAAGCGTCCCGTTTGTGACTCGCCTTGTAATGCCGGGGCCCTCCCGGACATTGGACAGACAGAGGCGCAAGCCTCTCCCGGCCTGGTTACTTTAGTTGAATTTCAATGACAAATTCCCTTTTCTTGTGATAATCCTTGTCAAGACGAGTTGGCGATTCCGAGCCAAAACAAACTTCCCCTTGCTGACGTTTGAATTGGATCGTCACCCCGCCCAATCCACCAAAGAGGTTCCTATGAAAATCAATCGCATCGCTCTCTCCGGGATCCTTGCACTATGCGCCACACTGGCGACATTCCTTCCCTCGAATGTCCAGGCACAGACGAATACGGACATTGCAAAGAATGCCTTTGAAGTCAGCGTGACGATCAACGTCAACAACTTTGTCTTCACTCCGATCACCATTCCGGCAGGAAAACGGCTGGTTGTGCAGAATGTGAATCTCTCGGGCGATGCACAGACGGCTGGTGCCTATGTGGTACCAATCGTCATTCTTTATTCAACCCTTGGCTCCGGACCATCCATTCTCCACTACTTCGCACCTAACCCCTCCGTCACCGATCCCTCACAGTTCTATGAAGACAAACAGACCACTATCTATGCCGATACATTGAAGGTGGCGCCGGCGTTTGCAGGTTTCTACCCAACATCCATGTCATTTGATGTGACGATCACCGGGTATTTGGTCGATGTGCCCAAAACTGTCAGTAATCCCGGCAATCCAACCTAATCACCCTACCCATTCCGCCAGCCGGTGTGCATGGACAGCCTGACCCTCGCTGTCCATGCGCATTGGGTTGGGGTGCGCCCGGCCGCGAAGTGGAGCCGGCTGCGAAGCTATCGCAGGCAGAGAGCCGGCCGAGGAGCAGCAGACAGTTGTCGGTGGTCACCGATCCAGGACCAGAGGTTGCGGATCGACATCGTAGCTTGCAGTCCAGCTTGGCACTTTATACTGGCTATTCGCCTAATGCCCTTCCCGGAGAATGAAGAATGAATGCCCCGTACGGTCGCTTTGCCGTCCTGATGGCAGCGGCATCGCTCATCCTTGTTGGGTCAGTTTGCGCGCAGGACGATAAGACGGCGGCGAAGCCCGCTACGGCAGAAAAGCCTGCCGAGGCAGCACCGCCGCCCGACTCGACCACGCAAGGCGCGATCGACGTGGGCGGGCAACACATTGCCTACACCGCGATTGCGGGAACCATCACGGTGGGCTCGACCGATGGGCAGGACGCGCAACTGGGGCCGGACGGAAAACCGCAGCCGGGAAGCCAACTGGCGCTGGAGGAACCCGACAAGGCGAAGGATGCGCCGCCGGTGGCGCGGATGTTCTACGTGGCGTACTTCAAGACAGGCGCCAAGGCCGAGGATCGGCCGATTACGTTTTTTTATAACGGCGGACCGGGCAGTTCCACGGTGTGGCTGCACATGGGGTCGCTGGGACCGAAGCACGTGGTGACGGCAGGCGACACGCACCTGCCCGCCGCGCCCTACACCATGGTGGACAACCCCAACAGTTTGCTCGATGTGAGCGACCTGGTGTTTATCGACATGCCAGGAACCGGGTTCGGGCGGCTCATGGGGAAGGACGCCCAGAAGACCTTCTGGGGTATCGACGGCGACGCCAGCGCGTTTGCGCGGTTCATTGAGCGGTTCGATACCAAATACTCGCGGTGGAACTCGCCGAAGTTTATCTTTGGCGAGAGCTACGGGACGACACGCTCGGCGGTGCTGGCCGATTTGCTGGAAAACAAGTACGACACCGATCTGAACGGCGTAATCCTGCTTTCGCAGATCTTCAACTTCACGGCCGATATCGATGGGCCGGGCGCGAATCCCGGCGTGGACCTGCCTTATGTGCTGGGACTGCCAACCTACGCCGCTTCGGCGTGGTATCACAAGAAGCTTCCCGCGCAGCCGGCAGCACTGGAGCCATTTTTGACTGAAGTCGAGCAGTTTGCCATGGGGCCGTATGCGCATGCGCTGGCAATGGGCACGGATCTGACAGCCGACGAGAAACAGCAGGTGGCGGAGAAACTGCATGAGTACACGGGACTGCCCGTGGCCTACCTGCTCAAGGCAAACCTGCGGGTGAGCGGCCCGGAGTTTGAGAAAACGCTGCAGGACGATTCGGATATGACGACGGGGCGCCTGGATACGCGATTCTCCGGGCCGAACCTGGATCCACTGAGCGAAAACGCGGAGTACGATCCGCAGAGCGCGGCGATTTCTTCGGCGTACGTGTCGCTGTTCAACGACTACGTGCGCCGCGACCTGAAATACGGCGACGGGCAGACGTATGTGCCGGAGATCGACCTCGATCTGCACTGGGACTTCAAGCACGACGGCAACCCGGTGAGCGTGAACGTGGCTCCGGACTTGGCGGAAGCGATGAAGACGAATCCGCGGCTGAGGGTGATGGTGAACGGCGGCTACTACGACCTGGCAACGCCGTTCTTTGCCGCGCAATATGAGGACAAGCACCTGCCGATTCCGCAGGGGTTGGCCAAGAATATCGAGTACGACTGGTACGAGTCAGGGCACATGGTCTACGTGCGGGATGAATGCGTGAAGCTACTGCACGATCGCGTGGCGGCGTTCATCACGAGTACGGATGCGGGCGGGAAATAGGCAGAAGCATTTCCCGCATATTCCCGGGGCTCTATGAGGCTTTCGCGGCTGGGGCGGCTTCGTAGACTTCTTTGGCGCGGTCGAGACCGGCCTGAACGTTGGGCATGATGTTTTCACGGCCAAGACGGTCAAGGAAGCGCGTGCCGCTCAGGAGCTTGGATGGCTGCTCCATGGCGCCACAGAGGAGCAGCGTGCGGCCGGATTCATGCAGACGCTTGGAAAATGTCTCGATGGCATGAATGCCGGTGGCATCAATGGCGGTCATGTTGCGGAGCCGCAGGATCACCACCGCCTCAAATGCTTCGATATTGGCCGTGGCCTCGACGAGTTTCTCCGTAGTGCCCCAAAGAAATGGGCCGTGAATGCGCAGCAGCGAGACGTAGGGCGGGACGATGCGGCCCTGCAATACGTGTGGCAAGCCGTCGCGGATGTACTCTTCGGTGACCGGAGAGACGGTCGTGGTGTCGGCAACGCGACGGATATAGAGCAGGGCGGCGAGCCCGAGTCCGACGGCGACGGCGACGGTGAGATCGGCGAAGACCGTGAGCGCAAAGGTGACCAGCCAGACCGAGATGGCGGTGAAGTCCAAGCGCAGAATTCCGCCGATCTCGTGCCACTCGCCCATGTTGTAAGCCACGACAAAGAGCACAGCGGCCAGCGTGGTGAGCGGGATGTAACTCGCCAACGGTGCAGCAACCAAAAGAATGAGCAGCAGCGTGAGGGCGTGAATGATTCCCGAGACCGGCGAGCGTGCGCCAGCGCGAATATTGGTGGCTGTGCGCGCGATGGCGCCCGTGGCAGGAATGCCTCCAAACAGAGGAGAAACAATGTTGGCGAGTCCCTGGGCCACCAGCTCGACGTTGGAGTTGTGGCGATCGCCGGTCATCCCGTCGGCCACGACGGCGGAGAGCATGCTTTCAAGCGCCGCCAGCATAGCCACGGTGAACGCTGCGGGAATAAGGGGCAGAATGTGCTCGGCGTGGAAGTTGGGGATGGCGAAGGGCGGAAAGCCGCGCGGAATGCCTCCGAACCTGCTGCCGATGGTCTCGACGGGCAGGCGAAACAACACGCTGACCGCCGTACAGGCTAAGACGGCAACGATGGAAGCGGGAACGCGGTGGGTGAGGCGCGGCAGAAGGATGAGGATGGCGAGCGTGCCGAGGCCGAGACCGAGCGCGTAGTGATTGACTGTGGTGAAGTGAGCGGCGAGCACCATCATGCGAGGCAGAAACTCGCTGGGGACAGCGGGCGTGCGAAGGCCGAAGAAGTCCTTGATCTGTGTTGAAGCGATGAGGATGGCGATGCCGTTGGTAAAGCCGATGACCACCATGCGCGGAATGAACCGGACCGCGGCGCCGAGCCCAGTGAAACCCATAATGAGCAGAATGATCCCGGCCATGAGAGTGACCATGGCGAGCCCACTCATGCCGAAGTGGGCAACGATGCCGGCAACAATGACGACGAAAGCCCCGGTGGGCCCGCCGATCTGGGTGCGTGAGCCCCCGAGAGCGGAGATGAGAAAACCAGCGACGACAGCCGTGTAAAGGCCAGCCTGCGGCGTGACGCCGGAGGCGATGCCAAAAGCCATGGCGAGGGGAAGCGCGACCAGGCCAACCGTCACGCCGGCGAGCAGGTCGTGGAAGAACATCTGCGCGGTGTAGACACGAAGCGCCAGGATCGACTTGGGCAGATTCGGATTACTTATGGACATAGGGGCTTATGTCTATTTTACGCGAATCTGAGTTTTGGCAGCTTTCGGGGCTTAGCCGAGCGGCTTTGCGTAGACGAAGGCCGCGCGGTGACGCGCGTAGTAGTGTTCTTCCCTGCCCTGGCGCGCGTAGCCACGGCTTTCGTAGAGACGGATGGCCGCGGCGTTCTCGATATCCACATGCAGAGCGACGAATTGCGCTCCGGCCGCGCGGGCTGAGTCTTCGGCGTGGCCAAGCAATTCCGCACCGATGCCGCGGCCGCGGAAGTCGGGATGCACTTCGAGAGTCTGGATGTACGCGGCGGATTCGTTCTGCCCAGCCGGCCATTCGACAATGGAAAATCCGATCAGATTTGCGTCCTCTTCCGCGATCCAGGTTGCCGAGTTGGGGCTTTCAATCAACTGGCGCATGTAGGTGACGCTGAAGCGGCAGGCTGGCTCGAAGCAGAGCTCCTCGACCGCGTAGAGGGCGGGAAAGTCGGCGGGTTGGTAGAGGCGGTACTGCACAAGAAGACTTTACTGGATCGGGAAGAATGACTGGGTTCGCGCTTTCCCACCCTTTCCGCGATGAGGCCGCGGAAAGGATGGGGCACGGAAGCGAAATGCGGGTCCTTCGACTCGTCCCGGCACTCCGGGACTCGCTCAGGATGACCGAAGTCAATCTTTCAACCTACGAGGTCAGTCTTTCAACCGAACGATCGCCACTACACCTTGGCTTCGAGGTCGGCGATCACGTCGAAGAAGCGCTGATCGAGGCGGCGGTTGCTGGCGATGGCTTCCTTGATGGGGATGTCGGTGATGTCCAGGCCCCGAAGGACGGCGATGCGGCCCCACTTCTGTTCGTGCACCATGTCGATGGCGTGCAGGCCGTAACGCTGGCCGAGCAGGCGGTCGTAGGCCGTGGGAACGCCGCCGCGTTGGGTGTGGCCAAGGTTGACGGAGCGGGTTTCAAAGCCGGTCTTCTTCTCGATGAGTTCGGCGAGGGCTTCGCCGATGCCGGAGAGACGGGCGTGGCCGAACGAGTCAACCTGAGAGGAGCCGATGACCTGGCCGACTTCAGGAAGGTGACAGCCCTCAGCGACCACCACAACACCGTAGTGCTTGCCGTGATCGTAGTTGTACTTGAGCAGGGCGCAGACGTGGTCGATGTCGATGTCCTTCTCAGGAACCAGAACCACATGCGCGCCGCCAGCGATGCCCGAGGCGTAGGCGATCCAGCCGGCATCGCGGCCCATCACTTCAATCACGACCACGCGATTGTGCGAGTCGGCAGTGGTGTGGATGCGGTCGACAGCCTCGGTGGCGATGGAAACGGCCGTGTCGTAGCCGAAAGTGGCGTCGGTGCCGTTGATGTCGTTGTCGATGGTCTTGGGAACGCCCACGGCCTTGACGCCGTGTTCGGCGAGGAAGAGCGTGACGGATTGGGTGTCATCGCCGCCGAGGGCGATGAGGGCATCGATCTTGTTGGCCTTGAGGACTTCCTGCGCCTTCTCGATGCCGCCGGGAATCTTCTTCACGTTGGTGCGCGAGGAGTGCAGGATGGTGCCGCCCTTGAGCTGAATGCCGTCGGTGTTTTCCAGAGTAAGCGGAATGAAATTGTTATCGAGAACGCCGCGCCAGCCATTCAAAAAGCCGATAAATTCGTCGCCGTAATGGTTGATGCCTTTCCGGACCACCGCATAAATCACCGCATTCAATCCGGGGCAATCGCCGCCGCCGGTCAATAAAGCAACTCGCATTTTCGAATCTCCTCGTGGTCTTTCGTCGGCTCATGGAGCCTGAAGTTCAATGGGCGCATGTTGTGGGTTCCGGAGGCGGGGAGATCACCGGCCTTAACGCCTTAACCAGTGTATCGCGGCCCTGTCAATGGAATTGTGATTGAGGTTACAGGGCTTAAAAGACAGGGGTCAGTGTGAGTGCGAGTGCGAGTGTGGTGGCATCTGTGCGGCACACTCACACTCCACACTCACACTTCTCTAGTCCCTTGCTCCCTGGTTCCGTGCTTCAATAAGGTATGCCTGCAAATGGGGCCCCGTTTCTGCTCGCGTTCATCGGCCTGGTCGTCATCGTGCTGCTGGTGCTATTGCAGCTGACGCGGCTGGGATACCTGATTCGCGCCACCATTCCCGACCGGCCGCGGCAGCGCATGTTCATTGCCTCGGTTTCGTTCCTGATTACGTTCGCGGGCGTGCGCATTCTGGTGCACCGGATCGCAAGCCACGAGGGGCGTATGCAGTGGGTGACGGTGCACGGGGTGCACATCCACCACCTGGTGTGGGGCATTCTGATTCTGCTGCTGGTGGGTTACGGATGGCTGCTTGACCTGGGGTGGTCGAATTCGCCGGAGTCGATCTTTTTCGGACGCCTGATGGCGGTGAGTTACGGCGTGGGCGCGGCGCTGACGCTGGACGAGTTTGCGCTTTGGCTGAGCCTGGAGCCTGATGCCTACTGGACGCGCGAGGGCCGGCTGAGCATCGATGCCGTGATCCTCTTCGGTTCTCTGCTGGCAGTAGGAATGTGGGGCGCGCCCTTTTTCCGCGCCGTGCAGAGAATGTGGCACGGCCGGACGGTGGCAGGCAAAGTTTTCGGGGGGGTCAGCTCGCCGATACGCCGCGGGAAGTTGCTTCGTCGGCGTAAAGTTCGGCGATCGCCGCCGCATATCGCGCAGTAAGAACGCGGCGCTTGATCTTCATCGAGGGCGTGAGCTCGCCGGAGTCCTGGGTCCACTCTTCGGCCACGATGCGGAAGCGCTTGATGGTCTCAAAGTTGGCCAGAGTTCCGTTGACTTCGCGGATCACATCGCCATAGATCTCAATGATGCGCGGATCGGCCACGAGAGCGGCGCGCGCATCGGCGTGGACGCCGTGCTGCTGCGCCCATTCTTCGAGAGCGGCGAAATTCGGCGCGATGAGCGCGCAGATGAACTTGTGGCGATCGCCGACCAGCGCGGCGTTGGCGATGAGCAAGTTGTTCTTCAGCTTGTTCTCGATGGGCTGAGGCGCGACCATTTTGCCGCCGGAGGTTTTGAGCAACTCCTTCTTGCGATCGGTGATGAAAAGAAAACCGTCGGCGTCGAGGTGGCCGATGTCGCCGGTATGAAACCATCCATGGCTGTCAAAGCACTCGGCTGTGGCGGACGGCTTGTGCCAGTAACCGCTGAAAACCGATGGGCCACGGACCAGCAGCTCGCCATCTTCGGCGAGTTTGAGTTCGACGTTGCCAATGGGCATACCAGCCGCGCCCATGCGGTGCTGGATGGGCGTGTTGAGCGCAATCACGGGCGAGGTTTCCGTGAGGCCATAGCCTTCCCAGAGGGCGATGCCCGCGGATGCGAACCAGCGCGCAGTGTCGATGCCGAGCGGCGCGCCGCCGGAGATGAAGATGCGCACGCGACCCCCGAAGGCCTCGCGTACCTTGGAGTAGACCAGCTTGTTGGCCAGTTTCCAAAGCAGCGCGCCGGGCTGGCGGCCATCGTAGACCACATCTGCAAAGCGCGAGCCGAGATGCACTGCCCATGCGAGAAGACGCTTTTTGATGGGCGATAGCGCCGCGCGGCGCTCCACCTCCTGGTGGATTTTCTCGAAGACGCGCGGCACGCCGACGATGACCGTGGGCTGGACATCGCGCATGGCTTGCGGCAGCTTGTCGAATTGCGAGCAGTACGCCACCTGGGCGCCGTAGTTGTACATCACGTAATCCAGAACGCGGGCGGTGACGTGAGAGAGCGGCAGGAACGAGATGCAGGCGTCGGTGGAGTCGAAGTGGAAATCGGCGGGCGCGAAATTCTGGTTGGCGGCGATGTTGCCGTGGGTAAGGGCCACGCCCTTGGGCTCGCCAGTGGTGCCGGAGGTGTAGATGAGCGTGGCCAGATCGCGCGGTTCAATGGAGTGCGCAAGGGCATCGAAGACGGAATCGCGCTCCGGGCCGAGAGCATCGGCATCGCCGAGCAACTGGCTCATGGCGATGGCTCCTTCGGGAGCCGGAGCATCCATCATGACGATGCGCTCGAGGTGAGTCTGGTCGCGCACGGAGAGAAGCTTGTCGAATTGCAGGCGCGTGGAGACGACGGCGATGCGGCAGCCGGCGTCGCGAATCTGCTCGGCGACCTGCTCGCCGGTAAGCGTGGGATAGATGGGCACATTGGCCGCGCCCATGGCCAGCGTGGCAAAATCCGTGACTACCCACTCCCAGCGGTTCTCGCTGATGAGGGCGATGCGGTCGCCCTTTTTCGCGCCGAACTGGAGAAGAGCCGTGGCCAGAGCGCGGACGCGTTGGTAAATTTGATCGGAAGAGAGCGGGTGCCACTGATTGAACTCGTCCTGCCAAAGCACCGCGCGCGGATTGGCGGCCGAGGCTACGCGAAAGAAAAGGTCATTGAGCGTCGTGATCTGAGGCACAGGCATCATTGCATTGTCATTAGGAACGGGGATCATCCTAACATGATGACCATGCGAGTGTAACGCTTCAGGCCCACGTTCTAAGCAACCGGCTCCGGACAGCCGGGATTTCACCCACGCTCCAGAACGCGAACGTTTCATCATTCGAGATGATTGAGCGTGGACCCGCATGTTTCTGCAAGCGAGGCAGACGCCGGCGCGTTAGAAAACCCTGTGGTGAAGATTTGGGAGGGGGATTTGAGCGGCAGTGACGGACGGTTGAGATGAGGAGTCCGGAGGGCGCCGGACTCCTCACCATGCGTTACGGCAGGGCGTAGACGGTCTTGAGAACTTTGGCAGCCAGGGCCTGCGGGAGCGGTGCATAAGAAAGACTCTCGGATTCGCTTTCGCCAGACGTGATGATCCAGTTCAGCATGTCCTTGATGACTTTTTCCTTGTTCATATCGGCGGGATGAGCTGGAATCAGCAGATAGGTGAAACTGGAGATGGGATAGGCGTTGGGACCGGGCGCGTCGGTGATGGAGACGCGGTAGTCAGCAGGAATCTTTGCTGTTGCCGCGGCAGCTGTCACGCCATCAATCGAGCCTTTCACCCAGTTCCCGGCCTTGTTCCGGATGGCCCCGTAGTTGATGTGATTCTGCAGCGCGTAGATGAGCTCGACGTAGCCGATTGCGCCCGGGAACTGGCGAACTTGCGAGGCAACGCCCTCATTGTGGCTGCCGCCGACGCCCGTGGGCCAGTTGACTGCGGTGCCCGAGCCGGGACCGTTCTTCCAATCGTTGCTCACTTTGCTGAGATAGTCGGTGAAGATGAACGTAGTTCCGCTGCCATCCGAACGGTGCACGATGATAATTTTGTCGCCGGGCAGATGGACGCCGGGGTTATCTTTGGCGATGCGCGGGTCATTCCACGTGGTGATCTTGGCGAGATAGATGTCGGCCAGCACGTCGGGGCTGAAACGAAGATCGGAGACGCCGGGCACGTTGAAGATGGGCACGACCGCACCCAACACGGTGGGAATGTGGATGAGCTTGACCTTGGAGGCGTCCAGGGCCTGGTCGGTCATGGGCATGTCAGAGGCTCCAAAGTCCACAATGCCGCTTGTCACCTGCTGGATGCCGCCGCCGGACCCGATGGCTTGATAGTTGATCTGTACGCCGGGATGCGCGGCGCTGTATTCAGTGAACCACTTGGAATAGATCGGGCCGGGAAAGGTTGCGCCTGCCCCGGTGATCTTCTGGGCCTGAGCCAGGCTCAGCGCCATGACGAAAAATAGAACGGCAAGTAGCGTCTTTTTCACAATTTGCTCCCGTGCAGTTTGCCTGCCGCAGATCATTGTCTACGCGGAATGTTAAGGGCAGTTGAAAAGAAACAGTGTTTCTGGGAGCGCGCTGTGAGGAACTGGACCGGAGACGGCCGGAGCCCAGCCGACGAGGACTACGCTGACGCGATGGGACAATGGTCGTTCAGACGCCGGTTGCGGCAGGCGTCTGCTGCGCGGGCTGCGTGGCGGGCTGCGGAGCCGGCGCCAATGGCAGCGTGAAATGGAAGCTGGCGCCGTTGCCGAGCTCGCTTTCAGCCCAGATGCGGCCGCCGTGAGCCAGCACAATGTGCTTGACGATGGCGAGGCCGAGGCCGGTGCCGCCGGATTCGCGCGAGCGCGCCTTGTCGATGCGGTAGAAGCGCTCAAAGATGCGCTCCAGGTGCTCGGAGGCGATGCCGGGGCCGAAATCCTGAATGGTGAACTCGACCTCGGAAGTGAGCAGGCGCGCTGACGCGCGAATGCGTTTGCCGGTTTTGGCGTACTTGAGGGCGTTTTCCAACAGATTGCCGAAGACCTGATGCATGGCGTCGGGATCGGCCATGATCAGAGCGTCGGGCGCACTCGTGGACTGAATCTCGACGCCCGAGTCGACGAATTTGCCGCCGATCGAGTCGATGGCGTCGCGGAACAGGACGCTGGCGCGGACGGGCTGCAGATTGACCTTGTAGTCGGGGCTTTCGACGCTGGCCAAGGCGAGCAGATCCTCGGTGAGACGGTTCATGCGGCTGGCATTCTTGAGAATGACACCGAGGAATTCGAGGGTGGTTTCGGGACTGGGGTTGGGATCTTCGATGAGCGTTTCCACGTAGCCCTGAATGGAAGTAAGC
>Ga0181527_1003451_pt1 | contig 14137 bp, 13 predicted proteins | sample PEATcosm2014_Bin_30_FD_119762 | JGI IMG/M metagenome (GOLD analysis project Ga0181527, IMG submission 119762) | Peatland microbial communities from MTU Mesocosm Facility, Houghton, MI, USA - PEATcosm2014_Bin06_60_metaG | ecosystem: Environmental > Terrestrial > Soil > Wetlands > Peat | place...
CACGTCTTCGGCCGACTGCGACCAGCTCTGTAGCAGAAACGTGTTGATCGTGATCCCCTCGCGACGGCAGAGCCGCCCCTCGCGGATCGTCGCCTCTTCGGTTCGCCGGTCGGGCGGATAGAGCAAAAACAGTTCCGAGCCCTCGAAGTGGGCCGTCGGCAGCCCGTCCGTGATCAGGATGATCTGCCGGTTCGGCGTGTCCTGGGCAGCTAGCAATTGTCGGGCCAACTGCAGCCCGTGCTGGATGTTGGTGAAGTGCGGCGGAATCTGCAGCTCACTGATCCGCGCGTCGCTCATGTCCGCCCGCAGCCGCACCACCGACTCGAACAGCGTGACCGGCTTGGGCAGCAGCGCGGCGATCTCGCCGGGCTCGCGCACCTTGGCGAAGCTGAAGACCTCGACGAAGCGCAGCCAGTCGCCGGGGTACTCGCGGCGCACCAGGCCGTCCAGGGCCAGGCCCATCCGCTTGACGTTCACATAGAGGCCGTTGTAGCGCATCGAGCCGCTCATGTCCAGCAGCACGGCCGTGGCGCACTTGGGCGTGTTGCGGGTGCGCTCGACGAGGATGTCGTCGGGCCGCAGCCGCACCGGCAGGCCCGGCCCCTCGCGGAGCATCGCATTCACCAGCGAGCCGGGGATGTCCATGTTGGCCAGCGAGTCGCCGAACTCGTAGGGCTTGGTCTGCTGCAACTCGACGGCGCCTTCGCCGGCCACCGGCCCCTGGTGGCGGCCGGTCCGCGCGGGCAGCAGGTGGCTGAAGATCCGCTCTAGGAGCCGCCCCTGGAAGAGCCGGTAAGCCTTCGGCGTCAGCCGGTATCCCTGGCTGCCCCGCTCCAGCCCTTGCTGCTGGGCCAGGTCGCGGAGGTACTGCTCGATCATGCGGGCCATCTCGCTCAGCTTCTCGACGTCGCCCGGCTCCGCGTACTCGGCCAGCGCGTCCAGGTCGATCACGCCGATGCGGGCGGTCTTGGCCGCCTCTTCGAGCTGCTTCAGCAGCCGGTCGATCTCCTCCAGCTCCTCCTTGATCAGCAGCGCCTGCGGAATGGTCATCCGGGTGCGGCCGGTGAAGGCGTACTTGCCGGCCAGCTCGTCCACCTGGTATTTGTCGCCCAGGCGGTCGATGAGCTGGACGAGCTGCCGGGCGAAGGGGCTCTGCTCATCCTCGGCGCGGTACCAGAGCCGCTCCAGGTCGTAGAGCTGTTCTTGGCCGACCGCCTGGCGGAAGCGATCGGCCAGCCGGGCGGGCGGCCGCATCGCACGGGCCAGCTCGTGGAATCGACGGCCCGCCGCCGCCTGCACTCGGGCGGTCTCGTAGGTCTCCAGGATCTTCCGCTTCCGCTGGCGCAACAGCTCCATGAGGGCCTCGAGGCTCGGCCCCAACCCGGCAATCTGGCCGGGATCGAGCCGCACGGCCTGGGCCAGCTCCTCCTCGCTCAGCTCCCGCATGTCGCCGTAGGTCAGGAGGTGTTCCATCGCGCCGGAAACGAGGTCGGGGGGCGGGTGCGTCGGGCCGGGCAGCGCCCTGGGATCGTACCGCTGGTACGTGTGGATGATGCCGCCGATCGGCCGGGGGGCCGCTTGCGGATTCGCATTGGCCGCCCTGTCTCCTTCAGTTGATTTCATACACGATCCGTCCGTGTTGCTGGGCGCGGGAAATGCGGTCCGTGGCGTACAGCCCGGCCAGTACGAACTCGACGCAGGAGGCCCGCACCGCCGGGTCGCTGGAGGCGTTCACCTCGAAGGCCTTCTGCCAAGCGGGCGGCACCCGCGAGAGCCGCTGGGCATAATGGCTGGAGGGCAGCAGGTCGCCCACCTCGATCTTCACGCCGCGGGAGAAGACCTCGCCGATCTCGGCCAGCCCGTGCCGGTCCACGTACTCCTCGAAGACGTCGCGGATCGCCTCGGCGAGGATCGCCTCCAGCACCTGCCGCTCGGACATCTGGTGGCTGCTCATCAGGTCCAGCTCGAGCTTGCCCAGCGAGGAGGAGAACAGGTGTCCCAGGTCGCTGATCCGCGGCACAGCGGGACGTTCGCCGAGAATGGCCCCCCGCTGGCGGGCACTGGCCACCATCGTGCGATAATTGGCGATGCTGAAGCGGGCGCTGACGCCCGACTGCTGGTCGATGTATTTGCTCTGCCGCGCCGCGATGCTCATCTGCTCGATGATCTCGCGCATGAAGTAGGGCACGGCCACCGGGAACTGGCCGTCCAGGTCCACCCCCGCCTCCTGCTCCATGATCTCGATGCCCTGCGAGCGCTCCCGCGGATAGTGCGTGTGGATGACCGTGCCGATGCGGTCTTTCAGTTGCGGGATGACCTTGCCGCTGCGGTTGAAGGTGGCCGGGTTGGCGGAGAAGAGCACGAGCACGTCCAGGTCGAAGCGGATGGGATAGCCGCGGATCTGCACGTCGCGCTCCTCGAGGATGTTGAACAGCCCCACCTGCACGGCCTCGTCCAGCTCCGGCAGCTCGTTGACGGCGAAGATACCGCGGTGCATCCGCGGGATCAGGCCGAAGTGCAGGGCCTCCTCGGCGGCCATGCTCGTCCCGGCGGCCAGCTTCGCCGGATCGATCTCCCCGATGATGTCGGCAAACTTCGTCCCCGGCGCCAGCCGCTCCGCGTACCGCTCGGCCCGCGGCCACCAGGCGACGGGCACTTGGTCCTCGGGCGCTTCGGCCACGAGCTGCTTGCCCATGCGCGTGATCGGCCGCAAGGGGTCCTCGTGGATCGGGCAGCCGGGGATGTCCAGATAGGGGACACACTCGTCGAGGAACCGCGTCAAGAGCCGCATCAGCCGGCTCTTGGCCTGCCCCTTCTCGCCCAGGAACAACAGGTCGTGCTGGGCGATCAGGCCCAGGTTGATCTCGGGGATGACGGTGTTCTCGTAGCCGATGATGCCGGGGAAGAGTTCCTCGCCGCCGGCGAGCATCCGCATGAAGTTGTCGTAGATTTCCCGCTTGACGCTCTTGGGACGCCAGCCACTCTGGCGCAGGTCGGCCAGTGTCGCGGCCCGTGGACGCGGCGGACTCGGTTTCGTCTGGACGGCAGCCATGGATAGACCTGGGGCGTCGCGGAAGGAGAATCGAAATCGGAGCTGCGGGCGTCAGACCCCGGAGGGCATCCGCCTGAGAGCAATTGTATCGCCGCCGCGGCCGGAGTCACGAAAAAAACGACTGGGTTGACCTAGCTGGGGGGGAGGGCTATGATCCCAGTATCGAGGGTTGGGGAAGACTCGTCTCCATGGCCAAGCGCAGCCGCCAAGGACCGCTCTTGCCCGGTTTCGAGCCGGAGGCGGCGTCGCCGCCCGAGCAGGTGGCCGCCGCGCCTGCGGGACACGACCTTCCAATCCCTAATCCTCAACCCATCCCGCCGACGCAGTCGGCGGGCTTTCCCGAGCCCCAATCCCCGCTCCCGCCCCTGGCCCCGCCGCCGGAGAGCCTGGCCGGGCAGACCGTCTGGATCGTCGATTCCCATTCGCTCATCCACCAGGTTTTCCATGCCCTGCCCGAGATGACCAGCCCCAGCGGCGAGCCGGTGGCGGCCGTTTACGGCTTCGCACGCGACCTGCTCTACCTGCTGGAGACCCAGCGGCCGGACTTCCTGTTCTGCGCTTTCGACCTGCCGGGCAAGACGTTCCGGCACGGGCTGTACGAGCAGTACAAGGCGGGGCGGCCCAAGATGCACGAAGACCTCGTACCCCAGATCGGCTCGGTCCGCCGCTTGATCGAGGCCCTGGGCATCCCGCTGCTGGCCTGCCCAGCGTTCGAGGCCGACGACGTGGCCGCCACGGTGGCCCGCATCACCGAGGAGCTTGGCGGCCGCGCGTTCATCGTCACTGCCGACAAGGATTGCCGCCAGCTCGTCAGCGAGCGGGTGAAGCTTTACAACATCCGCAAGAACGAGGTCATCGACCGCGAGGTGCTCCGCCGGGAGTGGGGCATCTCGCCGCAGCAGGTGGTCGATTACCAGGCGCTGGTGGGCGACGCGACGGACAACGTGCCGGGCGTGCCGCTGATCGGGCCCAAGGCCGCCCGCGAGCTGCTGGCCCGCTACGGCACGCTGGACAACCTTTTGGCCCACCTCGACGAGGTCCCCGGCGCCGCGCGGAGGACGAACCTGACGACGTATCGCCAGCAGGCCCTGCTCAGCCGGCAGCTCGTCCGCCTCGACAACCGCGTCCCGCTGGCGATCGACTGGCGGCGGGCGCGGCCGGGTACCCTCTGGGTGGGCTCCGATCCGTCCCGGGCGCTGGCGCTGTTTCGGGAGTTCGGTTTCCGCAAGCTGGCCGAGAAGCTGACGGAGTTGTGGGGCGGGGCCGCCGGGTACCCTCTGGGTGCGCGGCCCCCCGCCGCCAAGCCCGTCTACCGCACGGTGGACACCCCTGAGGGCTTGCAGGCGCTGGTGGCCGAGCTCGCGCGGCAGAAACAGATTTCGGTGGACACGGAGACCACGCACCGTTGGCCGCGCTGGGCACAACTCGTCGGCCTGTCCTTCGCCTGGAACGAGGCCGAAGGCTGGTACCTGCCGCTCCGCGCTCCGCCGGGTGAGCCAACGCTGGATGCCGCCGCCACACTGGCTGCCCTGCGGCCGGTGCTGGAGGACCCGGCCGTTCGCAAGATCGGCCAGAACCTGAAGTACGACCAGATCGTGCTCCGCAGCGCCGGCGTTGAGCTGGCCGGGACGGCCTTCGACACCATGGTCGCCAGCTACCTGCTGGACGCCGGGCAGCGGAACCACAATCTGGACGACCTGGCCAAACGCTACCTCAATCACGCCACGACAAAGATCGAAGAGCTCATCGGCGCCGGCAAGAATCAAAAACGCATGGACCAGGTGCCGGTCCAGGACGTTACCGCCTATGCCGGCGAGGACGCCCTGCTGCCGGTCCGCCTCCAGCCGATCCTGGCCGGGCGGCTCGCGGAGGCCGCCCTGGGAGACCTGTTCGCCCAGGTGGAAATGCCGCTGATCGACGTGCTCGTGGAAATGGAGTGCAACGGAATCAAGGTCGACCTGGACCGCCTGGCCGACCTCAGCCGGCGATTCGGCCAGCGGATGGAGGCCATCCAGCAAGAAATCTATGACCTGGCCGGGCACCGCTTCAATATCGCCTCGCCCAAGCAACTCCAAGAGGTGCTCTTCGTCGAGCAGAAGCTGCCCGGCGTCAAACGGACCGAGAAGAGCGGACTGAGCACCGACGCCGGCGTGCTGCAGGTCCTGGCCGAGCAGGGCCATCCGCTGCCGGCCAAGATCGTCCAGTACCGCCAGTACGCCAAGCTGAAGGGGACCTACGTGGACGCCCTGCCGGGGATGGTTCATCCCGAGACGGGCCGCGTACATGCCTCGTTCAACCAGGTGGTCACCGCCACCGGCCGGCTCAGCTCCAGCGATCCCAACCTGCAGAACATCCCGGTGCGGACCGAGGAGGGCCGCGAGATCCGCTCCGCCTTCGTGCCCGGCCAGGAGGGCTGGGTCCTGCTGGCCGCCGATTACTCGCAGATCGAGCTGCGGGTGCTGGCGCATTACACAGGCGATGAGCGGCTGCTGGAGGCCTTCCGCCGCGACGAGGACATCCACGCCCGGGTGGCCAGTGAAGTGAACGGGGTTCCGCCGGAGGCGGTTACTGCCGCCATGCGGCGGCAGGCCAAGGTGGTGAATTTCGGCATCCTTTACGGACAAAGCGCGACCGGGCTGGCCCAGCGGCTGGGGATCGAACGGGCCGCCGCCTCGCAGTTCATCGAGGACTACTTCCGGCAGTATCCCCGCATCGAGGAGTTCCTGGTCCGCGTCCTGGCCGAATGCCGCCAGCGGGGTTACGTGAGCACGATCCTGGGGCGGCGGCGGGCCATCCAAGGCGTTCGCCCGGACGCCGGCCGCGCGCGCAACCTCGCCGAGCGGACCGCCGTCAACACGGTCATCCAAGGCTCGGCGGCGGACCTGATCAAGCTGGCGATGATCGCCGTCCACCGCCGGTTGGGCCGCGAGAAGCTGCCGGCGCGGATGCTCTTGCAGATCCACGACGAGCTGGTCTTTGAAGTGGATGGCCGGCGGCTGCCCGAGGTGGCCGAACTAGTGACCGAGGAGATGTCGGGTGTCTATCCGCTGAGCGTGCCCTTGAAGGTGGACGTGGAGGCCGGGCCGAACTGGGCCGACACGCGGCCGATCGCGGGGTGAGCGTTGCCGGTTGAAACACGGCGGCCCGGAACGCCTGGCGTGGGGTAGGCGCAAGCAAATTGCCTCATCGTTGTCGAGATGCTAGAATAGGTGTCGCTCAGGAAGCAAGGGGCAGCGCCATGGTATATCGCGGTCACATACACAACGGCGTTGTGGTAGTAGACGGGGCACCAGATCTGCCGGAGGGCGCGGAGGTTCGGCTGGAGGTGCTGACCAGCACTGAACCAGTGGTGAAAAAGACATTCGGCGACCTGACCGGCCTTTGGCAGACCGCCGAGCCGTCGCCGACCGACGAGAAAACGAGCCGCGTCGAACGCACGTATGGCCTCATGGGGTGGACCGGCGACCCCGACGTCCTTCGAATGATCGCCGAGGACGACGAATTCGGCGTGATGGAGTCGCGATGAACTTCGCTGCGATTCGCACGGGCGACGCCGTATTCATCGACGCAAATGTCTTCGTCTATGACCTGGGCCCCCACCCTGCCTTCGGGCTGCCGTGCCGGGCACTGCTCGGGCGGGTCGAGGCGGGCGAGCTGAAGGGGTACGCGTCGTCGCACGTGTTGCACGACGTAGCGCACCGCCTGATGACCGTGGAAGCTTGCCAGACGCTTGGCTGGTCGTATTCGGGCATCGGCCGGCGCCTGCGCCGTAGCCTTCTGGAGATTCAGAAGCTGCACCGATTCCAAACCGCCTAAACGGGATTGTTGGGGCGGGTGTGCAGGTTTTGCCGGTTTCCGCGGAGCATGTGCTCCTCGCCGCCCGGCTGAGCCAGGCCCACGGACTTTTGAGCGGCGATGCACTTATATTGGCGATGATACAGGGCCATGGCATTAGCAGCCTCGCCAGTGGCGACGCAGACTTCGACCGGGTGCCCGGGATCACCCGTTACTCGCCGGCCTGAACTAGCCCCAGTCCTCGATGCACATCCTCGGCCTCTTAGGTGGCGTGGCAAGCGGCAAGAGCCTGGTGGCCGGGCTGCTGGCCGAGCGGGGGGCGGTCGTGCTCGATGCGGACCGTGCGGGGCACGAGGCCCTGCGGCTGCCGCACGTCGAGGAGGCGGTCCGCCGCCGCTTTGGCGCGGGCGTCTTCGGCCCGGACGGTCGCGTGGACCGGTCGCGGCTGGGACGAATGGTATTCCACCAGTCCCCAGAGGGGGTTCGGCGGCGGCAGGACCTCGAGCGGTTGACCCATCCCGAGATCGCCCGGCTGCTTGCCCGGCAGATCGAAAGCCTGCCTCCAGATACCCCTTTGGTGGTACTGGATGCGGCGTTGATCCTGGAAGCGGGGTGGGATAAGCTGTGCGGAAAACTCGCATTTGTCGACGCACCGCCGGAGGTGCGGTTGGCCCGGGCCAAGGCCCGCGGCTGGAGCGCCGCGGAGTTCGCTGCGCGGGAGGCGGCCCAGGAATCCCTGGACTTCAAGCGCCGCCGCGCCGAGGTGGTTATTGACAACGCCGGCCGTCTGGAAGATACTCAAGTACAGGTCCAGCGCCTCTGGCAGTCCCTCGTCGGCTGACCCGCCCGCCCGCTGTTTCGTTCCCAACGCCATTTCGGTCCCCGTCCATCCTCCCCACGGAGTAAGACGCGAGTCTCGCAAACCAGCAGGAGGGCTCAATGGCCACGGAAATGAACATGATCTAGTGGAAGGGAAAAGCGACGAACACTTGACGAGGCACAGCATCCAGGTCCTTTCCGCTCCGTCCCTCCGTTCTTGACGAAACCAAGAGTATCCCGCCGCCGGCGCCTTCCGTGTGCCGGCCCCCTGGTTCCTTTCAGGAGTTTCCCTTATGCCACGCATCCGCCAGACTCGGCCGGCCGACCCGGATCCTGACGTCGCGCCGGCCGCTCAAGACGGCCGGGCGAGCCCGCCGGCCGACAGTCCCGGCCAGGAACCGGACTGCCCGGTTACCCAAGACCGGCCGCCGGCTTGCAGGGACGATCCTGCCGGTTGCGAAGGCGACCATCCGGCCGATCCTCCCGCCGCCGCCCCGAGCGATGCCTTGTTCAACTTCGACGACGAAGAGCCGCTGTCGCTGGCCGAGGAGATCGCCGCTGGGACCGAGTCGTTGCCCGACGAGATCCACGAGCGCTACGAGCAGATCAAGCAGTCCGGTGACACCCACATCGCCGAACTGCAGCGGATGTCGATGACCGAGCTGATCGAGGAAGCGCGAAAGGACAACCTCAGCGACTACGCGGGCATCAAGAAGCAGGACCTGATCTTCAAGATCCTCAAGGAGCGGGTGAAGCTCAACGGGCTGATGTACGGCGAGGGGACGCTCGAAGTGCTGCCCGACGGCTTCGGTTTCCTCCGCAGCCCCGACTACCACTACCTCTCCTGCCCGGACGATATTTACGTCTCGCCCAGCCAGATCCGCCGCTTCGGGCTGAAGACGGGGGCGACGGTCTCCGGCCAGATCCGGCCCCCCAAAGAAAACGAGCGCTACTTTGCCCTGCTGCGGGTCGAAGCCATCAACTACCAGGACCCGAACTTGCTGGCCGGCAGGATCGCCTTCGACGAGCTCACGCCGCTGCACCCCGACCAGCGGATCCGCATGGAAACCGTGCCCGACGAGGTGAGTATGCGGGTAGTGGACCTGATCGTGCCGATCGGGTTCGGGCAGCGGGGGCTGATCGTCAGCCCGGCGCGGGCCGGCAAGACGATCCTCATGCAGAAAATGGCGAAGGCCGCCCTGACCAACTATCCCGACCTCTACGTCTTCATGCTCCTGATCGACGAGCGGCCGGAGGAAGTCACCGACATGGAGCGGCAGGTCAAGGGGCGCAACTGTGAAGTGATCAGCTCGACGTTCGACGAGCCGGCCGCCCGTCACATCCAGGTCTCCGAGATGGTCCTGGAGAAGGCCAAGCGGATGGTCGAGTACGGCTACAACGTGCTGATCTTCCTGGATTCGATCACCCGGCTGGCGCGGGCGTGGAACTCCGAGTGCCCCAACTCCGGCAAACTGCTCTCCGGCGGCGTGGACGCCAACGCCCTGCAGCGCCCCAAGCGGTTCTTCGGCTCCGCCCGCAAGGTCGAGGAGGGCGGGTCGCTGACCATCATCGGCACCGCACTGATCGACACCGGCAGCCGCATGGACGAAGTGATCTTCGAGGAGTTCAAGGGCACCGGCAACCAGGAGATCGTGCTGGACCACAAGCTGGTCGACCGGCGGATCTGGCCGGCCATCGACATCAACCGCAGCGGCACCCGCAAGGAAGAAATGCTGCTGGACCCCGAAGAGCATCGCCGCATCTGCATCCTGCGGCGCGTGTTGACCGACATGAGCGCGCCGGACGCCATGGAGCTGTTGGTCACGCGGCTGGCCAAGACCAAGTCCAACGCCGAGTTCCTGATGAGCATGAATACGAAGGGGTGAGGGGATGAGGGAGAACCGAGAATAGCCGGCGGCCACCCAGCGGGTGCCCGGCCGCCGCAGGGGGTAAGGGGGCGCGACCTTCCATGAGCACCTTCGACGGCCAATCCGGGCCCTGTGACGGCCGCTTCGCGGTGGTCGTCTCGCGGTTCAACGAGTCGATCACCGCGCGACTGCTGGACGGGGCGGTGCGGACGCTCGTGGCCGGCGGTGTGGCGGAGGACCGCATCGACGTGGCGTGGGTGCCGGGGGCGTTCGAGATTCCCACCGCGGCCGCCCGCCTGGCCGCTTCCGGCCGCTATGCCGCCGTGCTCTGCCTGGGGGCGGTCATCCGCGGCGAGACCAGCCACGACCAGCACATCAACCGGGCGGTGAGCATCGCCTTGGCTCAGCTCGGCACCCAGTATAAGCTGCCGGTGCTCTTCGGCGTCTTGACCTGCAATACGCTGGAGCAGGCCCTTGCCCGCTCCACCCAGCCGCAACTGGGTGCCGGGCACGCGGGTGTCCCGGCGGCGACCACCGGCAAGGACCGGCCCGGGGCGCGGATCGGCAACAAAGGCGTGGACTGCGCCGCGGCCGCCCTGGAAATGGTCCGCCTCCTGGCCAAGTTGCCGCAAACATGACGGGCGTGGACTGCGTGGAGCGGAGCCAGGCTCCGTCACCCACCGTTTTCGAACGAGGAACATGGCAATGAAAATGGCTGCCTTGATCGCTGGCGTCGTCTTCGCGATTGCCAGCGTTTGCACCCAGGGGCGCGTGCCGGAGCCCACCCCTTTCGCCATCGTCGCCGCCGGGCTGTTCGTGTCCGCCGCGATTCTACACGCAGGCGAACGTGGCAATAAAGACGATACAAATCAATAGGCGGTAGACAGAATCAGGCCATGCGGCCCCGCACGTTCGCACGAGAAATTGCCTTCCAGGTCCTTTACCGCGACGACCTGAACCCGCAGGCCGCGGCCGAGCCGCGCGACGCGCTGCTCGACCAGGGACGCCAGGCCCGCGAGATCGTGGCGCTGGTCCAGCAATGGTCGGAGGCCGAGGGGGTGGAGGAGCTCGAGCGGGGGGCCGACGCCCGCCTGCGCGGCCAGTGGCTCCGCGATCCGGCCCTGGTGGAGTTCACCCGCTCGCTGGTGGCGGGCGTGCGGGAGCATCGCGAGATGTTGGACGGGCGGATCGCCGCCGCGGCCGCCCACTGGAGTATCGACCGCATGGCCGCCACCGACCGCAACCTCCTGCGGCTGGGCGCTTATGAGCTGCTGTACACGGAAGTGCCCCCCAAGGTGGCCGTCGACGAGGCGGTCGAGTTGGCCAAGCGATTCGGCGGCGCCCAGTCCGCCCAGTTCGTCAATGGCATCCTCGACAAGCTGCTGCATGAGCGGTAGTGAGTGGTCAGTTGTCAGTTGTCCGTTGTTGCGAAGCCGCAAGCGGCCAATCTGAAATCTCAAATCTCAAATCTGAAATCCCATGGGTCTCTTCGAAAAACTCAAGCAAGGTCTTCAAGAGACCGCCCAGTTCCTGCGGACCGACATCCGCGACCTGTTCAAGACCGAAGGGCGGCTCGTGGACGAGGCGTTTCTCGCCGAGCTGTTCGAGATGCTGGTCGAGACGGACATGGGCGTCGAGGCCGCCCAGGAGATTGTTGACGAAATCGGCGCGAGCTTCCGCGCGCGGGTCGTCCGCCCGGAGGACGTGCTGGAGCACATCAAGCGGATGCTCAAGGGACTGTCTGAAATCTGAAATCTCAAATCTGAAATCTGAAATGCCATGGGCCTCTTCGAAAAACTCAAGCAAGGTCTCAAGAAAACCGCCCAGTACCTGCGGACCGACATCCGCGACCTGTTCAAGACCGAAGGGCGGCTCGTGGACGAGGCGTTTCTCGCCGAGCTGTTCGAGATGCTGGTCAAGACGGACATGGGCGTCGAGGCCGCCCAGGAGACCGTGGACGAAATCGGCGCGAGCTTCCGCACGCGGGTCGTCCGCCTGGAGGAGGTGCTGGAGCACATCAAGCGGACGCTCAAGGCGCTCTTGGCCCAGCCGGTCGAGCCGATCCGCTTTGCCGCCGCCGGCCCGACGGTCATCATGGTGGCCGGGGTGAACGGCTGCGGCAAGACGACCTCGATCGCCAAGCTGACGGCCATGTTCCAGGCCGAGGGGAAGCGGGTGGTGCTGGGCGCGGCCGACACCTTCCGGGCGGCTGCCGTCCAGCAGCTTAGCATCTGGGCCGCTCGGGTGGGGGCGGAGATCGTCACCGGCCCCTCCGGCAGCGATCCGGCCGCAGTGGCTCATCGCGCGGTGGCGCGCGCATTGGAAACGGCCGCCCAGGTCTGCATCGTCGACACGGCCGGCCGCCTGCAGACGCAGCAGGGGCTCATGCAGCAGCTCACGAAGATCCACCGCGTGCTGGGCAAGCAAATCCCCGACGCCCCGCACGAAGTCCTGCTGGTCTTGGACGCCACTACCGGCCAGAACGGCATCAGCCAGGCCCGGCACTTCACCGACGCGGTCCGCTGCACCGGCATCATCCTGGCAAAGCTCGACGGCACGGCCAAGGGGGGCATCGTGGTGGCCATCCGCAAGCAGGTCGGACTGCCGGTCAAGTACGTCGGGGTGGGCGAGACGCCCGAGGACCTGGCCCTTTTCGAGGCGGATCGCTTCGTCGACGCCCTCTTCGAGGACATGCAATGAAGCGCCGGGCGGAAAGTCTCCGCTGGCCGAAGATTTTTTCACGGGAAACCTCCAGGGCGCGCGACGCGAGCCGTCGGCGCGGCTGCACTTCTTGAGACCAGCGATGATATGTATGACGCTGCCTTTTACCGCTTTCTGAACGAGGGGGCGTCGCAATCGGCTGCGGCCGTGCTCCCGATCCTACTGCGGCTCTTTCCGGTTGGCAGCGTGGTCGACTTCGGCTGCGGCCAGGGAGCGTGGCTGAGCGTGTGGAAAACGCTGGGCGCCACGCGGGTCCGCGGCCTGGACGGCGACTACGTCGACCGCCGTGCCTTGCTGATCGATCCCGGCGAGTTCTCGCCGACCGACTTGAGCCGGCCGGTGGACCTGAACGAGACGTTCGACCTGGTGCAAAGCCTGGAGGTGGCCGAACACGTCCCTGCGTCGGCCGCCGAAACGTTCGTCGACAACCTGGTGCGTCACGGTCGGCGGGTGCTGTTCTCGGCAGCGGTCCCCGGCCAAATCGGCGTCGAGCACGTCAACGAGCGGCCCTACGCGTATTGGCGCGAGCTGTTCGCCCGGCGGGGCTACGTGATGCTGGACGTGGTCCGCCCGGCGGTCCTCGACGACAAGTCCGTCAAGTGGTGGTACCGCTACAACACCTTCCTGTTCGTAGGAGAATCGACACTCGCCGCGCTGCCGCCCGCCGCCCTCGCCTGCCGCCTCGATGGTCCGGCCGCGGTCCCCGATGTTGCTCCCCGCTGGCTGCAGGTGCTTCGCTGCTTTACCCGGCGTCTCCCGGTCGGCATGAGTACCCGCATCGCTTCCTGGCACATTCAGCGGACGCTAAAGAGCAGATTGAGGTCGGAGCGAACTTAGCCGGCTTGGCTCCCTGCTTTCCGCTCCCTGCTCCGTGCTCCCTACCGCCGCTCAGGCGCCGAACTTCCCGAGCCGCTCGGCATGGGCCAGCATCAGCGGCATGAGGTAGATGGCCTGGAACTGCCCCAGGCCGCCCCGCAGGCACTCCTTTTCACCGAACGACTCGCAGGCGTCCGGCCGGCAGGTGTCCGCTGCCAGCAGCACCGGCACCGGGTGCCAACTGTGACTGGCGAGCCGGGCCGGAGTGCTGTGGTCGCCCGTCACCACCAGCACCTTGGGCCGCAAGGCCGTGATCCGCGGCAGCACCGCATCGAGATCTTCGATCATCTTCACCTTCCCGACGAAGTCGCCGTCCTCGCCCCGGCTGTCGGTGTACTTGAAGTGAACGAAAAAGAAGTCGTACTTATTCCACGCCTGAGAGAGGACGTCCATTTCTTCGGCCAGGGTGGCCGGCTGGCCGATCACCTCCATGCCGGCCAGTTGGGCCAGCCCTTTGTACATCGGGTAGACGGCGATGGCGGCCGCCCGCAGGCCGAAAAGCTCCTCGTACGCGGGCAGATGGGGAGCGGCGGCGAAGCCGCGCATCGTCAGGCCGTTGGCCTTGGGCTGGTGAGCCAGGAGCTTTTGGGCCTGGGCGACGAACTGCCAGGCCACCTCGGCGGTCTGCTGGCTGCCAGGGTCGTTAGCCGTTGGGGGAAGCGGCGGAACGCCGGTCTTCTGCGGGTCAGTGTCCGCCACGTTGCCCTCCAACCCCTCGCCGCGAAAGACCACGCAGAAGCGGTGCTCCTTGACCGGCTCCACGAAAACCTCCACGCCCGGAATCTTCACCTCGCGGAGCCGCACCGCCAGCGGCGCACTCTCGGCGGTGGGGATGCGGCCTGCGCGGCGGTCGGTAATGTTGCCGGCCCAGTCCAAGGTCACGAAATTGCAGCGGGCAGCCACATCTTTGGGCCCCAGTTTGAACCCCACTCCGGTCGCCTCCAGCGCGCCGCGGCCGATCAACGAGCGAACCGGGTCGTAGCCGAACAGGCCCAAGTGTCCCGGA
>Ga0181527_1003454_pt1 | contig 14124 bp, 17 predicted proteins | sample PEATcosm2014_Bin_30_FD_119762 | JGI IMG/M metagenome (GOLD analysis project Ga0181527, IMG submission 119762) | Peatland microbial communities from MTU Mesocosm Facility, Houghton, MI, USA - PEATcosm2014_Bin06_60_metaG | ecosystem: Environmental > Terrestrial > Soil > Wetlands > Peat | place...
ACCTCGATGGCGGCACCGGCGCCGTCAACACCACCGGCGGCCCGTTGCTTTACGCCGACTCCACCAATCTCGTGCTTAAAACCGGGTCGGGCAATGGCTCGCTGTTGATACAAAATTATGCCGGTACCAACGACATTGTCCTTAGCACCAGCGGCACATCCACTTTTGGTGCTGGCGGGTTGAGCGTCGCGGGCAACCTCACCCTGACTCCCGCCAACCCCTCGATAACGTCGGGCGGTTCCTACACGACTATCCCTTACGGTCTTTATGTCTCAGGCGGTCCTGCGCTTTATTCGCAGGTCGTTATCAACGCGCGCGCCGGCATCAACAATGATACCGCCGGCTACCTGACCATAGGCGGCGGCACATCCGGGTACACGTATTTCAGCGGCAACGTCGGCATCGGGAATACGTCGCCGAATTCACGCCTAACCCTAACCGGCAACGGTGTATGGGGTGCAGCCGATATTACGCTGAATAATACCGGCACGTCGGGTAAGGCGTGGACAATTTTCTCGACCAATAGTTCCTTTAGCCAGGGCGCAGGAGGACTGCTTTTTTACGACGGCAGTACCGGCGTCAATGCCATGATGATCGCCAGCAACGACTATGTCGGGATCAATACGACGACACCTGCGCAGGCGCTGGAAGTCAACGGCAACGCGCAAATAGACTACAACATTTACTTTGGAACCTATGGCGTCTGGCTGAGCAGCTGGCTCAACCAGTCCGTCGCCGCCGGTTCGTCGCCGAATTTCTATAATCCCTATATCGGCTATATGGGCACCAATCTCAGTAACTGGGTCAATCAGGCGGTGCTGACCACCTCCAGTCCGACCTTCGCCGGGGAAACCGTGAATGGCAGCGCCAGCATCACGGGCACCCTGACGGCGGGAAGCTTCGGCCCCACTGGCTACTATGGAGTGCCCACTGTGCTAACCGTAGGCAATGGCGACAACGCCACTTTTTCAACCAATGACGTTGCGATCGAATCATGGTGGGGTCTTGGCTTTAAGAGTTCGTGTTGTAATAACTCGGGCGTCACGGCCACGTACCCGATCTTTTTCGATACGCGCGCCGGCAATATTACCGCCGAGGGCACGGTCGCGGCGACAACTTTCTCGGGCTCGGGCGCTTCGCTGACCAGCCTGCCTGCCGGCAATCTCACCGGTACGCTACCGGCCATTTCGGGCGCAAATCTTACGAGCTTGAATGCGAGCAACCTATCGAGCGGCACTGTAGCGACGGCGCGGCTCGGCTCCGGCACGGCAAGCAGCACGACCTTCCTAGCCGGCAACGGCACCTGGGCGACGCCAAGCGCAAGTGTGACGGCGGCGAACTACAATAACAACTATGAATGGGACAACCTCGGCGGCGGCGGCTTTTACTGCGGCACCAGCGGTGGCGGTAGCGGACTCTTTACCAGCGGCAGCACCGTCGAGCTTGATTGGTCGACTGTGGCGAACTGCGTAGCGAATGGCGCACAATATGTGCAGGCAAGTGCTTCCGACGTCCGGCTTAAACAGGATATCAAGAATTTGCCGGCGGATGAAGGCCTCGCGGCCATCATGAAGCTGCGACCCGTCACGTTCCACTGGAAGGACCAAAAGCTCGATGGAGGGGAGCAGATCGGCTTCATCGCCCAGGACATGGAAAAAGTGCTTCCCGCCCTCGTGCTAACCGCCAAACGGCCGGCCGAGATCCAGACTGCGTCCGGCAAAGTAACCATCGAAAATCCGAGATCGCTGAAGTACTCGATGCTCGTCGCGCCCTTGGTGAAGGCCGTGCAGGAAATCAAAGTCCTGTTCGACGGCGATCACGAGGAAATAGCGAAACTTAAAACCGCCAACGACAACCTCGCGGCCGAGCATGCGGCTGATGCGAAAGGTATCGATGAGTTGCGCCGCGAAGTTGCGGAACTCAAACGAAAGGCTCGCGCTCAATAAAATATTGATGATGCCGGGGACACGACGTCGCGACATTTTACGCATAACAATAAAAAGACTGGGGGGTTTCAATGAAAGTCGCTTTCTTTGCCAGGTTGTTGGTCGTTGCCATAACGGCATTGTCTCTTGCGCCAGTAACAAAGGCATATGCTGCCAACTCCGTGGCCGTTGGAACGGCATCCGTGCCGGCAACCGGGACCCGCGCCATCACACATGGTCCTGCCATTGTTCCACCAAAAACATCGACCCCTGTTCCAGCCGGAACTGCCGCCCCGAGTGCGCCTGCCACGGTGGGCAAGAAAACCGCTGCCGTTGCCGCACCAACATCGGCAACGCCGCCGGCGTCTCCTCCGTCCACCGCCAAAGTCTTCAAGCATGGCGAATGCCCGCTGACCAGGGATAGCAGCGGCGTCTGGCGCGGCCCCGACAACAATGCGGTCGATGCGGCTACCGCGAATATGGGGGATTGCAAAAAATAAAACGTGACGTGGCCTTCGAGCGATATTTCTGAACAGTGTGGCGGAGCTTGACGGCTTTCACGACGGCTTCGGGCCGTCGTCTTTCCGCTGCACATTTCCTGTTGGCCTCTCCGGCCTTTCGTCGCGCTGCTTCTGCGAGGCAGCGTGCTGACGATCAGTGAGCGCGCGCAAGGCAACTGACTGTTCATTCATGAGTGCTTGCACAATGGCGGCGGCAACACTTGGATCGAGGCTCGCGCGTGCCGCCGCGATCCTCGCCGCATAGAAGGCAAGCAAGGCGGCAAACTCGCTGCGAAACTCCGCGGACACATCGGCCGCGTCACTCGCGCCGCCGGATGTGGTGGCGCTCGTGCGCGTGCTTCGGCCCGCCAGACGTTCGGGTTCAGCTTCCTTGGGCGGCCGAGACGACACACTTTCGATGAGGCGCGCGGGCCTGCGGAACACCTGTTTGGCGGCCGCCCGAAAGGATGGGCGGGGAAGCCCGCCCGTTCTTTTTGTTCGTTTGCTCGTGCGCCGCGGTCGGCGCCAGGTCAGGTGTCGCTGCGCGCGTCGGAAGCTCTCCGCTGGATTGGAGTAGCTCGCCTTCTTCCGGGGCGGTCCTGCTTTCGGCACCGACGCTGCCCCTGCGCCGGGCCTATTGCCCCCGCCTTCGCTCTCGTCCCTTATCGATCTCGTACTCGGCGTCGCGTTCGGTCTCCTGCGGAACTTCCCGCGACAATTGCCGCATCAGTTCCTGCCGGCGCTGCGAGGGCGTGGCCGCGTCCTTCGCTCGCTTCACCACATCGGATTCTTTTACTTTCGGTACTGGCTTCTCGCCCATCAGCGCCGAGAACACGCTGCCGCCGATTTTGGACGCAACCCCGCCCGCGCTGCGAACGGCTCTGCCCCGCTCACGTGGCTGCTCGGCGGCATTCGCTCGCGCTTCCCGTCCTCGCGGCGTCACCATGCCATCGCGGTCGCGAGCTTTCTCTTTGTGCTGCTCTCGCGGCCCCCTCTGGATTTGCTTCGCCTCGGCGACGCTTTGGAGGTCACGCGGGTCGAGGTCAGCGAAGCGCTGCCGCACATCGGCCGCCTTCGCCCCGTCGATGCGCCGCGCGATGCTGTGCACGCCGCCATTGCGATCGATCGCAACAAAATCGCGCCGGTCGCCGCGCGCAAGCATCCATCCCTTCTCCGCCAGCGCCGCCTGAAACTCTTTTCCGTTGTTGGTCGTCAACCAAATCCCGGTCAGCAGTGCCTTGGCATGTTGCGTGGTGAGGCCGGTGCGTTCGGCCTGGAGCATCTCTCGGTGGCTCGGTGTGCGGTCAGGCCGCTTCTTGCCTTCGCGCTCGACATGCGCGCCCTGTACGCGCTCAAGCCCGAATTCCTTTTCGAGCGCGCGGGCGACCTCCTCGTGCTTGCGGTAATTGTGGCTGTCGCTGATCGCGGCCATCCGATCGAGGTCGATGCGCGACCAAACGATATGGCAATGCTCGCGCCCTTCCTTTTCATGGACGACGACCACGCGCGCCTGGCCCGTCAGTCCCAGCTTCTCCTCAAGGCGGTCGATCGCCTGCATGCGCTGCTCGTCGCTGAGCCGTTCGTTGTCCTTCGTGTTGATCGAGCCGTGGTAAAACGGCTTGCTCGTGCGCGTACCGGCGGCGACCGCCTCCATTTCGCGCAAGGCTCCCAAGAGGTCCTCGGCCACGACGCCCCGTAACTCTTTGACCTCGGCGCGCTCGTTGGTGTCGGTGCGGGTGAGATGGGTCGCGAGACGACTGGCTCCCGCGCAGGAGGTGCCCTTAATGATCACGGCCGAGCGCCGTCATAAGGGCGTCCCGTAGCTCGCCGACTTGCTGTTTCACGGCCGTCAGCTCGGCAAGGGCCGGCACCCGCCCGTTGCGATTAAAGGCATAGGCGAGCTGATTCAGGTTCGACCCGACCTTGCCGAGATGCCCCAAGAGCCGGGCCAGCTCCTTGCGCTCGACCGGCGGGCGCCGGACCGCCCGCGGGCCGGTATGGCCTAGTGCGAGAGACCGCAAATAGGCGCCGATACTGAGACCGGCCTTGGTCGCGGACTCGTCGATCACCGCATGATCTTTCGCGGTGCACCGGAACGAGATCGCGATGCTTTTGGGGTCAGCGACCCGCCGCCGGCCCCGCCACGGGACCGAATTCTTTGCACGAGGCTTCGGGCCCTCGCTCGTCACGGCATGCCTCCCCTGAGGCTGTTACAGTGTCACTGTGGGTGCGGAGGGATCGCTTCCCGCCGGGGGATGCAACGGGGCCTCTGGCCCCTTGCCAAGCCGTGATGTGGGGAAATGCCGGAGGGCATTTCCGTATAACATCACATGGCTTGCCAACTCTCCTAATCGCCCTAATAGCAATCCTTAACTTCATTGTAGATTACCCTATCGTCATTAATCTTTGATTAAGACTTATGAACGAAGCGAAAAAAACCTCCAACTGAGCCTTTGCAATCCCGAGATTGCCAGCGCCTAGATTTCGTTCGTACCCCTCCCCCGGTTAGGCGACTACCGGCGAACCTTGGGGCTCCTGAGGGGTGCCGCTGGCGACATGGCACCTAGCGGACCGGATGTGGCTTTTGCGGGTGCGAATACCTCCCTGACGATCCGTCCGAGCGGCGCGGCGATCCCTGATCGCCGCGCCGGGTGGAAATCGCGAACAGAGGCGGCTCCCGATAACGTCCTGCGGCGGTGCGCTCGGTCTCGGGGCGGCAATCGTCCCTAAACTCGAACAGGGCAAGTTGGCGGGCCTAATCGGCCGCTGCCAGCTAAACGCATGGCCATCGACGATGATGGTGTCGGGCTTCGCCATGGCAGGTCACGCGGCGTCGGCCTCGGCGGTCGCTTGCGGCTTCTGCAAGCCGTCGAGGAAATCCGCCGCGCGCTGTGCGTGGGACGACGCGGTGAAGATCGCCCGCTTGTCGTCTTTGAGGACCTTAATCCAGGACGCGATATAGGCGGCGTGATCGTCGCGAACCTCGGGGGTCAATTCGAGGTCGGCGGCAAGGAAGGCCGAGCCAAGCTCGGCGACAAGCTCCTCCATCGCGTAGCCTTCATCGCCAAACCTCTTGCGCCCGAAATCACGGTTGAGGCGCGACTTGTGCCGGGTCCAGTGCGTGGTCTCATGCGCGAGGGTCGCGTAATAGCTCTCCGCATCGCGAAAGAAATCGATGCACGGCATATGGACGTTGTCGGTCGAGGGGACATAACAAGCCCGGCTGCCTCCGTGAACGACGTTCGCTCCCGTCGCCGCAAAAAAGGCGTCGGCGTTCGCAATGCGCTGCACGGAGTCCGTCCGGGCTTCCGGCTTCGCGTAGTAATGCGCAGGGAGTCCGTCGATCTGCTCGACATTAAAGACGGTATAGCCCTTCATGAAGGGAATCGCGCGTTCGGCTTCCTCGCCGCTCTCGTTCGTCTCGGTGCGGATGATCTTGTCGGCGTACACGACAAAGCTGCCGTGCTCGCCCTTGCGAACATTGGCCTTGAGGTCGAGCGCCTGCTTAAAGGTCATCCAGATCGGCGCGGCATAACCCTTCTCAATGGCTGCCGACCACAGCATCAGGACATTGATGCCCTGATAAGGAATGCCGTTGCCGCGCAAGGGCCGCGTGATGCGTCCCGCGCTATGCTCCGCCTTCCACGGCTGATGCCAAGGCCGGACGCCTTGCTCCAACGCCGCAACGATTTGATCGGTGATCTTCTGATAAACATCGGTTCTCATTGGCTGGTCCTTCCTAGTCTTCGGGTTGCGCATGCAACCGACTAGGCCCGCGCCAATGAGCGGCGGGGGGTGGCCGTCACAGGCCAAAAAACGTGGGGTGGTGCGGGCCGGAGCCCCTCTTTCTTGGGGCGACTACACGGCCCGCGTTTTTTGCCCGAAGGGTCGCCTTGACGGCCTGGGGGTTGCAAACCCCCTTCCTCAGAAAAATGGCCGCAGGCCCGAACTGAAACAAACAAAGTCAGCCCGAGGCTGTCATCGAAACAAAAAATGGGCGTATGGGCGGGAGCGCAGCGGAGACCATTCGCCAGCCCCGCGACCGGTTAAAAGGGCAGCCGCAGGAGCGTGAGCATAGCGACGCCGCAGGCGGCACGCGGGACCGACTGCCCCCGGCGCGGGGGTACAGAATCTCTTGCGCGAGGGATCGTCACCGAATGGCCAAGACCCGTCATCCCGCTTGCGGGATCTTCGGGGCTTGGTGAGCGCAGCGATTAGAGCCCGATCCGGCGCAGCCGGACGCGCCCAAAATTCCGAACCTGAAAGGAAAAGTTACCGGAGGCGTTCGGCGGTGCTTGACGAAGTGTCGTATTCCCAGATTTCAACGCTGTCTGGCACAAGGTGGCCATGCGTCTTGAGGTAATAGGCGGCGAGGCTCACGTCGCGGCGACTGTGTTTCAAAACGAAGAGTATTTTTCTGTAGTTTGCCGGGGCGACGTGAAAATAGTACATCGCTTCATTCCAGACCGTCATTTTCGCGCTGGGCATGTTACCGCCCTGGGTCCAGGTGTGCGACTTGCACTCGACTAGGACGGGCGGGTTCTCGTTGCCAAGATCAAAACGGTGCATTTTCTTCAGCTCACCCACTCCGACGGGTGCGCTAAAGTTTTTGACCAGCGAAATGCCCCGCTGTGCAAAAAACGCGCGGGCGATTGCCTCAAAGTCATTGCCCGCATGAGCGTTGCTCACCGAGCCGATACGCTGAAAATTACTGGTATCCATGGCAGCCCATCGTCTGGGAAGACAACGAAGACACTAGCAGAAATTACCGCCGCCGAAGACGAAAAAGCGGCGCGAGGGATCGTCACCGAATTGCGCAGCGAATAGCACCGGGTGCGGTAATGCCAGGCGTGCCTGTGCCGGGTTCAGGATTCTTTTGGCGGCACACTGCCCTCGGGTGCGGTTATTTCGAACTGCATGTTTATGGCACCCGGCTTTTCCGGAACCTGGCTGAAGTTGAATTTCCAGCGGATACCGCGGAATTCGGATTCCTCATCATTTCGATGATCGGCGAGGATATGAAAGTCGTGTGTTGCAAACGGAACATTTCGCGATAAGCCGAGAGAGAAAAACAAAAATAATCGGTTCAACCGGAGACCCAGCTTGTAGAGAGCAAATGCCTTCTGAACGATACCGTTCTTAAGGTTGTCGGATTTGAATGTCACATTGGCAAGTTTTCGCTCGTAGCCGTACCGCATTGCCCATGTGCGAAGCTCCGTCACAACTCGGCTGCGATCTTTCTGCAAGTGAAGCAGCGAGTGGCCGTAAAACGCATTGCGCAGATTCATGAGCAACTGGACATCCGCCTTGAGGCGCTTTTCGAAGGCTCTGACGCCAGGCTTCTTAACAGGATCAGTTTTGAGCTTAGCGAGGCGAGCGGTTAAGCTGCCTAGAAAATGTTGATCTCCGAAAGTGAAATGCTTATCCCGCTTGCCATAACGGACATTACCAAGGCACTCCAGAGATAGCGCGAAGAAACCTAAGTTGAGAGGCATCATATTGACACCGGAACGGACGGCCGCAGAAAAGTAGATTAGTGCGTTATCGAAAAGCTCCCTTTTCCAGCGCGGCCATCGCCGCCGCTTCGCGCGCTCCGCCGCCGCAAGAAACCGCTGTAGTGATTTTTGGTCGATGCGAAAATCGCCACGCGTGTTTACAAACCGTGTGTCTACTTCCTGAAATGGGTCGATGGCGTCTTCGCCGATATACAGTGAAAGCCACAGCAGAAAATCAGGAGAAATAAGGCCCTCGCTTGCACGGATCACCGTAAAGCCTTTCTGAGGGACGAACCGTGCATCAACGAAAGACAGTGTGTAGTCGACACCATCAAAACGGAGGACCATCGTCTCGCTAGCGGCAACGACCCGACAGTAACGAAGGTGAACGACTTTCTCGGAAAAGTTTGGACTTTGCCCGAGTTTTTCATTGGGCATTGACTGCTCCGGCGCGGGGTGGTGCTCAGCAATAACGATACGCAACCGCCAGTTTAGCGCGCCATGATGAGCTTAAACAAGTTTGGCAATCAGACAGCGCGCGACTACCAAGTGTCTCGCATTTCCAGGCACATCAGCTCCCTGTCAGTACCCGCTTCCTCCATCCCCACCACACCAAACCCGCCCTTCTTGTCGGCCAAAGAACACCGTTCCTCGGCTCATGGGCGCAAGTGCTGCGCACTCCTCCTCTGACGTTTCGGTCGCAGGCGATGCACCCGCCTCCTCCGTCGCTGGGGCCTCCGCCAGAAGGCCGCGATTGGCGCGGCCGGAAAACGATGGAGGAAACAATGCGAGTGCTGACAATCAACGAACTAATGCGCCTGACGCGGACCGAGCTTTGCGGTCTCTTCACACAAATCGCCAACGAGCTGGCGACATTTCCCGAAGGCTCGCCCGAACGGGACAACGCGCTCTCGAACCTGCGCAACATTCGCTGGGTCCTGGCGCGGCGCGATTTCTCTCCCTAGTCGCGCAATGCCCCTGCCGGTCTGCGCCGGCAGGGGCGCAAGCGAAGTCAGGACTCAGCACAGGCCCCTTTCGGCATGAAACCGGGAAGGCCGCCGCACCGCCAGCGTTCTACGAGTTCGACATTGGCGAAGAGCGCGTCGCGGTTTGCGCCCCATTGCTGCCAGCCTTCGTAGCAGCGGGCAGCGCAAATCACTTCCATGCGGCCGTTGTGAAGCCGCTCGAAGACGATCTCGGCACCGGCGCGCTTCTGGCCCCGCGTCGGCAGACGGACGGCGACCAGCCGGTTTGACCGACGCGCCGGGTGCAAGGCTCTCATGGCGCACCGTCCTGCGCCAGCTCGGCGGCATAGTGGCAACGGGCGCGGAACAGCTCGCCCTCGAAACCAAGTCCGCATTTGTCGGCCCAGTGTATCAAGTCGCAGAGTAAATCTGCCAGACAGTCCTCGCAGTCGCACGACGTGCGGGACATGTACGCCTTGAGGGCCGCGTCGGCTGACGCGGCCCTTTCGGCGTTAGCCGGATCGCTCACTGAGCGTCTCCGGTGCTCTCGGCCTGCTTGTCGCCGGCGACCCGGACGACGATCTCGGCGTCGTTGAGCGGCAGGTAGTCGATGCGCAGATTGAAGCCGTTGGCATCGGCGTGAGCCCACATGGCTCCGATCGGCTGCCAGAACTTCTTCTCGCCGTTCTTGGTCACGGCATAGACGCGATGCGTCGGGCGGGCCTTGGTGGTTTCTTTCGTCATGGTACTGTCCTTTCGATTGTGAGCCCGCCCCAATGGCGGCCTCGATGCCCGTTTCAAGGCCGAGGCGGAAAAGCGGGACTGTCACAAGCTGTCCGAAGGACACCCATGGCGCGGAGCTGCACAAACGCAGTGCGGAAGCGAGCGGCTTTGACAGAACCGCGCGCCGCGGCAGAACCGGGCACAAAGAGAGGACGCCTTGGTTGGTGGGCTAGTTGGTCTCGAAAGGACGATGACGGCCTGGAATCACGTCGAATGGACGCAACGATAATGGGGCAGGTAACCGCGAAAGCGGCGCAATTGGCACCAAGGCGGCGCGGCGGACGGCGGAGTGTGGTGACTACAGCGGCGGCGATTTCTTACGATAGCGGCGCTGCGATATGGTCAGGACGGCTGCGGCTCTTACCCGAGCTGTACCGATAGTCGGGCGATTGATCATGTAACCTGGCATCAGGTCTCGCAAAGGCGCTAGACGGCATCGGGTGTAGAAGCTATGAATCGCAACACTTAGTAGTGGTTCCGGATATATTTTTACCCGTGCATGGGCAAGGGATGAGCCGGAAAGTGTAAGTCCAGGCTGATTGAGTTTTCGCTGAAGCTGCTAATTTTCACTTATTGGCCACGAAGTCCCGATGCTGTCTCTAACAAACATCTGGCGTTTAAGAAACGAAATCAATCGGCATTTGATTTCGTGGGAAGAATCCCAAGATTACGAAGTCGCGGCCAAAGAAGTCTTGTGCATCACGCCAAACCTTAAATGGGCATTCGATCATAGGCCCAAGATTTTTGCAGACTTATTGAATAGCACCACGAAGAAATATTGCTACATCGTCTACTCTAATTTGGTCCCTGACGATGCTGCGTCTGCCGTTCGTTACGCAAAGCATTTAATCGACGAAGCCAAGGAACATCAGATACAAGACGCTAATCGGCTAAGTATTTTGTTTCTCACGAAAGACGAAAAAGCTTCGGAAAACGCTCTCTGGCATGCAAATAATGTTTCGTTGCTGTCGCCGCCGCCACTGGGGGATTGGGCATATCTTCCAATCCCGACTGATCTCGTCGTCTATGTCGAAACTCTCGCCGATATAAAACAGCCCTCATCGGATGATCGGAAAACCTTCGCGGTCATGAGCGTATCGCCTATAACAACCAAACGCACGGTAACTGCCGTCGAGGCTATTATTGCCGAACGGCAGTACGGGCCATTGCTTAGAAGGCTCAGGCGATTCGTGCGCAAGGCGAAGTTTGAGTACGACATTCAGCTTACCACGCCAGATCACTACGATCCGATCATAAGGTGGTTCCGCTCCAAATGGGATCGCGTCACCTCATAGCGGGAATCTCATAGATGCTAGTCTACCTGATCCCCATTTCAGTCGCCACCGCCAGCGCCTCGGTCGCCGTGCTCTACTGGGGCTGGCATCTTGGTGGCGATGGCATGCCTTTCGCTCGTTCTGGGGCTTTCGTCACCGCTATTTCAGTTGCATTTCTGTTTTTTCAATATGGACGAATCCTAGCCGAAAATCAGAAGACAATTGGCGAGAAGGTGCGAAGTACGATTGCGGCAATGAAACTGTCGGAGGAGGAAGCCAGAATTGAACTGCGGTTTATCGACGAACAGGTTGAATTGGATAGCAAACTCACCGAACTAGTAATATTGATATTTCAAGGCTCAATTATTTTCGTCGGAACACTTGTGTGGGGTTTTGGCGATCTTGTCTACCAGTACAAAACACTTCCGTGGTCTGAGATATTTTTCAAATTGGTTCATTTTGGTGGACAAAACTCAGTGCTGTGAGGTGCAATGTAGTGCGCCGTGGAACGATGGACAAAAACGCTTTAATACCCGCCGCCAGCAGCAATTATTTTAATTGCAACACGCAGTTGCTTTGCATGTCTGCCCGGCTTCCGACCTAATCCGAACTAGGCAATCGGCGTAGCCGTAGGACTATTGTTATCGAGGTTCGGCGTAAAGTAGCAGTTTGTTTGCGGCATCAGTCCGTTTGTCGTCAACCAGCTATAATCTGCCGCACGATCAGCCGAAGGCCCATTCCCACCGGCGCGATCTTTTGAGCAGCAACTCAATGAGCATTATTGAGCCGTAAAAAATCAGACCCAGAATGCAAGAAACGAACATGTAGCCAAATAGCCGGGGCGTATTCAGACTATAGCTCGCCTGCAACATCCCGAAGCCGAGGCCTGCATCCGACCCTACAAATTCTGCAACCACGGCCCCGATCACTGCCAATACTACGCTGACTTTGGCGCCCGCCAGGAGGAATGGAATAGCGAGAGGCACCCGCAGATTCCAAAAATAAAAATCAGAAGAGGCGCCGATCACCGAAAACAACTCCTTGAATACGCCACCTCGATCTCGCAAACCGTCATAGGCGTTTATGGCAATCGGAAAAAAGCAAAGAAAGGCCGCCACCAGTACTTTCGACAGAAGTCCATGGCCAAACCAAAGTGCAAGCAAGGGCGCAATCGCAACTACGGGCACAGAGTTGGAGCCTATGACATACGGCAGGAGAATATTCTCTGCCAATCGTCTCAAAGCCATCAAATAGCCGACCGCCAGTCCGATGGCGCATCCTACGACCGCACCAAGCAACGACTCGGTCGCGGTTATTGCGGTGTTGTGAATGAACACCCCTGCATTATTCCACATTTCTATTAGAATGACCGTGAGCGATGGAAAGATGTATCGCGGAATATCGAAATATCTGGTTACGACTTCCCAAACGATGCAGGCAACAATGAACGCGAGCAGAGACGCGCGGTTCATTGTCGACTCCATTCGCCGGAGCGCAGTTTCTGCTTGAGCTTGAGGACAATGTCTAAAAACTCAGGCTGCGAAAGAATAGCGTCGGTCCGGGTGAGCCCAAGCGTGATTTCCCATGTGTCCACGATGATTGCGGGCTTTCCCCCGAGTAATAAGAGCCTATCGCTGAGAAATACCGCTTCTTCGATATGGTGCGTGACGAAAACCGTCGGCGTCTCAGCTTCGCGCAGTATTGCGTGAAGCTCAATCATTATTCTTTCGCGGGTTATTAGGTCGATTGCCGCAAATGGTTCGTCAAGCAACAAGACGCGGGGATCGGGAGCAAGCGCTCTCGCCAGGGCAACTCTTTGACGCATTCCGCCGGACAACTCGTGGGGAAACTTTGTACTTGCGTCAACCAAGCCTACCAACTGCAATGATTTAAATATTCGTTGGTCAATTTCGTCACTAGATAGCTTAACGCTAGCCGCCTCGAACGGCAACCTGACGTTCTCTTGGACGCTGCGCCATTCCAACAGGCTGTCCTGTTGAAACAGATATCCAATCTTCTGTTCGCTCGCCGCGACTTCAGGTGCCGATCCGTCAATCTCAATTTTGCCGGTCTCCGGCCGAAGCAGGCCTGCAATACAGCGCAAAAGCGTGGTTTTGCCGACCCCGGAAGGACCAAGTACAGCCACGATTTCCGCGCGATCAATTCGAAAAGAGACTTTCGAGAGGACTTTCTCTCTGCCGAATGCAAATGAGATGGCATCAGCCGCGATCACGCACGCTGCCTCACGGTAAGAAGGACATCAGGGACACTCAAGATAAATTCGTTAAGGCTTGGTACGGGCGAACTGGCGCAGTATTCTTCAATAATCTCTGTCAGTTTGCAGGGGTCCGGTTTATTGCGCTTCGATCCGAGTATTAGGTCCCACAGCCACTCCGAGTCCCCGTTTAGGCGGGCGCATTTAATGTCGAGAAATTGCTTTCCGAGTGTATAATGTTTGACGAGTAAGCCGCGATCCCTAAACCGCTTTGCTAGTGAAATCGCTCGTCCCGAGGGCACATCGCGATATCCAAGTCCGGCGAATCTTTCTCGGATACGATTGAGATCGGATCTTGGATGTTCGGCTGAAATCAGGATGAACGACCGTCTCGCCGCAAGGTCCAATGTCAGCCTGTAGACCATTTCTTCCGTTTCGTCGTCATACGGTACTTGAATGAACTGAGCCACATGCGGGGCGGCGGGCAACGATTGCGCCCATAAACCGGCCGATAGTGGGCAACGCACATCAAAGCGTATGTCGTTCATGTTACCGGCGAGGCGGACATTTTCGGCGAGTATATCTTTCCAGTTCTCGTCGATATCTATCAAATCCCAATGCGTTTTGAGTCCGTCACTACGCAAACGTTGAGCAATTCCTACGGCCTTCGATCCTGGTCCGCAGCCGATGTCCGCAACGCGAATGAAAGTTTTGCAATCGGGCCACATTTGCCGCGAGGCGCGCGAAATTAGTCTTCCAATGAAGTTGCTACAGATAGCATCTTCGTTCGAGTGGCGCAAAAACTCGGCGAGTCCATAGGACCAAATGTGCATCATTCACCTTCGCACGAATTGAGTGCACATTGTAGAGCGTCTCTGAGGTTCATCATCAAGCTAGGCCGTCAAGCGAGTTCGTGCTGATAGAGAATTAGCGCCTCGCTGCATTCCACATGCTGTCGTCATACAAA
>Ga0181527_1003463_pt1 | contig 14108 bp, 14 predicted proteins | sample PEATcosm2014_Bin_30_FD_119762 | JGI IMG/M metagenome (GOLD analysis project Ga0181527, IMG submission 119762) | Peatland microbial communities from MTU Mesocosm Facility, Houghton, MI, USA - PEATcosm2014_Bin06_60_metaG | ecosystem: Environmental > Terrestrial > Soil > Wetlands > Peat | place...
CGTTTCCGACAATGCCGTGCGCCGCCTTCTTGATCGTCTTGCCAATCGCATCGTCAAGATCCTCACCGAAGCCAGGAAACTCAACCCGCCTCAAGAATAGGCAGAGATTAGCCGGTTAAGTCAATTTCCGGGAGAAAATCGAAACCCGCGAAGACCTGGAGACCACCGGGGTCGTGATCGTGTTTCGGGAAGCCTGGATGGAACAGGTCCCCCAGACGGAGTTTACTGCGGATGAAAGCCAGGGCGACCTTCGGCGTTTGGGCGAAAGGCTGGTGGCAAAGTACATGGACGAGGTGGCGCCCACGGTGGAACCCGCTGCCGTCGAACTCGATGTGCAGGGCGAGATTGCCGGTGTCGCGGTCCGGGGACGGGTGGACGTGCTGGACGTGGAAGGGCGGCTGATCGACTTCAAGACCGCCTCCCGCCGGCCTTCCTCTGTCTCGCCCGACTACGCATTCCAACTCGCTACCTACCAGCAGATCACTCCCGGCGCGAGCGGCGAGGTGCGCATCGACAGCCTGGTGAAGACCCAGACTGTGCAGATCGTGCAGCAGGCCTACACCGTGGAGGAGCCGGACCTCCGGGCTACCCAGGTCCTGTATCCGATGGCGCAGAAGGCCATGGGATCGGGGATGTATTGTCCGAACCGGCAGTCCATGCTGTGCAGCCAGAAGCACTGCAGCTTCTGGAAGCACTGCGAAGAGGAGTTCGGCGGCCACGTGCGGCCGTCCTGAGGCTCGTCACGCTGTAAACACAAAACGCCCGGCTCAGGATGCCATGGCGGTGTCCTGGGCCGGGCGCTTGTCCTCCAGCTCAAAACTAAGAGAATCCGGCGCCTGCCGCAGTGACAAGCCGCCTCTGCCAGACTTTTACATTGGCGCACGCCGCCATCGGACACCTGGCCCTGCTTTACGCGAGATGCTACGCGCTATCGCAACTCCTTCCCGGCTCGCGAGATCCTCGCTCCCACGAAAAGCCAGCAGTGATCGCCGGTGAGCTTACGCCGCAAGTTGATTTGAACAAACCAACGAGTTGATAGCCATCGTTTTGTAAATCAGAATCGCCTTCCCCGGAGCGGCCGCTTACTCCAGGAGATTCTCCAGTTCCGTGGCCCTCCGGATATCCTCCGCGGCGCCCTTCTCGTCGCCCGCGTGCCGCCGCGCAGCCGCACGGTTCTGGTAAGCATTGGTATAATCCGGGCGCAGGCGAATGGCCTCGGAGAATTCCACGATGGCGTTGGCGTAACTCTGCACCCGCAGGTATACGTAACCTCTTGCGTTGTATGAGGTGGCGCGTTGCGGATCCAATTCGATGGCCTGGTTGAGCGACCGCAAAGCCTCCTGAAAATCGTTCCGGCCGGCCTGCTCCCTGCCCAGTTTGTAGTAATAAGTCGCGCCAAGCGTCCCTCCCGTTTTCCCACTGGCCTCCGCCGGCATCCTCCCTGTGTCGGGGCGACCCATGTCTTTCGGCTTCAATAGCCGAATGGATGCTGACAGGCTACGGCTCCGGTCCCGAAAGACTTCCAGGCTGAACTGAATGTCCGCGCCGGCAGACGCATACGCCAGGCTGCCACTGCGCAGTTGCAGCGGGTCCAACTCGAAGTGGTGCTCGAAGCTGCCGTCCCGAATCGCCAGTACGCCGCGGCGAGCGCGCAGTATTTCCGGAGCTTTGTGGTCCCAGTTCACCACGAGTTGTCCGGCCTCTCGTGTCACGTTAAGCCCAAGGTTCGGAGGCGACGGCACCGAGCGGTAGTGTAGGATGATGCCGGTGATGGCAACCGGAAGGACGAGCGCCGCTATGCTGGCGGCCAGCCAGCGCCGATTGGGATACCCGGCTCTCTCACTTTCAGCGGATTCCCGTATATGCTTCGGTCGGGTAAGGAGATTCATACTGAAAACCCCTTGGCTGCATTATACTCTTCGGCGCGCAGGATCAGAGGGAAATCCTGGCGGGCGCGACAGCCGCCGTCAAAAGCCAGCCCTCCTTGCCAGGGAACTGCGGCGTCTCTAGCCCCACCGATTTCATGAAAATAGCGGGCGGCCAGGCTAGAGCGACCGCTCGCCGAAACGATCCAAGGCCGCCTTCAGCAATGCGGGGGAAGCATGCCGCAGATCAAACGGAAAACCGTGGGAATGTCCAACCGTGGCGCGTAGGCATCCAGCGGAGCGTCTTGTCTTCCTCAGAAGGGAGAAAGTAGCGGGAAGCGGGCAGGGCTTTAAGTCAAACTCCTAAGTCAAATTCCTAAGTCAATTCTCTTGTTGACTGACTCGACGAGTTGACGTATACTGGCTGGGCAGGCGTGGCGAGGCGCGTGTCTCGCTGACTGCGCACCGGAGGTAATGAGTATGACACGTTTCTCTTTGTTTCTCACAATTTCGATAGCGTCAGTTCTGTGTGTACCAGTACAAGGCGGCACGATACTCAGCGAGGATTTCAACGAGTTGACCCCGCAGCTAACGGCGACATCAGTTGGCGCTTTCTCCGCAATCGGCGGAACGAATGTCGACATCTTGGGTGGCTCGGTATTTGGGAGCTTATGCGTCGCGCCCGAGTCCGGGAACTGCATCGATATGGACGGCACGAACGGTAATCCGCAGGGGGTACTCCAGACGAACACTCCCATCACGTTAAGCCCTGGCGTCGACTATTATCTAAGCTTTGACCTGATAGGCTCACAGCGGGGTACCACCGCGTCCACGACGGTCACGTTCGGTCCCTACAGTCAGACCTTCGTCCTAAGCAGTAGTGACGTTACCGACGGAATCGTCACCAACGAGCTTGTGACCGTCTCTTCGACCACTGTGACGAACCTCACATTTACCAGCAACACTCCCGGTGACGTGGGCGATCTCCTCGATAACGTACTGATCACCACTTCGCCAGCTTCTTCGGCAGTTCCAGAGCCTTCCAGCATAATCCTGATCGGATCGGCGCTACTGGGTTTAGTGCTACTGGCGCGACGTGTGACGAAGAAGCTGTGTTTCATGGTGCGCAGCGAAACAAGACGGGGGGTGCAGTGGGAACTAAGTGGCGCACGCTCCAGCGTGCCACCGTGGGCTTCAGCCCACGGTGATGGCGGCCATCCGAAGATGGCGAGTTGAAGCTCGCCACAGCACGCTTTCCAGAGAACCACTTCGCAAGTCACCGATCTAGCGGGACTAACGTCCCGCAGGGCGAACTGAAGTTCGCCCCTGCACGCTAAAGCGTGCGCCACGTACCGGGTCAAGTTCTCTGACATTGGTGACGACCCGCAGGGTCGTTCGCGCTGAAGCGTGCGCCACTTGGCGTATCCAAGACAATAGTACGGCAAAACCTCGCAAAACCTCCCAAGTGGGCGGGATGAGCCCGCTCGTAACTGCACCCAACTAGCGCCTGGCGCCGACCAGCACCACGGTATCCGAGGTCAACCCTTGCACAGCCGGACCAGCCACGATTTGCGCCCCGCCCCGCCCGCGTTGCAAAATGGGAGCGCGGCATGCGATTGTTCACCGGTTTCGATCTTTCCCCCGAAGTGGTCGGCGCCCTCGACGCCCTGCTCGATCGACTCCGCCCGGTGGCGCGCCTCAAGTGGAGCCCGCCCGCGAATCTGCATATCACCACCCGCTTCATCGGCGAATGGCCTGCGGAGCGTGTGGCGGATCTGCGCGCCGCTCTGGGCGGAATCCCCAGCCACCTGCCCATCCCGATTCACATCCGCAACCTGGGCTTCTTCCCCAACCCGCACTCTCCGCGCGTCTTCTGGGCGGGCGTGGAAGCCGCGCCGGACCTGGCGGCCCTGGCCTCGGAAACCGATCGCGCCCTCGGCCCGCTGGGCCTTAGGCCGGAAGGCCGCCCGTTCAGTCCGCACCTGACGTTGGCGCGTATCAAGGAGCCCGCGCCCTTGCAGAAACTACGCGAGACCATCGCCGCGCTGCCGTCGCTCGATTTCGGCAGCTTCAGCGCCGACCGTTTCTTCCTCTACCAGAGCAGCCAGGGTCCGGCCGGCTCCGTGTACACGAAACTCGCGGAGTTTCCGCTTCAAAGCTGCGGTGGCAGCGGTATCATGGGGCAAGGAGAGATCTAATGGCAGCATCCTCCCCTCCGTTCCCCTACGAAACGCGCCTCAACATTCTTAACCAGCCGCTGGAAGTGATCGACACAAAAGCGCTTGCCGATGCCTGCCAGCATAAGTGGTACAACCAGACTCTGTGCCAGGTGAACGATGCGGTGGTGCGCATGGGTGTCGTCGAGGGAGAATATCATTGGCACAAGCACGACCAAGACGACGAGTTCTTTTACGTGGTGGAGGGCTGTCTGTCGATTGATCTCGAAGGCCGCACGGTCGAGCTATCGCCGCGGCAAGGATTTGTCGTTCCGAAAGGAATCGTCCATCGGACGCGTGCGCAAGAGCGCACCGTGATCCTGATGGTCGAAAACGCGGGAATCGTTCCCACGGGCGACTAACCTCCGACATCGTGATGACCGCCGCCCTAGGACTCGCGATCGCCTACCTGCTGGGCGACATCCCTTTCGGATATCTGTTGGTGAAGTTCACCACGGGGCGCGACGTGCGCGCCTCCGGCAGTGGCAACATTGGGGCCACCAACGTCCTGCGCACCACCGGCCGCGCCGCGGGCGTGGCCACGCTGCTGCTGGATATGGGCAAAGGCTACCTGGCCGTATGGCTGGAAGGCCGGCTCACCGGCGGGAATGGCGGGTGGATGAGCGCCGCCGCGCTGGCCGTCATGATCGGACATTCCTATCCGGTGTTCTTGCGCTTTCGCGGCGGCAAAGCCATGGCCTCGTTCGTCGGCGCGTGGCTCTGCCTCGAACCGCTGCCGCTGGCCGCAACGCTGGTGGTCTTCGTGGTTATCGTTGCCTGGACCCGGCACATCTCGCTCGGCTCCATCGTCGGCGCGGGGACGTTCCCGCTGGCCGTATGGCTGATCGCGCATCCACCGGGCACCGTCGTCGCGGCCGCCATCCTCAGCGGGGCGCTGATCGTCTATCGCCACCGCGAGAACATCGCGCGGCTGCGCGCCGGAACCGAGTCGGTCTTCTCATTCGGGAGCCGCAAGAGCGGGAGCGCCAGGTGAATGGCCTCGCCATCGTCGGCGCCGGGAGTTGGGGCACCGCGCTGGCCGTCGTACTGGCGCCCCGATTCTCGCGCATTCGGCTATGGGTGTACGAAAAAGACCTGGCCGAACGGATGCGCGCCACCCGCATCAACGACCTATACCTGCCCGGATTCCGTCTCCCCGCCAACGTGACGGTGGAAACCGAATTTGCCGCCGCGCTCGCCGGCGCCGCCATCGTCCTCAGCGTCATGCCCTCGCACTTGGTGCGTCCGATTTACGGCCAGATGCTGCCGTGCCTGGACCCCTCCATGGTTTTCGTCAGCGCCACCAAGGGGCTGGAGAACGGCACGCTGCTGCGCGTCTCCGAGACGATCCGCGAATGCGTGTCCGGCAGCTTCGAGCCGCGTGTGGCGGTCATCTCCGGACCCACCTTCGCGCGCGAGGTGGCCCGCGGCGATCCCACCGCCCTGGTGGTGGCTTCCACGGACCTTTCTTTGGCCGCCGCGGTGCAAACTAGCTTCTCGGGACCCACCTTTCGTCTCTACACCAGCCCCGATCCGGCGGGAGTCGAAATCGGTGGCGCCGTAAAGAACGTGGTGGCGATCGGCGCTGGCGTGTGTCACGGCTTGGGGCTGGGCAGCAATACGCAGGCCGCCCTGATCACACGCGGGTTGGCCGAGATGACCCGCCTCGCCATAGCCCTCGGCGGACGGCCCCAAACGCTCGCCGGTCTGGCGGGCTTGGGCGATTTGGTCCTTACGTGCACTGGAGAACTGAGCCGCAATCGCACCGTCGGTCTGGAACTCGCACGCGGCCGCAAGCTGGAAGAGATTGTGAGCTCCATGAAGATGGTGGTGGAAGGCATCAAAACTACCAACGCCACGGTCGACCTGGCGCGCCGGCATGCGGTCGAGATGCCTATTTCGTCGCAGATGTTTGAAATGTTGAACTTCGGGCTGTCTCCGCGGGAAGCTATCCGGAGGCTGATGGATCGCACTCTCAAGGGGGAGTAACTTTTGCGCATGAACGCGCAACCTTAGGATCCCACTACCGATCGCCGAGCAACAGCCTCCCGCGATTGCGGCATGTTTGACCGGTCAATGTGTTGCAGACTAGTATTGGAGGAGGAGAATGTTCCAACGGATTGAAGCCCGTGGGTATCGCTGCTTGCGAAAGGTCGAGCAGTCGATCAACCCGTTCGAGATCCTGGTTGGGTCCAACGCGAGTGGCAAGTCTACTTTCCTCGACGTCATCGCCTTTCTGGGCACGCTGATTTCCGCGGGGTTGGAAGCCGCCGTCGAGGAACGTACAACTAACTTTCACGATTTGGTGTGGCGACGAGATGCGGACCGCTTTGAGTTGGCTGTCGAGGCCCTGATCCCGGACGGCCGACGCGTTGAGTCAGTCCCGATCCATCGCTGCGCGGACACGATCCGGTACGAGGTTGTCTCACGCCTCGACACGTTGACCGAAAAGCTGCACATTGAGACGGAGAGGGTCACCATCTTCAGCTCAAAGATTGGACAGATCTCCAGTGTCGAGGTAATCACCCGGTCAAAGGTATTCCAGTTCATTAGCGAGGTAAGCTTGCGCACATACGGTCGGGAGCAGCCCCATCGAAACTACTCGGCCCTTAATATGCTACCAGCGGACGCCGAGTTCCCGGCTGCAGCCTGGCTCCGGGATCTCTTACGGTGGGGCATTACGCCAGTTGCGCTTGATATCGCACAGCTTCGCAAGCCAAGTCCGCCGGCGACCAGCGACGTTAGCGATTTGCGTGGCTCCTACTTGGCCCGCTCCGTCTCGCAGCTCAGAAGCGGCCACCCCGCCGAGTTCGACGCATGGCTCGCCCACGTGCGGACAGTGCTGCCGGATATTAAGGACATTCGGACTGTTGTTAAGGAAGACGATCGGCACCGCTACGTGATCATCGACTACCAGAACGGCGTCTCTGTGCCTTCTTGGATCGTTTCGGATGGTACCCTACGCCTCCTTGCTTTGACACTGCTTGCCTATGCTCCGGATTTCAGCGGCGTTTACCTTATCGAGGAGCCGGAAAATGGCGTTCATCCGACCGCACTTCAGGCGATTTACGAATCCCTTTCATCGGTCTACGAAGGCCAGGTGCTCGTCGCCAGCCATTCACCCGTGCTCCTGAGCATGGCGAAGCCAGAGCAGTTGCTGTGCTTCGTGAAGACGCAAGACGGCCCTCGGATCGTGCGCGGAAGTGAGCATCAGGCGCTTCGGGACTGGCAAGGCGAGGTCAGCCTTGGGATGTTGGCGGCTTCTGGGATTCTCGGATGATGACGCCAGGAACACCAGAGGACCTGATCGTTTTGGCGGCCGACGGATCGATAAAGGCTGTATTCGAAGCGGTGCTGAACCGTCACCACTCCCTCGGAATCCGCGAGATCTCATACAGAGTCATCCTACAGCCGGATCATGATCCCGGCGTTCTACAGAGCGGCCACAAGCTCCTGCAGGCGCAAAGCAAGAACTATCGACACGGGCTTACAGTTTGTGACCGCCAGGGCTGTGGCAAAGAGTTCCGGCCGCGAGAGGAGTTAGAAGCCTCCATAGAGAAGCACCTTTCGAACCACTGGGGAGACCGCGCTGCTGCGATCGTCATTGATCCGGAGCTGGAGATCTGGGTGTGGACAGATTCGCCGCACGTCGCGGAGGTCATTGGGTGGCCGAGCGGGATGCCAGCGCTACAGCATTGGCTCCGGAGCGAAGGATTTCTCGCGGAAGGTCAAGTGAAGCCTAATGACCCGAAGACTGCTCTGCAGAAGGCAGTACGGCTTAGAAAGAAGCGCCAATCAAGCTCGCTTTTTCGGATTCTGGCGTCTAAGGTCAGCCTAAAAAACTGCATTGATCCGGCGTTCCTCAAGCTAAGGGCGACCCTAACGCGCTGGTTTCCTGACGCTGCGCCATCTGCGGACTGAGACAGACGGCGCTGATCGGCGGCGCGCTCTCAATGGAGTGCCCCATGGCCCTGCGGGCCACCAAAGGTGATGAAGACGCGCCTTCGTGGGGCGGGCGCCCTCGCCCGCGGACCGGCGCCCTCGCCGGTCCAACGGCCGCAGGCCGGCGGGCTCGAGGTGCGTCTTCAACGGAGCGATTTCTGTACCTGCTCGCGATACTCCCGCGCCTTCGCTTCGATCTGCGCCAAGTTGAGAGTCAGCGGCTGCGCATCCTTCACCAGCAGTTGGCCGTTCACCATCACGTCCTCCACGTCGCTGCCTTTGAGCGCGTAGACCATTTGCGAGTAGACATTGTAGAGCGGGACGGCGTTGGGCCTGTCGAGGCGGATGGAGATCAGGTCGGCGCGTTTGCCGGATTCGAGCGAGCCGATCTCCTGTTCCATGCCCAGCGCGCGCGCGCCGCGAATGGTGGCCATTTCGACCGCCGCCTCCGCGGGCAGACTACGAGGATCGCCGGTGGTCACCTTCTGCAGCTTGGCCGCCAGATCCATCTCTTCAAACATATTGAAATCGTTGTTGCTGCCGGCGGGACCATCGGGGCCCAGACCCACCGCCAGATCCAGCGCCAGCATGCGCGTAACCGGCGCGATGCCGCTCGCCAGTTTCATATTACTCGAGGGACAGTGCGCGATCCCCACGCCGCGCAATTTCAGGATGGCCAGATCGGCCTCGTCCACCCACACGGCGTGCGCGGCAATGGTGCGGCCGTTGAAGACGCCCAGCGCGTCGAGCGCCTGCGTGGGGGTCGCGTGGCGCTTCGCCATGCACTCGTCGTTCTCGTGCCTGGTTTCCGAAAGATGAATCACCAGCGGCGCGTCATGCCGGTTGGCGAGCGCGCGGCAGGCTTTCAGGGTCTCGTCCGAGTTGGTGTAGATGGCGTGCGGCGCCACGGCGGGCACGATCAGCCCATCGCCGTGAAAGCGGGTGAGGAAGCGGTCGGTGAAGGCCAGTGCGTCGGCCGGAGTCTTGGCATCGGGGGAGGGAAAGCCAATGATGGTTTCGCCCAAGACGCCGCGCATGCCCGCTTCTTTGGTCGCTTCGGCCACCACGTCCTCGAAGTAATACATGTCGGTGTATGTGGTGGTGCCGGAGAGCATCATCTCCAGGCAGCCGAGACGCGTCCCCCAGCGCACGAACTCGGGCGTCACGTTGCGCGCTTCCGCCGGAAAGATGTAGTTCTCCAACCACTCCTGCAAGCGCAGGTCGTCGGCGATACCGCGGAACAGCGACATGGCCGCGTGTGTATGGGTATCGATCAGACCGGGCGCCAGGATGGCATCGGGCCGGTCGAGGCGCCGGCGGGCCTGGTAGCGCCGCTCGATTTCGGCTTTCGGGCCGGCGGCCAAAATGCGCTCGCCGCGCTCGCCGCCGATGGCGATCGCGCCGTTCTCGATCACGCGCCGCTGGGCGTCCATGGTGACCACATAGCGGCCGGTCCAGATCCAATCGGCGGATTCGGCCGCTAGCGCCGAGATGAAAAGCAGGAAGCTACAAAAAAGACGCATCGAAGGGCCTTGGTAAAAGATCTTTCAGGCGGAAAGTTTCCGTTTTGCCGCCGAGGTTCGAGAGCACCAGCTCCACATCGCCGCAGAACTCCCAGAGGATCTGGCGGCAAGCGCCGCAGGGCGGTGTCAGCGTATCGGTGTCCGCCACCACGGCCACACGCCGGAACTGGCGGGCGCCTTCGGAGACTGCCTTGAAGACCGCCACGCGCTCGGCGCAGAGGGTCAGGCCGTAAGAGGCGTTCTCGACGTTGCAGCCCGTGTGGATACGCCCTGCGGAGTCCTCCAGCGCCGCGCCAACTTTGAAGTGGGAGAACGGCGCGTGGGCGTTTTGCCGGGCGGTGAGGGCGGCTTCAATTAGTGTGTCCATTTACGATCGCTCGCCTGAGCCGGCTAAAAGCCGGCTGCGGGCAATATTGCCCGCCCTCCAATTCCGGTTCAGTCATTTTGGCTTTCCATTCGGGGTAGGAGGGCACGGAGGAACTTTACGAGCGTGCCACGCACCATCTCGCCGGTTTCCAGCACTTCCGCATGGCTGATCTTCTGCGGCAAAATGCCGGCGGCCATGTTCGTCACACAGGAGATGCCCAGCGCGCGCATGCCCATGTGATTGGCCACGATCACTTCGGGCACGGTCGACATCCCCACCAGGTCCGCACCGATGGTCCGCAGGTAACGAATCTCGGCCGGGGTTTCGTAGCTGGGTCCCAACACGGCCGCGTAAACGCCTTCCGCCAGGCGAATGCCGATCTCGCTGCCCACGTCGTGCGCCAGCGCGCGCAGGCGGCGCGAATACGCTTCCGACATGTCCGGAAAGCGCGGCCCGAATGCATCGTCGTTAGGACCCACCAGGGGGTTCGAGCCTTGCAGATTGATGTGATCGGAAATTAGCACCAGGCCGCCACGCTCCAATGTCAGGTTGATGCCGCCCGCCGCATTAGTAAATACGATGGACCGCACGCCCAGCGATCCCAGCACACGCACGCCAAAGGTGACCTCGGCCGGCGTGTAGCCTTCGTACAGATGCACGCGGCCCGCCATCACGGCGACGTCCAGCGTACCCAACTTGCCTATGACGAGCTTGCCTGCATGTCCAATGGCAGTGGAGCAGGGCCAGCCGGGAATCGCGGCGTAAGGGATCTCCGTCCGGTCCGCGAGCTCATCGGCGAAAGCGCCCAATCCGCTGCCCAGCACCACCGCCAGTGGGACAGGCCTCCCGGCCTGTCCCTTCCTCGATTCCAGGAACTCGACGGCGTCGCTAATCATAGGGCGATCACAACAGCATCCCCGCAATGCAGGCCGACATGAAGTTGGCCATGCTGCCGGCGGCCACGGCCTTCAACCCCAGCCGCGCCAGGTCGGATTTCCGGTTGGGAGCGATTGCGCCGATGCCGCCGATCTGTATGGCGATGGAACTGAAATTGGCGAAGCCGCACAGCGCATAGGTGGCGATGGTGAACGAGCGCGGATCGAGCTGCGATTTGAGCGGTCCGAGCTGCAGAAACGCCACGAATTCGTTGAGCACCAGGCGGGTGCCCAGCAGGTTGCCGATGGTGGGCGCATCCTTCCACGACACGCCCATCAGCCAGGCCAGCGGCGCAAAGACAACCGCGAAGATTTGCTGCATGGTTCCAGGGAGCCACGCCATGTGAGGCAGCGTGTGCACCCAGCCGAGAATGCCGTTCAGCATGGCGATCAACGCCAGAAACGCGATCAGCATGGCGCCGATGTTCAACGCCAGGTGCAGGCCGTCGCCGGCGCCTTGCGCCGCGGCGTCGATCACGTTGACCGCGGTCTTCTCAATGCGGACTTCCACGCGACCGGCGGTGGCCGGCTTATCCACTTCCGGATAGAAGATCTTGGCGAGCATGATGGTGGCGGGCGCGGTCATAATGACCGCGGTAAGCAGATGCTCGATGCTCACACCGGCGATCTTCACGTAGGCGGCCATCACCGCTCCGGAAACGTGCGCCATGCCGCTGGTCATGATGGTGAACAGCTCGGACTCCGTCATGCCGGCGATGAAAGGCTTAATGGTCAGGGGCGCTTCAGTCTGGCCCATGAAGATGCTGGCCGCCACATTCAGGGATTCGGCGCCGCTGGCCCCCATGACCTTTAGCATCACGATGGCCATGCCTTTTACGAGCCATTGCATGATACCCAGATAATAGAGGATAGCGAAGAACGAGGCGATGAAGATGACGATCGGCAGGACCTGGAAGGCGAACACAACGCCGAAGGGTCCGGACTTGATGCCCAGCGGTCCGAATACGAAGTTGCTGCCCGCCTCGGCGTAGTTCAGCATGGCGTTGACGCCCACGCCGATGGTCTGGAACACTTTGCCGAAGTCGGTCTTGAGCACCAGCAGGGCGAAGGCGAGTTGGAGGCCCATCCCCCAAAGGATGATGCGCAGCTTGATGGCGCGCTTGTGGGCGGAGAACAGCCAAGCTATGGCGAGAATCGCGGCGAGACCCAGCAGCCCGGTGAAGCGCTGCATCAGCGAGGCCCGCAGCTACCCAAAAAGCTACAAATAAAAGATTGAGCCGCCGATAAACGCCGATGAACGCCGATAAAGCTCTTGGTTTTCATCGGCGTTAATCGGCGTTCATCGGCGGCCAGCAACATCAGCTTACGACTTCCAGGATCAGTTCCCGGTCGTCGGGACGCTGCGCCGAAATGCGGAAGGCGTCCTCGACCATTTCGGCCGCCTCTTCCACGCGGTCTTCCTTTGTGTGGTAAAGACGGCAAAGCACGGAACCAGCCTCCACCTTTTCGCCGACTTTCACTTCGAGGATCACGCCCACCGCCGGATCGACCGCGTCTTCCTTGCGGTCGCGGCCCGCGCCGATCATGTTGGAAGCGAGGCCAATATCCTGCGCGTTAATGACGCTGACATAACCGCCGCGGGGCGACACCACCTCGCGCATGCCCGTGGCGTTGGGCAGCAACTCGAAGCGGTCAAGCGCCTGCGCATTGCCTCCCTGCGCGTCGACCGCCTGCTTCAACTTCCGATAGCCGGAGCCATCCACCAGGTTCTTCTCCGCGAGCCGGCGGGCTTCTTCGAGCGAGGGCTCTATCCTGGCGACGAAAATCATGCGCGCCGCCAGTTCGATGCATAGGCGCGTCAGATCCGCCGGGCCGGCGTTCTGCAAGGTCTGCGAGGCCTCCATCACTTCCAAGGCGTTCCCCACCGCGTAACCCAGCGGTTGGTTCATGTCCGTGATCAGCGCCTGCACGCGTTTGTCCATGCGGCGCCCGATACCCACCATCACCTGCGCCAGGCGGCGCGCGTCCACCTGCTTCTTCATGAATGCGCCATTGCCCACCTTGACATCGAGCACCAGCGCATCCACGCCCTCGGCGAGTTTCTTGGACATGATGGAAGACGCGATCAGCGGAATGGATTCCACCGTGGCCGTTACATCGCGCAAGGCGTAGAGCCGGCCGTCGGCGGGGGCCAGCTCGGAGGTCTGGCTCAGGAAGCAGAGTCCTATGGCGGCGAGTTGCTCTTTGAGCTCGTCGACGCTGAGATTGGTGCGCATTCCGGGAATGGATTCGAGCTTATCGACCGTGCCGCCCGTATGGCCGAGGCCGCGCCCGCCCATGGTGGGCACGATCACGCCCGCGGCCGCCGCCAGCGGCGCTACAATCAGCGTGGTCTTGTCGCCCACGCCGCCCGTGGAATGCTTGTCCACCTTGACGCCCGGAATCCCGGAGAGATCGAGCATTTCGCCCGAATGCATCATGGATTCGGTCAACCGGCTTACTTCCCGGTCGGTCATGCCGGCGAAAAAAACAGCCATGAGAAAGGCCGACATCTGGTAGTCGGGTATTTCTCCGCGCGTGTATCCGTCCACGAGGTACGAAATCTCTTCGGGGGACAGTTCGCCGCCGTCGCGCTTTCTCTGGATCAAGTCAACTGTACGCATTATGAAGCACTTAGAGTACCATTTTGAGGAATGCAAAGTAAAGGAGGCTGGAGGGCGGGCAATTCTGCCCGGGGTCCCCTCTGGCCAAGATTGGCCGCCCTCCAAAAAAAAGAGCGCCCCCCGCGAAGGGGACGCTCTTTTGTTGGTCTAAACTGCCCGCGGAAGCGCGATCAAAACATGAACTTGACCGCGAGTTGCACAATGCGCGCTCCCTGTTTTTCGAGAGCGTATCCGAAACTCGGCGCGTCCATTACTCCGCTTGAATTGTAGCTGAGCGACAGGTTGCTGCCGTTGAACGAATACAGCGGATGGTTCAGGAAGTTGTACGCGTTGGCCCGGAACTGCAGCTTCTTCGACTCGCCGATCTGGAAGTTCTTGAAAATTCCCAGGTCGGAGTTGAAGAATGCCGGTCCGTAAATCGGCGGAATGATGGTCGGACCGTTCTCGCCGACCTGCGTCGGCAGGGCGAAACAATTCCCGTTGATGTACTGATGCGGCGCGAGATTCGCCGTCGGATTGCACGTCTCGACCGGGTTGAGCTGCAGGTCCGGCGTACCGAGTATCGATACGTTGCTGATGTTGAACGTTGTGCCCGGGATCTTCGTGCCGCCGGTGTTGGAACTCGCGCTGAATTCC
>Ga0181527_1003472_pt1 | contig 14095 bp, 8 predicted proteins | sample PEATcosm2014_Bin_30_FD_119762 | JGI IMG/M metagenome (GOLD analysis project Ga0181527, IMG submission 119762) | Peatland microbial communities from MTU Mesocosm Facility, Houghton, MI, USA - PEATcosm2014_Bin06_60_metaG | ecosystem: Environmental > Terrestrial > Soil > Wetlands > Peat | place...
CACACCTTCATTACCGCCCGCCCACTCCATTGAGCAATAACCGCGGAACCCGCTTTCCTTGAGAATGTCAAAGCTCCTTTGCAGATCAATCGTATAGACTCTGCCATCATCGCCGGTTTGTTGACGTCTGACATGGCAGATACTGAAGGCATGCGCGAACATTGCCCGCACTCCGCGATAGTTGAAGTCGGCATTGCCAGTCGTCATAGAATTGCAGAAGTCGGGTAGAGCACGAAGATAAGGACTGTTAACTCTCTCGATCACCTGGATAATGAAAAACGGATCTTCGCTTACGAGGTCGTCATTCTCGAGATTCACAACAACATTCTTGCGGGCGGCATAGTCCGTCACCCTGCGAAGAGAGTCCGCTGCCAATTGAACGTCGGGTGAACCCCGACGCGGCCGTCCCATGTTCGTTCGAATACTTGAGCATTCGAGAGTGGTTGCCACATCCACCCATTTCCTTCTTGCTTCAACGGCCGCTCGTCGTGCCGCGGGGTCGGGATCGTAGTAGCTACCTCGCTCGCCCACCGCAAGGTTTGCCACATGGCATCCAGCGCTCTCGATACCCTTGCGAAGTTGCTCGAGCGAGCGCGCATCCCTCGGCAAATGCTCGTTCCATGGCTCGATGTTGGGCACGCCAAACTTTCGGCGAACATCTGCCGCAAACTCTACCAGACTCATGCCAGCGTGTACCTTGCCGTCGTCCCCGGGTCCAGCAATGTATTCGCGAAAGGACCAAGTCGAGACAGCAATTCGATCGGGGCTTCGAGAGGGGAATTTGATATCGGGACCCGCGGCACCGCTGCGAGCCACCGTCGTGTTTGGAGGAAACATTTCGAAGAAACCCAACCCCGTCACTGCGGCAGTTGCTTGTAGAAGGAGATTCCGTCTCGAAATCTGCGTCATTGTAATTCGACCTCCTGAGGCCGCTCGAAACTCATGCGTTCGCCCCCTCGAAAAGTCGGAAGTATATACTCCCTTGTGTGCGGGATCAAGCGGGCGGGGGACGAATTGAGACTGGCGAATTGAGACAATTGAGAAAAGGTAATAATTCTACTAACAGTACAATAGAGTACTTTTTGGAGCAGAGAAAAAGCATAATCGGACAAGTTGACGGCCAAAGAAACGCGCTCGAAAAAAGGTCGCAAAAAAGGCTTGACAGGCTGTGCAGATGTACTATATACCACTTCCCTCAACCGGTTTCCGTAATCGGTTGCATGCGGAGAAAACGCCTGGGGGAATTGTGATAACGAGCACCCAGGTCCCCTAAGAATGCAGAGGAGGTTCACATGAGTGACGAGATCAATCGACGTGATTTCATGAAGCGCGCTGCCTTCTCGACCGCCGGCGCGGGCTTGGCGGTCTCCGGAGTTGGCGCCACGTGGGTGGTGGGCGCCAACGACAAGATACGGGTGGGGGTGATCGGCACAGGGAGAGAAGGCCGCATCGTCATGGCAGACTTCTTGAAACAACCCGACGTGGAAGTCGTAGCCGTGTGCGACGTTTACCGGCCTAACCTCGACAAAGGCCTCGGCGACACTGGCGGCAAGGCAAAGGACTACAAGGATTTTCGCGAAGTGCTTGATCGCAAAGACATCGACGCCGTGGTTATCGCCACGCCTGATCACTGGCATGCCTTGTTGACGGTGCTCGCGTGCCAGGCTGGCAAGGACGTTTATGTCGAGAAACCCATTGCGAGTAGCATCGAGGAAGGAAAGCGGATGGTGGAGGCGGCGCGGAAGTACAATCGCGTCGTGCAGGTCGGAACAGAGTGGCGATCAAATACATACTTTCAGAAAGGCGTGCAAGTTGTCCAGGACGGACTGATAGGCAAAGTGAGCTACGTTCGCTCTTGGAACTACATGAACCTCTATCCCGAGGGCGTGGGCAACCCAGCCAACGCCGATCCGCCAGAGGGGCTCGATTGGGACTTGTGGCTGGGGCCAGCGCCCAAAGTTCAGTATAACTGGAACCGCTTTGGTGTGGGCGATCGTTGGTCGACCTTTCGCTATTTCTGGGACTACGCGGGTGGGTGGATGACCGATTGGGGGATTCACTATATAAACGTCGTCCAATGGGCTATGAAGGTCGACGGCCCGAGTGCCGTAGTGGCCTCCGGGGGGAAATGGTATCTTCAGGACAACAGCGAGACTCCCGATACGTTGCAGGCGACTTTCGGATATCCCGGGTTTGTGGCCACCTACGAGAATCGGCTGTGCAACCAAGGTGTCGATCGAGATGGGGGGTGGGGAATGGAATTCTACGGTACGGACGGATCGGTGGTGCTCGGCGACGCGGGCGTTCAGGTCTATCGCGATAAGCGGAGCCATTGGTCAGAATCAGAACGTGATCAGAACCAAGTGGACCGAACTCCCACCATGGAAATGAAAGGGTTCGAGGAAACATATGCGGCCCACGTGCGTAATTTTCTCGACTGTGTTAAGTCGCGACAGCGGCCGGTCAGCGATATCGAAATTGGGCACCGGGCGACCACCACGTGCCACTTGGGAAACATCGCCTACCGAACCCAATCGCGTTTGGTGTGGGATGTGGCGAATGAAAAATTACTCCAGGGCGGAGCAGAAGCCCAGAAACTGCTCACCGTACAATATCGGCCCCCCTGGAAGCTGGTCGTGTGAATCTCTCATTCTTTCTGTCCCCAGCGATGAATTTATGTTCACGGAATATAGATAGAGAAATGAACTTCCAAGCAGAGAGCGCCCTTTTTCATTAGACCAAGGAGGAGATTATGATTCGGAGAAAGGTCAGTCCACATGCCCGCGGCCGAGCCGGCGGCGCCATCGTAAGCGGTTATGCTTTGATGCTTCCTGTGCTGATTGTTTCAATCACCGTCTCAACCCTCATGGCGCAGTCCTCCATCAAATCTTTTCTGGGCAGGTGGGATCTCACTTTGAAAACGCCGACACAAGAGCTCCCTTCCTGGATCGAGGTATCTGAGGAGAAGGGCCAAACAAGAATCCTCATGGTAGGGATCTCCGAACACGCGACGCCACTACCACGGGTCCAAGTGAGAGAAGGAGAAATCGAATTTCTCTCACCGAAAGGAGCTGAAGGTTTTGACGAAGACACGGTGTTTAAAGGGAAACTGGTTGGTAGCCAGCTTGTGGGCACTGCGACCAGCCCCAGCGGAACTTCATGGCAGTGGATCGGCAGGAGAGCGCCAACCCTAAAGCGGAAAGGTACTCCGAAATGGGGCAACCCCGTCACTCTATTCAATGGCAAGGATTTTGCCGGGTGGAGATTTAATGATCCAAGCCGGAGAAGCAGTTGGACGATTGAAGGTGGCACCCTTGTTAGCCACGGTAAAGGTACAGACATCATCTCCATTTCCAAGTTTGAGGATTTCAAATTGCATCTTGAATTTGAATGTGGGCCACAATCCAATAGCGGCGTGTATCTACGAGGTCGCTATGAGGTGCAAATAGAAACAGACTCCGCGCAGGAACCGCCCAGTCACCATACGGGCGGGGTGTACGGATTCCTTGCTCCTTCGCCGGAGCTGCCGCGCAGGCCTGGAGTATGGCAGAGCTTCGATATCACCCTGGCTGGGCGAACCGTTACGGTCGTGGAGAATGGTCAAACGAGCATCGATCACCAGGAGATCCCGGGAATCACGGGAGGTGCTCTCGACAGCCGCGAAGAGTTATCTGGGCCTATCACCCTTCAGGGTATCGAGGAAGGGCGAGTGGCTTTCCGCAACATTGTTATTACACCGGAGCAGAAATGATCCACAGATGGTTTGGAGACTGCCAATGCGGGTGATCCTCAAGGAAAAGTGGTTTTGGTATTCGATCCTTTGCGTGCTCTGTTGGGGTGGCTGGGCGCTCCTGTCCAAACTTGGCTCGACGGAGATTCCAGCGGAGGGCATGCAATTCCTCTTCACCATAGGCACCTTACCGGTCGTGCTCGTGCTGTTGGTGATGAGGCGGTTCCATTGTGGCGAAAGCCGAAAAGGGATTTTTCTAGCGACTCTGATGGGTGTCTTAGCCGGCGTTGGCGGGCTGGCCCTGTTCGCTGCGTACCGCACGCAGGGAAACACGTCCGTGATCACAGCCGTTACGGCCCTCTATCCAATGATTACCGTGGGTCTCGCCATTCTGTTCCTACGGGAGCGTCTAAACAGGGTGCAGTTTGTCGGACTAGGCTGTGCAGCAATCGCCATCGTCATCCTTTCTTCTTAAGATGAGGGTAAGCGGATGCACGTTTCGTCCTGGATTTTTTTTGGTGTGATCGTCCTTGTCTCCTGGGGAATCGTGGGGATGCTCCAAAAGCTTTCCACGAATTACCTCTCGGCGGAATCGGCTCTCGTCTGGCTGGTGGTCGGTTTCCTTCTTATGGAGCCCTTCCTTTATCCAGGCAGGGCACTGTTCAGCTACTCCGCGCGAAGCTTGGCTTGGGCATTAGGCGGCGGGTTCTTGAATGCTCTGGGAGCATGGGCGCTGCTGGCAGCAATGAAGAGCGGTGGCAAGGCTTCGATTGTCGCCCCGCTGACGGCGCTTTATCCCCTGGTCGTCGTCCTAGCGGCGCCACTTGTTCTCCACGAGTCGATTACACGCGTCCAGGGGGCGGGGGTGTTTTTCGCGCTCGCGGCCGTCGTCCTTCTGTCCGCCTGAAGCCGCTGGTGAAGGGAAAACGCGGCAGTCGATCAGAAGCCTCCGTCACCATGCGTGCACGAGAGGGGTGTCTTGCAAATGCTTGTATCCGTCGGCATCGTTCACGCAGATCTACCGTCATTCAGACAACGGCAGATGTGTCCGATACTGACAAGCGGAATTTGGTTTTTCGCTTTGTGGTTTATCCAATATTCCAAATCGGGATGTGAGATTTGGGAATCATGCAACTCCATCAGCGGCCGATGAGCTGTGCATGAAGTAGGTCTGTAGGTATCAACGACTTTGTTTACTGCTGAATTGCTACACGCATGGCATCGCAACTGCTGGATGTGACATCGATATTCCGAGTAGTCCGATTTGATCGCACCTAGCCAGGTGACCCTAATGCAAGAGCAAATTAGGGCACGGTATTTCATAGGAGGTTGCAAACAGTGAAAAGAATCCTTGGCTTTGCTCTAGTCCTTATTTGCTTCGTTTCACTTCCTGCTTGGGCTCAGGACACCGCAACGATTGTGGGTTCGGTCATGGACTCCAGCGGTGCAGTGATTCCTGGATCAAAAATCACAGTTTCCAATCCTGACAAGGGGTTCACCCGTGAATTAGTTTCCAACGCTGCGGGTGATTACTCCGTGCGTGCTGTTCCGATCGGCAATTATGTGATCAGCGCCGAGGCCGCTGGCTTTGAGAAGCTGGTGCGCACGGGCATCACCCTTACGGTCGGGCAGGTTCAGCGCGTTGACATGCAACTGCGGGTGGGCCAGACCACCCAGGAAATCACTGTCACGGGCAATCTTCCCCAAGTTCAAACGGAGACAGCGGCAGTCTCTGGCCTGATTACGAATTCGCAAATCCAGAACCTGGACCTGAACGGTCGCAACTGGGTTACGCTGTCCTTGCTGGTTCCGGGCGCTGCGCCCGATAACGGCTTGATCACAAACACCGTGGGGATTTTGGCAAACGACAGTATTTCCTTTAACGGCAACCGCATGACATATTCCAATTGGGAGATTGATGGGGGCAACATCTCCGATGAGGGTTCGAACGGCGGGTTCGACATTTACCCGAACCTCGACAGCGTTGCCGAGTTCCGCATTTCCACTTCGACCTACGGAGCGGACATGGGGAAGCACGCGGGCGCGAACATCGAGCTCGTCACCAAGGGTGGCACCAAGACTTTTCACGGCGACGCCTTCGACTTTGTCCGCAATGACGTATTCGACGCCAACGACTTCTTCACCAATCGCGCCAGCATCGGGAGCATCGCAGCCAAGAACCCGCTGAAATGGAACGACTTCGGATATACCATCGGCGGGCCCATCTATATCCCTGGTCACTTTAACACAGACAAATCCAAGACCTTCTTCTTCTGGTCGGAGAATTGGCGGCGCATCCGGCAAGGGCAAGTGGTAGGGCCCGTCGGCGTGCCCACTTTGCGCGAGCGCAACGGCGACTTCTCTGAATGCGACGCCCAAAGTGGCAACTACAACCCGATCGTGGCTGCCGGCTGTAATCTGCCGACCCTGAACGGCGCAGAATACGACACTGTACAGTCCATGCCCGGCTTTGACCAGCAGGCTTTCACCAACGGAACCGACCTGCTAAACGGATTGGTCCCGACGCCCAATAGTGGTGTCAACCAGTGGACCAGCGCTTCCAGCGCCCCCACCAATTGGCGCCAGGAACAAATCCGCATCGATCAGAACATCAGCGACAAGACCCAGGCCTTCTTCCGCTACACGCAGGACACCTGGAATACTCTGTCAGTCCCCTCGCTCTGGACTGGGGCGAACTTCGATACCGTCAAGACGCAGTTCGGCGGTCCGGGCGAAGGCGCCGTCCTGCACCTAACACATGCCTTCAAGCCCACCATCATGAATGAATTCGTGGCGGCCTACGCCACAGACCATATCATTTTGATCCCCGTGGCTGGCGGCAGTTCTAAAGGTATTGCTCGCCCCTCCGATTTTGTGATGGCTCACCTCTTCTCGGAAAACAATAGCAATCCGCTATACCCCGACTTGAGCATGGGCGGGGGAACTCCAGGCTACTACGAGAGCGCTGGCAACACCCCGTGGTACAACTCGAACCCCATCGTCACCTTTAAGGACAACTTGTCGTGGGTGCATGGTGCTCACACGATCAAGATGGGCTTTTACTTCTGGGATTATCGCAAGAACGAGCAGTTCGGGGCCGACACGCAAGGATCGTTGACGTTCGGCGGAGGTGGCTCCATCACTACGACGAACGGCTTGGCCGACATGCTCCTGGGCCGCATTCAGCAGTATTCGGAGGGCACTCACGCGGTTGACGGCGTCGCCGTCGGCGGTTACCCCAAGGGCCACTGGCAGGGCACCGACCTTGAGCCTTATATCCAGGATGACTGGAAGGTGAGACCGCACCTGACAGTAAACCTGGGAGTGCGGTATTACATTTATACCCGTTTTCACGATGTCTCGCGTCCCACCATCGACTCCGGGTTCCTCCCGAACCAATTTGATCCGGCCAAGGAGGCGCAGCTTGACGCGAGCGGAAACCTGATCCCCGGTTCCGGTCAAATCTGGACGAGCCCTGGAAACGGCTTAGTTATCTGCGGACAGGGCGGCATCCCCGCCGGCTGCCAACTCGGCAACACGGCAGGGAACGTCGCTCCCCGCATCGGATTTGCTTGGGATCCCCTTGGAAAAGGGACCACTTCCATCCGCGGCGGCTACGGAATCTATTACGAGAATGGAAACGGGAACGAGGCGCAAGCGGAGGGTGGCGAGGGCAATCCTCCCTCGGATCTGAGCCCGTCGGCGTTCAACGTGCTGGGTTACAGCACGCTCCTCGCCAATGGCCCGATTGGACCTACAAATTACACCTCCTGGCCTTACAGCCAGGCGTGGCCCAGCGTGCAGCAGTTCAGCCTCACCGTCGAGCACCAGTTCTCCAATAATGACTTGCTGAGCATCGCCTACGTTGGAGCTCTGGGGAGGCACTTGGCGCGCGCCCAGCTCATTAACGAAATCAACCCTGCAGTGGTCCAGAATGGCGGCACTCTGAACGCGCCAGCGCTGGCTAACCTCACCGGCACCAAGGCGGCCAACCCCGCTTTGAACGCACCCGGCGATCTGGGCCAACCGCTCTGCAACGCGTCGGGGAATTGCCAGGTGGCAACCACCATGATGTTCGATGAGGAGCCCAGCATCTTCTTCGCGCCTTTCCGTGGATACAATACCATCACGTCGAAGCAAAACACCGCGGTTTCCAGTTACAGCGCCCTGCAGGCCACCCTCCGCCACACTTCACACGGCTTGACCCTGCAGGCGGCCTACACGTGGTCGCACGCCATCGACAATTCCACCAGCACCTACCAAGAGACCTCGGGTGGGATCAATGATTACAACCTGAGCCGGTGGAAGGCAACCGGCGACGCTAACCGCACCCAGGTCCTCCAAATGAGTTACATCTACGCGCTCCCGTTCTTCAGCAAATCCGCGAGCGCGGTCGCGCGACAGGCACTCGGCGGGTGGCAGGTCACCGGTATTTCCAGTTTCTTTACCGGGGAGCCTGTTGACTTCGACTGCGGCGTCACTGGATACAGCAGTGAGCTTGGTGGCTCAGTGCGCTGCGATACGGTCGGCAAGGTGGCGATCAACAAAACCACTTACAACGATCCGGTCTATGGTCCCACCGTATCATGGTGGAATCCGGCTGTGGTGGCGCAGCCTTTATTCAGTGAACTCTCGAGCACCTTCGGTAACATGGGCCGTAACGTCCTCACCGGTCCCGGCAGGAACAACTGGGACATTGCGCTTATTAAGGATTTCCGCCTCCACGGTGAGGAAACCAAGCTGCAGTTCCGGCTGGAAACCTTCAACACGTTCAACCATCCGTCATGGAAGGGCATGAACGCCGGATGTAGCGGGAGTAATGGGTTTGGCCAGACATGCAACCTGAATACCACCACTCCCGGGGAAGTTAATTCAGATTGGGGTCCCCGTAATCTTCAACTGGGCTTGAAGTTTATCTTCTAGTCCGGCCCCAGGGGATCTCTAACCGTTTGTAACCCGGGCACAACGGAGCAGTTTCCGATTCCTCCGAGGTGCCCGGGTTTTCGAAACTCACGGAGAGCACCAGGCTCCACTTTAGAGCTGAATTCTTCAACTTCTTCAACCTGCACGTATGCGGTTTTTCTGGTTCAGATGGGGGGAGGTCCCCGCTTCTTCAGAGAAGATTTCAATGTGTCCATCCAACTTTCCGAGATTTTTCGTTCGTATGCCCACGGCTCTGCTCCTTCTGGCTTTCACTTTTCCTTCCACCGGCCGGGCGCAGCAGCCGCTACTGATTCCCCAACCTCAACAAGTGCAAACTCGACAGGGCAACTTCAAGGTTACGTCGAACCTCGAAATCAATCTCTTTCCGGACCTTGCCCAGGAGGATCGGCATGCCGCCGAGAGTCTTGCGGAAGAACTGAAGGCTGTCACTCAGCAGGATTTTCTGATCTCGTTGAACAGTCCGTCTTCGAACGCACCTGCCATCGTGCTCGGACGACTCGATCAGCCCCAGATGGGAAAGCTGCTCGAAGCGCGCGGCATAAACACCAACGGCATTGGCGACCAAGGTTACGTGCTGGATGTCACGCCAACTCGCGTGCTAGTGGCCGGAAAGGACGCGGACGGGCTCTTCAACGGAGCACAGACGTTGCGCCAGCTTATAGTCGGAGACGGGCAGAGCGCGGAGATCCTGGGCGTCGCCATCCGCGACTGGCCTGCGCTGCTGCATCGTGGCACTCAAGTTGACTTGGCCCGCGGCCCGGTTCCCACACTCGAGTATCTGAAGCGTATTGTGCGCACCATCGCGGAATACAAGCTGAACCAACTCTACCTCTACATGGAGGATTCCTTTCAACTGCACGGCCAACCGCTAGTCGGCGTACTCAGCGACATACTTTCTCAGGAGGATTGGAAGGAACTCGTCGGTTATGCGGCCCGTTATCATGTGGACATAGTCCCCGCCCAGAATTCCTGCGGTCACCTCCATAAAGTTTTGCGGTTTGAGGAGTACGCTAACCTTGCTGAAACTCCGCACGGGCAGGTCCTCGCCCCGCAGCCGGCAAGCTACGAATACCTCCAGAACATGTACGAGCAGATGATTCCGGTTTTCCAGTCTCAGTTTTACAACGTCGGCTGCGATGAGACTTGGGACCTGGGACGTGGTAAGAGCGCCGAACGCGCGCAGCAGATCGGCATGGGCAAACTCTATATTGAGGACCTGTTGCGCGTTCACGATCTCCTTCGCCGTTATAACAAGCAAGTAATCTTTTGGGGAGACATCGCTTTGCAGTACCCGGAGCTCATCAAGACGCTGCCCAAGGATATGGTGGTTGCCACCTGGCAGTATTTCGTTCGTCCCAACTATGACAGGTGGTTGAAGCCTTACGCCGCCGCAGGCGTGAAGATCATTGTGTGCCCGTGGGTGGGGAACACGGACCTTATCATGCCGGATTACGAGGGGGCTGCCTACAACATTGGCCACTTTGCGGACGAGGGGAAGAAGGTTGGTGCAACCGGCATGGACAACACCGTCTGGAATGATGATGGTGAAACCCTGTACGGTTTGAACTGGTGGAGCATTGTCTATGGGGGGGCTGCCGCCTGGGAGCCCGGAATCCCCGACGTCACTTCGTTCGACAAGAAGTACGATTGGGCTTTCTATCGTAACATCGACCATCGCTTTGTCGAGGCCATCAAGCAGCTCAGTCACATTAATGAGACACTCCGGCAGACTGGGCTCGGCAACGTTTACGGCCAGGATTACGGAGGAACCGCCAACGAGTTGTTCTGGCGGGATCCATTCTCCCCGGAGGGCCAGGCTGACGCCCGAAAAGCTCTTGCGGCCGCCCCACAAGTGCGTCGTATGGCGGAAGATGCGTATACGGTTTTTGTTAACAGCGCCCATCGTGCGCTCCGGAACGCTGACACACTTCCGTACCTGGAATGGGCTGCGCTGAAGCTGGATGCTCTCGGCATGCGCTATATCTACCTTCAGGAAATGGCGGAAGCCTATGCCAATTCACTCGCGCATCAGAATGATCCCGACAGCCGTTTGGCCTCCATGGGGCTCTGGATGACGCAAGGTACCAACGGACGCCTGGAAGACCTGCGCGATTATACGACCAGGCTCCGCGAACTCTACGAGCAATTGTGGCGGAGTGAGAACTACGCGACATCCCTCCCCAACATGCTTCAGCTTTACGATCGTCAGTCTCAGATGTGGCAGGCGAAAATTGCTCAGTTCGAGCAACTACGAATCGATTTCGGGCAGAAGAAACCCCTTCCGCCCGCAGAGTCGCTGGGGCTGATGACGGTGCCGGCAACGCGATGACTGGCACAGTGGAGTCACAATGGGCCGATTGAGTGACTAACCAAAAGTAGGCCCTCTCGCCACTCAGCTTCCTGAAGGTTTACTTGTCACTCGTCACTTGTCACTTGAGGTTTTCCATATGAACGGACGCGAGCGCATCCTTGCTATGATCGATGGCAAACCGGCAGGCAGCTTGCCCTGTAAGCGTGGAACCTTGACGTGGCAGGACGTTGATCATCCCTACTCGCAAATCGCGGCTATCCCCTTCCTCCCCAAACGAGCCGCCTGTCCCGCTGGCAGACGCGGTTTTATGACCCGCCGCCAGTTCATCGGCAGCGCTCTGATCTCAACCATGAGCACTGTGTTAAGCCGCGCGAACGAACCGCCGCGCTGGCAGATTGGTTGTTACACGCGACCGCGGGCGCAATATGATTATCGTGTCGCGCTCGACGGTATCGCCGCCGCCAGTTGCGATTACGCCGCGCCCAAAGGCGTCGGCCTCAGCATCAAACCGCACGGCGGCAACAATGCCAACGGCGTGCAGTGCCGCAAGATTATTGACCAGATCGACCACAAAACCTTTCGTTTCTGGTACGACTCCGGCAACATTTTCTACTACTCTGACGGCAAACTCGACCCCGTGGACGACGCCGCGACTGTAAACGGCGTGGTGGTCGGTATGAGCGTAAAGGATTTCCGTTCGCCGAAGGAGGTCGAATTGACGCCGGGCACCGGCAAGGTGGACTTCGCGAAGGTGCTGTCTCGTTTGCAACAAGGCGGCTTCACCCGCGGCCCGCTGGTCGTCGAGTGTCTCGATCCCGGTGACGTGGCCCACGTCAACGCCGAGGCCGTGAAGGCCCGCCAGTTCCTGGAAGCCCTGACCGGCCAGAAGGCGTAAGAGAGAATAGCCATGACATCGGTCAGTCGGGAAACCAAAATGGAAGTGTTGGCCGAAATGCAAGCTAGCAGTGTCCTAATCGTGCCCTTCAAATGTGGGCCAACAGTCCTGGACATCAGACAGCATATTTCGATAGCAGAGGTGTGGACGAATGCCGACTCCGTCGGTAGCAAGACGAAGAATTCGGGGCCACGGGCCATTGTTGCCAAACCGGTCCCCAGCAACGATTCCAGGGATTTTTCTCATACTCATGGGGCTGGATTAACGTTAAACAAGGAGGAATTATGTCCAAGCAGGAAATTTCCCGGCGCCAGTTCTTCGAGCGTTCGGTGGCAGGCGCTGCAGCCGCGAGTTTGACTTGGGGAGCACCGTTGCTTGGTTCCCCCGTTTCTCCCAACGAGAAAGTCACTGTGGGCATTGTGGGAGCCGGAATACGCGGCTTGGAGTTGATGCAGGCAGTTCTCAATGTCGGAGGCAACGTAGCTGTTGTCTGTGATCTCTACGATGGTCACTTCCGGCGTGCGCAGGAGATCCAGCCAAACACTCCGACTACCCGTGAGTATCGAGAGGTGTTAGATCGCAAGGATATCGACGCCGTCGTGATCGCAACTTCCGACCACTGGCACAAGCCGATTGCCGTCGAGGCCATGAAGGCCAGCAAGGATGTTTACTGCGAAAAGCCCATGACGCATACCATTCCCCAAGCGCTGGAAATGGTGAAAGTGTCAAAAGAGACTGGCCGCGTGGTGCAGGTGGGCAGCCAGAGCCGCAGCATGCAGTCCACACATTGGGGCAAGCGGCACCTGGACGCGGGCGACATCGGCAAGGTCTACATGGTGCAGTGCGAGATTTATTTGGCTGGCCCGGTGATCCCCTGGAAGTATCCCGTGCCGCCCGACGCCACGCCGCGGACGGTGGACTGGGAGCGTTACCTGGGCAACGCGCCCAAGCGGCCTTTCGACGCCGCGCGCTTCTTCCGGTTCCGCAACTGGTGGGACTACGGCACGGGCATCACGGGTGACAATGGTGTCCACCTGCTCTCGCGTGTTCACTACTTGATGAACGTGCAGTATCCCCTAAGCGCCGTCGCGAGCGGCGCCATCTCCAAGTTGACCGGCGACCGCGAAGTGCCCGATATCCACAACACGCTTTTCGACTACGGCACTTTCCAGGTGGTGGTGATGGCGAGTTATGTCTGCAACTGGGACGGCGGCGAGATTGTGCGCTTTATGGGCGACAAGGGTACGCTGGAGCTGACCGAGCAGTCCGCGCAGTTGAAGCCTTACGATGAGGAGTGGGACTTTGGCTATCCGCTGGAGTCTTGGCCCAAGGACACCAAAGATCCGTTCATCGTCGCGCACAAGGATGACCCGACCGCGGATGTTGGCACCTATGAGAAGCAGCCGCATCGCCAGCCGCAATCAATGCGGGAGACGGCCGAGGGCACCGAGGACCACCTGCGCAACTGGTTCGAGGCCATCAAGACGCGTGAACAGCCGATCGAAAATGTGGACTTTGGCTGCGGCACGGCGGTGGCGTGCCACATGGCGAATATTTCCTACCATGAAAAGCAGCGCGTGTTCTGGAACGCGAAGAAGGGCGAGCTCACCGGCGACAAGGGCCCGGTCGATATGTACTGGCCGGGCGGGGAAAGGGCCGCGTAGCAGCGACGGCGCTAGAAAACATCGTCACGCGGAGCGGAGCACGGAAGTGCTTCCGCTCCGCGCAATCCTGCCGCCGCAGGGATCTTCCCTACCGCTTGTATTTGGATGTGCCGCCGCGCGGGCGCTTCCAAACCATATCGCAGCGCGATAGAACTGAGTGTTCGTATTCAGGCTGCTTGCTTTTCGTCACGCAGGTTCACCTTCACGAAAGCTCTCAAAAATATGGTTCATTATAGCTATTGCAAAACCCTCCGCAGGATGTTAGATGAAGCAGGGGTACAAATAAAGCCTTGGTAAACGGTCAGCGACATGTGCCGACAGGTGCTGACGCCATGAGTTCAGTGGCCTGTCCCTCGCCAAAATTCATGCGCCTGCAATTTCAACAGGTTAAGCGCGGAGCGTTAACATTGTTAAGAAGCGTCGTGTAACCCAAGATCGAGGCAGTTTAGGAACCCGATCGGGTTTTGGCGAGGGAGTGCCAGGAGTCGGGGAAGGATTCTGCCAGTTGGAAGTGTTGCAAAGTTCAAAATCGGTCGTTTGTACGCACGGTC